>ERZ772967.557-NODE-557-length-29325-cov-4.438230_pt1 | contig 29325 bp, 26 predicted proteins | sample MGYA00511677_ERZ772967 | MGnify/ENA primary metagenome ERZ772967 (study PRJEB29015, sample SAMEA2737931) | human oral metagenome | biome: human oral; feature: human-associated habitat; material: dental | place: China | collected 2146 ...
ACTACCATCAGGGTGTGGATATCGGTGGAGGAGCGCGTGCCTACGAGTTTACCGCCTGGGAGAAGATGTGATCGGAAGACGGTCTGAGAGGGGGCCCCGATAGGGGCGAAAAAAGCGGCTACTGTTATGAAGGTTTTCCCTTCGTATACAGCAGCCGCTTCTTTTTATCAGCGATTCCTTGGAAAAATTTTTTGAACTGTTACGAGATGGAAAAAGAGGAAATGATAGTGGAAGGACGAATCTTTGACGATAACAGGAAGTGCCGATAAATTTTATCGGCACTTCCGAAAGAGTTTTGCGGAACAGGAGGTGTACGATGAAACGATTGCTTTTGTTTGCCCTATGCGCGCTTATACTGCTCGTTTCCGGCTGCGGGGAGAAGCGGTCTGCGGAGGTGCCCGGCTCACAGATGGTCTACGGCTCGCACGACTATGAACGGATCAACCCGTTGCACGACGCGTATGGGGAGATCGACCCGCTGCTCTTTGACGGACTCATGCGTCGTGACGGCACGGGGGCGACGGTTCCTGCGCTCGCGGAGTCGTGGGCGTATGATGCGGCGACGCACACCTATACCTTTCATCTCCGTGCGGGTGTGACGTGGCACGATGGGGAACCCCTTTGTCCGGACGATATGAAGTTCACCATCGAGGCGATTCTCGACCCGAAAAATAGATCCCTACAGCGCCCGTATTTCGAGGATGTGCGCGAGATCACTGCGGTGGATGAGCGAACCGTGCGCATCCGTCTTGCCGCGCATAACGAGGCGTTCCTCGACTATATGACGCAGCCCATTCTGCCGGCGCACCTCTTGGCGGGCAAGGATCTCACGAAAACGGGATTCTTTCGCCATCCGATCGGGACGGGACCGTACAGAATCGAGAGTTGGGAGGCGGGCAAGAAAATTGTCCTCGTGCGGAATGAGCACTACTATCGCGGTGCGCCAAAGATCGAGCGCGTCATCTTTCGCGTGACGGCGAATGACGACGACGAGGCGGCAGGACTCGCGGACGGGAAGATCGACATGGCGCGCCTCACTCCGAAAAATGCCGACGCCTTTGCCGGAAAGAGCGGCTTTCGCTACTATGACATGAAGACGACGGACTACCGTGCCATCCTGTATAACTTCAAACATCCCTACTGGCAGCGGAACCGTGACCTCATTCCTGCAATCTCCTGTGCCGTCGACCGAGAGGCGATTGTCCGCGATGTCCTGTTCGGACAGGGGATTCCGGCGTACGGCCCCTTGCAGAGGAATCGTTACAACAACCCGAACATCGAGCACTATGACTACAACCCGGCGAAGGCACGGGCGCTGCTTGAGGCGGCAGGCTGCACGATGGGGGCGCAGGGGTACTACGAGCGCGGCGGAGAGGAAGTCGGATTCGTCCTGTCCGTGCAAAATGACCGATTCGGACGGTTTGAAATCGTGAAGGCAGTAGCGGAGCAGCTGAATGCGGTCGGCATTCACTGCACCGTTGAGCAGCCGGCGCAGGTGGACTGGGATGGGCAGATGGCGTATCTCATCGGCTGGGGCAGCACGCTCGACGCAGATGCACACACATACAAGGTGTTCGGAACGAAGCAGGTCGCCAACGAGGGACACTATGCAAACCCGCGCGTGGACGCCTATCTCACGGCGGCGCGGCAGACGAGCGATCCTACCGAGCGCATGCGCCTGTACGGACTCTTTCAGGAGGAACTGGCAAAGGATCCGCCGTATACCTTTCTCTGCTACGTTGATTCCATCTATGTGACAAACACGCACATTCACGGCATCACTGAGGATATGCTGCTCGGACATCGCGGCAGCGGGATCTTCTGGAACGTCAACGAGTGGACGGTGGACTAGGATAGGAGGTTCATCATGAAAAGGTTATGTATGCTCATGGGGAGTGCGCTGATCGCACTCTCGGTGCACGGCGTCGGGACGGCTGCCGATGCAGAGATGTGGCAGCCGGGGCGAGACGTGCAGCGGGAAGCGGTAATGCCGGCGGAACGCGTGCAGAGCGCGGATGAGATCGCCGTGCAGATGGCGTGGCTGCAGGGCGATTGGTACGCCGAGGACGGCACAAAATGCCTGGAGGTTCTCGGCAACGCCATCAACGGGCAGGAGGTCGTTTCCTACAATGCTCTCGCCGACGGCCCCGGTATGGGGCTGCACGTCCTGTGGACAGAGACGGGCGGCGAAATGCAGGAATGGTCAATCGCGTTTGAGCACCGGGATGACAGCGGGCAGGAAATCTTCATCCGCGTGAACGACGGCGAACCTCTCCAACGGGATTGGTCGCAGAACGGCTGAGGCAAAGAAAATGCTGCGGTACGAAGCAAATCGTATCGCAGCCGTTTCTTTTTTCGTGTGCCTTGCGGTTTGCAGGAGAAAAGCTGTGTGGAAGCGAATTTTACTAGTGATATTACTCGATAGGAGGTGCCGGCGTGCTCGGAGTGGAACGGCGACAAAAGATCATGGAGAAGCTGCAGCTGGAGCAAAAGGTCTATGTCTCGGAGCTGAGTAAACTCTTTGGTATCACAGAGGAGACGGTGCGCCGCGATCTCGAGAAACTTGAGGGAGAGAACCTCCTGCGCCGCAGCTACGGCGGGGCAACGCTCGCCGAGCACACGAGCGAGGATCTCTCCTTTATACGGCGCAGCGCGGTCAACAGTGCGGGCAAGGAGGCGATTGCACAGAAGGCAGCGCAGCTCATCCACGACGGCGATACGATCATGGTGGACTCGAGCACGACGTGTATGGCACTCTTCAAGGTCTTGCAGAACAAGAAAGACCTCACGATTATCACGAACTCGATCCGGCTCATCCATCGCTTCTTGAATGCACCGTTTAAGTTCATCTCGACAGGCGGCACGCTGCGCCCCAACTCGGGGGCACTGACGGGGGCGGTCGCGTATGATACGCTCCGCAGGTACTTCGTCGACCGCGCAGTCATCAGCTGCAAGGGACTGGATCAGACGAAGGGGGTAATGGAGTCGAACGAGGAGGAGAGTGTCATCAAGCAGGTGATGATCGAGCAGGCAAGGCAGACGATCCTGCTCGCCGATCACTCCAAATTCGGGCGCACTGCATTTACACAAACTGCTGATATTGCGCGGGTCGCGACGATTGTCACAGATCGCCCCCCTGATGCGGGGTGGCAGGCGTTCATCGCGGAGAAAGGCATCGAGTTGATTGACTGAACACAAAGACGGGGCGTTGTACGAAGTTTTACGCTTTGTACAACGCCCCGTTTCTATGCAATTTGTTAGGATAGGAAGAAGACCTGCTCCATGCGCGGCTGTGCGCCGGTGACGGGATCGACCAGCCAGCCGTTCTCATCCACCTCGTCGCCGTAACGCTCGGCTGTGATCTCGTCGAGTGTCTTGCCGCGGTCATCCGCACCGAAGAACGTGCCCGCAATCCAGCTGACGACGCAGAAGCCGACCATGAGAACCGCGGCGGTCTGGAAGCCGAGCAGCTCCATGATGATGGGAACGGCGAATCCCCAGACGGCGGCGGCAAAGCGCGTGATGAAGAAGGTGAGTCCCTGCGCTGTCGCGCGGTAGCGGACGGGGAAGAGCTCGGAGCTCCACAGCTGATAGAACTGCTGCTGCATGGAGAAGCCCCATACGATCGTAATGAGACCGGAGGCACCGGCGACAATGGAGCCGGCATCAATGTAGCTGATGAGGCCGGCGATCAGCGTCTTTTTCCAAGCGGACATGTGCATGTCCTGTTTTACTCCAAGCATAGGAGTTCCACCTTTCCGCTGCTGTGCAGCTGTGTTTTAGGGAATACGGGTCAGTCCAGAAACGCCGTGTTGAGGTCGATCTTGAAATCCTTTGCGAGCTGCAGGAAACCCTCCTTTGGAATGGTCTGCCGCTTGCCGCCCATCGAGAGCACCTTGACACAGATCTCGGATGCCTTTTCCACCGTATCCATCAGTCCGAATGCCTCGTCGAAATCGTCTCCGCAGACGAAGAGCCCATGATGTGCCCAGACGATGGCGCGGTACTTCTCCAGAAGGCGCACCGAGGCATCGGCAATCTCCTTGCCGCCCGGCACCATCCACGGAACGATGCCCAGACCCTCGGGGAAGATCACGGGATCCTCCGTCGCCATCTCCCACAGCTCGCGTGAGAATGCCTTGTCCTCGAGCGGGAAAACGAAGGTCAGCGCGATGAGATTCGTCGGGTGCGCATGGTAGATCACGCGGTTCGTACCGTCCGAGAGGCGCTTCTTCAGTTCGTGCGCCGCGAGATGCGTGGGCAGCTCGCTCGTCGGGTGACCACCCTTCGTCAGTCCCCAGACAATGGCGTAGTTCTCACCGCGCTCGTCCACGCGGATGACGGCGGCGTTCTCCTCGGGTGCGAGCTCCACATTTCGCATATACTTGCCGCTGCCCGTGACGAGGAAGTATTCGTCTGCCAGTTCCGGCACCGTGTTGCCGATCGGCAGCCACTCCGTCGGGGCGTGCAGAGAGTCCTCTGCTACCGCAATCTCCTCCGCGCGGATGCGGTAGGAGAGGTTGCCGCCGTTGCGCTCATGCCAGCCCTTGCGGAACGCGTCCGCCGTGAGCCGGACAAAGCCCTGTAAAAAGTCCGACTGCTTGATATCCATAGTATTCCCTTCTATTTGCTTCCGTGTTCAGCGCTTTGCCAGCACGTTCGACTCGTAGCGACGAACCTCCGGCAGCCACGCACCGTCCTCCGGTACATTTGCACGGCGGCAGAACTCCGCCCAGATTACGCCGAACGGCAGTGTCTTGATCTCCTCGAGACCGACGAGCAGATCTGTGTAGTCCTGTGCCTCCTGCCACTTGCGCAGCTGATCGTTCGGGGAGAGCAGCCCGTAGAGCAGTGCCTTCTGCATATTGCGCATACCGACGACCCACGCTGCGATGCGGTTGATGCTTGCGTCGAAGAAGTCCAGGCCGATGAACACGCGATGCAGCGCATTGCATCGTACGAGTTCCGTTGCCAGCTCCTTGAGCTCGTCGTCCAGCTTGATCACATAGTCACTGTCCCAGCGCACGGGGCGGCTCACATGGAGGGCGACGTTCTCGTTGAAGATGAGCATGGAGGACAGTTTGTCCGAGACAACCTCGGTCGGATGGTAGTGCCCCGTGTCGAGGAGGCACATGAGCCCATTCTTTGCCGCGTAGTTCATGTAGAACTCATGCGAGCCGACCGTGTAGGATTCTACGCCGATCCCGAACACCTTGCCCTCGATCGCATCCGCCATATGTGACTTGTCGAACTTCTCCGCAAAGATCGCATCGAGCGACTCCTTGAGACGCATACGCGGACCGAGACGGTCGCCGGGGACATCCTTTGTGCCGTCGGGGATCCACACGTTGTTCAGCGCGGTGATGCCGAGCTCTCTGCCGAAGTAGTCCGCTATGCGGCGGCACGCCTTGCCGTGCGCGATCCAGAAATCGCGGATGTTCTTGTCAGGGTTCGAGAGCGTCAGATTGTCCGCTGCCTTCGGGTGCGAGAAGTATGTCGGGTTGAAGTCGAGACCGATGCCCTCCGCGCGGGCGAAGTCGACCCATGCAGCAAAGTGCTTCGGCTCGAGTGCGTCGCGGTCGACCTTTTCGTCTGTGATGCGGTAGGACGCGTGCAGATTGAGTTTGTGCTTGCCCGGGATGAGTGAGTACGCCTTGCGGATGTCCGCCATCAGCTCATCGGCGTTGCGCGCGCGTCCGGGGTAGTTGCCCGTCGCCGCGATGCCGCCCGAGAGCGACTCTGCATCGAATCCGTGCACATCGTCGCCCTGCCAGCAGTGCATGGAAATGCGCACCTCGGCGAGTTTTTTCAGCGCAGCCTCCACATCGACTCCGATGGCGGCGTAGCGTTCGCTTGCATTCTTAAATTCCATGTTTTTCCCTCCAGACCGATTCATCCCATGCGGATGTACGTTTTACATCAAAGGAGCGCGCAATGGCCTCCCTTGCCTCGGGCAGATCGGCGAATACCTTGTTCTCGAGCATCTGCACAATCAGATTGCCGATGGCGGTCGCCTCAATCGGACCCGTAAAAACCTTCTTCTTTGTTTCGCTTGCGATCAGCCCGCTCAGGAAACGATCCTGTGAACCGCCGCCGATGACGTGGATCACGTCGTAGGTTCTTCCCGTCAGTTCCTCGATCTCCGCGACCGTCTGCGCGCAGCATGTGGCGAGGGAGCGATAGACACAGTAGAGGAGTTCGCCCTCTGTCTCCGGCACCTCTTGCCCCGTCTCACGGCAGTACGCGCGCAGTGCCTCCGTCATGCTGTCCGGTGCGAGGAAGCGGCTGTCGTTCACATCGACTGTCGACGTGAAGTAACGTGCAATCCCGGCGAGCAGATACATCTCCTCGAAGCTGTACTTGTGACGGAACTCCCGCCGCAGCGACTGCATCATCCACAGCCCCATGATGTTCTTGAGATAACGGTAACGGTAGTGGTAGCCGCCTTCGTTCGTGAAGTTGTGGCGGCGGCTCTCCTCGCCGCAGTCGGGTACGAGGCGTTCGATGCCCATGAGCGACCATGTCCCCGAGCTGAGGTAGATCGCATCCCGCTCATTCGTCGGCAGGGCGAGCACCGCAGAACCCGTGTCGTGCGTCACGGGCAGGACGACCTTCGTCTGAAAACCGACGACCTCGGCAATCTCAGCACTGAGGCCGCCGATCACCGTCTTGGGGAGGGCGAGCTCGCCGAAGATCCGACGGGGAATGCCGAGCAGATCCATCAGATCGAAATCCCAATTCTGTGTCTCTGCGTTTACGAGCTGTGTTGTTGTGGCATTCGTGTACTCGTTGACCATCGCGCCCGTCAGGAGGTAGTTCAAATACTCCGGCACCATCAGAAAGCGATGCGCACGTGCGAGGAGTTCCGGCTCCTGTTCCCGCAGTGCCACGAGCTGATAGATCGTGTTGAAGGGCTGCTTTTGGATGCCCGTGCGTGCGTAGAGATCCTCGTCCGAGATCTTCTGCCGCACGAGTTCGTCCATGCCCTGCGTCCGACTGTCACGGTAGGAGATCGGATCGCCGAGCATCTGCCCCTGCTCGTCCAGCAGAACGAAATCCACACCCCATGTGTCGATGCCGATTGACTGTGGAATGCGCCGCAGTGCAGCGCATTCCTTGAGCCCTGCTACAACCTCGTCAAAGAGATGCGCGAGATTCCAACAGAGATGACCGTGCATCGTCTCCAGTCGGTTCTCGAAGCGATAGATCTCCTCAAGGCGGAGCTTGCCGTTCTCCATCCAACCGAGAATGTGCCGACCGCTTGACGCACCGATGTCGATCGCCAGATAACAGCTCTTGTCCGTCATAGGCATACACTCCTCTCTTAAAACATAATACACATTTTTAAGTTGTTGTTTTTTCTGTGTTGACGATATAATACAACATAAACAAATAAAAAGCAAGGAAAATATTTTTGATATTCTTTGTTTTGTGTGAAGTTGTTTTTGTGTTCTATTTTTTGCGGGAGATTTGTGGCATGCTGAGTGCATCCGTCTTGAATGCATAAAAAGTGAGGTTGTTATACGAAGCTAAACGGCTTCGTATAACAACCTCACTTTTTCCTATGCTCTTTAGCCACCGAATCCGAACAGTCCGCGCAGCCTTTGTCCGAATGACTTTTCCACCGCCGCATCGAGCGGGATGGCACGGTGCAGGAACGGCGAGCCGACGCGTTTGACCGCAACGGGCGGCGTGCGCACCGTGTGCTCCGTCGACATCGCCTTCGGGTGAGACGGTGCGCGCGAAACGTATCGTTCCTCCCGCCCGTATTGATAGAACAGTGCGGCTGCCTTGCCCGTCTGTCCGTTCACCGCGATGCGCACCTGCCGTGTATTTTCGCCGTCCTCTGCGCGTCGATCCAGATAGTAGACGGGCAGGAGGAAGGTCGCGCTCTTGTGCTTGCGGAAATCCCGGCCCCAGAGCAAGATCTTTGCCTTCGTCAGTGCGAAGCTGTCCTTCAGATCGGTGACAAGCCGTTCTGCCAGGAGATTGTCGATCACATCCGCGCGTGAGGCGTTGTTTGCCGTCGACGCGATGCGGAAGCGTCCCTCGGCGAAGGCGGGATCGAATGGTGTCACCGCGCCGAAATCCCACGGGTCGAGCCGGTCGAGCAGGTGGATGTCATAGAGCGTCGTGTCGGGGCACGCCCAGTTGACGATCTCCTCGTACGCCTCGAAATCGCCGCGATTGCTGTGGACGGACATCTTGACACTGAGGTCGGCGAGCGAGAACGGGATGTAGACCGCCGTCATCTCGGTGCGGATGCGCCGCTCGATATCCTGTCCCATGAACTCCTGCGGGAACTGCTGCGCGAGAACCCGCGCGGCGTTTTGTGCCTGCGTCATCGTCACGGCGAATGGGATCGCTCTCTCCGGGACATTCTCCGCGCCGACACCCATGATGAACGCGCGCCGATAGCCGCCGGGACGCACGAGCTCCTCGTCCTCAAACGTATTGTTGCAGTAGCCGCACGTAAAGAAATGCTGCGTTGACTCTCCCGTGAACTCTCCGCCGCAGAATGGGCACACGAACGTGAGCTGACAGACGCCCGCAAACGCCTCCACCGTCGTATCGTCCCAGAGCGCGAGCTTGCCCGCGACGCTCTTTTGGCGGTATTTTTGACTGAGAACACGCTCGTTGTGCGGGTCGACACCCGTCATCACCTCGACGTGTCCCAGCTTCATCGCGCCGTCTATGATCTGCATCGGCTTGTGACGGAATGTGATCGGCGACGCCCAAAAGACCTGTTCGTTCGTCCACGGAACCGACGTGCCGCAGAACGCACAGACATACGCCGCAGCCTTCTGGTCCGAGTACATCGCTCCGCCGCAGCTGCGGCACTGGATCGCGCGAACCTCCTCCGGCATGAGGATCACCTGCCTTTCGATGATAGGAACTGGACGTGCTGCCTTCATTCTACCATGAAAGGAATTATTTGTGACCTGTCATAAATGACAGGTTTTTGGAAGATTTTTGAAATTTTTTTGCTCGACCTGTTATTTATACTGTTATTTATAACAGTACGATTCTCCATCATTCTCGGATATAATAAGAGAAATGAACTGCGCAGTTTCATTTTCCGAGCAGTCTGTGTTGATGTAAAAAGGAGATGATGTATGATGAAACGGGCGGCAAAGGTGATGGCACTGGTCTTTACACTGATGCTGGCAATGTCCTCTATGACATTCGCTATGTGGAGCGGAACGATCAGCCAGAGCGACTTCCAAAACCATGTGAAGGCGGGCAAGTTCGCGATCTTCGTCAAGGACGGCAGTTCGATCAAGATGTACGAACCGAGCTCACCATCCTCTGCGGTCAGCGAGTTCAAGAGTGCGCTGCCGAGCGGCAGGTACACAGTCTATACGGGCAACAATGCTGTGCGGGACTACCTCGAGGAGTATGGCTACTACGACTACTACCATCAGGGTGTGGATATCGGTGGAGGAGCGCGTGCCTACGAGTTTACCGCGTGGGAGAAGATGTGACCGAAAGATGGTCTGAGAGGATACCCCGATAGGGGGGATGAAGGGGCTGCTGCACGTTTGTTTCGTGCAGCAGCCCCTTTCGAAAAAATTTTTGAGAATATGGGGATGAGTCAGGTGATGGGATTTTATAGCAATCAAATGAGCATAATTGGGAGAAGAGATGATCCTAGAGATGCATACATCGAAGAATGAGATTGTCCGGTTGTCGGTGGTTCCTTTAAAATGAATATGGCACCAAGATATAGAAAAATCTTAAAATTATGATTTACAAAATCCTTCAGATGTGCTATTATTCTTTTAGATAAAACGATTTATCAAATAAGAGCACATGGAAAATGATTGAGATAGGTTGTTTTATCGGTATGCAGAGCAACGTTTTATCAAGATGGGAGTGATGCACTGTGAAAGGTATTGGAAAACTGACTGTCTTTTTGATTCCGGTAGGAATCGCAGTCAATATTGTCGGAGGGCAGATCGCTATCCTGCTGAAGTTGCCGATTTGGCTGGATGGGATCGGAACCATTCTGATTGGAGGTATTTGTGGTCTTGTACCGGGATTGATTGTTGCAGCGATTACACAGATTATCAATGCTATTTCCCTTCCGACGGTTTTGCCCTATATGATCGTCGGATTCGCAATGGCCGCAATGGGGACATATTTTTCGAAGAAAGGCTTTTTTCTTTCCTTCCGAAAGTCTGTATTGCTGGGCGTCCTTGTAGCGATTGTTACGACAGCGATGGCTGTTCCGATGGATGTTATTATCTTTGGTGGCTTTATTGGGACTGGCAACAGCATAGTTGCGGCGGGGCTGATGAGCCTTGGCTTGTCGATTCCTGTTGCGGTGACGATCAGTTCGTTTTCATTCGGCCTTGTGGATAAGACCTTGAGCGTGCTGGCTTGTTACTTCATTATCAAGAGTATGCCGCTGAATTTCTTGTCCAAACTGCCGATGAGTGAGTATATTCTTTCGCGCAAACAGTAAGGAAAAGATGGTGCATATATTTAGATAAAACGATTTATCAAATATATGGGCCTGTTTTGTAAGAGGCCATGCAAGAAAACAGTTTGGTTTAGCTTGAAATAGGAGGATACCACATGAAAGGCGTTGGAAAGCTGACGGCGTTTTTGATTCCAGTGGGAATTGCCGTCAATGTTGTCGGCGGGCAGATTGCGCTTCTGCTGAAGCTGCCGATTTGGCTGGATGGGATTGGAACCATCCTGATCGGAGGTATTTGTGGACTTGTGCCGGGACTGATTGTTGCGGCGATCACACAGATCATCAATGCCATTTCGCTTCCGACAGTTTTGCCCTATATGATTGTCGGTTTTGCAATGGCGTTGATGGGGACATATTTCTCAAAGAGGGGATTCTTCCTTTCCTTCCAGAAAGCCGTCATTCTCGGCATCCTCGTAGCGATCGTTACGACGGTAATGGCTGTGCCAATTGATGTTATCCTGTTTGGCGGGTTCATGGGAGATGGCAACAGCCTTCTGGCGGCCGGGCTAATGACGATGGGTCTGTCGATTCCAGTTGCCGTGGCGGTTAGTTCCTTTACGTTCGGACTGGTAGATAAGACGCTGAGCGTTCTGGTCTGCTACTTTATCATTAAGAGCATGCCCTTGAACTTCCTGGCAAAGTTGCCAATGAGCGACTATATTCTCCCGTCGAAGAAGTGAGCGCGCCGCTGCAGCGTCAAATAAAGCGTTCGATGGTGCTGAGGAGTTGATCTTAGCGTGAGAGAGGAGATGAACCGCTTGGACTGGTCGTTTACAGATGCCTTTCTGCGCCCTCGTATCAAGGGGAATGTGCTGCTCGATATGAATCCGATGAGTAAGGCCAACATTTTAGCGTCACTTACGGTATCGGCATTCATTCTGTTTGACATTGTGTACGCATTTATCCTTTCCGGGGTGATGGTATTGCTTGCCGCGTGCGCAGGCCGATTGAAATCTTTTGTTTCGGTATATTGGAAAATTGTCGTGTTCTTCGCGTCCTTGTTGTTTCTCGTGCGCGCGGCTTTTACGAACGGTTCTGAGGTGCTCTTTCAACTGGGAGGGATCCATGTGACCCCCGAGGGCATTCATCTGGGACTTATATCGGCCGGCCTCGTGATGGCGTTCAGTGGTGCTTTCATCCTTTTCATCAAGACGACGGAGATGGAGGAACTCGTCTGGGTGCTTGAGCAAAAAGGCATGTCGCATACATTCTCCTACATCGTGCTGTCGGCATTTCAGACGATAATTGATCTGGGCAAATCCGCGCAGACGATTATGGATTCGCAGAAATGCAGAGGCATCGAGACGGAGGGTGGCATGATGACGAGGGCGAAGGCCTTTATCCCGATTCTCGGTCCACTGGTTCTCGGTGCGATTTCCAATGCTGAGGAAAAGACGATCGCAATGGACGCGCGAGCGTTCTCGTCGCCGACAAAGCATACGAGTCTGATGTTGCTGAAGGAGCCGCCGCTCGCCGAAAAGCTCGTCGTTTGGGCGTTTGATCTGGCTCTTTTGGTCCTCATAGCTTGGAGGATTTACACATGGATCGGATAGAACTGCAGCATGTGTCGTTTTCCTATGCCCTGTCGAATAAGAAGGCACTGAACGATGTGTCCTTTACGTTTGAGAAAGGCCGTTTTTACGGTGTGATCGGTGAGAATGGCGGCGGTAAGACATCCCTATGTAGTCTGATTCGCGGTCTGATTCCTCATTTCTACAAAGGGGAATTTTCGGGACACGTTCTATATGACGGGACGGATATGTCCGAGATGGATGTTGATGCACTTTCTGTGGACATTGGATATGTCTTTCAGAACCCCTTTACGCAGATCAGTGGAGTCAAAAAGACGGTGTTTGAAGAGGTCGCACTGGGGCTGGAAAATTTGGGCATTCCGCCGAAGGAGATTGTTGAGCGGGTCGTTGCGGTATTGGATCTGCTCGATATAGGTCATCTTGCACAGAACAATCCGACGGAACTTTCCGGCGGTCAGCGGCAGCGTGTCGCATTTGCCTCAATCATCGTGATGGATCCCGATATTCTCGTCATTGACGAGCCAACGTCGCAGCTGGATCCAGAAGGCTCACAGCAGATCTTTCGGATCATTGAGCAGCTGAAGAAACGAGATAAGACGATTATTCTCGTGGAGCACAAAATCGATATGATTGCGGCCTACTGTGATGAGGTTCTTGTTGTTAAAGACGGCAGTATCGTAAAATGCGGGACAACTCAGGAAGTTCTGTCTGATGTTGGGCTTCCTGCACTCGGCGTGAAGCTGCCGGAGGTTGCGCAGCTGGCATACGAATTGGCAGAGGCTGGGGTTCCGCTGCCCTCTATTCCGATTACAGATGAGGAATGCTGTCGCATGATCCGCGAAGGGTGGGGATTCTAATGGAAGGTATTGAACTGAAGGATGTTTCGTTCTCCTATCCGAACGGATTCTTGGCAAATGAGCAGCTGAACCTTACCGTGCGGCCCGGCGAGCGCGTCGCCATTGTTGGACAGAACGGTGCAGGAAAGACGACAGCTGTCAAGATGATGAATGGGCTCAACCGACCGACACAGGGAAATGTTCTGGTGGACGGCATCAATACCAAGGATCGGACGACTGCCCAAGTTGCGAGAATGGTGGGGTATGTCTTTCAGAATCCGGATGAGCAGATTTTCAACAGTACAGTAGTGAAAGAGATCGAGTATATGCCGCGCTATTTTCACATGGAGGAGGATGAGATCGGGCGGCGCACGGAAGAAGTTCTGCGCCTCACAGGGCTCGAAGAGTGCAGAGATATGAACCCCTTTGATATTTCCTACTCTACTAGAAAATTTGTAACGATCGCGGCGGTACTTGCGACAAAGCCGCGCTATACGATCTGGGATGAGCCCACTGCAGGACAGGATTGCTGGCATATTGCGATCCTGTGCGATATTTTGGACCATCTGCAGCGAGAGAATACGGCGGTCGTTGTCATAACGCACGATATGGAGTTCGTTGTCAGTGCGTTTGAGCGTGTTGTTGTCATGGCGAATAAGCATATTATCGCGGACGGGCGGCCGGAGGATATATTCAGCCGTGATGACATTATCAAAGAGGCACGAATTACGCGACCACAGATTGGAGCGATTGCCCATAAGATCGGGTTAGAGAAAACAATCCTTCATCGCTCGGAATTTGTGTCCTATCTACAGGAGAGGAGATGTGTCCCGCATGGATAAACTGATGAAATTCATTGATGCACACGCAGATGAGTATGTGAAGTATCTTGTGGAGTTGGTGAAGATCGATACGCACGATATAGAGCACGGCATCGGCGGCGGACGTGAAAAAGAGGGACAGCTGTATATGAAGCAGCTGTTTTCCTCCATGGGAGCTTCTCGTATCGTTGAGGATCCTCTGACGGAAGATGTCATCCTAGCGTGTCGGGAAAAATATCATGAGGGAAATCTCGGTCATGCTTATGATGATCGGTTCAATGTCTATGCGGAATTTACCGGCTGCGGATCGAAGAGCATTCTCTTCAACGGTCATATTGATACGATGCCCGTCGGTGATCCAGAGAAATGGGAATACGATCCCTATGGCGGCATCATCACGGGCGGACGACTCTATGGCGTCGGTGCCTGTGATATGAAAGCAGGGCTCATGGGAGCGGTCATGGCAGTCAAGGCGATACAGGATGCGGGGCTTGAGCTGCCGGGTACGGTCAAATTCGCCTCGGTCTGTGATGAGGAGGGCGGGGGTAACGGCTCTCTCGTTGCGGCGATGCATGGGCAAAAGGCAGATGCCGTCGTTGTATGTGAGCCTACGGACTATGAACTGGTTGCCGCCCATATGGGATGGGTCTTTTTCAAAATCGAGACAGAGGGTGTTGCCGTCCACTCGGGTTTGAAGATCGGTGGTGTGAATGCCATCGATAAGACTGTCAAGATTATGCGCTCTCTGGAGGAACTGGAACATCGCTGGCTCCTGACACATAAACATATTCTGCTTCCGCCTCCATCGGGGAATGTCGGTGTTATTCAGGGCGGTGAGGCGGGGTCTACGGTTCCGAACTACTGCTGCATACAGCTTTGCGTGCACTATCTTCCTGGCATGACGTACGATGAGGTCGTCAAGGACTATACGGATACCGTAATGCGCTGTGCAGACGGCGATGAGTGGCTCAGGGAACATCGACCGAAGATCAGTATTTATCAGACGGGGAATCCGTTCGAGATGGATTTAGCACATCCTTTTGTCGATGCATTCAAGACTTCCTATGAGCGAGCGATGGGCGAACCTGTCCGTATTGTCGGCTCTCCTGCCGGGTGCGATTCTCGGACGTGGCGCAATATCGCGGGGTGTCCGACGCTTCAATATGGTCCCGGACGGCTTGCACAGTGCCATGCAGTGAATGAGTATGTGGAGATCAAGCAATACCTTGATGCCATAAAGATATATGCGAATTTGATAATGAATTATTGCGCATAAGGAGGAGTTATTATGGAAATGAAGAAAATATTGGTAGCGGGGGAATCGTGGACGAGTTTTACCACCCATGTGAAGGGCTTTGACACCTTTGTGACGAGTGTGTATGAAGAGGGGATTGAGTTCCTGGCGAAGGCGATTGATAAGGCTGGTTATGAACTCGTCTATCTCCCAGGACAGTATGTTGCGGAACGCTTTCCCCGTACAGCAGAGGAACTTTCTGAATACGCATGCGTTGTGCTCTCCGATATCGGCTCGAATACACTGTTGCTTTCGGATGATACTTTTAAGCGCGGTGTCAAAGCTCCGAACCGCTGCCAGTCGATTGCGGAATATGTTCAAGGGGGCGGCTCCTTCCTCATGGTAGGCGGTTATATGTCGTTCTCCGGTATTGATGGGAAAGCGCGTTACGGAGAGACCGCAGTTCAGGATATTCTCCCCATTGTTTGTATTCCCGGTGACGACCGCGCAGAACATCCGGAGGGCATCACTCCGCAGGTTGTGGCTCCGCATCCGGCATTGGCTTCCCTGCCAAATCCGTGGCCGCATTTCCTTGGGTACAACAAGGTCCTTCCGCGTGAGGGATGTGACGTTCCCATTACGATCGGTGGAGACCCTCTGGTCGCATTCGGACAGTTCGGGAAGGGGAAGACGGCCGTCTTTACCTCGGACTGCGCGCCGCACTGGGGGCCGCAGGAATTCCTTGCATGGGAAGGCTATAATATGCTCTGGAAGGGAATCTTTGACTATCTGACAAATTGAGAGAGGCAAAAACGATGGATCGTGATGAGGCACTGTCCGTCCTAAAGATGCTTGTCGAAACCAATACGACAAATCCACCGGGCAATGAACAACGGCTCGCTGAAAAAATCAAGGGACTTTTGGACGGCAGTGTTGCTGAGAGTTATATCGTACCCTGCGGAGAGGACAGAGCCAGTCTTGTTTCCAAGATTGTTGGTACGGGGAAGGAACCTCCCTTGATTCTCTGCGGTCATATGGATACAGTTCCGTTCGGTGATCCGGAGCGTTGGTCATTCCCGCCCGATCAGCTCACGCAGAAGGGAGATCTCCTGTACGGTCGCGGAACGAGCGATATGAAGAGCGGTCTCGCAGCAATGCTCTGCGCATTTCGCACCGCTGCACGGCGGGAAGAGTCGCCCAGAGGAGATATCTACCTCGCATTGACGGCGGATGAAGAGTCGTCAGGACTCGGAGCTGAGACGATTGCGGCGGAGCTCCCGCTCCAAGGCGGTATTCTATATATTGCAGAGCCGACGGATAATGCGATCGGTATATGCTCCAAGGGGTCGCTGTGGGTCAGACTCAATGTACAGGGGCAGACGGCACATGGTGCCTATCCTGAGAAAGGCGTCAATGCTGTTGATGCTGCTTATGAAGCGTACACAAATATACGCAAATATGTTGAGGGGGTTCATCATGCACTGCTCGGGCACGCGACCTGCACGCTTTCGGGAATTTCCGGCGGTGTAAAGGAGAATATGGTAGCGGATCGGTGTACGATGACACTTGATATTCGAACGACGCCGAATCTGTCGAACCAAGATGCTCTGCAGCAGATAAAGCGCATCTGCTGCGAGGTCTGTGGGGGGCACACAGGTGCTGTTATAAGCCTTGATGTCCTAAACGATCGGAGTCCCGTGTCGATCGACCCAGAGGTATCTGCCGTCCAATCCCTCCGGAAAATAGTGCATAAATGCACGGGGGTAATGCCTATGCATAAGGGAATTAAGTTTTTTTCGGATGCATCGATCTTCATTCGTCACTGCTCGAAACTTCAATGCATTCAGTTCGGCCCTGGACGGGATGATTGCGCACACATTGCGGATGAGTTCGTTGAGACGAACAAATATCTTGCTGCCGTTGTTTGCTATGACGAATTGCTGCGTGCGTATTTTGACTAAGGATTGGAAGATGGCTACAACGCTGAAGGATGTTGCGAAGGCGACTGGGCTCTCGACGACCACTGTTTCTTTGGTCCTTAATGGGAAACCCCACCGTATTTCTGAGGAAAAATGCAAACTGGTCGAGGATACAGCCAAGAAAATGGACTATCACCCGAATAAATTTGCCGTCGGTTTGGTAAAAAACATTACGAAGACCATCGGTCTCATTATTCCGGATATCACGAATGTATTCTTCTCGGAGATTGTAAAGGGGCTTGAAGACAAGCTCCACGAAAATGAGTACAACCTGATGCTCGGCAACTCCAATGACAAGCATCGTTTGGAACTGTCTTCCGTCAATATGATGAATACTCAGATGGTTGATGGTTTGGTTATGATCATGTCATCGGAAACCTTGGGGGAAAAAGAGAGACAGACGCTCTCGGCACTCAGAAAGATGAATCGGCCGGTCGTTCTCATCGATTGCTTTAACGAGCCTGGCGGGTTCAGCACTGTTTCGATCGACAACTACAAAGCTTCTTATATGGCCGTGGAATACTTGCTCTCACTGGGACATCATCGTATTGCATGTATTTGTGGTCCGTTGGGGCTCAAGACGAATGACGATCGCTTGCGCGGCTACACGACAGCGCTGGAACAGCATGGGGTTTCCTATGACCCGGCGCTGATTGTTGAAGGGGATTTTCGTTACCGTAGCGGTTATGCCTCCATACCTGTTCTTCTCCCAAAGGCTCCCACTGCGATTCTCTGTTTGAATGACATGATGGCATACGGTGCGATCAATGCCTTGAAGGATCAGGGAGTTGAAGTTCCGGATGATATCTCCGTTATGGGGTTTGACGATATCTTTTTCTCACAGATTATCGCCGTTCCGCTGACCTCTATCCGTCAGCCGGCATATACCATGGGAAATAAAGCAGGGGATCTCATCCTGCAGGAGATTTCTCGTCACACAAAACCTCGGCGTGTGATTCTTGATCCCACCATCGAGATTCGAAAAAGCACACAAAAACTTAGAGAAGCGGGAGGAAAGCCGGAATGATTGCCGTGATTGGTTCCAACAACATGGATTTAATCTCCTATGTACAGCGAATGCCAGAGCCGGGCGAGACGCTTGCAATGAAGGATTTTTCGATCGCGTATGGCGGGAAAGGTGCCAACCAAGCTGTGGCTGCTGCACGCATGGGAGCGGATATTCTGATGCTGACTGCTGTCGGCACAGATGTTTTCGGACAGGATATCGATGTACATTTGCGTGCAGAGGGAATCCGAGGAGATTACATAAAGCACGTTGATGCTCCCAATGGAACCGCCAGCATCTGGGTGGATGATACGGCACAAAATCGCATTCTGATCCATAAGGGGGCGAATGCCCTGCTCAATGTTCAAGATATTGAGCGTGCAGCAGAGGATTTGCGGAAGTGTTCGATGATTATTCTGCAGTTAGAAGTCGACTACGATGTCGTTTATCATGCTGTTTCCTTTGGGCGGGAGCATGGTGTACCTATTTTGCTTAATCCGGCGCCTGCCAGCACGGAACTGGATATGGCACGTATCTCTTGCTGTGATTTTTTCATGCCGAATGAGACGGAGTTGGAGATTCTCACGAACCATGTGGTCGACACTATGGATGCCATCCAGGAGGCGGGAGCAATTCTGCTTGCACAGGGGATGAAAAATGTTATTGTAACACTCGGTTCAAAGGGCGTTCTTTGGCTGCATGCAGGTGGAGCTGAATTGATTCCAGCATTTGTGGTAGAGGCAGTGGATACGACCGGTGCGGGAGATTCCTTTATTGGATGCTTTGCTGCCGTGTATGAACGGGAGAAAAATGTCAGAGATGCACTTCGGTGGGCGAATGCGTTTGCTGCATTGGGGGTACAGAAGCGAGGTGCGCAGTCATCATATCCAACCCGCGGAGATGTGGAGCGATTTATCACGGGAGGCGGTACGGAGTCTCTCAAAAATTTGGAATCACTGATAAAATAGTCCGTCAGATTGGTGTAGATTCTTCGGCTGAATAAGGAAGAAAACTGGACGCAGAGTGGTGTTCTATGGAGGGGGCTCCATCGGAGTACAGGAAAAAAGATGTACCAAGAGAGCAAGCTGAATTTATCAGCGTTTCCTAACGTGGGGCTGTACGTCGAAGCTGAAAAGTTTCGACGTACAGCCCCTTCTTGATTCAGTGCAGCATGGAGCGAAAATTTTTGAAAAATGCACGACAATAAGCAGGAATACAATAAGGGGATAACGAAGCTCTACCAATCATAATTTTGCTTTGATAAAGGGGGGGTGAGATGAAGAAGCTGCTGTTTTTGTGCCTGGTGTTTGCACTGCTTGCACTTGCGGGCGGCTGCGGCGGGGAACGCGCCGATGAGGCGCACGGGGCGCAGCTCGTCTATGCCACAAAGGACTACGAGGAGATCAATGTACTGGCGGATGAGCACGCCGAGATCGGGCAGCTGCTGTTCGACGGGCTGATGCGCCGCGACGAGAACGATGCCATCGTCCCCGCACTCGCCGAGTCGGTGGAGTACGATCCCGAGACCTATACCTACGTATTTCACTTGCGCGAGGGCGTGCACTGGCATGATGGGAAACCGCTGCGGGCGGCGGATGTGAAGTTCACCATCGAGGCGATTAAGAATCCGCTCGTCGACTCCCTCCATGCACCGAACTTCGAGGAGGTGCGTGAGATCACGGAGGTTGACGACCGGACGGTGCGCATACGTCTGTCCGCACCGAATGCGGCATTCCTCGACTACATGATGCAGCCGATCCTGCCGGCCCATCTCCTTGCGGGACAGGATCTCACAACGACGGGCTTCTTTCGCAGACCCGTCGGAACGGGCCCCTTCCGCATGGAGAGCTGGGAGGCGGGCAAGGAGATCGTTCTCGTAAAGAATGAGGACTACTATCGCGGCGCACCGAAGATCGACCGCTTCGTCGTCAAGATCGTGGCGGACGATGCCGCCGAGGCAAAGGCGCTTGCCGACGGGTCGGCAGATCTGGCGCGGCTTTCACCACGGGCTGCGGCACCCTTTGAGGGGAGGGACGGCTACCGCTGCTACGCGATGAAAACCGCGAACTACAGCTCGATTCTGATTAACTGCGCCCATCCCTACTGGCAGCGCAACCGCGACCTGCTGCCTGCCATCGCCTACGCCGTCGATCGTGCGGCAGTCATAAATGACGCATTGCTCGGGCATGGGATTCCTGCATACAGCCCCCTGCAGCGCAGTTCTTTCAACAATCCGAACGTAGAGCACTATGACTATAATCCTGCGAAGGCACAGGAGATTCTCGAGGCAGCGGGCTGCAGGAAGGGCTCCGATGGCTACTACACACGCGGCGGAGAGGAGGTCGGATTCATCCTCACCGTGAAGAATGACAAGTACAGCCGCATCGATATCGCCAACGTAGTGGCAGCGCAGATGCGCGCGGTCGGAATTCACTGCACCGTGGAGACCCCCGCAAAGGTCGACTGGGACGGGCAGATGGCATACCTCAGCGGCGTGGGGAACGAGATCGACCCAGATGCACATACCTATAAGGTGTTCTCGACCAATGGGCGGGGGAATGACGGCCACTACTCGAACCCACGCGTGGACGAATACCTCCTAGCCGCCCGCCGCGCAACCGACACCGCCGAGCGGATGCGTCTCTACGGGCTCTTTCAGGAGGAAGTGACGAAAGACCTTCCCTATATCTACATCTGCTATATCGACTTCATCTACGTGACGAACGCACGCGTGCACGGCATCACCCCGAACCGCATGCTCGGCTATAGCGGCGTCGGCTTCTTCTGGAACGTCAACGAGTGGACGGTGGAGTGAGGGAATACGGCTGCACGAAAAGCAGGGAAAACTCTTCTGTGGTCGAATATATGAATATTGAAATAAAAGTTGGGGGAGCACTGCTCGCCCGCTTTTGTGTGAGTACAATCGGGATGATCGAAACAGCAGGGGGAGCAGGCGATGGCGGGGAGCAGCGTGTGGCAGAGTAGAGGGCGCAGCCCGTACAGCGCAGCGATGACGCGGGAGCAGTTCCTGTTCTACGAGATGCGTGTAACGGCACGCCTCCTCCATGAGGGACTTTCTCCTGCCGCAGTGGAGGAACGGGTCGCTGCGGAGAACCTGTTTCAGTATCCGACAGAGCGGATGCTCGGGCGTATGGCACGCGCGTGTCTCAGGCGGCTTGCTGTACTCGATGATCCGGCACTCGTTGAGGCGCTGGCGAATGCGCCGTTTGATGAGGCAAAACAGATCGCTCTCTATGCGATGATGAAGTCCTATGTGCTCGCTGCGGAGTTCATGGTGACGGTTGTCGGCGAAAAGTACCGCACACGCGACTTTACTCTTGGGAGAGCTGACATCGCCGCATTCTTTCTCCGTCTGCGCGAGCAGGACGATGTCGTCGCCGCATGGAGCGAGCAGACCATCACAAAACTGCGACAGGTACTCGTAAAGATCCTTGTGGAAAACGAGTATCTGGACAATGCACGTGCACAGCGTCTGAACCCTGTCTGGCTCAGCCCCGTACTTGAGCGTGCAATCCGAGCACATGGCGATGAGGTGCTGCTGCCCGCATTCAACTGCTTTTCTTGACATATGAAGGAAGCCTATGAAAAATCTGCAAGAACGCCTCGACGACCTGCGTGCCCTCGTCTGTCACCCCGATTTTCTTGCGGGGCGGGGGCTCAGCAACGAGGTTAATATTCGTTTTTTTTGCTACGCACCGCACGAGGAGCCGACGGTCACGCATTTCCTGCGACAGCTGCAAAAGGATGCAACAGAGAATTTTTGCCCCGTTATACACGACCTCTATCGCATATTTCTCGATGCCTGTGCGGATCTCGGCATCCTTGAGGAAATCCCTGCGATGGAGGAGGCGCGCGGGCGGGACTTCCTGCGTGCGCAGCTGCACGCGGCGATCGGCGAGCCGGCGTTTATTGAGCGTATTGCACCGGAAAACCTCACGCGTGGCAGGGATGTCCTTATTCTCACGGGTGTAGGGGATGTCTTCCCCTTTCTGCGCGTGCACACACTTCTCGCCGCGCTGCAGCCACACATCACCGACATCCCGATCCTTGTCATGTACCCCGGCACATTTGACGGATATCGGCTGCGGCTCTTTGATCGTCTCGCGCCCAGTGACTACTACCGCGCATTCAACATTGTCTAGGGAAAATTCCAGCGCAGGAGGAACATCATGCAGATTCGTGACATGTTTGCACAGGACATCAACCGCCTGATCAACGGCGTTATCAAAGTCGATCAGGATGCGGACAGCATTATCGCTCAGGAGGTGCGGGAGTATGTCGTCACACAGGAGCTGAAAAAACATTTTGCCAACTTTTTCAGTGTCTACCGCCGTGCCTTTGACGAACCGACGGACAGGATTGGCGTATGGATCTCGGGCTTCTTCGGCAGTGGTAAATCGCACTTCCTCAAGATGCTCTCCTACCTCCTCGAAAACAGACAGATCGATGGGCAAAGAACCGCCGAACTCTTTCACGCAAAACTGACGGATTCTCCCGAGACCGTTCACGCCATTGAGTACACCACACGCGCACGCACGGAGACCATTCTCTTTAATATCGACGTATTCAGTGCGGGTCCGCGCGGGCAAAGCAGCGTACCGAACGTCTTTGCAAAAATGTTCTACAACCACCTCGGCTACTACGGAGCAGATCTCAAGGTCGTGCGGCTCGAGCAGCACATCGCGGCAGAGGGACGGACAGAGGAGTTTCGCCGTGTCTTTGCAGAGAAAAAAGGCGGTTCGTGGGAAGCGTCCCGCCGTGCCTACGCATTCCATGTGAAGATCATTGTCGAGACCCTGATGGAGGTGCTCGGCATGAGCGAAGAGGGGGCGCGCGACTGGTTTCGCGAGGAACGCGCAGAACTTTCCATCGACGAACTCGTCGCTGATATTCGTGCCTATGTCGAGGCACAGGAGACGGACTTCCGCCTCATCTTTATGATCGACGAGGTCGGACAGTACGTCGGGACGGATCGCACGATGCTGCTCAACCTCCAATCCATCGTCGAGACCATCGGCGCACGCTGCATGGGCAGAGTCTGGGTCATGTGCACGGGGCAGGAGGCGTTGGACGAGATCATACGCGTCCGTGCGGATGAGTTCTCACGCATTCAGGCGCGCTTTTCCACACGACTTTCCCTCTCCTCCTCCTCCGTGGACGAGGTCATTCAAAAACGTCTCCTAGAGAAAACAGCAGATGCCACCTCCGCCCTCCGCACACAGTATGACAGACAGTATGCTGCCGTCCTGCGCAACGTGTTCAGCTTCGTGGAGACACCGCGCGATATGCGGGGCTATGATAATGCAGAGGACTATGCGGCGAACTTCCCGTTCGTGCCCTACCAGTTCCTCCTCCTGCAGCGGGCGTTTGCCGCGATTCGCAAACACGGCAACGCCGGGCAGCACCACTCGGGCGGAGAGCGTTCCATGCTCTCCGCATTTCAGGAGACCGCGCAGCGGCTTCAGGAGTGTGATACGTACGCCCTCGCACCATTCTTCCATTTCTATGACAGCGTGCACGGCTTCCTCGACAGCTCCATTCGACAGGTCATTGAGCGTGCACAGCAGGCAGCGGAGCGTGGGGAGGGACTTCTCCCTGCGGACGTGAACGTACTCAAGCTCCTCTACCTCATCCGCTACGTTTCAGACGATATGCCCGCCGTCCTCGAGAACATCGTCATCCTCATGGCGGACGACGTGCGCGTGGATAAGATTGCTCTGCGCACAGAGATCACACGCTGCCTCGAACGTCTGCAGGGGCAGAACTACATCGGGCGCAGCGGCACGCGCTATCACTTCCTCACGAACGAGGAGCAGGACATCCAGCGCGGCATCAACCGCACCGATGTCGATACCGGCATGATACAGGAGCGCATTCATCAGATCGTCTTTGCCGATCTCTATGCGGCGCGTAAATTCCGCTGTGGGGAATACGACTTCGACTTCGATGCGGCAGTCGATCGGATGGACGGCGGCATCGGTGGGCTTCGTCTCGTGATCCTCACAGCGGCGGAAGATCCGCAGCTGCGCACCGAGCAGAGCGTACTGCTGGGATCAAAGGGGCAGGCGGTGCTCGTCCTTTCGGATGCGCCTTACTACGAAACCCTCGAACATGCCATGAAAATCCGCCAATACGTGAAACAGCAGAACTTTGCAAACCTGCCGAAATCTGTTGAGAACATCATCAAGGGCTATCAGGACGAGGCAATGCGATGCGAGGCAGAGGCGCGGGAGGCACTTGCCGCAGCGATATGCACAGCAGAGACGTACGTCGACGGCGAGCGTGTCAGCCTAACGGGCAAGGATGTAAAGGCGCGTCTCGACCAGGTGCTCTCACAGCTCGTCGCACGCGTCTATCACAAGCTTGACCTCATTACGAAAAATATCAAGAGCGACGATGAGATTCGTGCACTGCTCGAAGGAGCGGAGCAGCCCCTCCCCGGCATGGCGGAGGCGAACAGCGATGCCGCGCTGAACATCGAGGAGTATCTGCGTCTGCAGGAGATGGCAAAACGCCCCACATCCATGGCGGATGTGCAGAGCCGCTATCAGGCAGTACCCTACGGATGGCGCGAAATCGACATCGCCTATGCCACGGCACTGCTCATCAAAGAACAGCGTATCACCGTCAAATACGGCGGTGAAAGCATTCGTCCCGAGCACCCGAAACTCCCCGACTTCCTGCGACGCAGGAGCGAGATACCGAAAACACGGATCTGTATCCGTCAGAGCGTTGACAAGGGAAAGATGCGGCAGGTACGCGCGATCTTGGAGGAGTATTTTGATGCGATGAACTTGCCCGCCGACGAGGACGGGCTTACGCATTACATCATCGAGCAATTCGCAGCACAGCGGAGATACTACGAGGAACTGGCGCGAAAGTACGAGCAGAACGCCAAATACCCGGGGCGCACAGTCATCACAGCGCTGCTGCATCAGATTGCGCAGCTTCTGGCGCAAAAGAGCGACAACAATGCACTCATCGGACACATTCTCACACACGAGAATGAGCTTCTGAACACGAAAGAAGCGGCGCGGCAGGTCGAGGAGTTCTTTGCAAAGCAGTCAGATACATTTGATTTGGCTGTCCGCCTTGAGAAAAAGACACGCGATGAGCTGAGCTACCTCGCAGGCTCTGTCGAGGCAACCAATGCCCTGAACGAGATCCGCAAACGCATCACCTTCACCGAGAAGTTTGACTACAGCGGCATCCCGCAGCTCAGTGCCCTCATGACAACCGTCAATGCTGCATACGACGCACTGCTCACGGCAAAGCGTGCGGAGATCGGCGAGGTCGTCACCGACTGCCTCGGCGCGATCCATCAGGCAGCGGCGGACAACCCGCGTGCGCGGGAATATGTGCGTGCAGCCGACGATTTCTATACGAAAAAACGTGAGGAAATCGCCGCGTTTACCAGTCTCGTCAAGCTTGATGGACTTCTCCCGCAGATGTATCAGAAACTTGACGAAATACGCAAGCGGATCGACGTGCTTACCGCACCGCCCACGCAGACTGCAGCGAAATCGAACGTCACGACACAGCCCTCGGCAGTGGGGATGGCGCAGCCCGCTGCTCCGCATCCCACACCGAAGAACATCAGACAGTATGCCCGTCAGGTACTCTTCCCGAGCGAAACCCTCGCGAGTGAAGCCGACATCGATGCCTATCTTGCACGTATCCGTAAGCAGCTCGTTATGTATATGAAGGGCTGCGACGGGATACAGCTGAAATGAGGTGAAAAACTGTGCATATTAAAAAAATGACATTGGAGAACTTTCGGTGGTTTGAGCATCTGGACATTGAATTTCCACAAGACTATGCGGTACTGATCGGTACGAATGGCGCGGGAAAGTCCTCAATATTGGATGCCGTTGCGATTGCACTCGGGAGTTTTCTTGCCGGGTGTGACGTTCCGGCGACGAACCTCCACAAATCAGACGTGAGGATCTTGTCCTATACTCATGAAAATGGGGGTATACGAGAGGAGGAGCAATATCCTGTCCGCATCTCGGCAGAGGCAGATATGGAGGACGAGGAGACAATCGCATGGGCGCGTGCACTCAACTTCGAGCATGGGCGCACCACAGTAGGGGAAGCGCGCCCCCTGATGAACTATGCCAATGCATGCAAGCGTAAGGTCAGAAAGAATGAACCTGCCATTCTGCCGCTTCTTGCCTACTATGGAACGGGGCGGCTTTGGCTTCCCAAGAGGGCGAAAAAAGAGGCGGTCATGCGTGGCGTTCCCTCCCGCCTGCAAGGGTATGTTGATGCACTGGATGTGGCGACGAACGAAAAGCTCATGTTAGCGTGGTTCAGACAAACAGCCCTCACCCAGACACAAATGGAAGAGCCTCTTCCTATCTTCCAAGCAGTGAAAGGGGCAATGGAAGTATTCTATGTGGGTATGGATGAAACGATAGAAGCTGTTCGCGTAATCTATGATTTTGCGACGTTGGAAATTAAAATCCGTGTCAAACGCAAAAACGAAGACCCCGTGTCCCTCCCACTGCGCTATTTCAGCGACGGCATTAAGGCGATGCTCTCCATGACCGCCGATATTGCCTATCGCATTGCACTGCTGAATCCGAACCTCGGGGGAGAGGCGATGCGGGAGACCCCCGGCATCGTCCTCATCGACGAGATCGATATGCACCTGCATCCTTCGTGGCAGCGAAAAATCCTCGCGTCACTCAAAAAGGTATTCCCGCGTATCCAGTTCATCGTCACCACCCATGCGCCCGCCGTCCTAGCGAATGTGCCGCGTGAAAACATCATCGTTTTTTCGGAGGGAAAGGCATATCCGCCTGCCGAACATACCTATGGACGGGATGTCAACACCATTCTACGCGACGTGATGGGGACAGAGGTGCGTCCGCAGGAAGTCATGGAGAAGAAGGACTTGTTCTATAAAGCACTGGACGAAGGGGATTTTTCAGCGGCGGAGAAACAACTCGGCGTACTGGAAAAAATTTTGGGTCAGAGTGACGAGGAGGTCGTCTATATGACGACAATGCTCGATCTGGAACGCTGAGGTAATGTCATGCTCTACATTCAGAAAAACCCTCCGCTCGGCACATTCATACAGTATCAGAAGAGCAATGGCGCGTGTTTTGATGGGATAGACACAGACGTGAAGAATGCCCTGCGCACGGCACTGCTTGCGGAGCAGGGCTATCTTTGCGCCTATTGCATGACCTCGTTGGAGGATGCCCCCGATACGGTCAAAATTGAACACTACACGCCGCGCGACTCAGACAATGAACTGACCTATAAAAATTTACTGGCAGTATGTTACGGAGGAGAGAGAAAGCCGCCGAGGGAGCAGACCTGTGACACGAGCAAAGGCAATACCGTCCTTAGCGTTGATCCTCAGAACAAGGCACATATTGAGCAAATCCGCTACGAAATGAGTGGAGCAGTGCTCTCTCAAAACAAATCGATCATGGCAGACTTGGACAATGTACTAAATCTGAATTGCGTGCGGCTCAAAGATGCACGGAAACAGGTGCTCATGGCTTTTTGTGCCGTTATGAAGCGGGACAAGCAGGATAAAACTGCCTCCAAAGGGTATCTGGAAAAGAAACTGCAAACCTATCAGGAGCGGCAGCATGGTCGATATTCCCCCTACTGCGGCATCCTGATCTGGTATCTTCAGAGACGAATCCGTCAATGTAGCTGATTGCGTTATTTCCTGTGGATCGAATGAGGTGAACCCATGCTGAAATCAATCTACCTGCATAACTTCAAGAGTTTTGCAGAGGCAGAGCTGCCGCTCGAGCAGCTTACACTGATGATCGGCTCGAATGCGAGCGGCAAGAGTAATGCGCTCGAGGCATTGTGGATCTTGTCGCAGCTTGCCACGGGGCGGGAGCTCTCTGTCATTCTGGATGGGGAGCGTCGTTCGGATGGGCGCGTGCGCGGCGGGAGCGCGGCTTGTCCTCGTGTACCGTTTCAGAGTTTTGAACTCGGGTGTACCTATCAGGCAGCGGAGTATGCACTTGAGTATCGTATCACGATTTGTGTGTATGATGTTGTTGTTGTAGAACGTGAATCGTTGAAGCGAATTACGAAGGACAAGAATATTATCGTGTTTGAGACAGTGGATGAGCGAAGTGCAGGAGACATTCTTGTGCAATACCTGTCTGATAAATATGATGAATATTGGCTTAGGTCGGTTTGTGAGCGTAATGCATCTGTTTTGTCGCAGCTTCATGGACAGATGCTCAAGGACAATGGAGTTCTTATGAGTACCGGCTCTGATATTCTTTTGTTGCGGGAGACCTTAAACAACGTTTTCTTGTTTCAACCGGAGCCGTGGCGTATGCGGGATTATGTCCGCATTTCAGAGCGTGAGCTGCGATTTTTTGGCGAGAACCTTTCTGCTGTTCTGTACGATTTGTGTGTGAAAAAACATCATACCAAAGATATATTGGATGTGATTGAAGATCTGCCGGACAATGGTATTGAAGCCATCACCTTCATCAAGACCGATGCCGGAGATGTCATGTTGGCACTTAGAGAATTGTCGGGAAGTGGGAGAATGGATGCCCGCCAGCTCTCTGACGGGACGCTGCGATGTCTCGCGATTCTCGCCGCCGTATACAGCGAACCGAAGGGGAGCATGATCGTCGTCGAGGAACTGGACAACGGCATCCACCCGAGCCGCATCACAAAACTCCTGCACGCCATTCAGCAGATCGCCGCCGAGCGTCACCTCACGCTCGTTGTCACAACGCATAACCCTGCCGTGATGGATGCCGTCGGTCCCGACCATATGGATGGGCTTGTGCTTTGCTATCGGAGCAAGGAGGATGGCGCGAGCACATTCGCACGCATCGTCGATCTGCCCGACTACCTCCGCCTCGTGGCAAAGGGGACGATGGGAGAGCTCGCCGAGCAGGATGCGTTCGTCAAGGCAATCCGCGAGCCGCATGATATTTCAAAGCATGATTACTCGTGGCTGTGGGAGGATTGACAATGGAACGGACGGTATACTTCCTTGACACTTCAATTCTGCTCAATATTCTTCGTGTTCCTAAGAGATGTCAACACGCAGAGGAAGTAAAAGATGACTTTGAAAAACTGAGACAGGGGAAGCATACGATGATTCTACCGCGTGCTGCACTTGTCGAGACGGGGAATCACATAGCTCATATTGAGGATAAAACAGTATGCAGAACCTGTGCCAAAAAGTTCTCGCAGCTCATTATGAAAAGCCTCAGCGGCGAAGCTCCTTGGACATATAATGCCAATCAACTCACAGAAGCTACACTACAGACGATGGCGAAGTGTTTTCCTGATTATGCACAGCAGTATAAGATGGGATGGGGCGATCTTTCAATCCTGTCAGAGTGTATGGATTATCAACGCCTCGTTGGGAGACATACGCAAGTCAAAGTGTGGAGTAAGGATC
>ERZ772967.558-NODE-558-length-29321-cov-6.686120_pt1 | contig 29321 bp, 30 predicted proteins | sample MGYA00511677_ERZ772967 | MGnify/ENA primary metagenome ERZ772967 (study PRJEB29015, sample SAMEA2737931) | human oral metagenome | biome: human oral; feature: human-associated habitat; material: dental | place: China | collected 2146 ...
GGAAATGACCTCTCGGTGCCGTTTTGGGGCATTTGTGTACACTGTTGCGACGCGAGTTGCGATACGAATCGCGACTTGAGCTGCGCCAGGTGGCACGAGCGCCTCGACCGCCATGGCGTGCCGACGGCGCCCCCTCGCTGGCCCCTCTCGCTTGGTCGGGAAGACAGACTCTGCGCAAGTGGCGCCGCTGCTCGGTTGGCGTCTTCGCCGAGGCGTCAACCCACACGAACCCCCGAAGAGCCAATATCGCTCCTTAGTGTTGGGAGTAAGGAGAGGATAGACGCCTTGACTACCAAGCTGAAGGCAAACGGATATGAGCTTGTCAGTGGACCAAGGACAACCGGAGATGGCTACTATGAAAGCTGTATCGTTGCGACTGAGCAAAACCAGATTGAAGCCACTATTTGAGTGATGAGAACACAACTCCCAGGTCGTCTCGATCACCTCAGCGAGCAATAGTATGCACCGAGTGTCGTTTTGAAGCGCGCTCGACAGGGGTGTCGTAGCAAAGAGGACAGCAGCCTATGCGAGTGGTTGCCCGTGAGAAGCGAACTCCCAAATCGATCAAGCGTCTCCTTGACATATGGGAGAGATCGGTAAGGACGACTCAGCTGTTTCTCCTGCATCTTGGGATCAAGGCTATTCTGGCATACATACCGCTTGCCCTCAAGAGCGCCTCGCGCTTCGTCATAGCAGAGGAGGAGGCGAAGCGTCTCTGGGGATTCACGGACATCGACGGCCATAAGCTTATGATGCTGTTTGTCGTCGCAGACGAACGTGGCAAGGGGGTAGGAAGTAAGCTTCTGGAGTACGGCATTGCGGCGCACGCCATAAGCGAGTTCACGGTCAATGGGCAGAGCCCTCAAGCGATAGGACCCTACAAGCACAGGGGGCTTACGGTCCGCAGTCGCTCCGACATCGACGAGCAGGGCGATCCCCGCCCAGTCCTACTGATGGGGCGAGACCCGACTGGCACAGTGCCCTTCGTAGAATATAACCGGCAGCGGGAAGGAGGACGCCTGTGAACCTCGGCATAGAGGGCGAGCACACAGAACACAAGAGGTCGACGGGCGAGATGCGCGAGGGCATAGAGTCAATCGCCTCCATCCTCAACAAGCACGGCCACGGCACGCTCTACTTTGGCGTGCGCAACGACGGAGAGGTCGTCGGCCAGAACGTGAGCGACAAGACGCTGCGCGACGTGAGCCAAGCCGTTGGTAACCGCATCGAGCCCAGGATCTACCCGCAGATCGAGCGCCTGGAGACCCCGGACGGCAGGGCGTACGTCAAGGTGACGTTCTCCGGAGACGAACGTCCCTACGCGTGCGACGGCAGATACCGCATCCGCAGCGCCGACGAGGACGTCCCTATGAGCGCGTCCGCGCTCGAGGACATGATACTGGAACGCGCGGCCGGGAGAGACCCCTGGGATGGCCGCAGCTCGGGCAAGCCCGTCTCCACCGTCGACGAGGAGGTGCTGCGCAGGTATGTCACGCGGGGCGTACAGGCCAAGCGGATCCCGTTCCAGTACACCGACGCCCACGACGTGCTCTCGCGCCTCGGGCTGCTCTGCGAGGATAAGACGCTGACGAACGCGGCCATGATCTGCTTCACAGACAGGCCCCAGGTAGGCTTGCGCATGGGAGTGCTCGCAGACAGCGACCGCGTGAACATCCTCGACAACCAGCAGGTCTCGGGGCCGCTGTTCTCGCTCGTGGACGCCGGGGAGACCTACATCGTAAACAACATTCGCCGCGCGTTTGTCATCGACGCAAGCGTGTCACTGCAGCGCAGGGAGGTGCCCGAGATCCCCCTGGACGCGATCCGCGAGGCGCTCTACAATGCCTTCAGCCATCGCGTCTATGAGACGAACGCCGCCGTCCAGATCGACATCTTCTGGGATAGCGTCGACATCTACAGTCCGGGTCCCTTTCCACCCGGAGTCTTGCCCGACGACTTTCTTGCCGGCAGGTCGGCGGCATCGAACCCACGTAACGTGCTCATCGCCCAGACGCTCTACCGTTCCGGAGACATCGAGTCCTACGGCACGGGACTGCAACGCATCAGGCGCTCCTGCGAGGCGCAGGGCACGCCCGTCGAGGTCTTCGAGCGCGCCAGCAGCGTCCACGTGAAGTTCACGCGCCAGGAGGCCCTAGGCGGTGTCGGGCGCCTTGGACCCTTCGCCGACGATACCGGCAATCCGCCAAAATCCGCCGGATTCCGCCGGAATCCGCCGGAATCCGCCGGAAACGACAGGGCTTCCGACTGGCTCGCCCTACCGACAAGCGACAGGAGCGTGTGCGAGTACCTGTCAGCTCACGGTCCCTCGTCCCCGCGTGAGATATCCGCCGCGCTCAACATCCCAGTGCGCACGCTCCGTGACATAGCAGCTCGCCTGGAGGCCAGCGGCCTGATATCCTCCTCGGGCACAACCAAGAACCGGACCTACGAGCTTTGGAAGCGCGGCTGAGTCGGGTCCAAGAGAGAGGCGACCTGCTGCGGGGCCAACGGGAGTTGGCGAGCGATGTCGGTACAAAGGAAGTTGAAAGCCCTCCGTGAGAAGCTCGGCATAGATCCCACCGGTCTCACTCTGCTTGAGGCAGGGGGAGAGCGGTCAACCTCATCACCGGACTAAAACCGATCGACCCTAACGACGCTACAGGGCCATGGCGTCTGATAGGCCAAGGTCCCAACACAGGTAGAGGCTGACGACGCGACCTCATTGGACATGCTCTTTGCCGTGCGCCCGGCAGGGGCGTCCCCGCGGATGCGCTCCTCATCCGAATGGGCGCGTGAGAAGACAGCACGCCATCTAGACAAGCTGGACCACGGCCCTGTTGGCCACATCATGGCTCTTCGGGAATCGCTCCGCTTGATCGCCCACCACCCGCCCGTCCGCCACGGGGACGCCTTCCGCCACTGCAAGCATCCCCACCATCGATGTGAGGCGAGGGGCCGAGGCCTCATGACGTCGAATCCCACGCTAGGCGGTCGCATCGCTATGGCATCCATGTCCCGCGTACAGCCGGATGACCAATAGCGCTGTCGCAACGGTCGCGATAAGCGCCCATAGCTCGCTCACCGGCAGGAGCATCATCCCTTGCTGATAGAGTGCCGCCCCGCCATCCGCAAGCGCATGCAGCAACACCGCCCCGAATATCCAGGCCTTGCCGATTCTGCCGCTGACCGCCATCCATACCAGGACAGACAGCGCGACATGCAGCGCCATCGAGACGATACGCTCGAACCCAGCAATCAGGTATACCGTCGGGGCGATTCCGATGAGGGCGTCTATCTGTTGGGCGACAAGTGCACGCGAGGCGTCGGGCACGGTCGCGAGCAACGCGTCAGCGCCACCGGCGCTATTGAGCGCAAGCGCGAGAGCTATGTTCGATACCATCGACAAGCCCACTATCAGCATGGCCTCGATCCCCCCATGGCCGATGCCGTATCCGATGGCACAGGGCAGGTCGTGATCCACCTTCCCAGACCGCAGCAGGAGCGCGAGCCCGCAGCTGCGCCCCAGCTCCTCGAACACGCCCGCGGCAAGGGCGGCGTACGGGACAAAGGCGACCGGCGTAGATCTCAGGCCCGGAAACGCGGAAAACGCCAGCGCATGGACAAGCTGCTCGAGAAAGCCCGCAAAGACAACGAACACCAGCACGCCGACGAGAACCGCCCTAAACTGGACGTGCAGTCGCCTTCTCGCAACGACGAGCGCCACGACCGGCGCGCCAAACGAGATCACAGCCGCGACGACCATGCAGGCCAGCGACGCATCAGAAACCATGGCGGTCAATCCTCTCTTTGAAGCCATCCGCGAAGGGCCGCAGACGGGAATGGCACGTTCCCGACGGCCACCACGCCCCTCGCATGCATGCGGGCTCACCCGCTCTTCTCGAGAGTGTACCACTGGGTGATCGACACCTACGTCATGCTCGCCCATCTCTCCCTCGCGTTGCTCACTTTGTAATGGAGCCATGCGCATCCATATTCTCTTGCCTCGACGACAGTCAAGTTGAAGCCAACCTGCCCGCCGTCGGCGAAACGTCCGCGATTCGAGAACACCGCCAGCGTATCGAGCGTGCCATCTGCGGTGGCCGCCATGACGCGGCCTAGCTCGTCGCGCAGACCAGTCCCTCTGAACGGTCAATTGAGGGCGTCTTCGCCACCCAGCATGACCGCGCGCACGCCAAGGAGATCGTGGATCTTTTCTGATGCCAGGTTGTTGCAGGAGGTCATGGGATAATCAGAGCGCGGGACCGGTCGAGACTCGAGGGTGAAGATGGAATACGTGGCATTGCTACGCGGCATCAACGTCGGCGGCAAGAACAAGGTCGTCATGGGCGAGCTTCGCAGGCAGGTCGAAGACATGGGGTGCGCCGATGTCCGCTCGTACATCAACAGCGGCAACGTGCTGTTCGAGACTGACGCGCCTGAGCCCGAGATCTCCCGCGCCTTTGTGGCCATGCTCAAGGAGCGCTACCCCTTTCCCATCCGCCTTGCGATCCTGTCTCGGGAAGACTACCTGTCTGAGGTCCCCGACCTGCCGACGTGGTGGAGCGAGCCGATCGCCCGCCGCGACGTGCTGTTCTTCACACGTGAGATAGACGCACAGCATGCACGTCGACGCATCAAGTCCATGCCGCTGGGCGACGAGGCGATACATTTTGGGAGGCACGTGGTGTTCTGGGGCAAGTTTACCGAGTCAGAGTACCTGAGGACCGCATACCACAGGCTGCTCATGCGAGAGGACTTCTATCCGCTGCTGACCATCCGCAGCGGCAACACGTTCGATGCGATCGCAACGCTGCTCACGAGGAGCTAAGACGGTTCTGAGAAGCGTAGGCTAAGGGGTCCCCGGGGCCCTTCCCGACGACAGGCGTGATAGCTTCATGGGAGTTGTCACGTCCATCTTCTCTCGGGATGCGACGCCTCTAGCCGAGGACCCACTGGGTGGCGAAGGGAGGGCAGATGACCTGTCTTTCCTGCTGTTACGGCTCAAGGATATGGGCGAGGATGTCGCCCCAGCCTCTGGGATAGATTTCCGACCTCATCGAGAGCGCGTCTTCGTGCAGGCGTGTCATCAGGCTCTTGGGAGCCCAGGCGTGGGCCCTGACGGGCGGGGCGGCGACCGGCATCGGTCGCATGGCAAGAGCGATGCTGGGTATGGCGCTTTTCGTGCCCGACGCGCTCAGCAAAATGATCCTGGGCTGGTCTCCTCTGCCCATCACACCGTCCGTGATGAGTCTCATACTCATGGTGTGCCAGGCGTACCTCGCAAGGCGCAAGGACGCGCGGGAGTTTCGGGGCCATCCCACTGCAGAGACATGGCGACGCGTAGGCTGCCCATGCGCCGCATACGTACAGGCCCAGCAACCCTGCCACAGGCGTCATCGGGAAGCGCGGACCATCCACGCGCAACCCAAGGCATTCGCGCCCACGAATATCAGGTCGCCGGCTACGAGTACATCGCCAATACCGCTCAGCGCGCCATCAATGGCTACACCGTGTGCCCATGACGCTGCACCTGGACCATGGCAAGACGCTTGGCGACGTACGCCAGGCCGTGAACGCCGGCTTCACTTCCACCATGATCGACGGCGCCGCCCTGCCGTTCGAGGAGGACATCCGCCTCTCTCGCCAAGCGGTGGGTCGGCGTCGTAGACCAGCACGCGCATGGCCCGGTCGAGGGCATCCGCATCCACCCCCTCACGGCAGAGCAGGTAGTACACGTCGAAGACGTCCTTGAAGCGCGTGGACGCCGCGCCGATGCGCATGAGCGAGCGCAGCTTCTCGGCGCAGACCTGCTCCTTTGAGTTGGCCATGAGAGCGACGCCCTCGTCCTGCAGCGCCGTGTCGAACCAGAGTTCCAACTGCTCGAGCGGTAGCTTGTCGTGAACGCCCAGGTCGAGCTTCGTCTCCATGCTCGTGCCGGTGGAGTCCGTGACGCGAAGGTAGACGCGCTTGCCGTGGTAGCCCTGGTGTTTGAGGTCATCTATGGGGCCGACGATCTCAAGGCGCACGTCTACGTCCGCCGGGCAGAGGGTGCGGATGAAAGCCCTGATGCCCTCGTCGGTCATGGGGTAGCGCACGAAGTCGAGGTCGATGTCGCGCGTGGCCCGCCTCCTGTCGCCCGATATCTGCTGCATCACCACGCCGCCCTTCACCGTCACGTGGTCGGCCATGCGCGATGCCGAGATCAGCGTGAGCACCACGTCGCGGCAGGTGCGCGCCGTGGCGTTCTGGAAGTCAAGCCCGTCGTCGATGTAGACGTCTCGAATCTGACGGATGTCCATCTCTACAGCACCTCCCTCTGCATCATGTCGAAGAGGCTGTCCGCGCGCCTGTAGAGCGCCATACAGTCCTCGACTTCCCTCATGTCCAGGTCACCCACAATCTTGCGATACGAAACGATAAGCTCCTTGTAGTAGTCTAGGGGCATCGAGCCCGCACATCGCAGCAGCTCCACTAGCATGCGCTCGCGCGAGAACAGGCGGACGGTCGAACCGCCATCACCTGTCATCTCCACCCCAGCCACCATCAGCGCGGGCTCCATGAAGTACTGCCGCACGCGCGTGTCCTTGCACCTGCACCGGACTCTCTTCGAACATAAGGGATAGCGGTACTCCATGAGACCGGGAAATGCGATCGGGAACTATCTCGTCTCCCGTGATGATATCGATCTTTACGAGAGCAAAGCTCCCGCAGCTCGTCTAGCGGTAGCTCGCCCAGCTACATCTCGGACAGCCCTCTCCCCCTTGCCTCAGCCCTCCCCTCCGCCGGGGACCGGTCCACCCCTCGCGGAGAGCCATGCTTCCCTCGAGAGACAGGTTATATGCTCCGTCCGCAGCACGCCCTCCAATGCGCAGGGGACGTTCTCCGCCGTGTGGTGGTAGCAAAACCCGCACTTCTCCTGCACCCGCCTCGACTTCACGTTCCCCTCGAAGTAGCCACACCATATCCTCTTGAGGCCGAGACCTTCGAAACCGTGCCGCACCATCTCGCGGACCGCCTCGGGGATGAGGCCCCGGCCCCAATACGGAACGCCGATCCAGTACCCGATCTCACCCTCCGTGTCGGGGATGCCGATGTTGCTCGCCCCGCCGCGCATCAGCCCGATGCTGCCGACCGGCCGCCCCGTCTCCTTGAGGACCACGGCGTAGGTCTCCGGCGCGGAAAGCACCCCCCTGATGATCTCCCGGCTGTTCTCCACGCTCGCATGGACGGCCCATCCGGCGATCGGTCCCACGTCGGGATGGCTCGCGTATCTGTACAGGTCCTCCGCATCGCCCTCCTCCCAGGGGCGCAGGACCAGCCGTCTTGTCTCAAGAGTCATCCATGGGCCTCCGATCTACGACGTCCCTGCAGCGCTTTGATGGCTCGGGAAAACACCCCTCCTCCATGCCTGGCTCCCTGGCGGCCTTCCACGGCGCGGCCGCAGCCCTCAGCCTCTCGCGGCATACGCCAGTCGCCCCATTCCGCGCGGGAAGGCTTGGCGAACTTGTTCCGCTGGAGCGCGAGCCTATCATAGCCCCTGGGAAACATCATCGTGGGCGAGAATGGCACGCCGTCGGCCACCCCATGGGGGAAGCGCGTGGTGTCGTCCGTGAGGATTCCACGCGAGAACCCGTGCCGTACGACGTAGAGCGGGCCCTCCCACACATCGGGTGGCACGTAGAGACGCGCTCGATCATTTCGTTGGTGGGGCCGCGCAGACGAAAGAGATTCCTGGTGTTCGATCATCGCATTGTCGAACAGTGAAATATCGCCTATTTAAGAGGCTCTTCGGGGGTTAGTGTGGGTTGACGCCTCGACGAATCGCGTCGCAGCAGCGTACACAAGTACCCCACTCCGCAACCGGCGGCTCACGGAAAGGCGCACTCTGGGGGTGTCACTCTCACGGAAAGGCGCACTTTGCGTGTGGGCCTCACCAAAGGGCGCACTCTGCATGCGGGCGGTCGCACAGAGTGCGCCTTTCCGTGAGGGCTCGCGCGCAGAATGCGCTTTTCCGTAGAATGTACTTTTCCTTACCTGCGCAAACGTGGAGCCACCTCACGGAAAAGCGCACTCTGCGCAGGCGGTCTCACGGAAAACCGCAGTCTGCAACCGGCACCTCACGGAAAAGCGCGCTCTGCACCAGCGACGCCACCGCGACGTGACCAAAGGGCGCATTCTGGGCGGGCGACGTCACGGAAAGGCGCACTTTGCGTGTGGGCCTCACCAAAGGGCGCGTTCTGCATGCGAGTGGTGGTTGCGTCGAGAGGCCGTTTTCGCCGATCTGCGTACACTCCTGCGTACCCACGGCCGCTCGCGCGACCGGGCGGGGCCACGGGTCCCACGACGTCGACGGCCCCATGGCCCCCGTGATGCTCAGGTGCCCGGACCTGAGGTCCATGCCACCGGGGCGGTGACGCAACCATCCACCCACACGAACTCACGAATCCTCCTTTTTCGCCCCCGTTGATTCGCTGCTTCGCTTTGCTATAGTGTATCTGTCCTTTAAGCGCGGCACGGGATGCCCGCAAGGCAGGGTGAGGGTGGAGAGGTCCCTCGGGGAGTCCTTGTTCAGGTGGGCGTTCTGTGCCGACTTCGTTCGGCCGAGGTGTCTTATGTTGGGAAGGAGTCCCATGGAGGAAACATGCAAGGCCACCATCATGGATGGACCTGCGATGTCGAGGGCGCTCGTGCGTATCGCCCACGAGATCATCGAGCGCAACGAGGGGTCAAAGAACCTCGCCCTTGTCGGCATCATCAGGCGAGGGGAGACCTTGGCAAACAGGCTCGCCGACGCCATTGCAAAGATCGAGGGGGAGCGCCCCGAGCTCGGCTCGCTCGACATCAGCTTCTATCGCGATGACATCACTCGCAACATCGCCCCGGTGGTTCATTCCACCAACCTTCCCTTCTCGGTCGACGAGCGTGACATCGTACTCGTCGACGACGTGCTCTACACCGGCCGCACGGTCCGCTCGGCCCTCAACGCCCTTATGGACTACGGGCGTCCCCACACGGTGCAGCTTGCCGTCATGATAGACCGCGGACATCGTGAGCTTCCCATCCGTGCCGACTTCGTGGGCAAGAATGTCCCCTCGTCTCACGAGGAGGACGTGCGCGTGTGCGTAAGACCCCTCGACGATCGCGACTCTGTGGAGATCTGGGACGTGTCGGCTGCCATGGGTGAGGGGGGCGAGAAGTAGATGCTCTCCGTCAAGCACCTCATCGACACGTACAGCCTGACTGCCGATGACATCACGCAGATCCTCGACACGGCCCGGGCCCTCGAGGCGGTGAACAATGCCCGTACCATCAAGAAGGTGCCAGCACTGCGAGGCCGTACCATCGTGAACCTCTTTCTGGAGCCGTCGACGCGCACCAAGAGTTCCTTCGAGCTCGCGGAGAAGCGCCTCTCGGCTGACAGTATTTCCATGGGTGGCTCGACCTCCTCGGTCGTGAAGGGCGAGAGCCTCGCCGACACCATCCAGACCATTGACGCCATGAACGTCGACATGTTTGTCTGTCGAGCGCGCCTCGCAGGGACGCCCCAGAAGATCACCGAGAACACGGATGCCATCGTCATCAATGCCGGTGACGGTAAGCATCAGCACCCCACCCAGGCCATGCTCGATCTCTACACCATCCGCAAGCACTTTGGCCACCTCGAGGGCCTCAAGGTGGCCATCGTGGGCGATCTCGCGCACAGCCGCGTATGCGGCTCACTGACCCCGGCTCTTAGAACCATGGGTGCCGAGGTCACGCTCGTGGGGCCTCCGACCTTCCAGGTGGATGACCCCCACTGGTTCGGCTGCCCGCAGACCGCGAGCCTCGATGAGGTCATCGAGGAAGTTGATGTCGTCTACATGCTGCGCGTGCAGCTCGAGCGCATGGAGGGTGCGGCCATTCCGTCGCGTCGCGAGTACAACCGTCTCTACGGGCTTGACATGGTTCGCGTCAACAGGATGAGAGACGACGCCATCATCTGTCACCCCGGCCCCATAAACCGTGGCATGGAGATAAACGCCGACGTGGCAGACTGTGGTCGCTCAAGGATCCTCGACCAAGTCAACGCGGGTGTCCTCACGCGTATGGCCGAGATGTACCTGCTTCTGGGAGGAGAGAGTCATGGCATTTCTGCTTAGGGGGGTACATGCGGTCGACCCGCAGGTCGGCCTCGACGAGGTGGTCGACGTCCTCATCGACAAGACGGACATCGCTGCGGTGGGGACCGATCTCGATGCGCCAGGGGAGTGCGAGGAGATCGATGCCGACGGCAGGTACCTCGTACCCGGTCTCGTCGACATGCACGTCCACTTTCGCGACCCGGGCTTCGAGTACAAGGAGACCATCGAGACGGGTAGCCGCGCCGCCGTCCACGGCGGCTTCACGGATGTGGCCACCATGCCCAACACGGACCCCGTCACGGACACCGGGGCGGAGATCCGCTACCAGATCGATCGCGGTCGGGTAGCCGGTCACGTGCACATTCGCCCCATTGGTGCTTTGACCCGAGGGGAGGGCGGCGAGGCCCTCGCCGAGATAGGCGACATGGTCCTAGAGGGTGCCTGCGCCTTCTCAGACGACGGGCACGGCGTGCAGAGTGCCGGCATGATGCGGACCTGCATGGACTACGTCTCTCAGTTCGATCGCGCCGTGCTCGCGCACTGCGAGATCGAGTCGCTCACCACCAACGGTGTCATCAACGAGGGCAGGGCGTCAACCCGTCTCGGCATGTTTGGCTGGCCAGCGCTTGGCGAGGAGCTCGAGATCTATCGCGACCTCGAGCTCACGAAGCTCACGGGCTGCGACTACCACGTATGCCACATCACCACGAGAAGGGGCCTTGAGCTCGTCCGCGCCGCCAAGGCGGAGGGCCTGCCCGTGACCTGCGAGGTCACGCCGCACCACCTCTTCCTCGACGAGGAGGCCATCACGCCCTCCTATGACACCAACCTCAAGATGAACCCCCCGCTGCGTACCCCCGATGACGCCGCAGCCCTGCGCGAGGGCATCCTAGACGGCTCAATAGACTGTCTTGTCACTGACCACGCCCCCCACGCCCCACACGAGAAGGACTGCGAGTGGGAGATCGCGTTCTTTGGCACCATAGGCCTCGAGACCTCCCTTCCCCTCATGCTTACGAACCTGGTGAGGACGGGGAGGATGGGCTGGGGCAGGCTGGTGGAGGTCATGGCCGTACATCCCCGCAAGATTCTGAGGCTCGACCCCGTGAGGATAGAGGCGGGATCGCGTGCCGACCTCACGCTGATCGATCCCGGCAGAGAGGTCAAGGTCAGTGAGGACTACTTTGAGAGCAAGTCCAAGAACTGCGCATTTCTGGGCCAGACGCTCATGGGCGCCGCCACGGACGTCTTCGTGGGCGGCAGGCGCACGCTTGCGGCGGGCTCTGTCGTCGGATAGCCGTCGGTGGGGTCCGGCGTGACGGCGCCTGGGTGCTTACCTGCGGCATGGGAAGGGAAAGGGTCAGAGTTGGCTTTAAGGTCAAGGGTCTTTCTCCATGGCTTTACGGTCGTCTCCAACCGGGAGGTCGCGAGGGACGTCGTTCGCATGGAGTTGCGCTCGCCCGAGCTTGCGGCCACCATCAGGCCAGGTCAGTTCATAAACATCGAGGTTCCGGGCGATGCGCGCCACCTCCTCAGGATACCGCTCTCGTTTGCCTCGGCGAGCGCCGAGGCCGGGACGGTAGAGCTCATCTACGCTATCGTGGGCGAGGGTACCAGGAGGCTCTCGCACATGGGACAGGGTCAGACGTCCACGGCCTTAGGTCCTGGCGGTAACGGCTGGGCCTGTCCCGATGCCGGGTATACCCTGCTCGTCGCCGGTGGCGCGGGTGCGCCTCCCGTTATCGCGGCGGCGGGCATGCTCGCCGAGCGGGGCCTTCGCTTTGACGTCATCCTAGGTGCGCGAAGCGCGGACAGGCTCTGGGGTCAGAAGGAGGCGCGCTGCTATGGTGCTGGGCAGGTGAGCGTCACGACGGATGACGGCAGCTATGGCCTGAGGGGGACCACGACAGACGCCATGGCACGTCTTCTTAAGGGACGAGGCTATGACCTCGTGATGTCCTGTGGGCCCGCTCCCATGATGGCGGGTGTCGCTCGGCTCGCAGCTGAGCGGAACATCCCCTGTCAGGTTTCTGTAGAGCGTCTCATGGCCTGTGGCTTCGGCGTCTGCTCCTGCTGCAACGTGGCCCTCGCGACAGGCGGCAACAGGTCCTGCTGCATGGACGGTCCCGTTTTCGACGCGGATGAGGTGGCGTGGTGAGTGCCGTGAGCATGGCCGTCGACCTCGGTGGCATCAAGATGAGAAATCCCATCAACACGGCCTCGGGGACCTTCGGCTTTGGCTGGCAGTTCGAGAACCTCATGAATGTCTCAAGCTTGGGCGCCATCACCTGCAAGGGCTGCGCCGCTGAGGCGTGGCTCGGAAACCCTGCGCCGCGGATGGCGGAGGTCACGAGCGGGATGCTGAACTCCGTCGGCCTCGCCAACCCAGGCATCATCGCGTTCGTCGAGGAAAACGGCGAGTACCTTCGGAGCCTTCGCGAGCGCGGCGTCGCCGTCATCTGCCAGGTGGTGGGACACAGCATCGACGAGTGCGTGCGTGCGTGCGAACTGTACGGTGAGCTCGCACCCTTCGCCTCAGGACTTGAGCTCAACATCAGCTGTCCCAACGTGTCAAGGGGGGGTGCCGCCATGGGGGCGACGCCACAGGCGGCGTCCGAGGTGATGAGGGCCGTGAGGCCCCACGTCAAGCTACCTCTCGTCGTCAAGATGGCACCGCACGACGTGGGCGAGATAGCCCGCGCCCTGGAGGCCGAAGGGGCAGACGCCCTCTCGCTCATCAACACCATACCGGCCATGGCGATCGACGTCCGTACAAGAAGAAGCAGGCTCTCGCGTCCGACTGCCGGCCTCTCGGGACCCGCCATCCATCCCATTGCCGTTCGCATGGTGTGGGAGGCGGCCCATGCCGTCACGATCCCCATCTGCGGCATAGGGGGCGTCACGGACGGCGAGTCGGCGGCAGAGCTCATCCTTGCCGGTGCCACGGCGGTGTCCGTGGGCACGGCCAACCTCTACGATCCCGCTGCCTCCGAGAGGGTCCTGGGGGAGCTTGTTGCCTGGGCAAAGGGGCAGGGCGTATCCGACATCAACGAGCTGATTGGAGCATTCGAATGCTGAGCGAGTCTGAGGCGCGCGACGCCATCATCGTCGCGCTTGACTGCGACCAAAGAAGGGCGCTCTCGCTCGCCGAGGCGCTCGAGGGTAGGGCCCGCTGGGTCAAGGTGGGCATGACGCTCTTCTACGGCGAGGGTCCGGCCATCGTGGGTGCCCTGCGCGACAGGGGCCTCAAGGTCTTCCTTGACCTCAAGCTTCACGACATCCCCTTCCAGGTAAGAGGTGCCGCACGCTCGGCGTCTCTCTCGGGAGCGGATCTCCTCTCGATACACGCCCTTGGGGGCTCTGACATGGTCAGGGAGGCGCGGGCCGGTGTCGAGGAGGCCGCCGCCGAGGGCGGCGTGCACAACCGTACCCGCCTCGTCGCCATCTCGCTGCTCACGAGCATGGGTCAGGACTCCCTCACGGAAGTGGGCATCGATGCCCCCGTTGGCAAGGAGGTCGCGCGTCTTGCGGGGCTTGCTGTGGGCGCGGGCTCAGACGGTGTCGTCTGCTCGCCGTGGGAGGCGGCCGAACTGCGGACGCTTCTCGGGCCTGCGACCCTCATCGTCGCGCCCGGCGTGAGACCGCAGGGCGCAAACGCAGGAGACCAGAGGCGCGTCTCCACGCCTGCGGCTGCCATAGCCGCCGGGGCGAGTAAGCTCGTGATCGGCCGTCCCATCACCCAGGCTCCCGATCCGGCGGCCTCCCTTGAGTCTGTTGTGGCAGAGCTAGCGGGAGTCTGAGCGCTTGCAGTCATGCCCCGTGGGGCTTGCGACACATGCTCATCAACGGAGTGCGTGCGACAGCAGGCTCATGAACGGGTTCTTTTGTGAAGTATGCAACACTCGAGGAATCAAATGTGCACAGAGGCTTGTAAATCAGCTGTATGTCCGTCAGACTACTTGTTTGCTTGTGCCTGACCTGTTAGTGTAGGGAACGGTACGGCGTTCGTTGTGTATCAACCTGACGTTTGGAGGAACAATGGCCCTACCCCAGCTTACTGACGAGCAGCGTAAGGCAGCTCTTGAGAAGGCCGCTGCCGCTCGCCATGCTCGTGCAGAGCTTCGTGAGAAGATCAAGAAGGGCGAGACCACCCTCAAGGACGTCCTTGAGTCCGATGATCCCATTGCGAGCCGCATGAAGGTCTCGGCCCTCATAGAGTCTCTGCCTGGCTATGGTAAGGCAAAGGCCACGAAGATCATGGATGAGCTGGGTATCTCCTCCACGCGTCGCGTTAAGGGCCTAGGTGCCCGTCAACGTGAGCAGCTGCTTGGGGTGTTCTCTAAGTAGGTGGGTGGGACAGCACGCCTCTTTGTCATTTCTGGCCCGTCAGGTGTGGGGAAGGGAACGCTTGTCTCTCTCGTGAGGCAGATACGTCCTGATCTTGGACTGACAGTTTCGGCCACTACAAGGCCCCCACGGCCCGGAGAGGTGAGTGACGTCTCGTATCACTTCCTGAGCGAGGAGGAGTTCAGTCGTCGTGTGAGCGCCGGCGAGTTCCTTGAGTGGGCCGAGGTTCACGGCCATCGCTATGGTACGCTTAAAGATGACGTGGACGCGATGCTTGCCTCAGGCAGATCGGTGGTTCTCGAGATCGATGTTCAGGGCGCTCTCAAGGTGAGGAAAGTCCTGCCAACTGCAGTTCTTGTCTTTATCGAGCCTCCCTCCCTCGGGGAGCTTGAGAGGCGCCTGAGAGGGCGTGGTACCGAGAGCGAGGCCCAAATCGACCTTCGGCTCGCGAATGCCAGGCGCGAGCTTGAGTTATCCGCACGCTATGACGTGCGTCTCGTCAATGACGACCGCGACGCTGCCGCGCACAGGCTCGTCGAGGTCATGAAAGCTTTTGAGACGGATGGAGGCAACCCCCACAATGGCAGTCACTAAGCCCGAGATCGACGACCTTCTTGCCAAGACTGACGAGAATCCCTTCCTGCTCTGTTCCATTGCCTCGAAGCGTGCCTGCGACCTCAATAACATGATTCGCGGGATGCACCTGCGCGTCGCCGAGGTTCAGGACTTCGATGACATCACGACCATTATCTCCGGCGAGGACACCGTATCGGTGGCCATGCAGGAGGTCGTGGACGGTACCTTGAGTTTTGCCAAGGAGGATTTCGAGGCGGAGATCAAGGGATCCAACGAGCTCGTCGAGCACAATCGCTAGCATGGGCGAGAGGGTCTGTCTCGTCCACTACCATGAGATCGGCCTCAAGGGCAAGAACCGTCCCGCCTTCGAGCGGCAGCTTGTGACCAATCTGGGGAGGGCTCTTCGGACGTTTCCCATACCTGGCGTCAGGCGCGCCTTTGGCCGCCTCGTCGTGAGCGCAGAGGATGGGCGTGCTAGCTCAGAGCTTGCGCATGCCATCGTCCAGGTGCCGGGGGTCGCTCGCGTCTCGTTGGCCTATGTCTGCTCGCTCGATGAGGGCGAGTACTGTGCGGCCGCCGTGAGGGCGCTTGGCGAGGCGGGTGAGTTCAAGACCTTCAAGGTCCACGCGCGGCGCTCCGCAACCACCTATGAACGTCACTCCATTGACATAAATCGCCTGGTGGGAGATGCACTCTGTCAGGCGTTTCCTGACAGGGAGGTCCGGATGCACCAGCCTGACGTCACGGTTTACGTGAACGTCGTGGCCTCGCGCGTGTACGTCTACGCCAGCTCTGCGGTCGGTGTCGGAGGGCTTCCTGTGGGGACTGCCGGAAAGGTCGTTACGCTGCTCTCGAGTGGCTTCGACTCACCGGTCGCCACGTGGATGGTGGGCAGACGGGGTGCTGTTTGCGTGCCCGTGCACTTCTCGGGGAGGCCCATGACGGCGGACACGAGCGAATACCTCTGTAAAGACATCGTGCGTGCCTTCGAGCCCGCAGGCATCGTGGGTCGCCTCTACGTGGTTCCCTTTGGCGAGCGACAGCGCGAGATCTCGCTCGTCGTCCCGCAGGGCCTGCGCATCATCATCTACCGGCGCGTGATGTTTGCCGTGAGCGAGCGGATAGCGCGCATCGAGGGGGCGAAGGCGCTCGTGACGGGGGAGTCCTTGGGGCAAGTCGCCTCGCAGACCCTCGATAACATCGCTGCCGTCAACGAGGTGGTCTCGATGCCGGTCCTGAGGCCGCTCATCGGCTCCGACAAGCAGGAGATCATGCGCCGCGCGCAGCGGATCGGGACCTATGACATCAGCTCACAGGCTGCAGACGACTGCTGCACGCTCTTCATGCCACGTCGCCCCGAGACCCATGCACGGCTTTCCAAGGTCCTTGAGGCCTGGGATTCTTTTGATCACGATGCGATGATTGACGACTTGGTGCGGGATGCGGAGTACCTTGACTTCGACCAGTGCCCGTCCTACCGGCCACCTCGGGATCTGTCTGAGAGGCACGAGGAACTTCTGTCCCGGACGCGCTAGGGAAGGCGACGTACGGCCTGGTAGATGCTGCCGCCCGGCAAGCTAGTCGCATGTCTGCCGCCAGAGAGCTGCAGACTCTCACCACGATTTTCGTGCGTCCTGCCAGCTTTGCCCCCACAATTGGAGGCGGAGGTGGTTTCTTATGGCACAGAGGTCACTATGGGCACGCATGGGACGAAAGGTGGCGGGACGCAGGCTCCTGATTACGTCGGGCTGTACGGTCGCGGCGATCCTGGTCGTGCTCCTCACGCTTCTTGGCCAATGCGACTCACAGGTTCTCATCGAGCGCGCGCCCGCAGGTCGGGTTGAGACGTCTTCCCAGGGCGAAGCCGCACCTGTCGTCGACGCAGGGGCGGCCAAGACGGGTTCGGGCAAGCAGGACGATGCGGCCAGGGCTGCGCAGGAGGCGACAGGCGTCACGGTCGTGCATGTGGACGGCGCGGTCGTAAGCCCTGGCGTCTTCGAGCTCTCGGTGAGCTCCCCGCGCGTGCGTGATGCCGTGGCCGCCGCCGGGGGTCTTACCGACGAGGCGGACACCAGCTCGATCAATCTTGCTGCGGCCGTCGCAGATGGTCAGAAGGTGTACGTTCCCATCGAAGGCGAGGCCAGCTCGCCTGCGGTCAGTGATGCGGGACAGCGTTCGGGACAGGCCACGTCGCCGACATCAGCCTCCACATCCTCCCCAGGTCCCGTCAACATCAATGTGGCTGACGCCGAGGCGCTGAAGACGCTGCCTGGGGTAGGCGAGGCCACGGCCCTAGCGATCATAGAGGATCGAAAAGCACATGGTCCTTTCAGATCTCCCGAGGACCTTATGCGCGTCTCGGGCATAGGTGAGAAGAAGTTCGCCAGGCTCAAGGATGGCATCTGTGTCTAGGTCCAGGGTCATCGAGAGGCCGATCAGACCTCACGTTCCCGTGACGCTCGTCGCCCTCGTGTGCCTCATCGGATGCGAGCGCACAGTGCTGTGCCTCTCCCTTGCCCCCACCTGGCCCCTTTTGCTCGTTGTGGGCCTTGGGGCGGTGGTCGCAGCTACCCTGCCCACCCTCGTGAGGCGACGGCTGGGCGCAGCCGCCGCGCGCAGGGCGGCGAGCTACCGCGCGGTTCTCGGTACCTGTCTTGTGGGAATCCTCGTCGCGTCCGTCCGGGTGGGCATGGACGTGCGCACCGCAGAACGGCTCGGCGAAGGTTCGCTCATGGACTGGCGCGTCGAGATTGTGAGCGACCCCATTCCCGGCGACTATGGCCTGAGCTGTCACGGCCATGTTGTGGCAGCAGACGGGCTTGCCTCAGACGTATGGCTGAGCGTGCCAAAGGGAGTCTCACTTCGTGACAGCCTGCGCGTCGTGGGCCGCTTCACGCCAAACGGTGACGATGGACGAGGACGTGCGAGCGCCGCCCAGGGTATCTGCGGGAGGGTCAGGATCGTGCACATCGATGAGCAGCATCCTGCGAGTGGCCCGATCGGCTTTGTCCTGAAGCTGAGGCACTTATGTCTCTCGCACATCGACCCGACGTCGAGCGATGAGCGGGCGCTCGTGGCGGGGGGCGTCCTGGGCTATCCGTCTGCCATGGCGTCGCGTGGTCTCAGGGGGCTGTTCTCGCGCTGTGGGGTCTCGCACCTCGTCGCGGTCTCTGGAGGTCACCTCGTCATCCTCTCGTGGCTGGTCTCACGCCTGCTCCTGCGAAGTCGGCTCAATCCGAAAGCCCGCATATCCATTCTCCAGCTCATCCTCGTGACCTTCGTTGTGGCCTGCGGCGTGCCTGTGTCCGCGCTTCGCGCCTGGGCGATGGCGGGCATCGCGGGTGGTGCGCAGCTCGCGGGGAGGCGCTCGCATGGCCTCTCGTCCGTCGCGGTCGTGGGCTGCCTTATGCTGCTGGTCGATCCCGCCCTCTCGGGACGGCTCGGCTTTTTGCTGTCGCTCTCGTCGGTCGTCGCGCTCTGCCTCTTCTCGGCGTATGCCTCCTACCTACTCTCGTCTTTCGCGAGCAGCCTGGCGTGTCTGCTTCATCTTCCCGCCTTGAGGTCAAGGCGGGCCCGTAGCATCGCGAAAGGGCTCAGGGACACCCTCGCGGCCACGCTCGTGGCGCAGCTTGCCTGCGCGCCGCTCACGATAGGGGCGTTCTCGGAACTCTCGCTCGTGTCTGCGCCCGCAAACCTGCTCGTGGTCCCCGCGTTTTCGGCACTCATCGGACTGGGGCTCGTGTCCTGCCTGCTGTGCTGGGTGCCCCTCGTGTCCGGTGCGGCCCTCTTTGCGACGGATGCCTGCGCGGCTGCTGTCATGGCACCCTTGAGGGCGCTTTCCTCCCTGCCGTTCGCAAGCGTGGTTGTGAGCTGGGACGCCGCTGTGGTCGCGCTCACGATGGCGTCACTTGCCATCCTCCTCTTGTGGCTCTGGCCCCACGTCTCGCCGCGCAAGCTGCTCCGAGGCTCAGCGGTGGCGCTTTTGCTTGGCTGTGTGCTCGTTGTCCGCTGCGTGTTCTTCTCTCCTGCGGGGCTATACGTGCTCGACGTGGGGCAGGGAGACGCCATCTTGGTCCGTGACGGCTCCCGTGCCGTGCTGGTCGACACCGGACCCGATGGGGCCTGTGCCCGCGAGCTTGCCCGCCTGGGCGTCCTGCGCCTCGACGCCATCGTGCTCACTCACCTCCACGATGACCATGTGGGCGGTCTGGATGAGCTCTCGCTCCCTTTGGGCTGCGAGAGGGTCATCGTCGCGAGGGGTGTCGCAGCCTCGATGTCACGAAGGCTCGTCGACGAGGCGAGGCGGCTCACGGGGCGCGACCCCGACGAGATGTCTCTCGGTGACGCGATCAGGGCGGGATCCTTCTCGCTCAGGATGCTCTGGCCAGAGGGTGAGGTGAGCGGCAAGACGAACGCGGATTCTATAGAGCTGCTCCTGAGCCTCGGTGAGGGGGAGCACAGCATGTCGGCCTTGCTCACGGGAGACGCCGAGCGCGACGAGACAGAACGGGCCACGCGAGACGCCGACGTCCGTGACATCGATGTGCTCAAGGTTGGTCACCACGGCTCGAAGGTCTCGATCTCTCCCGGGACGGCTCGGCGACTCTCGCCCGTGCTCTCGATCGCCTCGGCGGGGGAGGGCAATGACTACGGCCATCCATCGGCGGAGTGCGTCCAGATACTTGAGGATGCGGGATCAACCTTCATGTGCACAAAAGACGTTGGTACAATCACGGTCAGGCCGGGAGTCTTTGGTATCCTCGTGAGTACGTCAGGCACGGCACGTGTCCTGGCCGATGTGGCATAGCGCTCAGTCAAGACAAGGGGAGGGACGATGTCTGTCAGGCCTGCTATAATCAGCCGACAGCGGGTATGTTTGAGGCCTGCTGTTCATTCAGATCCTTAACATGCCGTGCGAGCCAGAGCGAGCCTCGCACGGGAAGGGTGCGTAGGATGAGGTGTCCCAACTGCGGTTGTGAGGTCGAGATAGACAGGCTCTACTGCCCCTCATGTGGTGCGATCCTGATAGATGACTCCCTTGGTGACCTGGTAAACATTCTTGGTTCGCAGAGAGGCGCGTCGCAGTCGTCTTTCAGTCCTGCCATCATGTCACCGCAGCCGAGCTCGTGGAGTGAGGGCGTCAGACACAGGCCGCACGCCCTTGACGTGTCGTCTGAGGAGCGTTCTGGATCGGAGGATTCGTCTGAGGGTCTGAGCTTGAACTCTCGGGACACATCACGTGGTCAAAAGGCTCAAAAGGCGAGCGCGATGCGGGCCGTGAGTGTCGGTGAGCAGGCTGCGGGCGACCGGGCCGCGAGGGATGCCCAGGCTCCCAAGGGGCTGGTCCGCCAAGGTGACCTGATCGCCCCCGGCATCGCAGGGGCCGTAGTGTTCCTGCTTATCGGTGTCCTGCTTGGGAGTGCCTATGCCAACGGGCATATTAGGGGCCTCAGTGACGAGGACCTCAGGTCTCAGTACGGGATGGCCAGGATCGACGTTCCCGCTGCCGGTGACTCACCTTCCAAGGCCACAGGCGAGTCGCCGTCGGACGCGCCCTCGGGAGCTGTTGGGTCCCCTGCGGATGTGGGTGCCCCGGCCCAGTCGGCAGACGACATTTCCCCTGACTGGAGAGACCAGGAGTTTGTGATGAATGGCCATGGGTTCAGGCTTGGTACCTTCACTGTCGGCGAGTTCATGGACCAGACAGGTTGGACGGTCGACGGATCTGGTACGCCTGCCGATGCCCAGTTCGGACCTGGTCAGGGTCCGACGTCCATTGCCCTGCAAAATCCCGCGTACAGCTACGAGGATGTGCTTGTGGCGATAAGTGCCACCAACGCGGGATTATCTTCGGCAAGCCTCCGTGACTGCGTCGTCACCAACCTCTCCGTGGGCGTCTTGCCCTATGAGGCTTCCGACTACCCCGACTTCGAGATCGCTGGGGGCATCAAGCTGTGCGCTACCTTGGCCGACCAGGCAACGGGCCTCGTACACACTGAGCCCACACAGGATTCGGTCAGCGAGGTGGACCTCTCCAAATATAGTCTCAAACGCAGGGTCATCACCTGGAGAGATAACAACATGCAGCGAGGCCTTGCCCTCAGCTTTGATGAGGGCGCCGATGGCAAGCTCTACATGATAGAGCTTGCCATGAGGTCAAGTCTCGTGACCCCAGACTGATGCCTGCGCCCTCACTCGCGAGGGCGCGCCTGTGACTGCCGCTTCCCGTTGGACCCGATCCTGCTATAATCGGCAAAGCGTCCTACAGGATTGGGCAGAGGGCCGCAAGTCCCCATGCGGGCTTTCGGTGCACCCAAGCGACCAATACGGTTCCTGTGCGAGAGGGGTGGTTGGGATGAGGTGTCCTCACTGCGGAGTGGAGGTTGGGGTGGGCAGGTCCCGCTGTCCCTCCTGCGGTGCGAGTGTGCTTGATGACTCATTGGGAGGTCTGGAGGACATCCTGAGCGCGGGAGCACCTGTGAGACGGGGAGCTCACCCAGCATCGGCCGGCCAAGGCCCGAACGCGGCATGGTTCCCGAATCCATCACCAAGCCCGACGCCCTTGGGTGTCGTCGGCCAGGGCCCGAACGCGGCATGGTCCCCGAATGCCTACGCGTGGGATGCGCGGGGTGCCGGGGCCTACGGAAGGCCGGGCAATCGCAACTCGTCTTCCGCCATCGCCATCGTGTGCGTCGTCATGTTCGTGGCATGCGTCCTGATCGGTCGTGCATACGCCACGGTGCGTGCCGGCGATGTCGGCAGTGAGGGCCTCGGCGCCCAGTATGGGGAGACTGGGGTCGGCGCCTCCGACGCTGATCGCTCGGGGCAGGGTGCGGACAGTGCGGCCAACGTCCCGCCTGCGGGTGGCAGCCCGAAGGCTGAGGACGGGAGGGGAGGCACAGAGGCAGGAGCTGCAGATGCTCCCGGCCAGTCGACAGATGATGACGGCATATCTCCTAACTGGAGGGACAGAGAGTTCTCGATAGACGGCCAGAAGTTCACGTTGGGATCTTTCACCGTTGGGGAGTTTATGGATCGGACGGGTTGGACGATTGACGAGTCCGCGTCAGCGATAGTAGACAGCCAAATCAGCCTAGGTCAGGGTCAGATGCCCATCTACCTGCACCATCCCTCGTATGGCGATCGTGGGGACGTGCTTCTGATGATGGGTACTACCAATCAGACGTCAACTACGTCAGACGTCCAAGATGGCACCGTCACCAGCTTACTAATTTACGTTGCGCCCCATCATGATGTCCGCTTCCCCGACTTCGAGATCGCCGGTGGTATCAGGCTGCGTGGAACGTCACCCGACCAGGCAAAGAGCGCTATAGCTGCAAGACCAGTGCAGGACTCGACCACCACGACGCCTTACGATGACCATACCTACACGCAAAGGACCATCGGGTGGTATGGTGGCAACGCAGAGTATGGCCTCATCCTCGCTTTTGACGGGGATGAGGATGAACTCGATGGGATCGGCATGATCGTGAGGGCTCGGTAGGGTCTCATACCACGTGCGTGTGCGTGACACTATGTCTCCACGAAAGTGCCCCGCAGTCTGCGGGGCACGCGGCACCAAAGCTCAACTGAGAAAGCGTCTCAACATCGGTGTCCCACAAGCCTGTGGGACACGTGGTAGGACAGCGCTGCCGCGCCGTCTGTCAGCTCAGCGTGTTAACGAGCCTCTGTGCGCCGCTCTTGCGCTGAGCGGCCTGGTTCTTGTGGATGATGCCCTTCGAGGCGGCCTTGTCCAAGAGGCGACCGGCCTTGTCGGCAAGCTCCTGGGCTGCCTGGACATCCTCTTCCTCGACGGCCTTGCGAACCTTCTTGATGGCGGTCTTGAGCTCGGAGCGGACCGCCTTGTTGCGGACGCGTGCCTTCTCGGCGGTGATGATGCGCTTCTTCTGCGACTTGATGTTTGCCACGTGCGAATCCTTTCAAACACTGTCTCTGCCTCTGTGGGCTCTTGGCTTGCGAGGGCGCGGATGTGGGGTATCCGTGCCCGACACGGCGAGACCAACCATTGGAGTGTAGCACGCAAGGGAAGACTTGCGCTATCATCATCGCCATGAACACACACGACAGCTCACATATCCGTAACTTCTCTATCGTCGCCCACATCGACCACGGCAAGTCCACGATCTCGGACCGTATCCTCGAGCTTACCCATACGGTGGAGGAGCGGGACCTCTCCTCCCAGATGCTCGACTCCATGGACATCGAGCGGGAGCGCGGCATCACCATCAAGTCGAACGCCGTACGCGTAAGCTACGACGCCGACGATGGTGAGCGCTACCAGTTCAACCTCATCGACACGCCGGGACACGTTGACTTCACGTATGAGGTCTCGCGCTCGCTTGCCGCCTGCGAGGGTGCCGTGCTCGTGGTGGACGCCACCCAGGGGGTCGAGGCGCAGACCGTCTCGAACGCTACCCTCGCGATGGGCGCTAACCTGGACATTGTGCCTGCCATCAACAAGATCGACCTGCCCTCGGCCCATCCCGACGAGGTCAAGGAAGAGATAGAGGAGGAGCTTGCGATCCCGGCAGATGACGCGGTGCTCGTCTCGGGTAAGACCGGCGAGGGCATCCACGACCTCTTGGAGGCCATCGTCTACCTCATCTCTCCTCCCCAGGGCGATGCCGAGGCACCTCTGAGGGCCCTCATCCTCGACTCGTACTTCGATGAGTACAGGGGCGTCATCGCGACGGTGCGCGTCTTTGACGGTCGCATCAGGAAGGGGGACCGGCTCAGGCTGATGGCACTCGGCAACACCTTCCTCTGTGATGGCGTGGGCTGCAAGCGCCCCCTTGAGGTGTCCCTCGAGGAGCTCAGCGTGGGTGAGGTCGGCTTTGTGGTGACGGGCCTCAAGGACACGGCCCTCGTCAAGACGGGCGACACCGTCACCTACGAGGAGCGTCCCTGTCCTGAGGCCTGCTTGGGCTATCAGGATGCTAAACCCATGGTCTACACGGGTCTCTTTCCCATTGACAACAAGCAGTACGAGAACCTTCGTGATGCCCTGGAGAAGCTCCGCGTGAACGACCCCTCGCTCGTCTGGACGCCCGAGACCTCGGTGGCGCTCGGCTTTGGCTTTCGGGCGGGCTTTCTGGGACTCCTCCACATGGAGGTCGTCAAGGAGCGGCTCGAGCGCGAGTTTGGCCTCGATCTCATCGCGACCTCCCCCTCGGTGAACTACCACGTCTACCTCACAGACGGCAGCATGCGTGAGATCACGAGCCCGCAGGATCTGCCCGATGCCACGCACATCGACCGCATCGAGGAACCCTACCTCAAGGCCAAGGTCATAGTCCCGCCTGAGTACATGGGTGCTGCCATGCAGCTCTGCATAGACCATCGCGGCATCACCACAGACATGGTCTACCTCACGGAAAAGTCGGTGGAGGTGCGCTTCGACATACCGCTTGCCGAGCTCATCCTCGACTTCTTCGATCAGCTCAAGAGCCGTACGAAGGGCTACGCCTCGCTCGACTACGAGATGGGGGACTACCGTCCGAGCGAGCTCGTGAGGCTCGACATCCTGCTCGCGGGAGACGAGGTGGATGCGCTCTCGTTCATCGTGCACAAGGACAAGGCCTACACGCTTGCTCGCGGCCTCTGTGACAGGCTCAAGGAGATCATCCCGCGCCAACAGTTCGAGGTTCCCATACAGGGGGCCATCGGCACCAAGATCATCAGTCGCTCGACGGTGCGTGCCGTGCGCAAGGACGTGCTCGCCAAGTGCTACGGTGGCGACATCTCGCGCAAGCGCAAGCTGCTCGAGAAGCAGAAGGAGGGTAAGAGGCGCATGAAGGCCATCGGTTCGGTCGAGGTGCCGCAGGAAGCCTTCCTGGCAGTGCTCAAGGTGGGCGACGGGTGAGGTCTCAGACGGGCCCCAGGCCAGACGAGCTGCTCTGCGCCTACGCACCCGCCGCAGGGCTCTTGCCTGTGATCGAGGGCTTTCCCGCCTCGGGGACGTTGGCGGAGCGCCTTGCGCACAACCCCTTCCTCATGGCACCCATGGCGGGCGTCACGGACGGTGCCTGGCGCCTCGTGGCTCGCGCGGGCGGGGCAGCACTCGCCTATAGCGAGATGGTCTCCGTGGCGGGCATCCACTACGGCGGTGCCAAGACTTGGGAGCTTGCGCTTCCCGCCAAGGGCGAGACGGAGCTGGCAGTACAGCTCTTCGGGAGTAGGCCCGAGCAGTTTCGCGAGGCGACCGCCGCCGTTGCCGAGCGTCTGGGGGAGCGCCTGGCGCTCATCGACATCAACATGGCCTGTCCCGTGCGCAAGGTCACAAGCAGGGGAGAGGGGTCTGCCCTGCTCGACGAGCCCGAACGTGCCGCCTCGATCGTCCGGGCGTGTTTGGCCGAGACTCAGGTGCCCGTGACTTGTAAGATCCGCTGTGGACGACGCGTCGGGGAGGAGATCGCGCCTGCGTTTGCGCGGCGGATGGAGCAGGCGGGTGTCTCTGCGATCGCAGTCCACGGCCGCACGGCGTCCCAGCTCTACCATGGGCAGGCCGACTGGGGTGCCATCTCGCGGGTCGCCTCGGCCGTGGGGATCCCCACCATCGGATCGGGAGACGTCCTGGACTGCGGGGCGGCAGTCCGCATGCTGCGCAAGACGGGAGCCTGCGCCGTTATGGTCGCGCGGGGCTCCTATGGAAATCCGTGGATCTTCTCGCATGCCCGAGAGCTTCTTGCGGGGGGCGAGCCGACGTGTCCCACGTTCGAGCAGCGCATTGCCGCACTGGAGCTGCAACTTAGGCTTCTCGAGGCGACGGGTGCGCACCTGGCGAGGGGTCGGAGCATCGCAGGCTGGTACTTGAGGGGACTGCCGCGTGCGGCGATGTGGAGAAACCGTGCTATGTCCTGCACGACGTTGGATGAGTTCCTTTCCCTGTGTGCGGACGTCCGCTCTGACGGCGAACGTGTGGGATGAGGTGCAAGGTGCCTGGTGAGGCGATCGGTACGGCCTGGGAGGAACGCTACCGGCCACCGAGTGTCTCGGCGCTCTACCTGCATGTTCCCTTCTGCTCGAGCAAGTGCGCATACTGCGACTTCGCCTCGTGGGTGACGCGGGCCGATGACGCCATCATGGGACGCTATGTGTGCTCGCTCATGGCCCAACTCGACGAGGTGGCCGCCCTCGGACTCCTTGACGGCGTGCGCACGGCCTACGTGGGTGGTGGAACGCCGAGCCTGCTTGGGCCGACGCTCCTGGGGCGACTCGTCTCACGTGTCAGGGAGCTCTGCCCTGAGCTTGTAGAGCTGAGCTGTGAGGCCAACCCAGAGTCGCTCAGCGACGAGCTGCTCTGTGCTCTTGTCCAGTCCGGTGCGACCCGTGTCTCGATGGGAGTTCAGAGCCTGGATGACGCCGAGCTGGCGGCGCTGGGCCGTGCCCACACGGCGGACGTTGCGCTCAAGCGCCTCGAGGCTGCCGTGGCAAGTGGGCTCGACGTCTCCTGTGACCTCATGTGCGCCATTCCGCTGCAGACGAGGCAGGGTTGGCTGCGCTCGCTTGAGGGCGTGGCCTCCCTGGGTGTGGCCCACGTGAGCGTCTATCCGCTGTCGATAGAGGAGGGGACGGCCCTTGCCCGCCGCGTCGGTGACACTTGGCCGACATGGAACGACGGTGACGTCCAGGCCGATCGCATGCGAGAGGCTCAAGACTTCTTGGGTAGCCGGGGTCTCTCTCGCTACGAGGTCGCGAGCTACGCCAGGCCGGGTAGGGAATGTAGGCACAATCTGTGCTACTGGACGGGACGGGCGTACCTCGGCCTGGGCACGGGCGCCTCGAGCATGCTCACGTGCGCCGGCTACGGGCTGCTGAGGAGCGCCTGTCCCCAACTGCCGCCAGCGCCCGACGGCTGCCGTCGCGTGCGGCTACGCGTGAGGAGCGGGCGAAGGAAGGTCTGTAAGGGACAGGGTATCTCTGCCCTCTCGTTTGACCTTGAGTTTTTGACCCTGCGCCAGGCGGTGGCCGAGGACCTCATGCTGGGTGCCCGGCTCATGTCGGGCGTCTCTCCCAGGCTTCTCGCCCTTGCCCGTGAGGTCATGGGTCCGGCTGCCGTGGACGGCTGCGTTCGTGAGGTCACGGACATGGACCTCGCCCGCAGCGATGCCACAGGGGCACTCGTTCCAACCGAGCAAGGCTGGCTTTTGGGCAACGAGCTCTACGGGGCCCTCTGGGGGCTTTCTGAGGGCGACGTCCTTGTGGCGAGCAGCCCTGCGTAAGGAGGGAGGGTCCCCTCTTGTGGCAAAGGCCCTTGACAGTGTCCGCGATCCCCTGGCGATCGGATGAAGACTTAGCTCTTGCGTGATCTACCTTCGGTCCCTCGCGGAGCGCTACCTCATGTTGCCTACCCCTTCAGGAAGGCCTGTGCCCCGTTCAGTAGAGAGGATGCTGCCGCCTTTCTCCCCGATCGTTACGGAGACGAGCGACGAGCAGCCTTCGAACATGCCACGCATGTTTCGGACCCTCGACGTGTCAAAGCCGGAGAGATCGAGGGAGGTAAGAGACGAGCAACCCTCAAACATGTCGTTCATGTACGTGACCTGCGAGGTGTCGAGGCGCGAGAGGTCGAGAGAGGAGAGCGTGGAGCAGCCCTTGAACATGCCGTTCATGTACGCGACTCGCGAGGTATCGAGGCGCGAGAGGTCGAGGGAAGCGAGAGACGAGCAACCGGAGAACATGTGGCCCATGTCCTGGACCCTTGATGTGTCGATGCCGGAGAGGTTGAGGGAGGCGAGCGTGGAGCAGCCCTCGAACATGCCCCACATGTTCTCAACCCTCGACGTGTCGAGCCCCGAGAGGTCGAGGGAGGTGAGCGCAAGACAGTCGATAAACATGCCGTTCATGTCCGTGACCTGCGACGTGTCGAGCCCCGAGAGGCCGAGGGACGAGAGCGACGAGCAGCCCGAGAACATGGACCCCATGTCCGTGACCTGTGACGTGTGGAGGCCCGAGAGGTCCAGGGACGAGAGTGAGGAGCAGCCGGAGAACATCTTCCCCATGTTCGTGACCTGCGACGCGTCGAGGCGCGAGAGGTCGAGGGAGGTGAGCGATGAACAGCCGGAGAACATACCCCACATGCGTGTGACCTGCGACGTGCCGAGGCGCGAGAGGTCGAGGGACGCGAGCGAGGAGCATTCGTAGAACATGTGCCCCATGTCCGTGACCTGCGAGGTGTCGAAGCCCGAGAGGTTGAGGGACGAGAGCGACGAGCAGCCGGAGAACATGTACCCCATGTCCGTTACCTTTGAGGTGTCGAAGCCCGAGAGGTTGAGGGAGGAAAGCGACGAGCAGCCGGAGAACATGGACCCCATGTCCGTGACCTGCGAGGTGTCGAGGCGCGAGAGGTCGAGGGAGGAAAGCGATGAACAACTCACGAACATGGCCCCCATGTCCGTTACCTTTGAGGTGTCGAGCCCCGAGAGGTCGAGGGAGGAGAGCGCGGAGCAGCCGAAGAACATAAACTTCATGTCCGTAACCTTTGAGGTGTCGAGCCCCGAGAGGTCGAGGGCGGTGAGCGACGAGCAGCCGGAGAACATAAACTTCATGTCCGTCACCTGTGAGGTGTCGAGCCCCGAGAGGTCGAGGGACTCCATCGCGCGCAGATCCTCAAAGAGGCCGCTGGAGTCCGCAGGCGCCATGACGTGCCCCTCGACGGCCACCGACCTGACGTCGTCCCAATAGGCGCTGTCTCTGGGCCATATGTCGCAGATGCGGACCATCTCCCCCGACCTGCCATCTGTGGGGTAAATGGTGAGCCTGCCTGACCTGTCGAGCGTGTAGGAGCAGCCGGTGCCCAAGGAGCCGGTCGTCACCTCCGTCCGTCTCGGTGTCGCGGTCAGTGTTGCGATTGCCAGGCACACGAACGCTAGGCAGGCGACAGCCGTCACCGCGCGCAGGATCGTGGGGCCGTATCTTTTGGGGGTCGTCCCCGGGCCTCCCCCTGCACGGGAGTTGCTGTGTGCGTCCATGGTCATCTCTCCGTCTCCGTGTGGGCCAGTTTCGGGGCTGTGTGCGACGTCGCGGGTGTGCCCGGTCCATGCCAAGTATACGTCAGGTGGACTCGTGGGTCAGCGAAGCCCTCGTTTGACTGCGAGTTCCTGATCCTGCACCAGGCGGTGGTCGAGGACCTCATGCTGGGCTCCCGGCTCTCGCTGGGCATCCCCTCGCCTGCTGCGTGGTGGCAAACGAGTTCTACGCCCCCGGGATGGCCGTGGTGGCCGGGCAGGTGGGGCATGCCGTGGACCGGGCGTGGGT
>ERZ772967.563-NODE-563-length-29163-cov-52.478563_pt1 | contig 29163 bp, 19 predicted proteins | sample MGYA00511677_ERZ772967 | MGnify/ENA primary metagenome ERZ772967 (study PRJEB29015, sample SAMEA2737931) | human oral metagenome | biome: human oral; feature: human-associated habitat; material: dental | place: China | collected 2146 ...
CACACCAGACCCTCTAGAGATCAGACAACCACCCACCGACTTTGCCGACCCCCTGCGCGTCAGGCGACGAGTGGTCCGTCGGGAGTGATGGTCCTCGTCAGCCCGACGTAGGAGAATCGCTGCGCATCAACAGACGACAGCAATCCCACGTCACACAGCAGGACCGAGTCTTCCTCGGGATCGATGACGTCGTCCAACTCACCACGCATCCGCATGAGCTTGGCCGGGGCGGCGTCTACCACGAACACCGAGTACTGGATTCGGTCACCGTATTTCAACAGCTTTTTCGCCACCCTGGACCGACGCCGGTCGGACGGAACGTCATATGCAACAAGAACACGTCTTACATCATCACGCATCAGCGCACCTTCACTCCTTTGTAAGTCTGTTGCGTCCCATCGATGGCTCCAAGCACCAAGCGCGCCTGAACCTCAATAGCACGTCGCCAGGTGACGTCATAACCGAACACCGGATGCCTGAATGACGTTTCGATACGGCGCTCGAATCCGGCGATCAACTGCTTGCGCCCACGATCTTTCAAGCGACAGCCCCCCATTGCACCTGTGAAACCTTCCTCCGTCATCTCACCATTGCGAAGAGCACGCACCACCACGGAGTCCGCCACAGGAACCCTGAACTCCTCCATGAGATCCAGCGCTAAAGCGGGCTTGTTCCGCGAGCTGGAATGAAGATACCCTGCATGCGGGTCGAGTCCGCACGCCACCAGCGCGCGAACGCAGTCGCCTAGAAGCAGGGCATATGTGTAATCCAAAGCCGCGTTGACCGGATCCGGTGCTGGGCGTCGATGCCGACCTCTCCATCGGGATGCGGCAAATGCAGCTGTCCTCCCCTCAAGCATCGTCGCAAAGGCGTCGAAGTAGAGACTGGCCGTCTCGCCCTCGACTCCAAGAAGATCAGTCAACGATGATGTGGACAGGGCTTCACGCTGCAGACACCGCATGCGATCAACAGCGTCAGGCGCCTGCCCGTTGCGCCGCAGCAGCGTGGCCTGGTTGGCGATCTTCGCAGAGACCATCTGCTGAGCGATGTCCAGCCGCCCCTCGGCACTCGCCACGTGCTGCTGCACTCGTTGAAGACCATTGGGAGAATCGGATCCCTGCGACCAGCCGATCACGCGCCCCGACCAGGAGCACCATACTATGCACCGGTCGCGCCAGCACAACTCTCGGAGCAAAGCCGAAGAGACATCAGCATTGCCATGGACCACCAGGCCGAGCACTCGTTCAATCGGTACGTTCAGCAACTTCTCCCCAAATTTCGTCACTTCAACGCGCCCCTTACTCAGCGACGCCCGAGCACCTGCCGTCGCAACATGAACGATCTGGGCGTCGGGCGCCGCTGCAATGACGCGCCTTCGGGAAGCCTCGTACTTGTGCTCAGCAGGCAGGCACACGGACTCGTGCGAGCACCATTGGCAGCGCCGGTCCTCATCAAGAGGTTCCGGAGCCCGCGGTGCTCCGATGATCCGACGCGTGCGCTCAACCGCCTCCTCTGCCCGCGCGAAGTCGCTATCACTAAGCTCGACCTCGACTCGCCTGCGGTGCCCGGTGAAGTACACCTCCGTCCCGCATACTTCATGTCCCATCTCCTCCAGGCATAACCTCTGAAGCGCGAGCTGGAGTCGGTTGGCTTGTGTTATCTCAGGACGGCGTCGCACAGGAGTGGCCTTGTACTCCACCACCGTCAGGGGCCCGTCGGCCACCCCCTCGACGACATCACATCGACCAGATAACCCTAAACGCTCGGACCGCACACTCACCGCTCGATGCTCTGTCGGCCTGCTCTCGGTCGCCTTGTCCGCACGCCGATGGGCATCAGTCCCGGCCTGCATCTGCATTGTGTCCGTCTTCTCCCCGACGGACTCCAGCCAGACCCGCCTCGGACAGAATACCGAGTGAACGACAAGACTGATCGGAATCGGATCTGAACTCGTCCCAATGTGCATGAACTGTCTCCTTTGACAGGTACGGCGGCGAGAACTCATCGTCCTCACCAGCAAAATGAGCCCTGCTGTCAATTATTAGAACATGGCAGGGCAGGGAATGAAGCCGCGTCGCGGGCGCTCGCTCCACCATCGGTTCGAGCACCCGTCTGCATCCTGAGTACTCTGAGCAGAGTTCGTGGCCCTCGCGTCACGACACGAGGGCCACGAACGTGATAATCAGGCCAGCACCTTCACCCGACCCGCGCCCAACGAGTGCTCGGGAGCGCTCTTGTTATCACTGATGTGAAGGCGGAAGGAGACAACGGCCCGCACACCGTGGGAGGCAAGCCACCCACGCACTGCCACGCCAGCATCCGCCTCTGCCTGGGAAAGCTCCTCGGAGAGGATCAGCGCCCGCCAGCGCTCCAGCGAGTATGCTCCCACGAGAACCGGAAGAATCAGTTTCTCCGGCGCGAATCTACCGATAGGCACGGCTCCCGCGGTCACGGAGGGACCAGCAAGCCTGTGAATAACGGGGAAGGAGGAGATCCCCCATAGTGCGCACCAGGCGAGGGCGCTGTCCGTGAACCTGGGCGCGGTCAGGCCTGTAGCGGTTCTGGAATCATCAGAACGCTTGTTCTTGTAAGCCTCGTCCACCAGCTTCTCACCGGTGAGCCCGGAACGGATGAGACTCGCATCGCGCGCAGCCACGATTTTTGCCAACTGTCGCAGACGGTTGCGCACAAAGTCCTCACCACGATTCCGGGTCTTCATCTCCCAGCGGTTTGCGCCCTCATCCGGCCTAGGACTCTTGCCGACATGACGCCAGTACGCCGGTTCGCCGAGAGCACCGATCAACTCCACATCGATCTCGTGACCACGGTCTTCGGTCTCGCGATCGATCCCCCGATGCCGATCAAGCTGGAGGGCATGCCATTGCTTCTCGGTGATTGCCGTCTTCACCCTCGGGCTGAACACGGCATTCCTCCCGTTCCACCGCGCTGCCGCCAAGTCGGCCTGCATCCAACTATTCGGAGCTGCACCAACTATTGCATGCCGGTGAACAGCGGCGGCAATGGCCTCATCATCGTATTCTTCAGCGCTCACCACCATCCGAGGCTCGTTGGCGTCGGTCCAGCCGAGTCGGACGCATTCCGCCCCGTCCCGCTCCAAGATCAGTGCCAGGCCGAGTCCAGCGAAGCTCGTCAGCGCGCTGGTGATGCTTCCACCAAGAATCATGTCCCTCACTTCCCCTCGGCGGAGATCGTGCAATCGGCGGCGCGCAGCAGCGCCTCCAAGTATGCGGTTCCCCACGGGCCCCAGGTCCTATCGGTGCGAGCGATGAGTGACTCCCATTCGCCCTCTCCGACCAGAGACTCCAGGGCACTCCTGTGGTCGGGCCCCGCCGTGACCGGATCATGGTCGAACAATGGCCTGCCACGACCGTGGCTCGTCCCCACCAGTCTCGTGACCAGGTCACGGATATTCTGCTCGGGACCGCCCGCTGCCGTCCGTTCCCAGTAGGCGGCCGCGGAAGCCAATTCGTGTCGCCACCTCGGCGGTAGGCCGGCGTCGGCCCAAGCGCGGCGGATGGACCGCAGCGACCCGGTCCTCCCCCCGCTCTTGGCGAGCAGCTCTCCGCCTCGAGGGTCGCGGCGCCACAGAAGTCTCTGGAAACGCGTGTCCTCCTTGCCGACGTCGTGCCAGCTCCCGGCTTCCTCGAGGGCTCTCGCAGGTGTCGCTTCCAGGCCGATTCCTCGCGCCAGTTGTCCGGCTCGGTCCGCCACTGCCGCATTGTGGTCGGCGAGGAGCACCCGCTGGCTCACAGACCAGGCGGAGCGCTCATCGGACTCGTCGTCCGGTGCAACGATGCTGCGCCGCACCATCCATGCGGGCGCCCCGGTCCCGTCCTGATTCCAGCCCGGCGGCCATTCCACGCTCTCATCCGGAAACATGGCGGACAATTCATCCGATTCCAGAATGGCCAATCTGCGCAACTCCTCGGAATCGGTGACGACTGCGACACAGCCGAGTTGCCCGTACGGTACCGGCAGTTCCCGTTCCTTACCGTCCTCCGTCACGACCCCAACCGTCAGCAACGGCACAGACGAGTCCATGACCAACAGATCACCGGGGCGGAGAGTTCGGGACGCATCCGCTTCTCCTATGACAGTCGCCTGCCAGTCAGCCAGGACCTGTCCATCCCGCCACAGTACTGAGGTTTCCAACGGACCCCCGTCAGCCTTGGCGAGGCGATCGACAACCCTCCGCGCGCTCGCAATGGTCACGGGGAACACCTCGCAGTCCCGCGGCGGCACTGCGGTGATAAGGGCCTCGCAAGCTGTGGCATCGGGCAGGCCTGCCAGATCACGCAGGACGATGCCCACCGTTTCCACATCATGCTCGAGATCATCGCGAATCCACAGATCGAGCTCCGGTTCGACGACCAGATTCATGGAGGTCTTCGACCATAGGACGATGTCCCAAGGTTCGGGCCGCTGCCACAGCGACCGGCGCGGAGACTCCACAGGTGGCGGCGCTTCACTGACCGCCAAGGGCGACAGATCGTTATCGGCAGCTCGGGCCAGAATCCACTCGCGACCCTCCACCAGGTCATTGGCCTGGTACGGAAGCACATCCTTGATCAATGGCTGGTCCTGCGGCGGACCGACGACGGTGAAACGCCCTTGATTCCGCAGCCCCAGTCGATTGACCCGACCCGCGCGCTGCGCCAGGGCGCTGCCCGAGGCGAGTTCAGTCACCATGCCGACCAGATCCAGGTCCACCCCGACCTCGATGGTCTGGGTGGCCACGAGGACATCGACCCCCTCAGTCCCAGTCGGATCGAAGAGTCCCGGCTCCTCCTGCTCGAGGCGCTCCAAGTCCCACGGACGCATCCTCCCCACCCGTAGACGGCAACTGAGCCCATGTCTCCTGAGGGCCTCGGCAACCCGAACGGCGCTGTCCACTCGATTGAGGACGCAGCCGACGGTGCGCGGCCCGTCGGGGATGAGCTCACGCGCGTCTCGAACGGCTGCGAGCACCCGGGCCACGACCTCGTCCCGATAAGCGGCCGTCATCCTCCCATTAGTGGGCCAAGAGGGTGCCGGCACGTAGTCGACGGCCTTGGCGGCCTGCACGCGCGCCGCCAGACGCGAATCCTGTTCGACTGACTCTCTGGTCACGGCGATGACCGTCCGAGCGTCGTCCGAGGGCGTCGCCGTCATCTCAACGACCTGGAGCGCGGGCACGCCGATCTGCTCTGCACTCGGGGTGCACAGATCAGCCACGCGCCGCGCGGTGACCAGGACCTGCCGACTCAGATGAGCCTCATCCAGGACTACCGCGGCGTCGAGCGCGAGCATTCCCGCCAGTCTAGGACGAGCCAGTTGAGGAGCGCCGTAGGAGCGGAACAGGAGACTGGAGGCCCACATGGCGGGGGTCATGCAGAGCACCGCACAGGCCTCGGGAGCGTTGAGCCACGCCCTATCCGTGACAGCTGCGCCGCGCATGGTCGTCACGATCAGCGGTGAACGGTCCTCGGCGTCATGAACGCGCACGCTGACGAGCGCGTCGCGCACACGGGCGAGAATCCCGCCGTCCTCAGGCTCCTCGGCCAGAAGACGCTGAATCCTCGTCGCCCGATCGGCATGGGAATCGGTCAGCGCTCTGCGATTGACGACCACCGCCAGTCTGCGGGGCACACGTCGAGCGGCGCCGACCGCGGACAGGGCCGTCGCGAAGACGTGCACCTCCACCACGGAGGACTTGCCCGCCCCGGTCGGCGCGGCGATCTGCTCGGGCCAGCAGCCAGTGTCCACCAGATGCTCGAGTAGATCGCTCTGCCACGAGAAGGGCCGAGACCCCGGACCATGGACCGCCTCGAAGAAGTCCGAGAACTCGCCGATCTCAATCACCGTGCTTCCTCCTCACAGCACTCTGCACCAGTTCGGCGGGAAGGTCGGCCGGCACCAGCAAGCCGCCGCCCAGGTGCCTGCTCTGGCCGACGGAGACGAGTGCCGTGTCCGAAGACAGTTCCCCGATGCTGATGAGCGCGGTATAGGGCTGGGCGACCATGCCCTCGGGCATCTTGTGGGCGTAAGCACTCGGATTCCTTGTGAATCGCCGGTACCACATGACCCCGGCATTGTGCTCGCGGACCTGTGCCACCAGGGAGCGGTAGCCCTGCACTCCTCGTGGTACGGGTCGGAGCTCGTCGCGCCAGACGAATCCCAGGGACAGGAGGATCGCGTCCTCGAACGCCCAGGAACCGCGCTGCCGAGTGACCTCCGGTACTGCCACGGGTGTGGGAGACCATAGCCGTACAATGCCGGTGGCGGGGGAACGCCAGAATGCACGAGTGCTGATGATCTCGTCCATTGGACGCAGACGCATCTCGCCCCATCTGGAACGTAGACGAGTCATGCCCGCCAGAGCCCGAAGGATGACAGTGGTCTCGTCGCCACCGATGCCGGAGGGCAGCATGACCATGAAGGCCCCGGGAGAGGAGGGCATTCCCGTCACCGCGGACTGGGCCAGGACCGATGCGGGGGCGTACTGGATCGCCATGCGATTGGCGGGAACCGGCATTCCCGCCGGGTAGCGGCCCGTGACGACAGCGGGTGCGCCGTCGCCGATCCGGGACACGAGAGCGCGATGGAAAGCCACGCACCAACCCAGGCGACGCTCCGGAACGATCTCCTGCCCCGTGCCGTCATCGGCCGGGAAGACCAGGACGTCAAGCCACGGCGATCTCTGCTCGTCCTCATGGCGGTCCGACTCGGCGGGAGCGTACCGCTCTGTTCGCAGGCACTCCTCGGAGGTCGGAAAGGTCCTGACCGCGTCGCTAGCGGGTCGGAAACGATCATCCGCCGCAGCCGGAGCCCTGCCAGGATGGGCCCGTGCATACAGGTCTTCGAGAATCGCGATCCTTCCCGGCGCGGCGACCTGCATGCGCAAGCCTCCCGGCGTGAACGCGGTAGCGGTGGTGTCGAGGATCCAATTGGGTTCCACATCGTTGATCCGCAGGACCACAAGACTGTCCGTCTCACCCAGGCAGGGCGTGTCCTCGCACAGCCGATCCAGCACGTCACGGACCTCGTCGGGCATATCATCCCATGTCCAACCGACCGCCCCGCCGAGGGCGTAGCCATCGGAGACGGTTCTCGTCTCGGTCTTGTTCTTGTCCTTCTCTACCGTGCCGGTTCTCCGGTGCATGAACACACGACGTGAACTCACGCCGGCCCTCATGGTGGCGGGCACACGGATCCCGCTCGGCGGGTGCTGCTCCAACCACTCGAGCGCCGCAGTGACCCGGGCGTCCATCTCCCCGTCACTGCGAGCCGTGGTACCTGTGTGGGCCGCGCTCACCAATGCGGACAGCAACCGCGCAGGCGAGGGCAACGGATCGGGACTGCCGTCCGAGGCGTGCCCGTGGTAGACGCCGAGCGGGAACCGCGCGGTAATACCGACGGGGGCCATCAGTCGTCCTGTGCCTCATCACCAGCGGCGGAGAGGATCGCCGGGTTCCCGTCGACGACCAGGACGGAGCCGTTCCACGTCAGGTCGGCCCGGCTCTCGGCGTTCTCAATCGCGGCGGACAGAAGCTCCTGCGCCTGGTCGATGGACAACGGCTCGAAAGTCTCCTTCTTCCCGTAACGCCTGTCCAACGTCACAACCGCCGGGCCCGCCTCCACGAGATCGCAGTTGGCTCGCAGCAGGAGCTCGGCATCGGAACGCGCCAGGCCGTTCAGGGCGAGCGCAGCGAGAAGAGCGCGGCAGGCGACGTCTCCCTCCTGCGTCGTGCAGTCGAAGCGCAGGGCGCGCAGAGCGGCGAAGCTGAGTACGTGGGAGCGGACGATCTCCCGACAGGTCACACCACCAAGCTGCTCCAACGACGGCGGGACGCCTCCGAGTCCAAGGACAGAGGCCTTCCCGTTTCTCCCGGAAGCGCTCTTGTAGGTGCCTTCGGACAACTCGTTCTTCTGAGCATCGGCAATGGCCTTGCGATCCTCGTCCGGAAGATCGATTCGCATGCCCACCGGATCGATTCGCGCACCCCCGCGCTTCGACTGATTGGCCTCGGGCCCCCCGGTCTGGTCCGCGAGGATCCCGATGACCTCGCCGACGAGGATGCTGCGGTAGCGACCCTGGCGGCTCTTGCGGCTGGCGTCCCATCCGCCGAGCAGCAGTGTCATCGGGCTGCGCTCCAGCAGCGGGCGCGCGTGGAGGACGGTCGCATCGCGCAGCCGGCGGTACTCCCCGGCGTCGGTCGCCGGTTCCCCGTTGATCGTGCCGGCCCTGATCTGGCCGTCGAAAGCACGGTGAGGCAGGTCGAAGTCGTTGTAGACCTGGCCGTCGGCGAAGCGCAGCTCGATCCGCGGAAGACTCGTCAAGACGGGGTCGTCATCCGCGATCGCGGATGAGACCACCGCCTCGAGCCGGTTGTTCTGGGACTGCTTGGAGTCGATGACGACGGCCGTGACCGCCTCACCCGCCCAGAATCGCCGCTCGTAGGCGAACACCGACCTGCTGCCCTCGACGAACTTGGCCGGGGCGATCGACGCATGGGGACCAGCGGCGGGCTCCAGCGGTGTGACGGAGGTGAGGACACTGGCGCCTCCCGGGCGGCAGGCGTCGAGCAGGTGCTGAAGACTGACTGATGGCATGAAGGGACTCCTCAGTAGGGGCGGGTCCGGGTGACCCACACCTCATAATACCTACACCCATGGGAGGAATCCTGTGGAAAAATCGCGTCGCGATTCGACGCCAGCCGCCGATCATCCCATGCCGAGACATCGTCAGGCGTCGGCAGCGGCCCGACCCCACGCCCCTACTGCCACGGCGGGGCCGCCCCCCTCGATGGCACCAAGACCAACGGCACCGTCGGCACAATCCACACGTCTCTCCGCACGGTATCGTCGTCAACCGAATCTCAGCAATACCCCGAAACGAGCACTCCAATCATGACCGACCACCCTCCGCAGCAAGGATATCCCAGCGCACCGCAGTCACCACAACCGTCCGCATACCCAGCTCCCCCGCTCGTTCGCCCCTCATCAGGCGCGGCATCGTGGTATGCAGGCCTGTTGATATTCTGCTTTCTTCCCTTCATCAGCTCGGTCATCGCGTCAATCGCCATGATATGCGTCGGACTGATGTACAGGCGTCAGAACCTCGAACCGACACGCACCGTCGGCGCTCGCGCAGCCAGCTGGGGACTGACCTACCTGCTCGCGACGCTCCTATTCCTCGGTCTCCATTTCTATCTCCTATTCGCCTTGGACGGCACGGAAGCGGCAGACGCCTTCTTCCCGATCGGAATTCCCATCACCATCTGGCTCCTGATCTCAGTCCTCCACTTCTTCCTGAGTATTGTCGGTGGAGTGAAGGCCGGGAGAGGACGGGCCATGGGATTCTACGGGATCCCGTTCTTCCGGTGATCGGCGCCCTTCATGGCCGGACGATGAAGCGGGCAAGGACTCGCTATCGAAGAAGGTCGACGAACGTCGTCGCGACCTCAGGCGGAACATGCTCCAATTCTCTGACCCGGCGAATGGCACGAGCACGCCCCCGCCGACCGGAATCTCGCATACGCCGAACCTCGTCACGATCCACCGGACTCTCCGCGAGTATCCTTATCGACTGGCGCGCCGTAGACATGATGGAAATTCTGGCGCTCACGCTTCCGTCTTCCCGCGGCTCGGATCCCACCATAGATCGCGAATACCAGGAGAAGCACAAGCAAAAACCCGCAGAGCACGAAGAAGATGAGCGCACCATTGAGCATTGAGATCCTCCCACATCTCGTTCATTCCTGATCAACGACGATATGACGGACAATCGATTCCGTCAAGCAACGGCGACGATCCCCTCTTCCCCGTCGCGCCGCCCGCCCGACTCCCGCGCCATCCGCGACCTGCGGTAGCCTGCCACGGTTGCATCCAGCTTTCTCGAGGAGACGTCCGTGCGCGTCCTGGCCGCCCTGTCCGGAGGAGTCGACTCCGCCGTCGCTGCCGCGCGCGCCGCGGACGCCGGCCACGACGTCGTCGGAGTGCACATGGCCCTGACCCGCAACCGCGCCGTCACCCGCTCGGGCTCGCGCGGCTGCTGCTCCATCGAGGACGCCGGCGACGCCCGCTGGGCCGCGGAGATCCTCGGCATCCCCTTCTACGTATGGGACCTGTCCGAGCAGTTCGAGGAGCGCGTCGTCGCCGACTTCCTCGCCGAGTACCGCGCCGGTCGCACGCCCAACCCCTGCGTGCGATGCAACGAGCGCGTCAAGTTCGACGCCCTGCTCGAGCGCGCCCTGACGCTCGGCTTCGACGCCGTCGTCACCGGCCACTACGCCCGCCTGAGCGGCGGCGCCGCCTCCGGCCGCCCCGGCGAGACCGATGGCCTGGAGCTGCGCCGCGCGGTCGATACCGCCAAGGACCAGTCCTACGTGCTCGCCGTCTCCGGGCGCGAGGGCCTGTCCCGGGCCCTCTTCCCGCTCGGCGACGCCCCGTCCAAGGCGGCCGTGCGGGCCGAGGCGGAGCATCGCGGTCTACCGGTCGCCGCCAAGCCCGACTCCTATGACATCTGCTTCATCGCCGATGGCGACACCCGCGGCTTCCTGACCCGCGGCCTCGGCGCTCGCCAGGGCGCCCTGGTCTCCCCCGACGGCGAGGTGCTCGGCACCCACGACGGCTACTTCGGCTTCACCGTCGGCCAGCGCAAGGGGCTGGGCCTGACTCGCCCCGCCCCGGACGGGCGGCCCCGCTACGTCATCGAGACCCGACCGGAGACCAACGAGGTGGTCGTGGGCCCGGAGGAGCTCCTCCGCCGCAACGCCATCGACGCCGGCGCCCCGGTCCTCCTGGCCGAGCCCTCCCCCCTCGAGGACGGCGGGATCGGCTGGCGGGACGTGACCGTGCAGGTGCGCGCCCACGGTCGCCCCGTCCCCGCCGACGTCACCATCGATCTCGGGACCGGAACCCTGCGGGCACGACTGCATCAGCACCTGCGGGGCCTGGCGGCGGGGCAGTCCGTCGTCGTCTACAGCCCCGGGGACGCCCCCGACGGCGACCGAGTCCTGGCCCAGGCCACAATGACCTGACCCTCGCGCTGCCATGCGCATGCGGACCGGATGAGGAGCCCGCCCGCATCACTCGTGGAGGCCCCGACGCTCGTGCTCCCGTGCGAGCCGGATTCTCCGGTCACGCACGGGAGCGACGGAGCCGCGGGGACCGCCCTCAGCGCAGGCAGGTGTGCCGCTCGATCGCGCGCACCGCCCACCAGGCCAGCACTCCCGCCAGCAGCGGGCCGACGACCACGGATCCCATGCCGATGACGGTCGGCTGGACACCGGTCCTGAACGTCTCGAGGAACTGCGACAACATCATGCGGGCCACGACATCGCCGGTGGTGATGTCCAGGGACACGGGCAGGAGGAGGGTCGATGCCAGGGCGAGCACCTGGTTGCCCACGTAGAGCAGGACGATCCCGATCAGGGGAGCCCCGATATCGAGGTGGTTGAATCGCCCCTGCGCGCCAATGCTCATCACGGCGCCGATCTCGACGATCACCGTCAGGAGTCCGACCAGCGAGGAGACGATGAAGAACGTCGCGAGGGCCGGGCCCGACCCGCCCACGGTGAGAGCGTCGCGCAGCGGCGCGAGGACCTCACCGAGCGTCGTGCCGGTGGCGTGGGCGAGCACGGCGAACCAGGCGACCAGGCCGGCCAGGTCGAGTGCGCCCGCCACCAGAGCCATAGCGCAGGCGTAGAGGGCCTTGGCCGTGAAGAGCACCCGTCCGCGCACCGGGACAGTCATGGTGAGGTAACCGCGCTGCCCGTACATGGACTGCCAGTACTCGACGGCGATCTGAACCAGGACGATAGCCGGCATCGCGATGATCACCGCCATGGACGCCATCTGCATGAGGACGGCCAGGGGCCCGACGCGGGCCAGGAGCCACCACAGCCCGAGGAACCCGAGCAGGACGACGGAGCAGATCCCCATCACCGCAGCATTGCGCGACAGCTGGGTGCGGGCCTCCTCGGCGAAGAGCGTGCGGAACATCAGCGGTACTCCTTCCTGAACAGGGCGTCCAGGCTCATCGAATGGGCCTGACGCAGGTCGTCGGCATCGCCGGCCAGCAGCAGACGCCCGTCCTTGAGGAAGACGGCGGAGTCGATGATCGACTCGACGTCGGAGATGAGGTGGGTGGAGATGAGCATGAGAGCATCGGGGTCGAAGTCGCGCAGGACGCCGTCGAGGATGATCTGACGCGCCGCGGGGTCGACCCCGGAGATGGGCTCGTCGAGGAGGTAGACGCGGGCGCGGCGGCTCATGGCCAGGGCGATGCGCAGCTTCTCCCCCATCCCCTTGCTCATCTCCTTGATGGAGCGGTCGGCGGGCAGGTCGAAGAAGTCGATCAGTCCGCGGGCCTTGACGGCGTCGAAGTCGGCGAAGAAACGGGAGAACTGGGCGACGGCCCGGGGCGGGGTGAGACTCGCGGCCAGGAACTCGGCGTCGGGAAGAAAGGAGACCAGCGCCTTGGACGCCGGCCCGGGGGCGTGGCCGGCGACACGCACCCGACCGTCGTAGTCGGCCAGGACTCCGGCGAGGATCTTGAGCAGGGTGGTCTTGCCGCAGCCGTTGGGCCCCATGAGACCGACGATACGGCCGGCTGGCAGCGCGAGGCTGAGATCGTGCAGGGCCGGCCTGCCGCGGTAGCTCTTGGTCAGGTGGTCCACGACCACCAGGGGCGGGGCGTCGTTCAGGGACGCGATGACGTCGGGATGGGCGTCGGGACCGGGGTCGGGGCTCTGCGCGCCCGACGGGGCCGCCGTCGACGAGGTGCTCATGAGGACTCTCCTGATTCTGATTCCTGGACGGGGGTGGCCGGCCACCGCTCGGCCAGGATTCCGCTCGCCTGAGCGTGGTCCATGCCGATGGCGGTGACGGCGGTGATGAAGGTGTCCGCGGCTCCGACGGCGAGTTCGCGACGGACGGCGGCGAGCGCCGCGGCGTCCGCGGTGACGAAGCGCCCGGCAGTGCGCTCGGCGGCGGTCAGGCCGCTGCGGTCGAGCTCGACCAGGGCGCGTTGGACGGTATTGGGATTGACTCCGGCCTGCGTGGCGAGATCGCGCACGCTGGGGATCCGGGTTCCTGCGGGCCAGGCACCGGTGACGATCCGCATGCGGAAGTCGTCGACCAGCTGGACCCAGATCGGACGGGAGTCATCGATCGGCATAGGCCCTCCTCAAGCAGATGGGCTGGACATGGATGGAATGCGGATGGGAGGCGATGGAGCACGACCCGGCGGTGCAGTCGGGCGGTCTCCTCGGACCATCTGTATTACTGCACTAATACAGTGACACAGTTGGTCGGCGGCGTCAAGTTCTCGAGCCCGCTCGGCTCCCGGCCCGTCGAGGGCCCGCGCCCCGGGCCGTCCCGCGGTCCCGGACAGCCCCGGAAACAGGTTCGGCTCACCTGTTAAGCGAATTCCGGACGCGTGTAAGAACTACGCCCGGATGCTCGGGAACGACGCGCCGCACGCTCACGCGATCCGTCGTCTTCCTTGCAATGACGCCGTTCCAACAGGTCGTGCGCGTATATCCCCAAGCCGCTGTTGCCACTGCCCGGACGCGTCCCTACCGTGAATTACGTCAGTGATCGCACCTCGTCGAAGGAGCACCCATCATGTCGACCGTCACCGCCATCAACTCCTGCGCCACCACCGCCTGCGCCTACAACCGCGGCGGCTGCACCGCCTTCGCCATCACGGTCGGCGGCGACGCCGCCACCCCGGCATGCTCCACCTTCGTCAGCCTCGACGCCCGCGGCGGGCTGCCGGTGGCCGAGGGGCACGTGGGCGCCTGCCAGCGTCTGGAGTGCGTCCACAACACCGACCTCATGTGCACCGCCGACGCCATCACCATCGGCGAGGACACGGCCTCCTGCCTGTCCTACGAGGCCCGCTGAGAATCCGCCGGCGCCCGCGTCCCCGGGGCGCCGGCTTCGACGCCGCAACGAGTCACGCGGCAGGGCCTCCACGCACCCGCCGCTCCATGGGACGTGGTAGTCCGCGGCGGCGCGGCAGAAATGAGGCGGAGCGAGCGGAGGGGCTCCGCGACGAGCCTGCCCGCTATCGAGTCCGACCGGCGGCCGGGGCGCTCACGGAAGGATTCCGCCGACCAGGGCCTCCTGGACGAGATACCGCAGGTGGCGCCCGGCCTCGTGAGCGCGGGTCGTACCCGCGGGCAGGAGGATCTGAAGAGTGTCGGTGGTCTCGCGCCCCAACCGCAGAAGGGTGACCGCGTGCGGGGACACGTCCACGCACAGCACTCGTCCCCACAGGGCCTCGTGCAGTCCGCCGGACGGGCGCCTGGAGCAGATGATCCCGGGGACACTGCCCTGCTCCACACCATCGCACAGAACCTCGAGCGCGCCCTCGCCCAGGGCCTTGACCTCATCCTGCGCGCCGAACGTCTCGGAGGCGGACCACAGCAGCGGGCGAACGCCCTTGGCGTCGGGGTCGAGCACCTCCTCCATGGTGTGCCCGCTGACGCCCATGGCGTCGTGGACCATGATCCGGCTCGTCTCGACGACACCCAGCCGCCCGCCCGGCGCCCTGGCGAGCTCGGCCAAGTCCGTGAGCGGGTCCTCCCCCGTGATCGCGCAGTGGCACCCGGCCACCGACCCCGACAGGACGGCGTCGCGCCCGCCGTCGTCGAGCCAGGTGAGCACGCCCAGGAGGTGGACGGTGGCGGTGGTGATGCGCAGGCCGGGCTCGGCCGCCTCGAGGGCGACGTCGAGACGCACCTCGACCGGGGCCTCGCACGGCACGTCGACCATCGGATGGTCGGCCGCCGGGTGGGCGGCCACGATGATGCTCCCCGTGACATCGAGCGCGTGGAGGACGAGCTGGGAGGGAGCGCCGTCGTCGAGTCGGTAGGCGGTCAGGGAGGCGCAGCCCGCCCCGGACAGGAGGCGGCGCGCCATGCGACGCGAGGAGATGGCGGCCTGCGGCGTGCGACTCTCGCTGGTGTACGTCACGGCTCCCCCCTTTCCGACTGCGGGAGCGGCGCGAGCAATCGAGGTAAGGTTAGCCTGGCGAGCATACGAAGGCGAGGAGAGACCGCTCACCGGACGCTCGCGCGGAACCGGTGCGCGGCCGGTGCGGAACCGCTGCGATCCGCGCACCGGTGGACGGATCGCAGCGGTGTCGTCGGCTCATCGTCGCCTCACCGCCGACTCGCCACATGACTCACCACGGTGAGGCGTTCTTCTCCCAGTCGGAGTCGTAGGGGCCCAGGGCGGCCAGAGCCCTGTAGTCGGCGTAGCACTCGGCCAGCAGCACGGGCGGCACCTCACTCAGCGGGACTCGATCGCCCCGCTTGAAGCTCAGACCTGTGGTGGCGCAGGGGATGTTCTCCTCGGGCACCCAGGAGCCGGTGAAGCCCAGCACCGCGGTGAGTCCCGCGGAGGAGAAGACCTTGGCGTAGGTGTCGAAGGCGCCCCCGTCCAGGACCTCCCCGCGCCTGTAACCGCGTGCGGCGGCGGTGCCGCGGAAGGTGAGGGTGTCGGTCACATGGCCCTCGTGGTCGCTCACGACCTCCTGCCCTTCCTCGACCCTCGGGGCGGTCGCGCTCAACTGGTCGAAGAGGGGTTCCACCTCGTAGTCCGCCAGGTGCTCGCGCCAGACGGCCGCCAGCCCCGGGTCGAGGAGCGTCCCGTGGGCCACCCCCACCCGTCCCCGCTCATCGAGCTCGATGACGGCGTCGTCGGCCCCCACCAGCGCCCCGTCCTCGGTGGGGCGGAAGGTCAGGACCCCGCCGCCCGTGGACGAGATCCCCTCGACGCCCCCGGGACCGATGAGCGCGTCGTCCTCGTCCTCCGCGGGCGGGGCGGCCGTCCAGATCAGGCGGGTGACGAGCCTGCCCACCAGAGGGTGCGCCGCCAGCAGCTCGCGCCACTCGGCCGCCGTCCATGTGCGACCGACGCACATGGCCTCGTACAGTCGCTCGGACTGGAGGGCCAGGATCGTCCTGGCCTCCTTGCGAGAGGCGGTCAGCCGCTTCCTGGCCGCCTTGACGGCGTCCTCGTCCTCACCGGAGCGGGCCGCGGGCAGGGACCGGCGGGACCTGCCGCCGGCGTCCGTCAGCGCGATCGTGAACTCAGGCGTCAAACGGCCCACGAACTCCCGCCGACCGTAGGACAGGCGCAGCAGGCCGTCGTCGTCGAAGCCGGCCGCCGGGATGGTGCGGTCCGCCAGCTCCTCGGCGCTCCACCCCCGCTCCTCGGCGGCGTCCCGGGCCAGGGCGGCGGCCGTGGACCGAACACCGGCCATCGTGTGACGCCGTGCGATGGACAGCAGCACCTGCAGCGCCTCCGGGCTCGAATTGGCGTGCAGGCAGCGCACCAGGGCGTCGAACTGCGCCCGCCGTCCCGGGTTCGCCCGCATGTAGGAGCGCACCAGCTCCGCCAGCTCGGCCCCGTCCATGCGCACGGCGAAAGCGAGCAGTCCCTTGTCCGTCATGGCCGAGCCCAGATAGGTCCGCTGGTGCTCCGCATAGGCCCGTGCGACCCGCTCCTCCAGCGGGATCGCGGCCTCGGCCTCGGCCCTGCTCAGAAATCGCGCCGAGTGGGCATCCGCGCGGCAGGTCGCGAGCCACCGCTGAGCGCGGTCGTGGGCCCGCTCACCGGCGGTCCGCGCGTGCGCCCGGCTCTCCTCCTGCGCCGGGTGACGGGTGTCCCGGACGACCCAGGCGCGCACCACGTACGAGGCCAGCACCGCGGCGTCCGCCGGCTCCAGCAGGGACAGGTACAGGTCGATGATCCCGCGCCCGGACGGATCCTTCAGTCTGCCCGCCAGCACCACCCACCAGCGGATGACCGTCGGGTCCACGGGGCTCGCGGAGCGGGCGCCGACGCCCCGCCAGCGCACCGCCGGCAGGGCGTCGAGGTCGAACCAGGCCAACGACGCCGGTGCCCTCCTCCTGAGCCCCTCGGCGGCCTCGACGCCCAGCGCCCCGGGCGACAGGAACTCGTCCGTATCACCGCCGCAGTCCCTCAGGGCGGCCAGCAGCCCGGCCCGCACGACGTCCCGCTTCTCCCCGCGCAGAGCCTCCGCCAGCGCCGGCGCCGACGCCGATTCCCCCAGGGAGCCGACCCAGGCGGCCGCCGAGGCCCGTATCTCCGCCCTGCGGTCCGTCAGGCCCTGCTCGGCCAGATCGCGCACCCGCGGGTGACGGCGCAGCACGGCCTGGGCCAGGGGGCGGTTCACCTTCGAGGAGCCCACGGCGACATCCGCGACCGCGGGCAGCAGCTCGACCGGAACACGGGGGAACCCGCGCAGGATCTCCAGGGCACGGGTCGCCGAGCACGTGTCTGCGAGCGCCTCGCGGAGCAGCTCGGGATGCTCCGCGTACCACGGCCAGGAGGTCTCGGGCTCAACGCTGTGGAAGACGTGGCCGTGGAAACCCGCGACGAGGGCGTCGGAGTCGCATCCCAGGCGCGTCATGAGCTCCTCGACGGCTCGCGGGTCGGCGCCCCGGCCCGCGTAGCGGCTCAGCGTCATCCCGTACCACCAGTAGCCGGGGCTCCCCACCGCCTCCACTGCGTGGAGCCGCAGCGCATGCGCGAGGGTCAGGCTCGGGGCGTGCTCGGCGATCCAGCGGACGTCGAACCGGCCCAGGAGCGCGGGGCGCTCGCGGGTCTCGCCGTCGGCCGCGGCCACCAGGGCGTCGAGATCCGCGTCGGTGGTCGTGCGCGCCCTGTCGACCGCGGCGCGGATCCACGAGTTCTGCTGCGCGTCGGTGCGCCCGGCGAGCCGGTCCAGGGCGGCGCGCAGCTCGACCTTGACGGCAGCGGCGCTCGGGCCCGTCTCCAACGGCGTGAAGGGCGGCAGGATGATGGGCTCATCGACCCCCTCGGCGCTGAGCGCGTCGTGCCGGGCCCGGGTACGGCAGATCACCTCCGCCAGCCGTCGATTCGCCTCGGCCGCCTCGGCGAGCAGGTCCGCACCGCCCTCGGAGACCGACAGGAACTCCACCAGCTCCGTGGCCCGGGAGGCCGGAGCCACGGCCAGCACCGGGACGAGCGCCGCATTCCTCACCGGTGGGTCCAGCTCCCCGAGCAGCTCGATCGCCTCCCGGCGCACCTCCTTGGACGCGCCCGCGGCCAGGGCCGCGATCAGGTGGGCTCCGGCGCAGGCCCATGGCGCGTCGACCGCCATGTGCTCGAGCACGTGGCGCCGCCCGTCGAGGTCCAGCTCGCTCATGACGGAGGCGGGCAGCGCGTCCGCGTGCCCGGTGAGGTAGTCGGTCACACCGGGCAGGTCGGCCGGTGACAGGCGCCTGAAGGTCGAGTAGGAGTAGGTCGCCAGGAAGAGGGCCGCGGGTATGCGGTCCTCCCCGTCATCGCGGGCGTCCTCCTGCTCGTCCCCCTGGTGGCCCTCCTCAGTCAGCAGGGTCACCAGGCGTCGGGCGTCCCAGCCCGACCGGTCCTGTCCCAGCCGCTCGGCATGGGCGCGGAGAGTCGTCCCCACGTCCTCGCGGTCGATGGTCCACACGACGTCCCCGAGGAGCGCCTCCAACCAACCGGGAGCGCGCCCCGAAGGCGGCTCGCGATCGGTGCCGGCCCGCAGGACGGCGTCCAGGAGCCGTCCGAGTCGCGCCCACTGGCGCGGGAGCACCCGGTCGCTGCGGTAGAGGGGGTCACGCAGGGCGAGGACCGGGCCCACCGTGTGGTCCGCGGGCCTCCACCTGATCCCCACGGCTTCGAGACGCCCGCGCCGGGAGCCGTTCCCCCAGAGGAAGTGGGAGGCGCCCATGACCGCGGGCACAAGGAGGCTCCTCGGATCGTCCCCGTGGGAGGAGATGTCGAGCAGGACCTCCGAGCTCGCGCCGTCGACGACGTAGTCGACCGCGCGGACGTGCAGAGACTCGTCCACCGCCCTGAGCGGCAGCAGGGCGCGGTCGACGAGCCGGCGGACTGCGGGATCGGTCATGGAGGTCACGGGGTCTCCTCGTCTTGTTCCTGCTGCCGGCCCTCGCACCTTGCCGGTGGAGTCGGCTTCTGCTGCTCGGAGGATAACGGCGGGCGGCGACACGAATCCGACGGGACCGCCGCCCGGAGCCCTACCAGGCCTTGACGTTCTTCCTCCAGTCGGGGTCGTAGGGGCCCAGGTCCGCCAGAGCGGCGTAGTCGGCGCCGCACTCGGCCAGCAGCACCGGCGGCACCTCGGTCAGCGGCACCGGACGGCCCTCGTGGGTGAAGGACAGGCTCGTGATGGCGCAGGTCCTGTCGCCCTCCGGGACCCGGGTCCCGGTGAAGCCCAGCACCGCGGTGAGCGCTGCGGAGGCGAAGTCCTTGACGTAGGTGTCGAAAACGCCCTTGTCCCCGATGTCGCCGCGCTTGTAGCCGCGCCTGGCGACCGCGCTTTGCAGGGCGAGGGTGCCGGTCACGCGCCCCTCCAGGTCCCGCAGCTCCCTCTGCCCCTCCTCGATGCGCGGGGCGGTGGCGCTCAGCTGGTCGAACAGGGGCGTCACCTCGTAGTCGGCCAGGTGCTCGCGCCAGGCGACCGCCTCCTCATCACCGAGCCGGATCCGGTGCGCCAGGCGGACGACGGAGCCCGGTGCGAGGTCCGCGAGGTCGACGGCGGCGTCGTCGACCCCGATGAGCGCCCCGTCCTCGACGGGCCGGAAAATCAGGGTCCCGGGGGATCCGCCCGCCTCGCCGGTCCCGCCGATCGGATCGCCGTCGGTCATCTCCCCGCCGGCCCGGTCGGGCGGTGCCGCGCCCCCGGGCGGGACGGCCGTCCAGATGAGCCGGGTGACGAGCCGGCCCATGATCGGGTGCGCCGCCAGCACCTCGCACCACTCGGGGACCGACCACGTCCGACCCGTGCACATGGCCTCGTGCAACCGCTCCGTCTGGAGGCCCAGGACCGCCTTGACCTCCTTGCGCGCGGCCGTCAAACGCCGTTTCGCCTCCTTGACCACCGCGGCGTCCTCGCCGACCCTGGCCGCCGGCAGGGACATGCGGGCCCTTCCGGAGTCGTCGGCCAGCTCGATGGTGCCGCCCGGCCTCAGACGCCCCGTGAACCCCCGATCCCCGTAGGACAGGTGCAGCAGGCCGTCGTCGTCGAAGCCCGCCGTCGGGATGGTGCGGTCCGCCAGCTCCTCGGGGCTCCACCCCCGCTCCTCGGCGGTCCTCCTCACCAGGGCCGCGGCGGTGCCCCGGATACTGGCCATCGTGTGGCGTTGAGCGGCATCGAGCAGCACCTGGAGCGCCTCGGGACTGCCGTGGGCGTGCAGGACGTGCAGGAGCGCGTCGAGCCGGACGCGCAGCCTCGGGCCCGCCCGCATGCAGGAGCGCACCAGCTCCACCAGCCCGGCCCCGTCCATGCGCACCGCGAAGGCCAGGAGGCCCTTCGCCGTGGCCGGGCCCGGACGGGTCGGGGCGGCCCAGGCGCGCACCACGTGATCGGCCAGGGCGTCGGCGTCGGACGGCTCCAGCAGGGACAGGTACAGGCCGATGATCCCGCGCCCGTCGGGCTCATTCAGTCCGTTGGCCAGGACCACCCACCACCGGATGATCCGCGGGTCGACGCCGGCGCCGTCCTTCCAGTGCACCTCCGGAAGGGCATCGAGGTCGAACCGGGCCAGGGACGCCGGCGTCCTCCTCTTGAGCCCCTCGGCGGCCTCGGCGCCCAGCACCCCGGGCGACAGGAACTCGCCCGCGTCCCCGCCGCACTCGCGCATGGCGAGCAGAAGGGCTGCCCGCACGACTCCCTTCCTCTCCTTGCGCAGGGCGGCCTCCAGCGCCGGGACCGAGGTCCGCTCCCCCAGGGAGCCGACCCAGGCGGCCGCCGAGGCCCGCGCCTCCGCCCTGCGCTCCGTCAGGCCCTGCTCGGCCAGCTCGCGCACCCGCGGGTGGGAGCGCAGCGCCGCCCGGGCCGGAGGGCGGCTCATCTCCGAGGAGCCCACCGCCCTGGCCGCCACCGCCCCCAGCAGCTCGGCGGGAATGCACGGCATGGCCCCCAGGATCTCCAGGGCGCGGGGAGCCTGCGAGGAGTTCCCGAGCAGTGCGCGCAGCAGCTCGGGGCGCTCGGCGAACCACGGCCACGACACCCGCGGATCACCGAAGTTGAAGAAGGCGTTGCCCATGCTCCTGGCCATCTCGCTCTCATCCAGATCGAGGCGCACGGCCAGATCCGACAGGGCGCGCGGATCGATCCCGTGCTTCGCGCAGTACTCGGCCGCCGAGTACGGATCGCCCCATGCGGTGGCGATCCGCACCACGTGGACCGGGGCCAGGCTCGGCGCGCTGCTGATGACGTCGATGACGCCGTACGTCCACCACGAGTCGAGTCGTCTCAGGTTCCTCGGGATCCTCCGGCTCCTGCCCTCGGCCACCGCCAGCAGGGCGTCGAGATCCGCGTCGACGATCCTCGCCCGCGACTCGCCCCTCTCCCTGGCGCGCTTCTCGAGCCGGTTCAGAGCGGATCGCAGCTCGGCCCTGGCCGGGGCCGCGGGGATGCCCGTCTCGATCGGGGTGAAGGGCGGCATCTCGATGGGCGTCTCCTCCCCCGCGAGGATGTCCCGGCGGCTGAGGGCCCGGCGGACCGGCTCGGTCGGTCTCCTGCCGATCTCGGCCGCCCGGACGAGGATCTCGTCCCCGTCCTCGGCGACGGACAGGAGCTCCATCAGCTCGGTGGTTCGGGAGGCGGGGGCCTCGGCCAGCACCGGGGGCAGCGCTCTCAGGAGCACCGGTGCTCCCTGGGCCTTGAGCACCTCGATGGCGTCCCGCCGCAGCTGCCCCGACGCATCCACGGCCAGGGCGCCGACCAGGTGGGCCCCCGCGGCGGCCCATGGCTCACTCGCCCTCGCGCAGACGACCACACCGGTGCGGCCCCTGGGACTCAGGTCGCCCAGCAGGCGGGCGGGCAGGTCGGCGGCGTGCTCCACGAGGTAGTCCAGCGTTCCGGGCAGCACCACCGGCAGGGGGTCGAACGGGCGCCAGCCGTAGCCGGAGACGTCATCGACTCCGGTGAAAGCGGTCAGGAAGACGGCGGCGGGCAGGTCCTCCTCGCCGACGCCGTCCTCGGAGAGGAGTGCGATCATGCGGGGGAGGTCCCAGCCGGGTCTGACTCCCGCCAGCGGGTCCCTCGGCATCGCCGAGCGCTCATCGAGCTGGATACGAGCGCTGCGCAGCACGTCGGAGATCAGCATGCACAACCAGGCGGGCACGCGATCGGGACCGGAATCGCTGCGCGACGCGCCGGCGCGGTCCACCGCCTCGAGAAGCCGCCCCAGACGCACCCACTGGTCGATGGTGAGGGTATTGCTGCGGTAGAGGCGATCCCGCAGCCCCATGATCCCCTCCTTCCTGCTGTAGAGGTATTCGGGATTCTTCATCGGGACGCCGGCCCTCCGGAGACGGAGGCACCAGGAGTCGTGAGCGCTGAAGCCGGTCCCGGCCGGCCCCAGGCATTCCTGCGGTCCGGCTCCGGAGGACGCCACGTCCATGAGCACGTGCGAGTCCGCACCAGTGACGACGTAGTCGATGCCGCCGCGGTGGAGCGCCGGATCCACCGCCTTGAGCGGCAGGAGGGCGCGGGAGACGAGCCGGCGCCGGAGGGGGGCGAGGAGGATCATGGGCCATCATGGGCACGGCGTTCTCATATCGCCAGGGCCCGCACCCGGTCGACCACCGCGCAGGCGCGCAGGACCGCCCGCGGCCCGGCATCCTCCCCCGTCCCATCCAGGGCCGCGGCCAGGGTCTCCAGCCGGAGCTCGCGGGCGGTGCGCGCACGGGTGGTCAGCACGTGCGCGGTCATGCCCTCGGGGCGCAGGTCCCCGCCGGAGGCCGCGAGCGCGGTGAGCGCCTCGTGCGCGTCCCGGCACAGGGACTCCACCACCGGCACCGAGTCGGGGATCGGTGCCGGAGCGGTCGCCCCTGCGCGCAGCCGCTCCAGGCGCTCGGCGAGACGCCGGTAGAAGCGAGGGGCGCCGGCTCGCACCGAGGAGATGCTGGGCGACAGCAGGGCGAGAGCGCCCCGGTCGCGCACGTAGATCCCGGTGGGCCGGTCCCCCTCCACGGTCATGGCGACCACCGGGACGTTCCGGGCCAAGAGGTCGGCCACCAGGCGGGCCTCCATGCCGTCGGGGTCGAGGCGCAGCACGCGGGTCTCCCCCTCGATGCCGCGCACGGGCCACACGTACTGCTGGTGGATCTCATCCAGGTCGATCCTCCCCAGGCCCGACGAGCGGGTCAGCAGCAGCCGGACCGGCGGGGACGGGGGCTCGAAGCTCGCCGCCCGCGGGCCGCGACGGAACTCCCGGAGCTCCCGGGCGACGGCCGCCAGGTCAATGCCGTCGTAGCCGTCGTAGCCGACGCAGCCGTAGCGGCCATCGGCACCATCGCCGGCACCACCGTCATCCCTGCAGCCGTCACCGTCGCACCGGCTGACCGTGGTGCGGGTGGACGGGGCCAGGGTCCCGTCCGGTCCGCGGCTGGCGTCCTGAAGGCGCAGCGGGCCCGACAGCAGGACTCCAACGGAGGCGCCCCACACCAGGGGGACGTCCTCCGAGCGTCGGAAGGCGGGGTCGGCACCGGCGGCCCGCCCCGTCGTCACCGACTCCAGCCGGCGGCGCTCCAGGTCCCAGAAGCGGGCGGTGAGGCCGCGGCTCCCCGAGGGGGCGGTCCACCAGGCGGCCGACAGGGGCACGAGCAGGCCCGGCCGGGTCCGCTCGACCTCGGCGCTCCCGAGCAGGGCGGGATCCAGGGCGGCGGCGTCCAGCGCCCGTGTCAGGGACCAGGCGGCGGCCAGGGCGCTGAGGGCGGCGCTCTCGTCAACGGCGTCGTCGCGGCGGGCCACCGCGTGCACCGCTCCGGCGGCCGACACGAGCAGCCTGGCCAGGCGCGGGACCTCCTCCAGGCGGGCGACCTGAGCGAGGCGGTCGAGCTCGTGGGCGCTGCGAGGTCCGGCGTGGGAGATCCCGGCGGCGATGACGCCCTCGATGGTGCGGGCGGTCGAGGCGAGCAGCCGGCGACGGCCGGCGGTCATGGCGGTGCTCCGGGCCGCCCAGGGCCAGGCCCTGCCCGCCCGGGCGAACAGGCGCACGACGGCCTGGAGGCGCCAGGCCGCGTGGGCGACCCGGGAGTGGCGCCCGGCCACGATCATGTCCCTGGGGCCCAGACCCGCGACGACGACGACCTCGGGGGCGTCCGGCCAGGTGACGCTCAGGCGTCCCGGCGCGCGGGTGATCTCGAGGTCCGCGGCGAGCCGGGCCGGGTCGGCGTCCGCCAGGGCGGCGGTGACGCGGCGCAGCGCGGCCGCTCCCAGCGCCTTCTCGACGGCGGCGGGCTCCCAGGCGAGCACCTCCTCCAGGACCGGGTCCTGCGCGGGGACGGGCGCCGGGACCGCGGGCCCCGGAGCTCCCGAGGGCTCGGCGGGCTCAGAGGGCTCAGCCGGTTCGAAGGGCCCCGGTGCCTCCGCGGGGCCCTCCGCCGAGTCGGGCCCGGCGGGGTCGTCGGCACCGGGATCGGCTGCGCGAACCGTCTCGCGCATCCACAGGCAGGCGGCGACGACGTGAACGCACGTCCCGGCGACGGGGCAGGGGCAGCGCGCGTCCCGGGGCCCGTCGGTGGTGAGGACCACCGGCACCGGCGGCCGTCCGACCGCGACCGTCACGCTCCCGCCGTTCGCCTTCGCCTCCGCGTCCCGGACCTCGACGTGTCCGGCGGCCACCTCGGCGTGCCCGCGTCGCACGAGCCCACGGCTGGCCAGGGCCGCCAGGGCGACGTCGTCGAAGGCCGCATAGATCGAGTAGGCCGAGTAGGTCGAGCGGACCGGGCGCGCCGGACCCCGGGAGGTCGAGTCGGTCATGCGGTCGCCTCGGCCAGCCAGGCGGCGAAGCGGTCCGGGGTCATCGCAGCGATCCGCATGCCGGCCGCGGCGAGCCTGTCGCCGACCGTCCGGTTGAACCAGGGCTCGCCGTCGTCGCCCAAGGATGCCAGTCCCAGCATGGTCACGCCCGAGGCCGCCAGATCCCGCACCCGGGCGACGAGCGCGGACACCGAGCCGCCCTCCCCGAAGTCGCTGATGAGCGCCAGGACGGTGCGGGTGGGCTGAGTCACCCGAGCGGCGGCGTAGTCCACGGCGTTGGCGATATTGGTGCCGCCGCCCAGCTGACAGGTCATGAGGACCTCGACGGGGTCGTCGGCCAGGTGGCTGACGTCCACCACGGAGGTGTCGAAGAGGATGAGCCGCACGGACAGGCCGGGCAGGGACGCCAGGATCGAGGCCATGACGGCGCTGTGGAGCAGGGAGGAGGCCATGGAGCCGGACTGGTCGACCAGGATGATGACGTCCCACTGCAGGTTCTGGCGCCGCTGCCGGGACATGAAGCGCACCTCCTGAACGAGCATGCGTCCGGTGTCCGGGTCCACGTTGCCCAGGTTGGCGGCGATGGTGCGGCGCCAGTCGAGGTTTCGCGCCGAGGCGCGGGGACTGCGCCGATTGCGCCGGCGGGCGCCGGTCAGGGCGGTGGTGACGGGGCGGCGCAGCCGCTCGATGGCGTCGGCGACGATGCGGGCGATGAGCGCCCGCAAGCCGTCCGCCAGCCGGGACGGGATCGTGCCCTTGATGCGCAGCAGCGCGGCGCCGAGCTCGGGACTCGTCCGCACGGAGTCCACCGCGGCGGGGTCGGCGAGCAGGTCGGTCAGCCCGTAGCGGGTCAGGGCGTCGGACTCCATGCGCTCCAGGGCGGAGGCGGGGAGGAGGCGACGGGCCCCCTCGAGCCAATCGATGGTCCGCAGCGCCGAGGGCCCCAGTCCGCCGTCGCCGTCGGAGTCCCCCCGTCCCGCCGCATCCGGGCCCCCGCGGCCCAGGCGGTGGCCGCGCCCGGTGTACTCGCGGTCGTAGAGGTGGCCCAGGGCGTCGTCCAACCCGGCGTCCGCGGCCTCGCGCGGCAGGGCGGACTCGGCGTAGCGCCCCAGGATCATGCGCCAGCGGCGCGCCGCCAGCTCACCGTCCAGCCCACCGTCCGGGTCCCCGCCCGAGCCCCCGGTCGAGTCGCCGTCGCGGTCCCGGTCGGGGTCTCCGGGAGGCGCCGCCATCGCGGTCATCGGCCCACCCACTGCTCCAGGCCGTCGCGCACCAGCGAGGCGACGAGGTCCTGCTCGATCCGCCATCCGAGTGCGGCGTCGGCGGGGCTCGCGTTCCGCACCACGTCGATCCGGGCGGCATCGACGCCCGTGAGCGCGGCGATCCGCTCGGCCAGGCGATGCGTCTCGGTGGGGCGCAGCGCGGTGAAGGCGCGCCGCAGGTCGGGAAGAACGGCCAGGAAGCCGGACTCCCCCAGCCCGGACAGGGTACGGGTGACCGCTCTCAGGATGTCGGGGTCGTGGAGGACCACGTCCGGGGACGTGCGCATCAGCCCCACGAGGAAGTCGGCGACTCCGGTCCGGTCCGCTTCCGGGCTCAGGCGCGCGACGATGGCACCGGCCACCTCCCGGCGGCTCAAGGATCCGGTGGACGACGCGATGCCGGTGGCGCACCCCACGAGCACCGGTGCGGTGGCCCGTGCGCGGCGCAGGACGTCGATCTCGCGCAGAACGGCCTCGCGGCCGGGGCCGACGTCGCCTGCGGCGTCGGCGGCGTCGGCGGCGTCGGCGGCATGAACAGCGCCGTCGGCGACGGCGAATCGGACGAGCAGATCGCGCACGGCGATGAGCGCGTCCACCGCCCTCGCCGCCTCGTCGTCCGCCATCCCGACCAGCTCGGCCACCAGGCGGGCGATCTCCGCCGTGCCCCGGCGCAGCATGGAGCGCAGACGCGGCGCGGCACGGCTGGCGCACTCCAGGCGCAGTCGCCCCGTGCCCTCCACGAGGGAGGCCAGGCGGTGCAGGACCTCGACGAGCTCGGCCAGGTCGCTCACGTCGCTCACGGCGATCTCGAGGACGTCGCACACCCCGACCGCCTCCTCGTCGAGCCCCATGACCGCCAGCTCGGCGAGGAGCTCGGCGAGGGCGACGGCGCGCCGCTCGCCGTCCAGGCGCTCGGCCAGGCGGGTGCGCACCAGGACGTCGAGGGTGGGGGCCTCCTGGGCGGCGCGCACCAGGGCGGCCTCCACCACGGGGGTCCAGGCGTAGACCCACTCCTCGACGAACCGCCCCAGGCCCGTGCCCGCCACGAGATCGGCCCCGCCGACCTGACGGGCGAAGCCCACCTCGGCGAAGCGCAAGCGGGCGAGCAGCTCGCGGCGCTCGCGGTGACGGGGCCTGCGGGCGGTGTCCAGGGCGACGCGGCGCTCAACGGTGTCGTCGAGCCGGAAGCGCAGGGCCCTGAGCCGCTCGCGCACCTCTGCCACGAGCGGTGGACTGGCGGTGCCCGCGGGCACCCGCCCGAGGTCGGAGGCGGCGAAGACGGTGGCGACGGCGGCACCCAGGTTGCCCGACAGACCGGTGTCGTCCTTGACCAGGCAGCTGGTCAAGGCGTCCAGGAGGTCGGTGCGTCCGGGCCAGGCGCGACCGCGCAGCGCGGCCAGGCCCAGGGCCTGCTCGACGGTGGCGCGCGCCTGGGCCGTGCCCAGGGGCTCCCCGAGCCCGCGCAGGGCGTTGACGACATCGAGGACGACGGCGGTGGCGAAGCCACGGGGTCCCGCGGGGACTCCGGGGTCCGCGTGGGCACCGGTGCGGGCGCGCCAGGCGCGCCGCCACAGGCCCGGGGAGGACATGCCCGCCCCGTAGCCGCGCAGGGAGTCCAGGCGGGAGAAGTCGTAGCGGATGAGCCAGCTCTCCCCTCCCGGCCGGGGGTCGGCGGAGGGCAGCCAGGCGGCCTCGGGGGTGTTGTCGAGCGCGTCGAGGAGGGCCAGGGCGTGGAAGGCGCCGGTGACGACGACGATCGGGCCGCCGTCGCGTCCGCCGCCGGTCGCGCGCGGCAGGCGCTCGCGCAGGGCGGCCGCCATGACGGCCTCGCGGGCGTGGGTGCCGTCGGAGTCGAGGACCTCGCGCTCGGCGTCCAGGCGGGCCAGCCCCGACCAGGCGAGCGTGTCGGAGAAGAAGTCCCGCCAGACGCGGATATCGGCGGTGCCGCGGTCCTCGAAGAGCTGCTCCCAGACCTCGTCGTGATCGCGGCAGCCGAGCCGCGCGGCGAGGGCGTCCAGGGCGGCGGAGCGGGCCAGGTGGTACTCGGCCTGCAGGGTGCGGGCGGCGACGCCGTGGCCGTCATGGGAGTCATCGCGGGACTCGTCGCGGCAGTCGTCGTCCGCGCCGGGGCTGCGGTCGATGAAGGCGGCCTCGGCGCCGTGCTCGCCCGCCCAGCGCAGGGCGATCCACTCCGGCGAGAACTCGGCGAGCGGGTAGTAGGAGGCGGTGCGGTCGGCCAGGGAGAGCACCGCGACCGGGGGAACGGTGTCCGGATCCTGGAGGGCGGGCAGCAGGCCGGTGTACTCGGCCGGCCCCTCGATGAGGACGACAGCGGGACTCACCTGCTCCAGGAGCGCTCTCAGGGCCAGGGCGCAGGCCGGCGAGTGGTGACGGATCGGGGCGAGATGGACTCCGGCCTCGCCCCAGGCGCGCTGGGCCCCCAGGGCGCGCCGGAGCCGTGGCGGAACCGGGGTTGCCGCGCCCGCCGTCCTCACTCCCACAACCCCTGCGCGGCGGAGAGGAAGTCCTTCCACGCGGCCGAGGATCGTGCGCGCTCGCGCACCACGGAGTCGACGTAGAGGCGCATGCGCCGGGCGTCCTCGTCCTCGCCCTTGAGGGCCACGCCGACCAGCTGACGGGCGATGTCGGCGGCGCGCACGGAGCCGTCGCCGAAGTAGCGGGCGCTCATGGAGGCGGCCACTCCGACGTTGACGGCCTCGGCGGTGGACATGACCGCATCGGGGCGCTTGACCGGGGATCCGGAGGCGGTGGTGCCGGTGCGCAGGTCCGCGAAGGCGGTGACCAGCACGTCGAGCACTTCCGGGCTCATGGGGGCGCGCCGCGGGCCGAGCTCGGAGTCCAGGGCCCGGGTGATGAGCTCGGCCTCGAAGGCACGGTCGGCGATGGGACGCACCGTCTCGAAGTTGAAGCGGCGCTTCAGGGCCGCGCTCATCTCGTGGACACCGCGATCGCGCAGATTCGCGGTGGCGATGACGTTGAAGCCCGGCGCCGCGGCCACGCGGAAGCCGTCGCCCAGCTCGGGCACCATGAGCTGCTTCTCGGACAGGACCG
>ERZ772967.568-NODE-568-length-28836-cov-3.198499_pt1 | contig 28836 bp, 19 predicted proteins | sample MGYA00511677_ERZ772967 | MGnify/ENA primary metagenome ERZ772967 (study PRJEB29015, sample SAMEA2737931) | human oral metagenome | biome: human oral; feature: human-associated habitat; material: dental | place: China | collected 2146 ...
CGAGCTTCTCGAGCGAAAGCGCGCCCGCCTTTGCGGCGGCTATCATGCCGGCGTCCTCGGACACGGGGATGAAGGCGCCGGACAGCCCCCCGACGCTCGAGGTGGCCATGACGCCACCCTTCTTGACGGCGTCGTTCAGCAGGGCGAGGGCGCAGGTGGTGCCGGGGCCGCCGCAGGTGCCGACGCCCATGATCTCCAGTATGCGGGCGACGGAGTCGCCCACGGCGGGAGTCGGTGCCAGGGAGAGGTCGACGATGCCCTTCTCGACGCCCAGGCGGCTCGCCGCCTCACGGCTCATGAGCTCTCCGGCACGGGTGATCTTGAAGGCGGTCTGCTTGATGCGCTCGGCGACCTCCATCGTGCTGGCGTCTGCGGGAAGCTCCTCGAGGGCGGCCGCCATGACACCCGGGCCCGAGACCCCCACGTTGATGACGGCGTCGGCCTCGCCGGTCCCGTGCACGGCGCCGGCCATGAACGGCGAGTCCTCGACCATGTTGGAGAAGATGACCAGCTTGGCGGCCCCGTAGCACTGTATGCCGGTAGTGAGCCGCGCAGCCTCGAGGACCCGGTCGGCCATCAGCAGCACGGCGTCCATGTTGATGCCGGCGCGCAGGCTGGCGACGTTGACGGACGAGCAGACGCGCTCGGTCGCCGCCAGCGCCTCGGGGATGGAGTTGATCAGCCGACGGTCGCCGTCTCCTATGCCCTTGTGCACCAGCGCCGAGAAGCCGCCCATGAAGTCGATTCCCAGGGCCTTGGCGGCGCGGTCCATGGCATGCGCCAGCGGCACCAGGTCCTCGTCGGGGCAAGCGGCCGCTATCTGCGCGATCGGGGTGACCGAGACGCGCTTGTTCACGATGGGGATGCCGTACTCGCGCTCGAGCGACTCCGCGACGGGCACCAGGTGCTCCGCCTGGCCCGTGATGCGGTCGTAGACCTTGGCGCACATGCGCCCCAGGTCCTCGTCCGCGCAGCCTGCGAGGTTGACGCCCATGGTGATGGTGCGGATGTCGAGGTTCTGGTTCGCCACCATGTCCAGGGCCTCGGCGACCTCCTCGAACGTGATTGCCATGCGTCCCCCTTCGACGGGCCGGTCGGATGCTTGCCCGCTTGCATTATGACGGCAAACGTCGTGGCCATGGTCGGCCCGCCCCTCTCGAGGTGCGCCTTTGCCAAATGAACATCCGCTGCGCCAGGATGGCACATGAGGTACAACTATGGCCAGACGCGCGGCGGATGGCGCCGCGCCCTTGTCGGCGTCATACCAGGAGGGCTTCTGCACATGGGCTATCTCACGAGGTCTGACTTCCTCAGGTTGTCTGGCTTGGCCACGGCGGGCATCTGCGCGCAGGCGCTCCTATCCTCCTGCTCCCCGGGCACCACGACGCCCGCCGCCACCACGGCAGCCGAGGCCCCAGGGACGGACGGCGTGAAGATGGGCGTCTCCATCTGGAGCTCGACCGACCCTCTGGGAGCACTTTCCGTCGACATTATCAGGCAGGCGGCGAACGCCCTGGGCGCGGAGGTCGTGGTGGTGGATCACGCCTACGTGCCCGAGAGGGTCACCGCCTCGGTCGAGACCCTGGCCGCCGCCGGCTGCGACGGCATCGTCGTCTGCAATGCGACCGATGCCGAGATGGCGTCGATCATACGCAGCTGTGATGACAACGACGTGTACGTGACGCAGTTCTACCGCCACATACGGGAGGATGGGCAAGAGGCGGGCCCCACGGGCGTCCGTGCCCTCGCCGAGGCCTCGAGGCGCTACGTGGGCGCCGTCCATGGGGACGAGGCCGCGTGCGGTGTCGCCCTGATGCAGGCGCTGCTCGAGAAGGGCGGGCCCAGCGGGGGCGGCGCGCGCCATGTGGGGCTCGTGGGCTGGGTCGAGGGCGACGTTGCCTTCCAACAGCGCCTTGGTGGCCTGCAGCAGGCGCTTGACGAGTGGAACGCGGCGCATCCGGACGATACGGCGACGCTCTTCGACCCCATCTACGCGGGACTGACGGCAGGTGGGGGTGCGCGTGCCGTCGAGTCTCTGGCCAACGCCCATCTCGACATGGATGCGCTCGTCGTGGCGGGAGGGGGCGGAGACCCGCTTGTCGGTGCCCTTGGATGGTTGGAGCGCGCAGGCAGGGTCGGCCAGGTCTCGGTCGTCGCATGCGACTTCCCCGATGACCTTGCGGATCGTCTGGCATCGGGGGAGGTCCTGATGGCGGCAGGCGGTGACCTGTGCGACCCACTCTTCGCGCTCGTCCTCACCTACCAGGCAGTCACTGGCAAGCTCATCGTCTCCGAAGGCGACCTCGGGCGCGAGCTCGTCGTGCCCCACGTCCACGTCTCGGACGCCGAGGGGTACGCGGCCTTCGAGGCCTCGTCCCTCGATCGGCCCCCCTGCAGTGATGACGAGGTCAGGGGGCTGGCGGACCTGAGCTTCGAGGGGCTCAGGGAGCGCGCGGAGGACCTCGTGCAGGACCGTGCGGTCGCGGGTGACAATTGATGGGTGCCCGTGGGACCCGAGGCGGCCGGGCGGCACGGCGGTCCTGGTGGCAGGATGCTCTGCATGTGGGTGTCGTGGCTGCCGTGTCGCTCGCCGTGGCGTTTCTCGGCGCCGTGCGGCTGGGGACGCTTCCCGGCACCGTCGGCTATGAAGATGCCGTTGGCGGCGAGGACGCCGTCCACGTGGACGGATCGGCCGATGGCGACCTGACGGACGTCGACGCCGCCCCCGAGGACGCCGAGCCGGGGGACGCCTCCCTCGGGCGGCGTGTCGACGCGTACCTCGACGAGAACTTCCCCAAGACCGGCGTGCCGGGCGTGGCCGTGGCCGTCGTCGACTCGGACGGCGTACGCTACCTCAGGACCTTGGGTGACTGCGAGGACGAGCACGCCACGTTCACGATAGGGTCGCTCTCCAAGTCGTTCACTGCCGTGGCGATCATGCAGCTCGTGGAGGGGGGCAAGGTCAATCTGGACGACCCCGTCCGCACCTACGTCCCCGAGTGCCGCGAGCCTGACGTCGTCACCGTGCGCTCGCTCCTCAACCAGACCAGCGGCTTTGGCTACTACGACTCGCTGTCCGAGGCATGGCCGGGGGAGAGCCTGGGGTCCTTCTCGTATGCGAACGCGAACTACGACCTCCTGGGCAAGGTCATCGAGTGCGTGTCGGGGCAATCCTATGCCGACTACCTGGAGCAGCACGTCTTCGGCCCCCTTGGCATGGATGACTCCTCGGCCAGGGAGACGGGCCGCGCGGACGCCCTGGGGCACCGCGACTACTTTGGGCTCAACTTGTCGGACGGGTACGCGCATGTGGACGGGGCCGACGCGTGGGGTGGGGCGTCATCGGGCTACGTGCGCTCCAGCGTCTTGGACATGGCCCGCTACCTGACCATGTATCTCAATGGAGGGGAGGACGTGCTCTCGGAGGGGGGCGTGGAGGCGCTCTTCTTCGACCGTGTTCCCGACCTTGGCGGGGACAGCTTCTATGGGATGGGCTGGACCTCGTACTACTGGGATGACGGCGAGCTCGTCCTGTCGCATGACGGCCAGGTCGAGAACGGCGTGGCGCGCATGTGCCTGCTTCCGGGACGTGACATGGGCATCGTCATCCTGGGAGACGCGAGCGACTACTTTGGCGGCAACGACGCCTTCTTCCAGATGGCCAACGACATCGTCAGCCTTGCCGTGGGCGGAGGGGCGACAGGCGTGGACGCGGGCCTTCGCGCACAGGCGCACGCACAGGCGAACCGCATGCTCGCCGTGGTTGCCGCCCTTGCGCTCCTGCCGCTCGCCCTGCTGCACCGCTGGAGGCTCCGTCTGGGAGACATCCCTCGTGACGTGGTCCTCTGGCGCCTCGTCTTCGTGCACGTGGGGCTGCCGCTGCTGCTGTGGTGGGTCCCCGACGCCCTCCTCGGGGCTCGCTGGCGCGACCTGCTGGCGTTCGTGCCCGATGTGGGCTACGTGCTTGCGGCGGCGGTCGGCACGCTCGTCGTGACGGGCGCGGCGAAGGTCATCCTTCTCGTACGGCGCAGGCGGGAAGCGCGGGCAGGCGGCTCCACACCTGCATCCTGACAGGCCCCTGCCCCCTTCGCGCGGTGCGGGTGGGAAGCGCGCCGTCTGGCTAGCCGACGGTCCTGAAGGCGAACTCGGTCCAGCTGCGGAAGGGATGCTCGGGGGTGAAGACGGGCTGGGGGAAGCCCTTGTGGTGGATGGCGTCGGGGAAGAACTGCGTCTCGAGGGCCACGGCGTCGAAGGCCTGGTAGCGTGCGCCGTCCTTGCCGCGGCAGTCCAGCCCGCCGGGGACGAACAGCTGCAGGCCGGGCGCGCTTGTCGTCACGTCCATCGCGATGCCCGAGCGCTCGCCCACTAGTGTCGCGGCGCTCTCGTGCGCCTTGCCGTCCCTGAGGACGAAGTTGACGTCGTAACCGTTGGGGACGCGCCAGATGTCAGCACCGACCTGCTTTCCCGTGCGGAAGTCGTGGGGCGTCTTGCCCAGGCCCGCCACCTCGCCCGTGGGGATGCCCTGCCCGTCCGTCGGGGTGTAGGCATCCGCCGCGATCGTGAGCCCATGGGCAAGGACGCTGCCCGATGCCTGGCCGTTGAGGTTCCAGTAGGCGTGGCAGGTCAGGTTGACGATGGTCGCCTCGCTGGGGAGGGCCTCGTAGGAGATGCGCAGGTGGTCGCCCTCGTCCAGCGCATAGGTCACCGTGACGTCCAGGGCCCCGGGAAATCCCTGGTCCCCGGGACGGCTCAGCAGGTTGAGCGAGACGGAGGAGCCCTTTGCCTCGATGACCTTCCACAGGCGCTCGCCGTAGGCGTGTGGTCCGCTGTGCAGGTTGTTGGCCCCCTCGTTCGCCGCGAGGCGGTACGTGGTGCCCGCAAGCTCGAACGTTGCCCCTGCGATGCGGTTGGCGCAGCGACCCACGGTCGTGCCAAAGCACCAGGGGTTGTCCTGGTAGCCGTAGGCGCCGTCGAAGCCGAGCGTGACATCGGGGCGTCCGCCGCGCCTGTCTGGCACCCGTACGCTCACCAGGCTGGCGCCCAGGTCAGTGACCCCGACGCTCATGCCGTTGCCGTTGTGCAGCTCTATGAGCCGTGCCTCGCGGCCGTCGGCCAGGGTTCCAAAGGCGTGGGTCTCAAGCGGCATGGTCCCTCCCAACGCTCGGCGGGGCAGACGCGGGCGGCGCCGCTCGCGGGCGATTCCGCCCACGATGCCCCCCGCGGGTCCACAACGGACCCCCTTACAGGATAGGCCCGCCCGCAAGCCCGGGAGGTGGTGGGGCCTCCGTTTTCGGTGAGGGATGGTGTGGAGGCCTGTGGGCGTGCGCCCATGCGGGTGCGCAGTTGTGCGGGTGTGCGCCCGTGTGGCGTCCATGGCACGCGGACTCACCGACCGTGCTGGCGTATCATAGCCCGTAGCCCAAAGGGAAGGGACGCGTGTTTGATCCAGGACATCGGCGATCACGCCTTTGACAACGGCTACGAGCCCTGCCAGCCCGAGGCCACGGACTATGTGCTCTCGTACCGAAGGGGCCAGGTCCTGCTTTCGCGGGGGACGGTCCGACACGGGCCGCCGACCCTCTCGGACTGGGGCATGTCCTCCGAGCAGCTCCTCTGTCGCTACCTGTTCAAGGTGGACGAGAGGCGCTTCTTCCTCGCCGAGAACGAGACTGCCGAGCTGCGTGCTCCCGGCTCCTTCGCCTTCGAGCCCGTCAGTCGCCTGCGCTTTCTGGAGCCACGCTGGCTGGGCTTTGCGGCCGTCACGGGCTACCAACTGCGCAACTGGTACGACGCCAACCGCTACTGCGGCCACTGTGGCGCCGAGCTGGGCCACGTTGCCACGAGCCGCGAGCTGGCATGTCCTGCGTGTGGCCTGGTTGTGTATCCCAAGATCAGTCCCGCCGTCATCGTGGGCATCACCGACGGCGACCGGATCGTGCTGACCAAGTACGCCGGGCGCGCATCAGCCAACTATGCCCTTGTCGCCGGGTTCTGCGAGATAGGCGAGAGGCCCGAGGACACCGTGCGCCGCGAGGTGGCCGAGGAGGTGGGCCTCAGGGTCACCAACCTGCGCTACTTTGGCTCGCAGCCCTGGTCGTTCACCGACACCATGCTCCTGGGATTCTTCTGTGACGTGGAGGGCCCGACCAGCATCCACCTCGACCACAGCGAACTCAGGCAGGGCGTCTGGGTCAGCCGCGCTGACATACCGTCCGACCTGTCGGACAGCTCCAGCCTCACCAACCTCATGATCACCACCTTCGCCCGTGGTGGCGAGCCTCGCTGACGACTTTCTCCCGCATCGGGGAGCCCCGTTCTACTTGGCCGCCAACGCGCTGATGCCGAAGGCCCCCGGCCCGGCATGGCTGGCGATGACGCAGCCCGACTTGACCCACTCGATCTCCTGCGCGCCATGGTCGACCAGGATCTTCTCGACGATGGCCCGCAGGGCCCGGTCGGGCTCGTCACCAACGCTGTAGGTGAGCGATACGCGCGAGAGGTCCATCGGCTCGCGCGTGCAGTAGTCCTCGACCAGCTGTGCCACGCACTTGAGCATGGGCCCTCGACGCTTGGTGGTCGCCACGAGCCTGCCGTCCAGGACCTCGACCGTGGGCTTGATGCGCAGGAGCGTGGCCCCCAGAAACGCAATGTTCGAGAGCCGCCCGCCGGCGCGCAGGTAGTCGAGGTCACCGGGGATGAACGAGAATCGAATGCGTGCGACCTGGTCGTCCACGAACGCGCGGAGCTCGTCGGGCGTGACGTCCGGGTCGACCTCGATCATGCGTGCGACGTTGGTGACGACGAGGCGCAGCGCCGACGATACGGACTTGGTGTCAATCATGGTGACGTAGTCGCGTCCCTCCGCAGCGAGGTGGGCGCTGCGGTACGAGATGGTCGTGGCGGCGGAATAGGCCAGGTAGACGATCTGCGCGGTGGGATAGAGCCCGTGGATGCGATCAAAGGCGTCTATGAAGTCCTGCGGCGAGCAGCCCGACGTCTGAGGCAACTTGCCGGTGGCGCGGTAGCTCTCGTAGAGCTCCTCGGGCGGGAAGCTGTCGTCATCGCGTGACAGGTTGCCAAAGCTGACGTGCATGGGGACGACCACGATGCCGTGGCGTCGTGCGGTGTCGGCGTGGATGTCCGAGCCCGACTCGGTGACGAGGACGTAGTCTGCCATGGTTCCTCCGGGGTCTCTCGCGGGGTGACGATGGCGTCCATGGTAGCGCAGGCGCCATTTGCGGCTCCCGCGCCTCGGTCAGCCCCAGCGCCATGCCCAGGCGCACGGGCGTCACGTCCGGGCACCGCGCCCAGGTGCCTCTCTCAGGCGTATGGCAGTGTCAGTGGCCGACGCCTGGGACCCCTCGCCGCCCTTTGCTCCACGGTCGTGTGCCTTCGTGGGACGATAGCACCTCACGGCGCACCGCGCGCCCTGTGCGAGGGGAGACTGACATGCTGGGTCGCCGCATCACCACCATCATCACGCACGACGTCCTGTACAGCAACAGCGCCTACACACGTGTGAAGCTTTGCGGGATGTTTCGCGAGGAGGACATCGAGGCCGTGAACGTGGCCGCCCCAGACCTGTGCGGCTTCGTCGTGAACCGCCCCAAGTCTCACCGGCACGTGGACCGCGACCGCCTTTGGGCCCTGGTCTCGCGACTCGACCCTTCGATTCCGGCCGTAGGCGTCTTCGTCGACCAACCGCTGGGCTACGTCTCGGAGCTTGCTGACGAGGTCCTCGACGTGGTGCAGCTGCACGGGACTGAGGGAAACCCCTACATCACGTTCCTGCGCGAGCTGGTGGACATCCCCATCATCCAGGCCATCGAGCTGCGCACGCGCGAGGACGTGGAACGTGCCAACGAGAGCAAGGCGGACTTCGTCCTGCTTGACATAGGTCGTGATGCCAACGGAAGGCCCGACCAGTCCCTCCTCCCGGGCCTGTGCCGCCCGTTTGTGCTCTCCGGGGGGCTTACGCCCGACGGTGTCGCGCGGGACATAGCCGAGGTTGCTCCCTGGGGTGTCGACATGAGCTCGGGACTGGAGACGGATGGCCTCAAGGATCCCGAGAAGATGCGTGCGGCGGTCGCTGCGGTGCGAGGGGCCACGCCAAGGCAGACGTGACCAAGGCAAAGGTGACCACGGCAGACGTGACCAAGACAAATGTTTCGGTTGGGCAACCTTTGCGCGTCGCGCGCGTGCCATGCCCCGCCCCCTGTGGCACAGTGGGTGCACCCTCCTGATGTGGGTCCCCCTGTGGCGCTCGCTGGAATGGCGGTCGTCTCATCGCACATGCCACGCACACGAGAGGAGCACGCCCCATGACACGTAAGATCGACATCTTCGACACCACCCTGCGCGATGGCGAGCAGTCGCCGGGAGCCTCCATGAACACGGAGGAGAAGCTCATCGTCGCCCAGCAGCTCCTTCGCATGCACGTGGACGTCATCGAGGCGGGCTTTCCCATCTCCAGCCCCGGGGACTTCCGCTCCGTCCAGGAGATCGGCCGGCTTGCCGGCGACGACGCCGTGGTCGTGGGGCTCACCCGTGCGGTGGACAAGGACATAGACCGTGCCGCCGAGGCCCTCTCATGCGCCAAGCGCCCACGCATCCACACGGGCCTCGGCGTATCCCCGCAGCATCTGGCCGACAAGCTCCGCATCAGCGAGGACGAGTGCGTCGAGAGGGCCATCCGCTGCGTCAGGTACGCCAAGCGCTACGTCGAGGACGTCCAGTTTTACGCCGAGGATGCCGGACGAGCCGACCAGGGCTTCCTCGAGCGCGTCATCCAGGCCGTCATCGAGGCCGGGGCGACCGTCGTGAACATTCCCGATACCACCGGCTACCAGATGCCGGCTGCCTTCGGTGCGCGCATCAAGGGCCTCTGCGACGACGTGCGGGGCATCGAGAACGTCACGATCGCCGTCCACACGCACAACGACCTCGGCATGGCGACGGCGCTTGCGCTGGCGGGCGTCGAGAATGGCGCCACGCAGATAGAGTGCACCATCAACGGCCTGGGCGAGCGTGCGGGCAACACCGCGCTCGAGGAGGTCGTCATGGCGCTCAGGATGCACGGGGACGAGCTCGACGGCCACACCGACGTCGTCACCCAGGAGCTGACACGCGCCTCTCGCCTGGTCAGCCGCATCACCGGCATGCAGGTTCAAGCCAACAAGGCCATCGTCGGCGCCAACGCCTTCGCGCACTCCTCCGGCATCCACCAGGACGGCGTCCTCAAGTCCCGTGGCACCTACGAGATCATCGACCCTGCGGACGTGGGCGCCGCCGGCTCGGAGATCATCCTGTCGGCGCGCTCCGGCCACGCCGCCCTCAGGCACCGCCTCTCCGAGCTGGGATACAGCTTCCCTGAGAGCGAATTCGATGACGTGTACCAGCGCTTCCTCGAGATCGCGGACCAGAAGAAGGAGGTCTTCGACGAGGACCTCGAGTCCATGGTCCAGGAGCGCCAGCGCGACGTCACGGCCATCTACGCCCTGGAGTCCGTCCAGGTCGTCTGTGGCGACGCCGCCATCCCGACCGCCACGGTCCACATCACCGACGAGGTCGGTGGCGAGCATGTCGTCGCCTGCACCGGCACCGGTCCGGTCGACGCGGCGTACAAGGCCATAGACAAGGTGGTCTCCGTCCACGGTGACCTCCAGGAGTTCGCGGTCAAGGCCATCACCCGCGGCATCGACGCCATCGGCGAGGTGACGGTGCGCATCGCGGCCGGGGACGGCAGGCTCTACACGGGGCGTGGCTCGGACACCGACATCGTCGTCTCGAGCGCCAAGGCCTACGTCAACGCCATCAACCGCATGATCCAGACCACCCGCTCCAAGCAAGGGAAGTAGGGTGCAGGCTAACGTCGGCACGTGCGGATGAGACGCGTGCAGGTGAGGCGCGAGAAAGACTGCGCATGCGAGAAAGAATGGGTGATCACGCAGTGCGTCACTCCGGGCGGCACCCTCCGGACAGCACCCTCCGGACAGCACCGGGGCTGCACCGGGGCAGCCTCCCAAGACTGCCCCGTGCACACGATTTTAAATCGCATGCACGGGGCATTTTCTGACCTGGCGTTTTGTCGTGCCCGTGCACCCAGTTTCAAAACGTGTGCACGCGAGGCTAGCCCCAGAGGCGTCCGCGGCCTCTATCTCGTGGCCTTTATGGATATAGAGGACCCTATGGGTTCCATGACGGGCGACTCCAGCCTGAGACAGGTGACTCCAGCCCGAGCCTGGGCAAAGTGGACTCGATGCCTGTCTGGACGGTCGGGCAACTGCCCGGCGACGGTTGTTTCTGGCTGGGGTCCGATTCCGGCAGTCACACGAGGGTCCGCTTCCCGCCGACTATCATGAGAGCCGAGGATGTCCCCTGTAGGCGACGGCCTCTTCAGGTCGGGTCTCCCGAGAGGAGCATGCATCTATGGCTCGCCCCATGACCATGGCGGAGAAGATCCTGGCCGGCCATGCCGTGACCGGCCACGGCGCGATCGGCGACGGCGTGACCGGCGACGGCGGTCTCGACGAGGTCGTCCCCGGACAGCTCGTCGAGTGCGACCTCGACGGCGTGCTCGCCAACGACATCACTGCGCCCATCGCCATCAAGACCGTGCGCGAGATAGGTGCGGGCGTCTGGGACAAGGACAAGGTCTTCCTGGTTCCCGACCACTACGCGCCCAACAAGGACATCAAGAGCGCCGAGCAGACCAAGGTCACGCGCGACTTTGCCCACGAGATGGGCATCAGCCACTACTTCGAGCAGGGCTGCATGGGCATAGAGCACGCGCTGCTCCCCGAGCGGGGCATCGTCGTCCCCGGCGACCTCATCATCGGTGCGGACTCGCACACATGCACCTACGGAGGCATCGGGGCCTTCTCCACGGGGGTGGGCTCCACCGACGCGGGCGTGGGCATGGCGACGGGGCGCGCCTGGTTCAAGGTGCCCGAGACCATCCGCTTCGAGATTGACGGGAAGCTGCCCGAGGGCGCCTCCGCCAAGGACGTCATCCTCTACGTCATCGGTCAGGTCGGCGTCGACGGAGCCCTGTACTGCGCCATGGAGTTCGCCGGCTCGACGATCGAGGGCCTCTCCGTCGAGGGGCGTCTGACCATTGCCAACATGGCCATCGAGGCGGGCGGCAAGGCCGGTCTCTTTGAGGTGGACGACGTAGCGCGCAAGTGGCTCGAAGGCCGCGCCGAGCGTCCCTGGACCGAGTGCCACAGCGACGCGGGCGCCCAGTACAAGCAGGTCATCAAGATCGACGCGGCCGACATCGTCCCCACCGTCTCGTGGCCGCACCTCCCCTCCAACACCCATCCCGTGGCCGAGAGCCGCCACATCACGGTCGACCAGGCCGTCATTGGCTCCTGCACCAATGGCCGCATCGAGGACATGCGCGCCGCGGCCGACGTCCTGCGCGGTCGCAGCGTGGCGGATGGCGTCCGCTGCATCGTGATCCCCGCCACCCAGGGCGTGTGGCTCCAATGCGTGCACGAGGGCCTCATGGACGTCTTCATCGACGCCCACTGCGTGGTCTCCACGCCCACCTGCGGCCCCTGCCTGGGCGGCTACATGGGCATCCTTGCGGCGGGGGAGAGGTGCGTCTCCTCCACCAACCGCAATTTCGTCGGGCGCATGGGCGACCCCACGTCCGAGGTCTACCTTGCCTCGCCGGCCGTCGTCGCCGCCGCCGCCGTCGCGGGACACATCGCCCTGCCATCCGACCTCGACTAGGAAGGGAGAGACGATGCGATTCAAGGGAACGGCCTTCCGCTACGGCCGTGACATAGACACCGATGTCATCATTCCCGCGCGCTACCTCAACACCTCGGACCCTGCGGAGCTGGCAAGGCACTGCCTCGAGGACCTTGACGCCAGCTTCGTCGGGCGCGTGCGGACCGGTGACATCGTCGTGGCCGACGAGAACTTCGGCTGCGGCTCCTCGCGCGAGCACGCCCCCGTGGCGATCAAGGCAGCCGGCGTGAGCGTGGTCATAGCAAAGAGCTTTGCGCGCATCTTCTACCGCAACGCCATCAACATCGGCCTTCCCATCATGGAATGTCCCGAGGCCTGCGATGCCATCTCCGACGGGGACGTCGTCCGGGTCGACGCCGACACGGGCCTCATCACCAACGAGACGACGGGCGCAACCTTCCAGGCCCAGCCGTTCCCGCCCTTCATCCAGGAGATCATCAACGAGGGGGGGCTCGTGGCGCGCACCAAGCGCACCATGGCCCAGAGGCAGGCAAAGGGGTAGGCGCATGGCCATGGCATCTGCAAGCTATCGCATCTGCACGCTTCCGGGCGACGGCATAGGACCCGAGATCATCGCCGAGGCCAAGAAGGTTCTTGCGGCCGTGGGCGAGAGGAGCGGCGTCGACTTCGTCTGCGAGGACCAGCTCATAGGCGGCTGCGCCATCGATGCCACCCGAGCCGCGGGCGGGGAGGTCTCGGCGCTCCCGTCGGCCACGCTCGCGGCTGCCAGGGAGGCTGACGCGGTCCTTCTCGCCGCAGTCGGTGGCCCCAGGTGGGACGACACCGCACCGGGGGCCGTCCGTCCCGAGCAAGGCCTCCTTGCCATCCGCAAGGGTCTGGGTCTCTACCTCAACCTGCGACCCGTCCGCATCTACGAGGCGCTGCGCGACGCGTCGCCCTTGCGCCCCGAGCGTCTGGACGGTGTGGACTTGCTCATCGTGCGCGAGCTTACCGGCGGCCTGTACTTTGGCGCCCACGAGCGCCAGGAGGTCGTCGTGGGGGCTGGCATGGACGGTGCGACCTGCGCTCCCGGCGACCTCGCATGCGACACCACTGGCGGTTTCACCGGCGACTTCGCACGCGACACGATGGAGTACTCCGAATACGAGATCGAGCGCGTGGTGCGTTGGGCCTACGAGGCCGCCGCGCGGCGCAGCAAGGTGGTGACCTCGGTCGACAAGGCCAACGTGCTCGAGACCTCACGCCTGTGGCGTGAGGTCAACCACCGCCTCAACGAGGAGTTCAAGGGCGTCGAGGGCGAGGACATGCTGGTGGACAACTGTGCCATGCAGCTGGTGGCCAACCCTGCGCAGTTCGACGTCATCGTGACGGAGAACACCTTCGGCGACATTCTCTCCGACGAGGCTTCCATGCTCACCGGGTCGCTCGGCATGCTCGCCTCCGCGTCGCTTGGCACGGGGACCGCGCTCTACGAGCCCAGCCATGGCTCCGCGCCCGACATCGCGGGTAGGGGCATCGCCAATCCGCTCGCACAGATCCTTTCCGTCGAGCTCATGCTGCGCTACAGTTTCCAGATGGACGAGGCGGCCGATGCCGTCGCCGCGGCCGTGGAGGATGTCCTGGACGCCGGCTGGCGCACGGCAGACATCGCGGACGCATCGACTCCCGCCGACCGCGTGCTCGGCACCTCGGCCATGGGCGACAAGGTCGTCGAGGCCTTCGAGAGGCGCGCGTAGCATGACGGCGGGTCGTACGGCGCCGCGTCCGCAAGTGCGCCCGAAAGCGCCCCCGCAAGCGTGCCGTGGCGTGTCCGCAAGCGTGCCGTGGCGCGCCCCGTGCCTCCGGCGGACCGGCTTCTTGATCACCCAGAAGCGAGGAGTCACCAGGAGTGAGTAGGAGCGAGGAGTCACCAGAAATGAGAAGTGAGTACTTTTTGGGCCCATTCGGGGCCTGTGGTGTTCGGTAGAGTTGCATTTCTCGGTATCTCCGCAGGTACAGGCCCTGCAAAAATTACTAGAAGTGTGCACTGGTGCACACTTCTAGTAGTCGGTACACACTTCTGGCGGCCGGCAACCTCTAACAGCCGGCCCGCGCTTCCGGACCGGCCCGCGCATTCGGATCGGCACACATTGCCTATAATCGGGGCCGTGTTTTGCCGCAAGTTGCGTATTGTTACTTACAATATGCGGTGCATCGGCATACATGCGGTGCATCGGCTGTGTCGCGGTGCCCTGGCTGGGTGCAGGGCACCCCTCTTGCAAGGGAGTTCCGATGTCAGAGATGGCGGCATTGTATGCGCAGGAGATGGACTGCCAGTCGCGTGTCGACGAGCTCGTGCGCGTCCTCGACTCTCTCGCGGACTTCCGAAACCAGGTGAATGTCGCACGCGCTGACTTCGAGGGTCAGCTGGACGACAAGGTGAGGCGGGCGTACAGGGCGTCTGACCTCTCGGGCAGGCTCGCAAAGAAGTACGCGGAGAAGACGGTGGGCTACCTTACGGGCGAGTTCGGACGGAACATGGCCTATGACTTCGCTGAGGTCGACGCACAGGCGGCTGCGGCCACGATCCGTGTCGACGAGGAGCTTGATGAGGAGCTTGCCCGCCTCGCCTCGATCAGGGAACGGATCAGGGCCGAGCGGGCCCGCGAACAGGTTGTGCAAGCCGCCCGCCAGGCCGAACAGGCCGCCCGTCGATCGGGAAGGTGGTAGGGCATGGATCTCAAGGTTTCCGACGACGAGCTTGCGTACCGGGTGGATCTGGCGCGCAAGAGCACCGAGCAGCTGGCTGAGATCGCCGTCGAATACAACCATGCGCTGCAGGCGCTCCTGGCGACGGGCATCCAGTCAAGCCGCGTCTCGGCTGCACTGGCCGACGTCCCCTCGAGGGTGATCGCCGCGTGCGCGGCCCTTGGGGAGGCGGTCGCTCCGCTGGCGCCTCAGACGAACCGGTTCATTCAGAATCTGGACGCAGACGACGAAGACTTCGACTAGGAAGTGGCGCTAGCTAAAGTGGCGCAAGCCAATGTGGGCCAATGCACGAGGAGACGAGTGCTGCGGGAGGGGACGATGGCGACAGACGGGGAGATCCGCGTCGTATATAAGAACGTGGACGAGGTCATCAGCAAGCTGCGGTCACTTGCGGAGTCTGCTGAGGGCATCGCGGGAACGGACTACGCCCTCGCGATCACCACAGGCTCCGGCGGAGCGGCGCTCGTGGGCGCAGGCACCGCGGTGAATGACTTCGCGACAAGGCTCTCCACCCTAATCGCGCGCACGGCGGACCGCGTTGAGCAGGCGAGGGCCGAGTACGAGGGTGCCGACTTCGGGGAGGCGTCAAGGCTCGCCAGCATTGGCGTGGGGCATTCTGGCGGTGGGTCGGACGTCGGAGGCGTCTCAAGATCGAGTTGCGGAGGTGGCCCCGGATGGTGAGGGCACGGGTCCCCAGGGCGATGGCCGCGTGTGCGCTGGCGCTCTCGCTGGCCACCATGCCGGGCTGCCTCGCGCGGCCGGCGACGAAGACGAACGACGACGGGGCTGCGAGGGAGGTCCTTAACATGGACGACGAGATCACGGAGCGCGACCTCGAGGTGGCGCAGAGCCTGGGCGCGCCCATGGACGTGGTCGCCGCGATGCGGGGCGGTGCGTGGCCCTCGGCGAGATCGAAGGACAATGTCCGCTACGCGGAGTTCGTCGAGGACCACCTCGCCGCGCGCTACGGCGAGAGGTTCCGTGCCACCAAGGTCATGCTCTCCACCGGCATAATGCGCGATCCCCACACCGTGACCTGCGCCGTGGAGACGGGCGGGCACGCCGGGGAGACCTGCGTGGCGTCGTTTCTCTACGAGGACGAACCCCGCTGGGCGGACGACTACCCCTACCTGCGGCTCCACGAGGAGTACGAGCGAAGGCTCACAGAGGTTGCGCAGGGGGCCTTCGGCGACCTGCCCGAGGGGTCGTGGGTGATGGAGGCCAGGATGCTCGATTGGCAGTACCCGAACGTGGCCAGCGACCCGCAGGGCGCGTGGCACGAGGTCCCGCCCTTCGCCACCCTCGAGGAGGCGGGGGTGTTCGTCGACGGATACCTGTGGGTCTCCATCTCCCCCGATAACCAGCTCGCCGAGGAGGACTTCGACGCCCGCGTCGCGAGGATGCGGGAGGCCCTCGACGCGCTCGACATGCGGGTTTACTGGAGCGTCGACCAGATAACCCAGCCGCTCGACGGCGCCGAGTTTACGATGGAGTGGTCGCGCGACGCGGACTACTCATGGCATGCGCTCGGCAACTTTCAGGGGGATGAGTAGCGATGTCTCTTGGGGCAGACGAGCTCGCGCAGCTCAATACCCTCGTCTACCAACCGGGGTTCAGGGAGGCGGTCGATCGTAGTAAACAGAAAGACCTTGGGACCATACTGCGGAGCATGCAGACCAGCGGAGAGGCTCACGACAGCTGGATAAGCGACGAGCAGTGTGCCAACCTCGTGCGGGAGCTCTCCTCAAACGAGGCGGTGACTAGCCTGAGCATCGAGGACTTTTCGATGCCTGGGGACAACGTCGGCCAGACAGGGCAAAACCTCACCCTCGTCAGCACTGGCTCGGAGCAGAAGGAGATGTACGTCATCTTCAAGGGCACGGAGAATGGTGACGAGTGGAGGGACAATTTCGAGGGCCTCTACACCTACGACACCGCAGCCCAGAGGAATGCGAGCGACTACGTCGACAGGATGATGGAGGGGCGCGGGGACGACTGGAAGGTGGTGGTCTCCGGCCACTCCAAGGGTGGCAACAAGGCCATGTACGCAGCCGTCACCAACTCCCACGTCGATGAGTGCTACTCATTCGACGGGCAGGGCTTCAGCAACTACTTCTTCAACAAGTACGTGGCCCAGATTGCCGCAAACAGGGACAAGATCCACTCGTACAACTACGAGGGGGACTTCGTGAGCCCGCTGCTGCGCCTGCCCACCGACGACGTCAACTTCACCAAGTCTAATCAGGGATACTCGACCGTTGGGGGCATCCTTAATCTGTTCCTACGAGGTGATGGGAGCTTCCTTCCCAAGAACCACGCCCCCATCTCGCTCTTCGTGGGCGATGACGACCTGACGCTCGATGCGGCGTCAAGGCCGAGCGACTACTGGCAGACCATCAACGGCTTCTCCAGATGGATCATGGGCAACGTCCCCGAGGGCAGGCAGAGGGATATGGTCTCCTTCATCACGGGTTGCATCAATGCCGCATCAAAGGAAAGAGACGGAGGAAGGAAAAGGCAGAAGATCGCTGAGTTCATCAGGGACCATCCCGAGTGGCTGGGCGCTCTCGTCGGGTCCGTTCTCGCATACCCGCGTGCCCCAGAGCTCGTGAAGCAGCTTGCCGGAACCGACATCGATTTCGATGGCCTCATCGACGTCCTTGAAGTCAAGGGGGTTTCCGTAGCGGGCATTGCGAACCTCGGCATAGATGCGGTCTTCCTGCTGCTGAAAGACGACGAGGCCCGTCCCGTCGTGCTGCAGTGGTTCCTCAGCACGTTCCTTGGGGTCGAGGTGGACGACGAGTGGCTTGCGCGCTTCGACTCCGCCGTCAAATCGACCGAGGATGACATCAGAAGCGGCGTCCGCAAGGCCGAGGCCGTGCAGGTCCTGCAGGGGGAGGTCAGGGACTGGACCGAGGCCAGAAGGCAGGAGCTCCTCGCCATCGTCGACGAGGTCGACTCCGAGGCGTGGTGGGACGTCACGCGCTGGGACATCCGCTACCGGTTCGAGGACCTCATGGGTTGGCTCAACGTGGATGGCTACGCCGACAACATGAACGAGTACCTCCGCAAGCAGATAGACATCAACGGGGTCTCGAGGGCGCGCATCGAGGCCGCCTTCGCGGCGGCATGGGGACACGATGCTGAGTACGCATCCGCCATGGGCGGAGTGGCGGAAAACGTCTCGGCGGCGGCGTCACAGCTCGACGGCATCTTGGGGTAGGCAGGGCGTCGATGGCCGCTGCCTGCGTCTCTGATGATCGCGCCGACATGACCCCGCCTCTCGCCGTCACCGGCATCTCGCCCGGCTCTGGCGCCCCTGGCTGCGTCCTTGGCGACGTCCTTGGGGCAAGAGGCGTGCGCTCGACTGTAAGAAGTGAGTACTCGGCGGCGAGAAGTGTGCACCCAACCGCGAGAAGTGTGCACCTAACCGCGAGAAGTGTGCACTTTCTTGGCCCTTTGGCGCCCGGCAGGCGAGGCCCTCTCGGCATCGTCGCAGGTACAAGGACTGCTGAGATTTCCGGAAGTGTGTACTGGTACACACTTCTGAGGCAGAGGCACTCACTTCATGCGCGGAAGTGCTCACTTCTGAGGCTAAGGCACTCACTTCAGGCGCAGAGGTAATTTGCACGTCCCTGTGGCGGCCACCGCTCGCACGCCCCACCCCGTCGTCCCATTGCGCACGCCCCACCCCGTCGCCCGATTGTTTCAGGGTGGTTTTTCTCGCTCCATGTGGGCCTCGTTAACCCTACACTGGAAAAAGCCTGAACGAAAGCCTGAATACGCGCTGCATCCGCGTGGCCCCTGCGACACCCGTGTGGCGCATTTACAGGGTAGGGGGCAGCATGGCGGACGAGTCGGATGTGGTTGGCGGCAGGTACCAGCTTCTGAGCGTGGTCGGGCGCGGCGGGATGTCCACGGTGTGGCTCGCCATGGACGAGACGCTGGGCAAGCAGTGGGCTGTGAAGGAGATTCGCCTCTCCGACGACCCCGCTGCGCGCGAGATGGTGGCAGAGAGCCTGGTCTCCGAGGCCAACCTGATCAAGCAGCTCGACCATGCGGCGATCCCGCGCATCGTCGACCTGGTCGACGAGGGTGGCATCCTCTACGTGGTCATGGACTACGTGGAGGGAAGGACGCTGGAGTCCCTGCTCGCGGAGGAGGGGCCACAGGACGAGGATGACGTGGCGGATTGGGCCGTCCAGCTCTGCGACGTGCTCGACTACCTGCACCAGCGCACCCCTCCCATCGTCTACTGCGACATGAAGCCCTCAAACGTGATGTTGCGTCCGGACGGTACGATGCGCCTCATAGACTTCGGCATCGCGCGTGAGGAGCACGCCGCGCACAAGGCGGAGCGCGACGGGCGCCACCTGGGGACCAGGGGCTATGCGTCGCCAGAGCAGTGCCGAGGTGCAGACATCGACCGCCGCACCGACGTCTACGGCCTCGGTGCCACGATGTACGCGCTGCTCACGGGCGACAGGCCCTCTGCGGAGGCGGAGCGCAATGCAGCGCTGCGCCAGCTGAGGCCCGAGCTGTCCTTGGGCATGGAGTCGCTCGTCTCCAAGGCCATGGAGCCCAATCCCGCCGAACGTTTCCAGAGCGCGGCCGAGATGGCCTATGCGCTCGAGCGCTACAAGGTGGACGACAATCTCCATCGCAGGGGGCTGCAGCGCAGGTGGCATGCATTCATGGGGACCGTCATCGCGGCGGGCGTGTGCCTTGCCGTCGGCACCGGTTGCATGGTTGCCCGCAACGTGGCTCTCTCGTCGGACTTCGACTACTGGATGCAGGTCGCCCGGCAGTCCGTCGACCAGGACGACTCCAGGGCGGCCTACGTCAGGGCGGCGTCGATCCTTCCGGGAGACATCAGGCCCTACGAGGGGCTCTTATCCCTGTACCGGCAGGACGGCGTCTTCTCCGCCGACGAGGAGCTGCAGTTCGAGCAGACGGTGACCCCGGCGCTGAGCGAGCTGAGGGCCGACAGCCGGACATGGGGCAGCCTCTCGTACGACGTGGGCAAGCTCTACTGGTACTACTACGACGTCTCCGGAGGGAAAGACGCGTCCGGCGGGGCTGCGCCTGGCAGCTTCGGCGCCGGGCAGAGCTACTCCCGCATGCGCGCCGCCTCGAGTTGGATGCACAGCGCCGCAGAGGTGCCGGACTTCGAGAACCGAGGCCTCGCCGCAGCCTACGCCGAGATAGCCGACTTCGAGATGGACGTGGTGCCCAACATCACCGAGGGCACCGACGCGGGCCTGTACGCTCCGCACTTCCAGAAGCTGTCGGACCTGATGTGGTCGGTCGGCTCGAGCGACAACGCGGTGGTGCGGCTCGACGCGTCGAACCTGGTGCTCGACTCCCTCAGGGCCTATGCCCGCAAATTCCGCGCGGACGGCATCGCCGAGGGGCAGCTTCAGGGCCTCGCGGACGACGCCGGGCGCTTGGCCGCGTCGGTGGATGTGTCCTCCGACGCGGAGGATGCCGAGAAGGCTCGTGCCCAGCGAAACTACCCTCTGGCCACCCAGGCCATAAGCGACTCCTTCGTGGACGTGGGGAGGGATGAGGGATGACGAACGTGCTTGGCGTGGCATCGACGGCAGGCTTCGTGCTGGCAGGCCTCTTGGTGCTGGTGGCGGTGATCCTCTTCTTCGCTCTGCACATCCCGAGCGTGCGCAACGAGCTCACCGGGCGCACTGCGGCGGCCGCCATCGCGCAGATGAGGAGCATGACCTGGGCCACCCGCCGCCATCGTGAGACCGTGGCGCGCCGACTCACCGCCGACGGCACCGATGCCCCGGAGGGAGAGGGCAGCGGGAGCCTGCACCTGCGCGTGATGACCCCGCAGCTCGGGCGCGGAGAGGCGACGACCGCCGAGATGGACGAGGCCGTGACCACCCTGGTGACCCCGGCGTGTGACGCCGTGGACGAGGCCGTGACCACGCTTATGGAGGCAGGGGCGGAATCCACAGGGGCATGGTCTGCCGACGAGTCAAAGACCATCCTGCTCGAGGGGGACGACACGCCCAAGGAGGGTGACGGAAGGTGACGGGACGCATCGAAGGCAGGGAGAAGGCCCGGAAGGACCGGAAGGACCGGAGCAGGGGGAAGGCACCTTGGCCGCTCCTGCTTGCGACGCTCGTGTCGGGGACGCTGGCCCTGTGCGGAGGATCGGTGGCTGCCTTTGCCGCAGACGAGCCCGCATCCACAGCCGAGCCTGCGCTTGTGGCCACGCCCGCGTCTACGGACGAGGGCGTGCCGTCGGCTGCGCCTGATGCCACGCCCACGCCGGCGGCTGCGCCTGATGCCGCGCCCGCGCCCGGGGCACCTAGGTCCATGGACTACGCGGTGACCGACGTCGCCATCCAGGAGCCTGGCTCCTCCGAGGAGGTTGCCAACGAGCTGCTGAGCGGCGACGGCACCACGCTGTACGTGGGGACACAGACGGGCGTCACTCTCGGCTTCACGCTCAGGGACGGCAGCGGCGCTGCCGTCACCGGTGCAACGGTACCCAGCGTCCAGGTGGGCGCCGTGATGGGCGGTAGCCTCCAGGCCCACACGGCCACGTGGTCGGCCGCGGCAGGATGCTACCAGGTGACCATCGCCCCCAGGGCCTCCGCCTCGTCCCTGCTCGACGTGACGCGCCTCACCTTCTCGGTGGATCCCACATACGGGACGGTCTCCTCGACAGACCTCTCGACGCTCGGCAGCAGCACGATGACGCCTCTGGGCATCATACGGGTTCCCCTGACGAGCATCTCGTTCGTCGACGAGGGCCTAGGCTGCTCGGTGACGCTGCGCAACGGGACCGCCCCGCTCGCCTCGGATGGCGCGACCAACTACCTGAGCTCCCTCTCCGGCACGGCCGCCGTCACGGACCCTGTGGCCCAGCTGCTGCTGGACGCGCCCGGCACCAACGTGCACGCCGCGCTGGGGTCGCTGGCGCTCTCGGTGGAGCTGCGCGCCTCCGACGGCACGACGCTCTCATCGACCAGCCTGCCGCTCGCGTCCCTCACGGCGGCTGGCGGTGACGCGTGGACGACGGAGGTGGCGTCGCCGCCCTCCGAGGGGGCCCACACCTACACGTTGGCCTACCACCACGACCTCGGCGGCGTGTACGGCTTCGGCGCGGGCCCCGCCACCACCACGGCCACCTACCGCGTCCTCTACGACACGTCCTTCTCGCAGGCGAGCGTGCCCGTGCTGCGCCTTCCCGACGTCGGCGCCACGCCCGAGGTCCAGAGCCAGACGACGGAGGGCGGCACGGTCGTCGACTACCTCGTGAACGCCGGCAACAGGCTCGTCGTCGGCGTCGCCGACGACGCTGGCGGCTCCGGCCTGGATCCCGCAACCCTGCGGCTGTCGTACCAGCGCCGCGACGCGACCATGGGCAACCCACAGGGCGGCACCCTCAGCCTGGGCAGCGGCATCGAGTGGGCGGGGGGCGACGAGTACGTCGTCACGCTGCCCGACGGCATCTACCTTCTGGACGAGCTCACCTTCACGGCGAGCGACCGTGCGGGCAACGCGCTCGGCTCGGGGGTGCACGCCAGCTGCGCCGTCGAGGGGTCCAGCTTTGACGCGCTGCTCTGCGACGACTTCCCGAAAAGCGCGGACACGCGCCTGGGGGTCACGAAGGGCAGCGGGAGATGGACCGACGTCACGGGCGTCGCCGACACCCTCATGGTGACGACGGGTGGGGGCGCGTCCGCGCCCACCATCACGGCATGGGTACGGGATCCCGGCCTGTTCGACTTCTTCTCGGGCTACCTGCAGGCAAGGCCTGCCGTCGTGACGCTGACCTACACCGACCCCGGCGGTGCGGCCACCGGGCCCGTGACCTATGCCGCCGACGCCCTCTCGGCGCTCCCGAGAGGTCGGCACGGGCGGGCCATCACGCTCGACAGGGGTCCGGGCAAGTATGCCATCGACGTCAGCTACCGCGGCGCGTCCAGGTCGTGGACCGTCTTCTACGGGACGGGCGGGTCGTCCCTCGTGGACGTGAAGGTCGCCACCACCGCCGGGGCGCCCTTCTTCGTCGCCCGCTATGACGCCGACGGCGACACGGCCGCGCACGCGGACTTCGTGAGCTACTCGCCGGTGGTGAGGCTCACGGTTCCCAACCCCATGGACGGCCTTCTGCCGTGGAACCTGGGCGAGCAGGAGGTGACGGTCGAGGGCGTGCGGTGGCGCGAGGCCGAGGGGGACGCGTGGCAGGACCTCGCGACGCCCCTGTCCGCCAGGCGCGGCAGCTCGCGGGACCTCTACGAGGTGGTGCCGCCCACAGCCGGGGAGTACGACCTCTCGCATGCCACGGTGCGCGTGACGGACCCCTTCGGTGTGAGGACCATCCATGACCTGGGGCCGTTCCTCCCCACCGCAGTCGACGGCGTGCGGGACCTCACCACCGTCGTCCGCATGGACGCGTGGCAGATGGATTCCCGGGTGACGGTCAGCGTGAGCGACGCCGAGGACGGCGTGCCTGCGGTCCGCGATGGCTACCACCGCGGCAGCATGGTGGCCACGGTGACGGTGACCGGGGATCCGTACCTGGACCTCTACCAGCACAGCACGACCGCGGCGACCGACCGGCTCGTACTCGACTGCGACGACTGCAGGGGCGGGACGCAGACCTTCCAGCGTGACGTGCGCGGGTACCTGCCAACGACCGTCACCAATGCGGACGGCTCGGTCACGAAGGGCTGGGCCGCGACCGTCTCACTGCCGGACACCAGCCTGCCACAGGGCGTGTACCGCTACAGCGCCACGCACAACTGGCTCGATGGCAGCGCCGTCTCGCCGGTGGGCTCCTTCGTCCTGGACTCCCAGCCGCCGATCCTCGGCGACCTGGAGCTGTCGGTGCCCGGGGCCACCATCGAGGACCCGGGTGGCCCGGCCGAATGCTGGGGCATCCTCTTCTACAGCAGGCCCATGCGCGTCGCGCGCACGGCGAGCGACATCGTCTCGGGTGTGGACCCGGACAGCGCACGTGCCTCGCTCGTCCCCGACGGGGGGAGGGCGGCGCGCTTCGATTCGGCGAGCGGCCGCCTCCTCGTCGACCTTCCCGATGACAACGACCGCCTGGTGCTGGACCGGTCGAGCATGACGGTGTCGGACCTCGCGGGCAACGTGGCCACCGACGCCGACGGCACCCTGCTGGACTTCCTCAGGCTGGTTCAGGCGGGCAGGTCCAACGTCGACCCCTCGGCCACCGAGGTCGTCGTGGACACCGAGGCGCCGGTGCTGGCGCTCTCCTTCGACAACGACGACGTGCGCAACGGCCACTACTACAACGCCGGGCGCACGGGGACGCTCACCCTGGCGGAGTCCACCTTCGACCTCGTCAGGGCCAACGACTCGCAGCTCCAGGTCGCGACCGTCGCCCACGACGGGAGCACGTCCGTGCTCACGGCAGGCGACTTCCAGAACCCGTCGGGCGACGGCAGGACCTGGGTGGCGGCCATCGATGCCACCCAGGACGGCGACTGGGACGTGAGCGCACGCTACACCGACGTAGTGGGCCACGCGTCGAACGAGGTCAGCGCCTCGTTCACGGTCGACACCGTGGCGCCCGTCATGACGGTGAGCTTCGACAACGACGACGCCAGGAACGGCTTCTACTACAACAGGCCGCGCACGGCGACCGTCAGGGCCTGCGAGAGGAACTTCTCGCCCGACCTGGCGTCGGTGACGGCGTCGGCCGCCGATGCCTCGGGCACCGCGGCCAGCGCCCCCGGCGCGTCGGGCTGGTCTCCGACCGGCGAGCAGTACACGCAGGCCAGCACGGTGCACTTTGGCGACGAGCTGCACTACACGCTCCAGGCCTCCATGACCGACCTGGCGGGCAACGCCGCCGTGACCTACGAGGTCCCCGAGTTCGTCATCGACATGACCAGCCCTGCGATAGACATCGAGGACGTCGCGGACCGCACCGCCTACGCCGGGACGATCGCACCGCGCGTGAGCATGCGGGACACCAACTACAGCCTGTCCGAGTCAAAGGTCAGCCTGGTGGGGGCCCATGCGGGTGAGCGTGACTACCTGCCCGGCATGAGCAGGGAGCGCACGGACACCGGCGAGAGCGTCACGTACGCGGACTTCGAGCACAAGCTCGCCTACGACGACGTCTACACGCTCGCCGCGCAGGCCACCGACCTTGCCGGCAACAGCGTGAGGGAGGAGCGGACCTTCTCGGTCAACCGCTTTGGCTCCAACTACGTCTACTCGGACGCCACGGCCGCCCTGCGCGGCACGTACCTGCGCGTCCCGCAGGACGTCTCGGTGACCGAGATCAACGTCTCGGGTCTCGACGACACGCAGACCCATGCCGAGCTGGTGGTGAACGACGAGGTCCGCGACCTGGCGCTGGGCGAGGACGTGCGGGTCGAGAAGTCGGACGACGACGGCTGGGACGCTACCACCTACACCATCCCCGCGGCCGAGTTCTCTGACGACGCCTACTATCGGCTGCTGCTCAGCTCGCACGACCTCGCCGGCAACCTCTCGCAGAACCTGATGGACGGCAAGGACGCGGACCGCAGCGGCGTGGCCTCCGTCGAGTTCGCGGTCGACGGGACCGCCCCCACCGGCGGCTTCGTGGGCGTCACGCAGGGTGCCGTCTACTTTGGCCCCGATCGCGACGCGCTGCCCAGGGCCTCCGACAACATGGCGCTGGGGGACGTGCAGGTCTCGATGGATGGCGGCGAGCCCGTGCGCTACGATGCCGGGCAGGCAGAGGCCGGGCGGATGTCGCTCGTGGTGCCGGCGGACGCCCACCCCCACGACCTGACGATCGCGGTGCGGGACCGGGCGGGCAACGTGCGCACGCAGGAGGTGCGAGACGTGATGGTCGCCGCCGACTGGGGGCAGTACCTGCTGAACAACCCCGGAGCGCTCTTCGCCGTGGTGGGTGGCGCCATCGCGACGGCGGGCCTGGCGACGATAGCCTTGGCGTCGGCGGTGCGCCATCACCGCATGAGCGAGGGAACGAGGAACCCGTTCGGCCACTAGCGCCACACAAGCGCATGCAAGCTCCGTGACAGCGGAGCGCATGGATAGGCAGGGCCATGGAGGAGTGCCTGCGGGCACACGGCAGAAAGGATGAGACATGGCAGGACAGATCAGGATCACCCCCGACCAGATGCGCATGCGCGCAGGCGAGTATCGCACCGAGGCCGAGAACGTCGGCCAGGTCATCTCGAAGATGGACAGCCTGCTGGCCGCCCTGCAGGAGGAGTGGGAGGGCAGCGCCGCCACCGCCTACGCCGGCAGGTTCCAGGAGCTGCGCCCGAGCTTCGTCGCGGCCCAGGACCTCATCACCGAGATCGCCAGCTCCCTCGACGCGACCGCGCAGTCGTTGGAGGAGACCGACGCCAACATCGCGAGCCAGTTCCGCGGCTAGTGGGGAGACGTCTGCATGGTGCCCGTACGGCCCACGGGTCGCACGGGCACCCCGTGCCGGGGGATACGACATGACATCCAGCCTGCTCATCACCGTCGTAATCGACGGAAACGCCTATGTCACGACCGTAGGCACCCTCTCCCGTGGCATCCGCCATCTCACGGATGGCACGGGAGAGGGGCGCAGCCATGCCGTGGCAAGCGTCTCGTGCGGCGAGGAGGGGGTCTTCCTGCGCCCCATGGGAGGGGCGAGCCTGGCCGACGAGACGGGCGAGGAGCTGGAGCGTGCGACCCTCACCGGCACGGGCACCCAGGCCTTCACGCTCGAGGGCGGACGCGCCGCAGGCGGTGCGAGCGTCTTCGTGCGCAGCGCCACCGTGGGCGTGGCCGACTACCGCAAGCTCGCCCTGGTGCGTGACGGCTCGGTCGTGATAGGGCGTGACGCGTCCTGCGAGCTTGCGTATGACACGCGGTGGGTCTCGGCCCGCCATGCCGAGCTCAAGCTGGAGGGGGAGTCGCTCTCCGTGTGCGACCTGGGGAGCGCCAACGGGACCTTCGTGAACGGGCGGGCCCTGACCCCCCACGTCCCCGCGGCCCTCGCGCCGGGCGACGTGGTCCAGGTCATGGACCTCACGATCCTTGCGGGGAAGAGGGTCCTGCTCATGAACGCCCCCAGAGGCCTCGCGGAGCGGCTCGGGGAGGCGGCCGTGCCCATCGACCACGACGAGCTCGTCGCCCGCGCCCCCGAGGCGACGCCCGACGACCAGCTTCCCGACGCGCACCCGTTCTGGCCCGCGCCGCGCCTCATGCGCACGGTCCACCGCAAGGCCTACAACGTCGAGGAGCCGCCGCGCGCGAAGGAACCCGACGACACCCCCGCCATCGTGAAGATGGGCCCGTCCTTCCTGATGGCCATGAGCTCGATATTCATGGGCGCCAACGCGGTCTCGCGCATCGCGGGTGGAGCCGACGCGCTCAGCACGGCACCCTCCATCGCCATGTGCGTCTCCATGATGGGCGGCATGATGATCTGGCCCCAGATCACGCGCCGCTACGAGCGCAGGAAGGCGGCCCGCGACGAGGAGCGCCGCCGCAGCGCCTACTCCGACTACCTCGCCTCGCTCGAGATGGAGTTCCGCCGCGAGCGTGACGAGCAGGCCTCCATACTCGCCGAGAACCGCGTGAGCGCCGCCGAGTGCCTGCGCAGGGCGGAGGCACTCGACCCCAGGCTCATGAGTCGCAGCCCGCTCGAGGCCGACTTCATGCAGCTGCGCGTGGGCACGGGCACGCTGCCGCTCGAGGCCGACTTCAGGTGGCCCGAGCGCCGCTTCACGATGGACAAGGACGACCTCCTGGACCTGGCCCGCAGCCTCTCGGAGCGCCCGCCGGTGCTCGAGGGCGCCCCCATTGCGCTCGATCTCATGTCCTCCTGGGTGACGGGCCTGGTGGGCGAGCGTGGCCGGCGCTGGGGACTCGTGCGCGCGCTCGTCGCGCAGGTGGCCACGCTCTACGGCTTCCACGACGTGAAGGTGGCGGCCGTGGTGGGGCAGGACGAGCGAGAGGAATGGGAGTTCCTCTTCGCGCTGCCGCATGCGCTCGCCGACGGCGGCCACACGCGCCTCATCGCGAGCGACGAGGCGTCGATGCGCGAGCTCTCGGGCTACCTCGCACGTGAGCTGGGAAGCCGCTCGGGCGATGCCGCGAAGCGCCAGGTTGCCGACTATGGCACCTACTACCTGGTGCTCTGCGCAAACCGCGAGCTCGTGGACCCCTCGGACGCGCTGGCGCGCCTCATGGACCTCCAGGGCAACCGGGGCTTCTCGCTGCTCTTCATGGCGGACGCGGTGGACGAGTTGCCGCGCGAGTGCCTGCGCGTGCTCGAGCTGGGCTCGGGCGAGGGAGAGGGCTCCCGCCTCTACGACCGCGCCGACGTGGCCGGCAGCGAGCAGCCCTTCGAGGCCGACCCGCCCGTGGACGCCGTGGGCATGGCGCGCCTCGCCTCCCGGCTCTCCCGCCTCGACCTGGGGGGCGACGAGGCGGCCTTCGAGCTGCCGGCGTCGCTCGGCTTCCTCGAGACATTCCGGGCGGGCTCGGTGGCGGACCTCGACGTGGAGGGGCTCTGGGCCCAGGCCGACTCCTCGCGCAGCCTCGCGGCGCCCATCGGCCTCGACTCCCGCGGGGCCCTCGCCGTGCTGGACCCGCAGGAGGCCTTCGACGGGCCGCACGGCCTCGTCGCGGGCACCACGGGCTCGGGCAAGAGCGAGCTGCTCGTCACCTGGATCCTCTCCACGGCCATGCACTTCCCGCCGGAGCAGGCCGCCTTCGTGCTCATCGACTACAAGGGCGGCGGCCTCGCCGACGCCTTCTCCCGCGAGGGCCTGCGCCTGCCGCACCTGGCGGGCACGGTCACCAACCTCGATGGGGCGGAGGTGGCGCGCTCGCTGGCGTCGCTCCGGGCCGAGCTCGTGCGCAGGCAGGCCCTGCTCGCCGGGGCCAAGCGCACGACCGGAGACGCCACGATGGACGTCTCCTCCTACCAGAGGCACTTCGCCGCCGGCGAGCTCTCCGAGCCCATGCCGCACCTCTTCGTCGTGGCCGACGAGTTCGCCGAGCTCAAGGCCCAGGAGCCCGAGTTCATGGACGGCCTGGTGTCGGCGGCGCGCATAGGCCGCTCGCTCGGCGTCCACCTGGTGCTGGCCACCCAGAAGCCCACGGGCGTGGTCTCCGACCAGATCCAGGCCAACTCGCGCTTCCGCGTGTGCCTGAGGGTGGCGGACGCCGCCGACTCCAGGGAGGTGATACGGCGCCCGGACGCGGCGGCGCTCGAGGGGCCGGGCCGCTTCCTTTTGCTGGTGGGCTACGACGAGCGCTACGTCCTGGGCCAGGCCGCCTGGGCCGGCGCCCCCTGCGCGCCGGGCGGGGGCGCCGCGCCCTCCCGCGACCTGTCCGTGGAGCTCTGCGACG
>ERZ772967.570-NODE-570-length-28754-cov-10.595178_pt1 | contig 28754 bp, 25 predicted proteins | sample MGYA00511677_ERZ772967 | MGnify/ENA primary metagenome ERZ772967 (study PRJEB29015, sample SAMEA2737931) | human oral metagenome | biome: human oral; feature: human-associated habitat; material: dental | place: China | collected 2146 ...
GGCGGATGCACTCGTTGATGACGTTCTTGTAGCCGCGCATGTAGCGCAGGTGCTTCAGGTGCAGGTCCTTTTCGAGGAAGTCGTGCAGGCCGTCGGAGGTCACCGAGTCCGTGATGATGGTCGAGCCCGGATAGTCGGGGGCGAGGATTGCCGCCATCATGGCGATCAGCGCGTTGCGGCTGACGTCCGTTCCGTCCGCGAGCACGGCGCTCATGCGGTCGACATCGGTATCGAAGATGAGCCCGAGGTCGGCGTCGTTCTCGATGACCGCCTCCTTGATGGCAAGCATGGCGGCCTTGTCCTCGGGGTTCGGGATATGGTTCGGGAAATGACCGTCGGGCTGGAGGAACTGGCTGCCCGAGGTGTCTGCGCCGAGCGGCGTGAGGATGCGGCCGGCGAAGAATCCCCCTGCGCCGTTGCCGGCGTCCACGACGATATGCATCCCTGCGAGCGGCTTCTCTGCCCCGCCGAGCGCCGTGCGGATTTTATCGACGAGGTATTCGCTGTACCGGCCGATAAGGTCGAACTTCAGCACGTTGTCGAGCGTGCCGTGCGCCTCCTCCGCCTCCGCGGCATAGGAGAGGATCTTTTGGATGTCCTCCTTGTCCGCGCCGCCCGCTGCGGTGAAGAACTTTAGTCCGTTGCGGTTGTAGGGCAGGTGGCTCGCCGTGATCATGATGGAACCGTCTGCCGCCGTATCCTCGAAGATGGTCGACATGAACATGGCGGGCGTGGAGGCGAGCACGCAGTCAATGCCGTGCGCGCCCCTGTACGTCAGTCCCGTGAGCACGCAGTCCTTGATCGCGAGCGCCGAGATGCGCGAGTCATGGCCCACGGCGATCTGCAGCTCTTCCGGCTTCTTGCCCGTCTTCTCCGCGAGGAGACGGACAAAACCGGCCGCGATGCGGTTTGCCGCCTCCGGCGTGAGGGTGACGGGCTCGCCCGGGACGCCCGGGACCGCGACGCCGCGGATGTCGCTCCCGTTCGCGAGTTTCATAAAATCCTCGTGGGTCAGTGGCATGGATATTCCTCCTTTTGTGGGGTGTCGTACGAACGCCGCGCCGGCAGGTTGCACCACGCAGGCCGCTGGAGCAGCGCACGGATACAGGATTACTCCGCGCCGAAGAACTCCTCCTCGACGGCGATGCAGAGCGTGTGGTAGATCGGGAGATGGTACTCCTGGATCTTGTAGGTCTCGTCGCTCGGCGCGTGGATTGTGATGTCCGCATAGCCGCCCGCGGTACATTTCCCACCCGCGGCGCCCGTGAGCGCAATGGTCTTCATCCCGAGCGCCTTTGCCATGCGGAAGGCATAGAGGACGTTCTTCGAGTTGCCCGAGGTCGTGATGCCGAGCAGGACATCGCCGGGGGTTCCAAGTCCGAGTACCTGTTGGGCAAAGGTGAGGTCGGGCGCCTGATCGTTCGAGAACGCCGTGCTGATCGCGAGCTGTGAGGGCAGCGAGATCGCGGGCAGCGCCCCCTGCAGATTCTGCATGAAGTAGTCAATGGTCATCGGATCGGTGGCGTCGCATGCCTCGTGCAGCTTCGCCAGGATATTCTCGTCGAGGTGCCGCGGCAGGAGAAAGCCCTTCATCAGCTCGCCGACAATATGCTCCGCGTCTGCAGCGGAGCCGCCGTTGCCGCAGACGATGAGCTTGCCGCCCGCGCGGTAGCATGCGCAGAGCGCCGCGATGGCTGCGCGGATGTCCGCGGCGCAGCTCTCGAGGGCGGGATAGCGCGCGATGAGGGTATCTGCTGCGGCATAGGTGGATGGTTTGATCATAAAAATACTCCTTTATCTGCTGTGCTTTCCTTTATTATGGATGATATGAAGGGCTTTTTCAAGTGCAAATCTGCCGGCAAAATCGGATTTCCCGGAGATCTTTGTTTTTGTTTTACCGCGATGATTTTTATTGATTGGGCAGAAAAAACCGATGTACAGAAATGTACATCGGTCTCTTTCTTTATTTTGCGTATCCGCGCATATCCTGTGCTCCGTGATGATATGCACCCTGCCCGCGCGTCCATCCCTCCCCCGCACGGAACGCGGCAAAGGCATGTAGCGGGGCTGCAGCGGCTTGCAGCGCTTCTGCGCGCGGCTTACCGGCTGCGATAGCGGTCGGCGATGACGCGCGGGCTGTCGCCGGCGGCGCCTCCCATACGCGCAGGGATCGTCGGCGCGGCTGCTCCGGGCGGGCGGATGTCTTGGATGGGGGCTTTCGGCGCCGCTGCATGCGGCTGTGCGGCCCTCTGATATACGTTTTCCTCTCCGCGGCCGCGCAGACGGCGGAAGAGCCAGCGGATCGCCATGAATGCGATCATGACCATCGCGACATTCGCGAGGACGCCGAGCAGATCGGCGAGGAAGCCTCCGCCGAGACCGAACATGGAGGCGAGCATGGAGCCGAGCAGCATGCCGCCGGCAAGGAGGCCGATGCTGCGGAGCGCGTTCCCCCAGCCCGTATGCGAGCGTGCCGTGTTTGCTGCGCCTGCATTTGCGGCTGTTCCCGCCTTCGCACCGGCTGCGGGTGCATTCTTATCCAGCTGGTTGGCGCTCTTGGACGGCGCATAGCTGTTGCCGTTGCCTGAGACAGACTTGCTGTTTCCGCTCGATGGGGCGGGGGCGGACTTCGGTGCGGACGGAGCCGCCTTCGGTGCAATGCGTGCCCCGCCCCGCGCGGCCTCTGCCTGTGAGATGACGGCGCTCGGTGCTCCGGGCACGAAGATGGGCGCGGCTGTGACGCTCAGTGCCCCGACCATCGCTGCAGCGATGATTTTCTTGAGGTTCATTCGATTTTCTCCTTTATATACCGTTCGAAATGGATCTGTTTTGCGCTGCGCTTACTCCCGATAGGACTTTACATCCTCGGGGAAGGCGTAGATCTCGCCGACGGTGTCGAGCTCGCCCGAGAGATAGCGGTCGATGTCGTCCACGTCGATGTAGAGCTTGCACTCGATGTCGAGATAGCCCTGCTCGCGCCCGTCGGAGAGGTCGCGGATCGCCATGAGCTTCTCGCGGAGCTTGAGGAGGTCGCTGCGCGTCGCATGCACGTCGAGACGCAGCTGCGGCACGCCGTATTCTTTGAGGACTTCGTCCATGGTCATGCGCTGTGACATGGTAGGTTCCTTTCTGTCTGTCGACTGTCTGACTATTTGTCTTTTATCCTATCCGATGATGCTGAATTTTGACTGAAATGCCGGGACTCCTCTTCCCGCCTGCGCCGGAGCGTGAGGAGCGCGGCTGCGAGGGCCCGTTTTTCGTGCAGATGGGTCTCGTAGTCGAGGTCGCCTGCCGCGCGGCGCATGCGATCGTCGAGGATCCGCATGGAGGCCTCTATGCGGCGTATGGCATCTGTCGTATCCTGCATGCGTACCCCCTCCCGTCATCCGTATATTGTAACAGCTTTGGGAAAAACTGTCTACAAGAGCGTGCAGAGCTGTGCTATAATGAAGCATATTGCAAGAATGACAAGGAGTATCCCTTTGAAGAAGCATTACTATGAAAATGTATGGGAGAATATGCTTGCGCATGCGCGTGTGCAGCATGCACAGCGGACGCGGTACATTCTCGCGCGCACGCTGGTATTCCCGCTGATGCTTGCCGCGGCGATTCACGGCTGGGATGTTGGTTCCTCCGCCGAGCTGATGCTGAGCGGATTCCTCCTGCTTCTCTTCGCCGTACTTGTGGCGCGGCACCGGCGCCTGGAGCGTCGCCGCGGTTTTACCAAGGCGTATCTCAATGTGGCTGCAGACTATCTCGCGCGGTTCTCCGGGGACTGGAAGATGTCGCCGGTGGACGGCGCCGGCTATCGGAAGGAAAAGCGCCCGCCGGATCAGGATCTCCACATCTTTGGCGCGGCGTCGCTCTATCAGTACCTCTGTGCGGCACGGACGCAGGCAGGCCGCGACCGATTGGCGCGGTCGCTCACGGCGACGCCGTGGAACCTCGAGCGGACGCGGCAGCGGCAGGCAGCCGTCGCAGAGCTCCTCGCCCATCCCCTGCTCTGTCTCGAACTCGAGGCGCGCGGGGCAGGGCTGCCCGACGGGCATGATACGCGTGCACTCGCGGAGGAACTCGCCCGGCCGCTCGGCGGATCGCTGCGCCTCATCTCCGCCATCGGCGCCGTGCTTGCGTCGGCGTGCATCTTCTCCCTGCTCTGGGCATGTTTTTGGAACGGGCCTTGGCAGCTTCCGACTGCGCTTTTCATGCTCAACCTGACGCTGGCGCTCGCCTTTTACCCGCGGACGCTGCGCACGCTTGCCCCGCTCGGGCATATGGCGCGGGAGCTGCGGCTCTACGGCAGGATCTTTCGTGCGCTCGAACGGGCGCCGCTGCATGGGGCGGCGTTCGGCGCGATCCTCGCGCCGCTCTTCGATCCGATCCGCGCAACGCGCGCGCAGAGCCGCCTCACGAGGCTCGCAGAGTGTGCGGCAATGCGGCACAATTTTGTCTTCTTTGTGCTGGCAAACGGTTTTTTGCTCTGGGATTTCCACTGTATGGCGTATTTCTCCTACTGGCGTACGCGGGTGGGTGCGGCGGCGGCAGGCTGGCTGAAGGTCTGGGCGGAGATGGAGGTGCTGCTCTCGCTTGCACGCATCGGACATACGCGTGAGGTGTATGCGTTTCCGCAGTTTTTGGACGGCATGCCCCCGCAGCTGACTGCTGAGGGGGCAACGCCCCTGCTGCTCAGCGAGGAGGCGGCGACGCCGAACGATGCGCATCTCACGGCGGGGACGCTTGTCATCACGGGCTCGAATATGTCGGGAAAGACGACGTATATGCGCGTGCTCGGCTCTAACGCAGTTCTCGCGTACGCCGGCGCGCCAGTATGCGCGCGGTCCTTTGCGCTCACGCCGATGGCGGTCTATACGTCGATTCAGATCAGCGACGATCTGGCGGGCGGAATCTCGACGTTCTACGCGGAGCTGCTGCGCATTAAGAAGATGATCGCGTACAGCAGGCGCGGCCGCCCGATGCTCATCCTGATCGACGAGATCTTCCGCGGGACGAACTCCGCCGACCGCATCGTCGGGGCGCGCGAGGCGATCCGGCGCCTGACGCTGCCGCATGCGATCACGATTGTGACGACGCACGATTTCGAGCTCTGTGATCTCGGGCGCGAGGGGGTTCCGGTGGCGAACGCGCATTTTGAGGAGCATTACGAAGGTGATAAGATCCTCTTTGACTTTAAGATGCGCGAGGGACGCTGCCGCACGACGAACGCGCAGTATCTCCTGCGCATGGCGGGGATCATGGACGATTGAAATATTGCTGTGCTTGTGCTATGATGTTGCCGTCGGTTTGCTGCCGCTGCGGCGCTAAAACAAAATAGAGGAGAACTGCCTGCGGGCGGTTCTCCTTTTGTGTCCGGCGTGCGGTCCGTCGCGTGCCGCACTGCCGTGACACACATGTTAAAATCTGTTATAATAGAATGGTCTTTCTTATGCAGAGATGTGCGGTGCTGCCGCTGAAAGGGTACGGAATGAGTGAGCAAGGAGCAAGACCCGTCGCAACGGCGGGAGTAATGACGGTTGCCGCGGTGATCTATGCACTCGCGGCAATCTGCCTGCCCCTGCCGACGATGATGATGGGGATGCTGTGGCCGGTCTTTATCGCGCTCGTGACGGTGCGCGAAGGGCTCCGCTGGGGGCTTTTCGTCTCGATTGCCGCTCTGCTCCTGACGCTGCCGCTGGCAACGCCCGCAATGGGTGCATTCTTCGTGCTCTCGTTTGCGCCGACGGGGCTCGCGATCGGAGGACTCTTTCGCCGCAGAGCGGATACGCTGCGCGCCCTCACGGGCGGCGTACTCGCGTCTCTCGGCGGCAAGGGAGCTGCCGTGTTGATGATGTTCCTCCTCTTCGGATTGAATCCGTTTGCCATCGATTTCTCAACGGCATCTGAGGCAGTGAATGAGACGCTCGCTGTGTACCGCTCGCTGGGGATCGACGAGGCACGGCTCGAACAGACGCGCGCGGTGTCGATGCAGGCGTTGGAATCCTTTGCGCTCGTATTGCCGGCGCTCTTCCTCGGGGGTTCGGTCATCGAGGCGGCGGCATGCTTTGTCGTTCTGCGCAATGTGCTCGTGCGCCTCGGAATCCCGGTGGCACCGTTCCCCGCGTTTACGGAGTGGCGGCTGCCGATCGGCTTTTCCTATCTGTTCGCGTTCTCGCTGATCGGCCTCTACTGGGGGACGACACGCGACATCACCCTGCTGTACCGGGCGGCGCTCAACGGATATCTGATCGCCACACTTGCGGGACTTGTGCAGGGGCTCTCGTTCCTGCAGTTCATGATGAAGCGGTACGGCGTCGCCTCGTTTGTGCGCCTGCTCGTCTACATCACCATCTTGGTGAACGGACTGGCGACACAGATAGTGACATGGACGGGATTGTTCGATATTGTCTTTGATTACCGAAAGAAAATGACGGACCGCAAATAAGGCTGCGTGTCGGTCTGATACATTTTGTACATACGTTATCCTCTTTGAAGAAGGTGATTCTATGCCGCGGAATCTATCCGCGTGGATCGATCTCATGATCCATCTGATCGTCATGCTGGCACTCGCGCTCGTGACGTTCTGCTATAACTCCTACGTCGGCGCGGCATCGCTGCTGCTTTGGGCTGTCTTGGCTGCGTTTGCATGGGAACGTTGTCATGACAGAGAGCGGCGATTTGAACGCTATTGTATGGGCATTATCCGTAATGTTAATAATGTGATGAACTATGCGGTGGATCGCCTGCCGCAGGCGATCCTCGTGGTGAGCCAGGACGGCCATCTGGAGTGGTGCAATCGCCAGCTCGGGGAGAATCTCGGCGGCGCGCCCCCGGAGCAGGGGACGGCAGTTGCCGATTTTTGGCCGGAATTCAACATTGAGACGGTGTGGGGAACGGAGGCGGAGTATCGCTTCTCGCACAAGGGCCGCTCCTATCATATCTACCACCGCATGCTGCCGACACCGCCTCAGATGGACCCGCTGATGGCATTTTATGTGCAGGATGAGACGGAGTTCGCGAATCTGCGAAACAGCTTTCGTGACAGCCGTACGGCGCTGCTCTACATCCAGCTGGACAACTACGACGAGATCATGCAGGGCCAGAGCGAGACGGAGAAGTCGATGCTGCTGCTTGCCGTGCGCGAGCGCCTGGACGCATGGATCAGCGGACTCGGGGGCTTTATGCGCGGCATCTCGGAGGGAGAGTTCGTGGCGCTGCTCGACCGCAAGGCGCTCGATCACGCGATGGCGGAGAAGTTCGACATCCTCGACCAGGTGCGCAAGATCGTCAACTCCAAGGGGCTGCCGGTGACGCTCTCGATCGGCCTTTCACTTGCGGCGGATCAGTCGCTCAAGGAGCTCGGCGAGGAGGCCGAGGCAAAGCTCGATCTTGCGCTTGGACGCGGCGGCGATCAGGTGGCGCTCGACATCAACGGAAAAACGCAGTTCTTCGGCGGCAAGGCAAAGGCCGTAGAGAAACACACGCGCGTGAAGGCGCGCGTGGTGGCGCATGCCCTGCGCGATATCATGGAGAGTGCGGACGAGATCTACATCATGGGCCATCACAATGAGGACTATGACTGCTTCGGCGCGGCGATGGGCGTGGCATGCATGGCGCGCGCGCTCGGGAAACGTGTGCACATTGTGCTCAGTGACATGAACGAGGGAATTGACCGCATTGTGGATATGGTGCAGAAGGATGAGGGGTATGAGGACCTCTTCGTCCGCGCCGGCGATGTTGCCGGCGTCTCCCCTTCAGCGCTCCTGGTCGTGGTGGATGCGCATATCCCCCACATCCTTGCCGATCCCACCCTCCTTGAGCGCATTCCGAAGATCGTCGTGATTGATCATCACCGCCGCAGCGAGAATTTCGTCAAGAATCCTCTGCTGGTCTACATCGAGACGTCGTCGAGCTCGGCGAGCGAGCTGGTGACGGAGCTCCTGATGTATTTCGGCGAGAACGTCCGCCCGACGCGCCTCGATGCGACGGCACTCTACTCGGGCGTTGTTGTGGATACAAAGAATTTCAACGTCGGTGCGGGTGTCCGCACCTTTGATGCGGCGGCATACCTCCGGCGCGCCGGGGCGGACCCCGTGCTCGTACGGGCGCTGTTTCAGAGCGACTACGAGACCACGGTGGCGCTCGCACGTGCCAAGGCGAATGCGGAGTTCTTCCCCGGCGGACTGATCGTGGGCAGTATTCCGGAACGGCTGCAGAATGGACAGATCATCGCTGCACAGGCGGCGGACGGCATGCTGCGCGTGGACGGCGTGCGCATGAGCATCTACGTCTTCCAGATGGCCGGAGACATGGTGGGCATCAGTGCACGCTCGACAGGGGAAATGAATGTTCAAGTGATTATGGAGGCGTTCGGCGGCGGCGGGCACGCCAATGTTGCGGGCGCGCAGGTCAAAGGCGTTCCGCTCAGCGCGGTGCGCGCACGGGTCGTCGAACGGGCCAGAGCCTATATAGAGGAGAGTGACCAGAGTGAAGGTAATACTGCAGACGGACATTAAGAATATCGGGAAAAAGGGCGAGATCGTAGAGGTTGCGGACGGCTACGGGCGCAATTTCCTCCTGCCGAAGAAGCTGGCCCTTCCTGCAAGCAGCGAGAATGTAAATGTCGCGAAGGCACAGGCGGGCGCGAAGGCACGCAAGGATGCCATGGCCGTGGACGAGGCAAAACTCATGGCCGCCCAGCTCGAGAAGGTCGAGGTAGAGATCCCCGTGCGCATCGGCGAGAACGGACGCCTCTTCGGTGCGGTAACGGGCAAGGACGTTGCCGCGGCGCTGAAGAAGAAGAACATCGACGTGGACCGCCGCAAGATCACAATCCGCGGCGAGGTTACGGGCGAGGGACTCTATGAGGCAATCGTAAAGGTCCACCCGAACATCTCCACAACGATCAAGGTTCACGTACAAAAGGAATCGTAAGGAGGATCTGCCTCCCCTCCCCTATTCCTTCGGCACGGGAGATGATCACGGTCTTATTCATTTACATATAAGTACGGGCTGATGAGGATCCTTTCATCAGCCCCTTGTCAAAGGAAGGTTTATGTCATTTTTTAAGGATTTATTCGGAGGGAACAGCGAGCAAAAGAGCGCACCGCCGACACTCTCCGCGGAGGCGCGCATTGATACGGAGATTGCCGCGATCTTTCGCATGCTCGCGGACACTATGGGAACGGAGCGCCTTGTCATCCAGGCGGGCAAGATGAACGCGATGGCCCTGATGCGTTCGGATGACCGCCGTGAACGGGTGCTCGCCCTCATGCGTATTCTGGAGGAGGACCCGCTGCTCTCTCCCCCGCCGTCCGAGGCAGAGCTGCCTGAAATCATCGCGCGCATGACGGAGCAGGTCGCGGGAATCCTCGCACGGCGCGATCTTGAGGACCGTATCGAGCGCAAGGTCAATGAGAAGCTCGAGAAGGATCATGAGGAATATGTGGAGGATATTCGCCGGCAGGTGATATCGGAGGAGAACCCCGGCGCAGAGTCGCCGCATGACAAAAAGAAGCGCGAGGAACTCGAAGCACTGGAGAACATCCATCTCACGCAGTCGGTGATGGAGCTCCTGCGTCCGCAGAATTTCGATGAGATCGTCGGACAGGAACGTGCCGTGCGCTCGCTCATGGCGAAGCTCTCCTCCCCCTATCCGCAGCATCTTCTGCTCTATGGACCGCCGGGCGTCGGCAAGACGACGGCTGCGCGTCTCGTGCTCGAGGCGGCAAAGCGCCGCGCCGTTTCTCCCTTTGGGGAGGATGCACCGTTCGTCGAGACGGATGGGACAACCCTGCGCTGGGATCCACGCGACATGACGAATCCCCTGCTTGGCTCCGTGCACGATCCGATCTATCAGGGCGCCCAGAAGAACCTCGCGGACAGCGGCGTACCGGAGCCAAAACCGGGACTCGTGACGGATGCGCACGGGGGGATCCTCTTCATCGACGAGATCGGTGAGATGGATGAGATGCTCCAGAACAAGCTGCTCAAGGTACTCGAAGATAAGCGCGCCTATTTTGAGTCGGCATACTATGATCCCGATGACAAGCGCGTCCCTCCCTATATTCGAAAACTCTTCGAGGAAGGGGCGCCCGCGGACTTTGTGCTGATCGGTGCGACAACGCGCGAACCCGATCATGTCAACCCGGCGCTGCGGTCGCGCTGCGCGGAGATCTATTTTGAGCCGCTGACCCCCGCGCATATTCTTACGATCGTCGAGAATGCAGCTGAGCGCCTGAACGTTACTCTTGCGCCGGGCGCCGCCGAACTGATCAGTGCGTATACGATTGAGGGGCGCAAGGCAATCAATATCCTTGCAGATGCGTACAGCCTCGCACTGAATCGGTTCGAGGAGGAAGAGATCAAGCGTATTGTTTCACGTGAAACAATCTCGGAGAACGCGGCGGATGATGACGTGGGAACCGAGGCGGAATTTCTCGGCGAAGTCCCCCACCGCGATCATGTACAGAATGTTTCACGTGAAACAAAAACACCGCCGCTCGAGGTGACAAGAGCTGATATCTATGAGGTCGCACAGGTGAGCCGCCTCCATCAATTCGGCCGAAAGAAGGCCTCCGATACACCTGCCGTCGGCAGAGTGTTCGGACTCGGTGTCGCCGGATTCCTCGGCTCCATCATCGAGATCGAGGCCGTCTCCTTCCCTGCAGCGGAGAAAGGCAAGGGTACCGTGCGCTTCAATGAGACGGCGGGCAGTATGGCAAAGGACTCCGTGTTCAATGCCGCTTCGGTCATGCGCCAACTGACAGGCCGGGATATCCACGACTACGATATTCATGTCAACGTCATCGGCGGGGGGAATATTGACGGCCCCAGCGCCGGTACAGCCATCCTTGCCGCGATTGTGAGCGCCGTTACCGGCTCTGCGATCCGGCAGGATGCGGCGGTGACGGGAGAGATCTCTCTGCAGGGGGAGATCAAGCCGGTCGGCGGTGTCTTTGAGAAGGCATACGGCGCGCGGCAGGCGGGCATCTCGACCCTGATTATCCCGTGGGAGAACAAGAAGGACCTCCCGGAGGATCATCTCGGGCTTGCGATTCATCGCCTTAAAACGGCAGAAGAAGCGTTTGATCTGCTCTTTGCCGATGAGAAGTGGAAGCAGCGGCCTGAGCCCCCTGCGGACAGCGTGCAGAGATGAGCGGCGCCTCTGATGATTTCATTGTGAAAGGAGAATCCTATGGCAGAAGGACGCGTCCCGCCGCAGAATATTGAGGCGGAGCAGTCTGTGCTCGGCGCAATGATGCTGAAACAGACGGCGGTTACACAGGCATTGGAGCTCCTGCGCGCGGATGAGTTTTACCGCCAAGCCCATCGCCTCGTGTTTGAGACAATGGAGGGACTTGTGCACGCCGGCGAGCCGGTGGATATTGTCACCGTAACCGAATCCCTCAGGAAGAGCGGCATGCTCGAACAGGTGGGCGGGATCTCTTTTCTCGCGAATTTGTCAAATACTGTGCCGAGTACGGCAAATCTCGCGCACTATGCAAAGATCGTAAAGGAGAAGGCGATCCTGCGTGCGCTCATCGACGTGAGTACAGAGATTGCCGGTGCGGCGTATAATGAGAGTGAGGATGTTGCCGAGCAGCTTGACGATGCCGAGAATAAGATCCTCGCGATCGCAGGCGGACAGACGACCGGCGCCTTCATTCCGGCGAAGGAAGTCGTCTTTGCCGCCGTGGAGCGCGTCAGCGAACTTGCAAAGGCAAAGGGGGGGATTACGGGGCTTTCCACGGGCCTTGCGACACTTGACAACGTGACGCGGGGGCTCCAGAAATCCGACCTCATTATCGTCGCTGCGCGCCCCGCAATGGGAAAGACTGCATTCGTCCTCAATCTCGCGACGCATGTGGCCCTGCAGGGCGGGACCGTCGCGTTCTTTTCCCTCGAGATGCCCCGTGAACAGTTGATGCACCGCATCTTCTGCGCTGAGGGGCAGATCGACGCGACCCGCCTGGCGCGCGGCGAGCTGGATGACGAAGAGTGGGACCGCCTGGTCAAGGTGGCGGACCGCATGATGAAGACGAAGCTCTACTTCGACGATACGAGCAGTACGACGGTGCTTGATATCCGCACGCGTGCGCGGCGGCTCAAGGCAGAGCATGGCCTCGACCTCATTGCCATTGATTACCTCCAGCTGATTCAGGCACCGGGGCGTGCGGAGAACCGCACGCTTGCCGTGGCGGAGATGACACGCTCGCTGAAAGTGCTCGCCCGCGAGCTGAATGTGCCGATTGTCGTCCTTTCGCAGCTTTCGCGTGCAACAGAAGGCCGCTCCGACAAGCGCCCTCTGCTCTCTGACCTGCGCGAATCCGGCTCCATCGAGCAGGATGCCGACATCGTCATGTTCCTCTATCGCGAGGACTATTATAATCAGGATACGGAGAATGCAAACATCACGGAGCTCAGCATTGCGAAGCATCGCAACGGTGCGACCGATACAGTGAAGATGTTCTTTCAAAAAGAATATACGCGCTTCCGTGATCTTGCGCGCGAGCAATGAATTGTTTCACGTGAAACATTTATTGTCCGGGTTTTTGAAATCCCCTCAAAAAATAGGGGATTTTTTTTGTCATTTGTGCTATGATGGAGGAAATGTGGGTGCGCATGTGATTTGTGTGCGTTTAGAAGCGGGCAGGGGAGGAAGCGTTGTGTTAAAGAGTATCGCAGTCATGACGAGCGGGGGTGACAGCCCGGGAATGAATGCTGCGGCGCGTGCGGTTGCGCGTACGGCGCTCTATGAAGGCGTTCATGTATGGGGGATCAACGACGGCTACCACGGCCTGCTCGAAGAGGATATGCGCGAACTGCAGTCGATGGATGTGGGGGATATCATCCAGCGCGGCGGAACCTTTCTCGGGACGGCGCGCTGCAAGCGCTGGCAGACGCCGGAGGGACGCCGCCTCGGACATGAGAACCTCGTGAAGCGCGGCATCGAAGGCCTCTGCGTGATCGGCGGTGACGGATCCCTGCGCGGAGCACAGCTGCTGTCGGAGGAGTATGGCTTTCCCATCATCGGCCTGCCGGGAACGATTGACAACGATGTCTGGGGAATGGACTATACCATCGGCTGCGATACGGCGGCGAATACCATCATTGATGCGATCAACAAACTGCGCGACACCGCGTCGGCACACCGCCGCGTGATCGTGCTCGAGGTGATGGGGCGCAGCTGCGGGTGGCTGGCACTCGTCTCCGGCATCTCGGGCGGGGCGGAGTACATTCTCGTTCCCGAGGAAAAGTTCGATCTGGAGGAGATTACAAGCAGCCTCGCGGCCGCATATGAGCGCGGCAAACGCTATATCCTCATTGTCGTTGCCGAGGGGGCGGCAAAGGGACAGGATGTCTGTGACTACATCGCAAAGCATACGGATATTGAGACGCGCGTCTCCGTGCTCGGTCATATCCAGCGCGGCGGAGCGCCGACGGTCATCGACCGCGTACGCGCCAGTCAGCTCGGCGAGCAGGCGGCACTTGCCCTCATCTCAGGCATCTCGGGCGTTGTGCTCGGATACAGCAAGGGCCACGTCGTCTCGGTCAACCTTTATGATGCCGTGAATAATAAGAAGAAACTGGACCCCGAGTACCTGCATCTGGCGAAGGTGCTGTCGTAAAAGTGCTGTGCGCCGGATTATGGGTACGATGAGAGGCATACTCCAGGAGAAAGGATGATCCCGTGGCAAAGATCATTGCGATTGCCAGCCAAAAGGGCGGCGTCGGCAAGACGACGACGGCCGTCAACCTCGCTGCTGCCGTCGCGCGTGCAAAGCGCCGTGTCCTCCTCGTTGACATTGACCCGCAGGGGAATGCGACGAGCGGATTCGGCCTCGATAAAAACATGCTTATGTCCACGACTTATCGTGTGCTGATCGAGGGACAGAGTCTCCGGGAGTCGATTGTTCCCTCGGATTATGATGTGGATGTCCTGCCGGCCAATGTCGAGCTGGCAGGGGCTGAGGTGGAGCTCGCCGGGATGGAGCGCCGGGAGACGCGCCTGCGGGATGCGCTCACGGAGGCGGAGCGCGCCTATGACTACATCTTTATCGACTGTCCTCCATCGCTCGGCTTCCTGACGCTGAATGCGTTGACGGCGGCAGATGCTGTTCTCATCCCCATTCAATGTGAGTTTTACGCCCTCGAGGGGGTCGCACAGCTGATGAATACGATCGGCCTCGTGCAGGAGAGCGCAAATCCGGGGCTTCGGATTCAGGGCGTCGTTATGACCATGTACGACGGCCGAACCCGCATTGCAACGCAGGTGGTGGAGGAAGTGCGCTCTGTCTTTGGCACCGCACTCTATGATACGTTGATCCCACGCAATGTACGGCTCTCTGAGGCACCCTCGTTCGGGCAGCCGATCACCTCCTACGACATCACGTCGCGCGGGGCCGAGACGTATATTGCACTGGCGAAGGAGGTGATGAAGCGTGAAGAAAACTAAAACAGGCGGACTCGGACGCGGCCTTGGCGCGCTTGGACTTGGAAAGAACGCGCTCACAGGAAAGAAAGAGGCGCCCGCCTCAGGGCGTGCGGCAGCATCGGCGGGGACTCCCCCCGCCATGCAGACAGGGACGCCGGCCGAACTCGGCGTAAACGCGATCCGCCCCAACCGTTTTCAGCCGCGGCATGAATTCGACGAAGCGGCGCTTGAGGAACTGCGCGAATCCATCGCGCAGCACGGCATCCTCCAGCCCCTTTCCGTACGCGACATCGGCGGCGGGAAATACGAACTGATCGCCGGAGAACGCCGCCTGCGCGCAGCAAAACTCGCGGGGCTCAAAACCGTACCCGTCATCTTTCGCGCGGCAACGGATGCGGAGATGGCGGAGATGGCGCTCATCGAGAACCTCCAGCGCGAGGATCTCAACCCCATTGAGGAGGCGCGCGCCTATGAGCGCCTCCTGACGGAGTTCAAGCTCTCGCAGGAACAGCTTGCACGGCGTGTTGCCCGCAGCCGCTCGGCCGTTGCGAACAGCGTTCGCCTCCTGCGCCTCGCAAAGGAAGTACAGGCATTTATCGCCAACGGCGTTCTCGCGATGGGGCAGGCGCGTCCGCTCCTCGCGCTCCAGACGGCGGCCCTTCAGCGCGAAGCGGCAGAGTATATCCAGGAGCATGAACTCTCAGCACGCGGTGCAGAGGCACTTGTGAAGCGGCTCGTAAAGGACCCGAAGGCCCTCAAGAAGACCGCACAGACGCAGAAAAAGACGCGTACGCCGGACATTTTTGTGCGGGAGGCAGAGGAACGCCTCACACACAGCCTTGGGACGAAAGTCCGTATTCAAGCGGGGCGTGAGCAGGGGAAGGGGCGGTTGGAGATCAGCTATTTCTCCGCAGAAGACCTCGAACGCCTGATCGAACTCCTTTCTGCAGCGGACGGTGCTGCGAAGGAGGATAAACGCGCTGCGCTGCGCGCATTCTCCGCGCAGAAGTTTACTGTGTAAATCGGACCCGCGCGATAATAGGGAAGAAGGGAAGAAAGAATTGTTTCTGAACAATCTCGTAAACGATATTGCGGCACATGAGACGATACTCTTGTTTGCCTCGATGCTGCTGATCCTGCTTTTATTGATTCTGGTTGTCTATCTGATGATCCGCGTCGGCATGATGAGCAGCCGTTACCGGGCAATGATGCGCGGATCCGAGGCCAATGACCTCGAGGGAATGCTGATTCAGCATATCAAGGAGGTCGAGAGGATTGCGGCGACGAATGCGCGCATCCTGGAGGAAAACGAGCTGATACGTCAGTTCATCCGCGGCTCGCTCGTGCGTGTTGCCGCCGTTCGGTTCCGCGCGTTCGAGGATATGGGCGGCGACCTCAGCTACGCGGTGGCCATGCTCAATGCGAACAACGACGGCATTATTTTCTCGAGTATCTTTGCCCGCGCGGATTCGCGCAGCTATATCAAGCCCATCAAGAACGGCGCGTCGGACTATCCGCTCACGGATGAGGAAAAGGGCGTGCTGAAGGAAGCCATGGCGCAGCCGCTTCCGATTCAATACTGACAAAAGCAAAGAAAACCTGCTGAGTCTCAGCAGGTTTTCATTTTGTTCCGCTAAGATAGGGGGATGGAAAAAAACAGGATAGAATAAGGAGAACGCATTGAACGAGGAACAGAATCTACGATACAGTATTCAGCTAATTGACAGCGAGGCGGATGTCACGCGTACCGTGCGGCTCTCTCTGCGCGGACTGCGGATGATTGCGTTCGGCGCCGGAGCAGCGGTTGCCGTGCTCACCGGCGCCGCTGTTCTCTCTGTCTACACGCTCATGCACTCCTATCTGCACGAGTCGGAGACCGCGCAGCTGCGCGAGGCAAACCGCATCCAGCAGGAGCAGATCCTACAAGTCTCGAAAAAAGCCTCCGCGCTGCAGCAGGATCTGGACAGTCTGCGCCGCTCGGAGGACGGACTGCGCGCTCTCGTGGGCGCGCCTCCCGCAGAAGCCGACGAGGAGGATGCTGCGAAGGAGGGGACGGAAGCCCCGACGGGCGGCGCGCCGCATGCGCTCACAACAGATGAGGTGGATGAGGCGCTTGCGATGATCGAGAGCCGCCTCACCACGCGCCGGAGCTCTCTTGATCTCCTTGCACAGGAGATGTACCGGAATTTTCCGGGAGCGGGCAGTTTTCTCTCAGAGAGTGCGCCCGTCACCACTCCGACGGGCTGGCCCACACAGGGGTATATCAGCTCGCCCTATGGGCTGCGGTTTAACGGGACAGAGTTCCATCAGGGCATCGACATCGCGGCTGACACGGGAACGCCGATCATTGCGACGGCAGACGGCGTCGTGACAACGGCAGGCTGGACGAGTTCGGGGTACGGCAATATGGTTGATATCGACCATGGAGGCGGCATCATGACGCGCTACGGTCATGCCTCCGCCGTCGCCGTCACTGCGGGCCAGCAGGTGCGCCGCGGTCAGATCATCGCCTACGTCGGCTCGACGGGCTATTCCACGGGGCCGCATCTGCACTATGAGGTGCGTGTCGGCGGCCAGCCGGTCAACCCCGCGTCGTATTTATAAAAGGAAAGGATATGCTATGAAATCCATCATCTTCCTGCTCGCTGCAGGGATCTTTATCCTGCCGGCATACGGCGAGACCGCACCGGAGAAGGATATCCATGCGGTCATCGCGGCAGAGGAGGGCCATGGGCACTCCGCAGCAAAGGCTGCCCCGGCGAAGAAAAAATCGGACGCAGCACCCGCCGAGAAGAAAGAATCCGCGCTCGAGGAGGAAATGGATGACCTCGGCGATGAATCCGTCGATGAGCATGATGAAAACGGAAAGATCATTCCCTTGCCGTATGAGGGCACGGAGGAGAATGGCGCCGCGCCGGAAAAATCCAAAGAGGAGGGAGCGCCTCCGGCAGAGAAGGAAAAGGACGCCGGCACAGCGGTGCCTCTTTCCGTCGATCCGCGCAGCAGCAGTTATGACGCGGGAGCGCACGGTGACCTGACGGCGATCGATCCGATCACGCTGAAGGACGGCGACTGGGTTTTCATTGAGGGCGATGAACGGCGCGGCTGGTTTTTCGACCGCAGCATGATGGCAAAGAATACGGACGGCAGCATTGCCTACTGGCAGCTCATCCTCTACAACGATCTCGGCAAGGCGCAGTTTGCCGAGGCGATGCACGACACGGACTACGAGAAGCTCGGCTATACACTCCAACGCCGCGTACTCAGTCCGAAGGAGAATACGATCCGTACCTACGAGATCCTCGCCTATGATGAAGAGAATCAGAAGCTCACCAGCGGCAACCGCGACGGCCACGCGGCCGAGATCCGCCCGAACACGATGGCGGAGAAGGAACGCGATGCTGTGAAAAAGGCGGCGCGTCACCTAAAATAAAAAATCTCTATGGTGAGAATAATTATCGGATATTGACAAAAGAATATAACCCTGTTAGAATTAATTTATAATTAAATATAAGGGAAAAGATGCATTCAGCATTTGTTCCGCGTTTCCGAGCAAAAATATCTAAGGACGACGGATATGCCGCCTGCAGCCTATGATATTGCGTCTGCACTGCGGAGACGAAATCTCCGAGATGTGCACCGGGTTCATGCAGAAATGTCTGGGCCTTCCCGTATTGAAAAGGAAGCGGCAGAATTGCCACTGTCACAGGGGGACCTGTGTTTTTTCGGTGTTCTGTGCACGATCTGAGCGGAGTACAGTACAGCAGGGGCTGTCTGTCGTACCACGAGTACGGGAGACAGCTCCTTTTTCTGCTGTGAAAGGGAAGGGGAAAATAAATGGAAGCGTAAATGAAATGATTTATTTTTCGTTCAATGAGGTGTATAATAAAAGAAAGTTATGGGCATGTGTATTTTCTTTTATTAAAATGCCCGATTGGACATCTGTGTATTTGTTAGGAGGGGTCATGTGAGTAAGAGGGAGAGCCTGTGGGAGGCTTATCTTGCAAAGGGAATGAGCCGCCGCAGCTTCTTAAAGGGCTGCGTGACGCTCACGTCGCTCATGGGACTGAGCACGGAGATGCTGACGAAGGTCGTCGAGGCTGCCGAGGCGAAACCGCTGCCGGTTGTCATCTGGCTGCACGGACATGAGTGCACGGGCTGTGACGAGTCGTTCATCCGATCGGGTGCACCGCTCGCATCGGATCTCGTGCTGAACAGCATTGCGCTCGAGTACAGTCATGTTCTCAGCGCGGGCTGCGGCGAGCCGTTCGAGGAACATCTTGAAGCAACGGTCAAAAAGTACTACGGCGAGTATATCCTCGCCGTCGAGGGCGCGGTTGCCTCGGGCGAGCACGAGTATACCTGCATGTCGGGCGGGCATTCGTTCGCCCATACGCTGCGGCACGTCGCCGAGGGGGCAAAGGCAGTCATTGCCTATGGGACGTGTGCAACGGCGGGCGGCATTCAGGCGGCTGCGCCGAATCCGACGGAATCCAAGGGCATCCGCTCCTATATCGGCGCAAAGCCCTACATTGCCGTGCCGGGCTGCCCGCCGATCCCCGAGGTCATGACGGGCGTGGTCATGCACGTTGCCCTGTTCGGTACGCTGCCGCCGCTTGACGGCGAAGGGCGCCCGCGTCAATTCTACGGCAACCGTATTCACGACACCTGCTACCGCCGCCCGTTCTTCGATGCGGGCATGTTTGCCGACCGCTTCGACGATGCGGGGGCAAAGGCCGGCTGGTGTCTCTACCATCTCGGCTGCCGCGGGCCGGAGACCTACAATTCCTGCGGCAATCTGCGCTGGTATCAGGGCATGTCCTATCCGATCCAGTCGGGTGCACCGTGCATCGGCTGCAGCAATGCGAACTTCTGGGATCAGGCGCCGTTCTCGAAGCGCCTGCCCGAGTACAACGGCATCGACGTCGATATGGTCGGTGCGGGGCTTGCCGTGGCGACCGCGGTCGGTGTTGCGGCGCATGCGGGAGCGAGCCTTGTGCAGAAGCGTCAGCATGAGAAGCAGCTGGAAAAAGAGGGAAAGCAGGTGCATGAATGAAACACGTTGTTGTAGACCCGATCACCCGCATTGAGGGACATCTGCGCGTTGAAATTCAGGTCGATGAGGCGACGGGCAAGGTCGAGGACGCCATCTCCTCCGGAACGGCCTGGCGCGGTCTCGAGCTCGTCATGAACGATCGTGACCCGCGCGATGCGTGGGCATATATTCAGCGTATCTGCGGCGTGTGCACATCCTCCCATGCGCTCGGCTGCCTGCGCGCCGTCGAGGATGCGTTCGGCATCACGATCCCAAAGAACGCGCATTACATTCGCAACATCATCGCGGCGTGCCTCGGACATCAGGACCACATCATCCATTTCTATCATCTGCATGCGCTCGACTGGGTCAGTCCGCTCGAGGCGCTGAAAGCCGATCCTGCGGCAACGGCTGCGCTCCAGAATACGGTGCTCAGCACCTACCGCCTCCCATTCCGCGGACCTGCGGGTCTCGATACCGAGGCCTATCCGCACGATGTACCCGTCTCCAATCCAGAGTACTATGCGGCGATCAAGGCGAAGATCCAAAAGATCGTGGAGAGCGGACAGCTCGGCATTTTCTCTGCGCAGTGGTGGGATCATCCGGACTACCGGATGCTGCCGCCCGAGGTGCACCTCATGGCAATCTCGCACTACCTCGAGATGCTCGATAAGCAGAAAGATCTTGTTGTACCGCACGTTGTCTTCGGCGGCAAGAATCCCCATCCGCACTACGTGCTCGGCGGCATGCCCTGCTCCATCTCGATGGAGGACGGCAACGCGCCGATCAATACGGCGCGCCTTGCGATCGTGGATCGTTCGATCAACCAGGCGCGCCATATGATGAACGACTACTATCTGCCGGATGTCCTCGCCATCGGCCATCTCTATGTGAAAAACGGCTATGTCTCCGGCGGCGGTCTTGCCAAGGAGCGTGTGCTCGGCTTCGGCATGTTCCCCGAGGAACCGTTCAGCGGAACCTCGAACGGCGACTTCTTCAGCACGCTGCTCGTGCGCTGCAACGGCGTCGTCGAGAACTTTGCCGGCGGCGTCATGCAGGCGAAGGTCTATGACTTCAAGATGGAGGATCTCAATGATCCTGAGGGCATCAGCGAGAGCGTCGAGCATGCATGGTACGAGTACCCGGGTCAGGAGAATGCCTCGCTGCATCCGTGGGAGGGCGTGACGAAGCCCCACTACACGGAGCCGAAGGAGGGCACGAAGACCGAGTGGAAGGCGCTCAACGAGCAGGGCAAGTACTCCTGGCTCAAGACGCCGAAATGGCGCGGCAAGCTCTGCGAGGTCGGTCCGCTCGCGCGCTACATCGTTCTCTACACGAAGGCGAAGCAGGGCCTCCTGGGTGAACTCACCTGGGCAGAGAAGATCATCGTCGATCAGATCGACGCCGTGACGAATGTGCTCGGCGTTCCGGTCGAGGCGTGGCTGCCCTCGACGGTCGGCCGCACGGCGGCGCGCGCACTTGAGGCGCAGCTGCAGGCGGAGCTCGGCAAGTATTTCTTCGACAAGCTCGTCGCGAACATCAAGAGCGGCGACACGCGCGTCGTGAACAACGACAAGTGGGATCCCTCGACCTGGCCGAAGGAGGCAAAGGGCGTCGGCTTCTACGAGGCACCGCGCGGCGGACTCAGTCACTGGGTCGTCATCAAGGACGGTAAGGTGGCGAACTATCAGGCTGTTGTACCGACAACGTGGAATGCCTGCCCGCGCGATGACGCGGCAGGACATGGCGCATACGAAATGTCAATGATGGATACGCCGGTCAAGATCGCGGACAAACCACTTGAGATCGTGAAGGCTGTGCGCTCGTTCGACCCGTGCATGGCGTGCTCGACCCACCTCTTCAACGCAAAGGGGGAGAAGATCCGCGTCGTCACGACCGACCCCTACGCCGGCGTGCGTGTGGACGAATAGGGGGCGATCCGCATGAAAAAAGAAGAACGGCAGGAATACTACCTGTTCAGCCCCTTTCTGCGCATTTTTCACTGGCTGATGGTCGCTGCGATCATCGTGCTCTTCATCACGGGCTTTCTGATCACAAAGCCCATGGTCATCCTCGCCTCAGAGCCGACGAATACGCCGCTCCTCATGAATCTCGTGCGCAACATTCACTTCATCGCGGCGTTTGCGTTCTGTGCGGGATTCATCGGGCGCGTCTACGGCTTCCTCATCAGCAAGGGCGACCGCCTCTTCCCGCATTTCTGGAAGAAGCAGTACTATCTGGATGCGTGGGAGGTCGTGCAGCACTATATCTTTCTGCGCACGTCCCATCGCCCCTTCCTGCGCAACCCTCTGGCGCGCGCGGCATACGCGGGGCTGTATGTGATGGTGGCGGTCGAGGTGCTGACGGGCTTTGCCATGTACTATATGACGGAGCCGTCGGCGATTGGCGGCATCCTCTTCGGCTGGGTGAACCGCGTTCTCGGCAACGAGTTTATGTCGCATTTCGTTCATCACTATGCGGCGTGGGCGATTATTCTCTTTGCGATTGGACATTTCTACCTCGTCATCCGTGCGGAGTTCATGGAGGGGGAGGCGGAGGTCTCAAGTATGTTCGCGGGCTCGAAGCTGCTGCGGCATACGCCGGCGGATGCACAGGATGTGGAGTAAAAATCAGGTTAGCTTGCGCGAGTCCAACGCGAACGCTTAGCTCCGCAGGCAATGAGCGCCCCTTCCACCGCTTCGCGATCCCCCTCCCCCGCTGTGGCAGGGGAGGCATTCGGTGAGCGGTGATTAGCCTCCCCCGTCGCGACGGGGGAGGTGGCGCGCTTGCGAGCCGGTGGGGGCGTCTTGGGCAATCAAGGCAGACCTTCCGGTGGGGGTGTCTGTGACGCAAGAGAATACTCTCGTTAGAATACAAAGGAGATTTTTATGTGTAAGGAATGCGGCTGCGGGCTCGCGGAGAGCACGACGCACCTTCAGTTTTTTGTGAAGGGCTATACGGCGGAGAACGCTGCCGCCGTGGAGAAGGCACTGCTGGGGCTTCCTGGCGTCCTTTATTTGCATATACATACGCATGACGGCGAGACGACGGTGGACTATGATCCGGCAAAGACGAAGATGACGGAGCTGATCTCCACGTTTGCCGCGCACAATCTTTCGGCGGAGCTGTAGGATGCACGAGATGGCGATTGCCGAGGGCATCCTTGACATCGCCCTCACGCACGCGCGGGACAATGATGCGCAGCGCATTGAGCGCGTCCACCTGCTCCTCGGGGAACTCTCGGGCGTGGAGACGGAGGCACTGACGCTTGCCTTTCGGGCGCTCGTGCGCGGAACAATCGCAGAGACGGCGGCGCTGACGTGGACGCGCGTCCCTCTTGCGGGACGCTGCCACGATTGCGGCAAAGAGCGCACCCTGCGCCCACAGGACTACCTCTGCCCCGACTGCGGCGGCGGGATGGAGTTCACACACGGGCGCGAGATGCGCGTCGACTATATAGAGATGGAATAGGATATGAAGGTAGTTGTAAAGGCGGACATCCTCGGCAGGAACGAGGCGGCGGCACAGGAGAACGCGGCGCTCTTTGCGCGGCACGGCATCTACGCGCTGAACCTCCTCGGCTCGCCGGGCTGCGGCAAGACCTCACTGCTGGAGCAGACGCTTGCGCAGCTCGGCGATGAGCTGCGGATGGCGGTCATCGAGGGGGATCTCTTCACGACGAAGGACGCGGCACGCATCGAGCGCTGCGGCGCACCCGTCGTACAGATCAACACGAGCGGCGGCTGCCATCTGGATGCGGCGATGGTCGCGGCGGCGCTTGGGCAGCTGGATCTCACGGCGCTCGACCTCCTCGTCATTGAAAATGTTGGGAACCTTGTCTGCCCCGCAGAGTTCGCGCTCGGCGAGGATGCGAAGGCGGTGGCGCTCAGCATCACGGAGGGCGACGACAAGCCGCTCAAGTACCCGCTGATTTTCAAGGAGTCGGCGGTGGCGCTCCTGAGCAAGGTGGACATCCTGCCCTATACGAATTTCGATATGGCGGCGGCGGAGCGGGATATCACGGCGCTCCATCCCGGCATCGCGGTGCTGCCCGTCTCGTGCCGTACGGGCGAGGGTCTCGCGGCGTGGTACGATTGGGTGCGTGCGGCGGTTCGGGCGAAGAAAGAACGCACATGAGCATAGGAGGAAGGCGATGAGAATGATCCATGATGATCTGGTTGCGGTAACGCCCGTCACGGTGCTCGGGATTGGCAATATCATCCTGCGCGATGAGGGCTTTGGCGTACGCGCGATGGAGTATCTGAACGAGCATTTCCGCTTTCCGCCGGAGGTGCAGCTGCTCGATGGCGGGACGCTCGGCCCCGAGCTGCTCCACTTCATCACGGGGACGGAGAAGCTGCTCATCCTCGACGCCGTTGCGGGCGATGCACCTGCGGGGACGGTCTACTGCTTTGAAAACGATGCGGTGATGGCGCATTTTCAGGAGAAGATGTCCTCGCACGAGATTGGGATTCAGGATGTGCTCGCATGGCTGACGGTCACGGATCGCGCCATTCCAAATGTGGTCGTGCTCGGTATGCAGCCCTACGAGGTGGCGGCGGGGCTTGCGCTCAGTTCGGAGATGGCGGCGGCGCTGCCCGCATTCGCCCACCGCGCTGTGGAGGAGCTGATCCGCTGGGGGATTGTGCCCGTGGAGCGTCCACAAAAGAGCCGGCGGAGCGCATGAGCGTGCACGCCGATGGCGGTCTGATACATCCGGCGGGAGGCGCGCGTACAAGGCGCGCTTTTCGTGTTTCTGGGATTGTGCAGGGGGTGGGGTTCCGCCCCTTTGTCTATCGCCTTGCGGAGGCATTTGCGCTCGCGGGTCGGGTATGGAACGACAGCGCGGGGGTCGGCATCGAGGCGGAGGGGGCTGCGGAGGCGCTCGACGCATTTGCGGCGGCACTGCGCACGAAGGCGCCGCTTGCCGCAGCCGTTGCCTCCGTGACGTTTTCGGAACTTCCGCCGACGGGTGAGGAGGGCTTTCGCATTCTGCCGAGTCCTGCGGGGACTGCGGCGCGGACGCTCGTCTCGCCCGATCTTGCCGTCTGTGCGGACTGCCGCTGTGAGATCTTGTCGCAGGCGGATCGGCGACATGGCTATGCCTTTACGAATTGCACGAACTGCGGCCCGCGCTACTCGATCATCAGGGGTGTGCCATACGACCGCCCGCTGACTTCGATGGCTCCGTTTCAGATGTGCCCTGCGTGCCAGCGCGAGTACGATGACCCCGCCGACCGCCGCTTTCACGCGCAGCCGAATGCGTGTGCGGACTGCGGTCCCGCCTACCGACTGTTGGTGGACGGTGTGGAGCAGACGGGCGACCCCCTCGCGCGGGCGCGGGAAATGATCGCAGCGGGCGGCATTGTCGCTGTCAAGGGGATCGGCGGCTACCATCTCGCGTGTGATGCGCGGCGTGACGCGGCGGTGCGCCGCCTGCGGGAGCGCAAGCATCGTGAGGCAAAGGCGCTTGCCGTGATGGCGGGCAGTATGGAACTGGTGCGGTCGCTGTGTGTCGTTTCCGATGAGGAGGCTCGGTGGCTGACCTCGCCTGCTGCGCCGATTGTGCTGCTCCGTCGGCGCACGGATGTGTTGGATGCCCTCGCACAGGGCGTGGCGCCGGGGAATGCGTATCTCGGTGTGCTCCTGCCGTATGCACCCGTTCACCTTCTGCTGCTCGATGCGGACGATCTCTGGGTGATGACGAGCGCGAACCGCTCGGGCGAGCCGATTGTCTATGAGGATGCGGCGGCGCAGGAGGCTCTTGCGGGGATTGCAGACGGGGTTCTCGCGCACAATCGGGAGATCGTGCACCGCGTTGACGACTCCGTCCTGCGCATGACGGCGGGCGGACGGCAGATGATTCGCCGCAGCCGCGGCTTTGCGCCGATGCCGCTTGCGCTGCCGACGGCAAAGGAGCGGGCGGTGCTCGCGGGCGGTGCGGAGCTGAAGAATACGTTCTGCCTCACGCGCGGCGCCGAGGCGTTCCTCAGCGAGCACATCGGCGATCTGACGGAGCGCAGTGTGCTCGCATCGTTCGAGGCGACGATTGCGCAGTATGAGCAGTTCTTCGAGGTGCGGCCGGATTTGCTTGCGGCAGACCTCCATCCCGCGTATCTCTCGGGACAGTATCTTGCGGCGCGTGCCGCGCGGGAGGGACTGCTGCTCGTGCGCGTGCAGCACCATCATGCACACATCGCGGCGGTGCTCGCAGAATATGGATATGAGGGGCGCGTGCTCGGCGTCGCGCTCGACGGGACGGGGTACGGCGATGACGGTGCTTCGTGGGGCGGGGAGTTCCTTGCCGCCGATCTCACGGGCTATGAGCGGTGCGCACATTTTGCATATCTGCCGCTGCCGGGCGGCGACCGCGCGGCGGTGGAGCCGTGGCGGCTCGCACTCTGGGTGCTGCATGGGATGTATGGGGCGGAACTGGCGAAGCGTGCACCGCTCTTTGCGGGGGCGCTTCCCGCAGGGTGGGAGCTGCTCATGCAGGCGACGGCGGCGGGGGTAAATGCGCCGCCCACGTCGAGTGCGGGGCGGCTCTTTGATGCGGCGGCGGCGCTCCTCGGCGTGTGCCGTGTGAACGTGTATGAGGGACAGGCGGCAATCGGACTCGAACTGCTCGCACGGCGGGCGCGGCGCACGGGTGTCGTGCTGCCGTATCGTGTGAACCGTGCAGCGGAGCCGATGATTCTTGACTTCGTGCCCGCGCTGCGCGCCCTTGCGGACGGTGTGGAGGAGCTGACGGACGAGGAGCGTGCGGGGCGTGCGCTCGACTTCCATGTGACGATGGCGGCGGCGGTCGCGGAGATGCTTGGCGTGCTCGCGGATGAGACGGGACTCCGCACGGTCGCGCTCGCGGGCGGGGTGTTCCAGAATGCCCTGCTGCTTGAGCAGCTGCTCCTGCGCCTCGGGGACTTCCGCGTCCTCCTGCCGCACCTCGTTCCGCCGAACGACGGCGGGATTGCGTATGGACAGGCGGCAGCGGCGCTCGCGCGGATGGGATGATGGAATACTATTATGGAAACGTCTGCCATGCGTACTCCTCGCAGAACCCTCGTTACGCAAGCGATCGTGTGCTCGTCCGCCTAAATACCTGCGGATTCCAAACGCGCTTCGCTTGAACGGTTAAAATCCGCAGGGGGCGGGTCGCACACTTTTCTCCGCTTGCTCCACTAGGGTTTGCTACGGAGCATCGCATGGCGAGATGGCTATGCGTTTGCGAGGAGCGCACACAGCAGTTTTTTCGCTATTCCCGATAGGACTTCACATCCTCGGGGAAGGCGTAGATCTCGCCGACGGTGTCGAGCTCGCCCGAGAGATAGCGGTCGATGTCGTCCACGTCGATGTAGAGCTTGCACTCGATGTCGAGATAGCCCTGCTCGCGCCCGTCCGAGAGGTCGCGGATCGCCATCAGCTTCTCGCGCAGCTTCAGGAGATCGGTGCGCGTTGCATGCACGTCGAGCCGCAGCTGCGGTACGCCGTATTCCTTGAGTACTTCATCCATGGTCATGCGTTGTGACATAGTATTGTAATTTCCTTTCTTTCTCACCTTTGACTATTTGTCTTTTATCCTATCTGATGATGATGAATTTTGGCTGAATGCCTCCGTAGCGGACATCGTCTCGCGCCGTTTTCGGAGGGTGAGAAGCGCCGCCGTGAGGGCGCGCTTCTGGTAGAGATAGGATTCGTAGTCGAGGTCGCCCACGGCGTTCTGCATACGCTGCTCAAGTGTGCGCATAGCTGCCTCCATTCGTCGGATGGCATCGTCCGGATTCTGCATGAGCATTCCTCCCATCCTTTTGATATTGTAACAGTTTCGGGAAAAATTGTCTACATTAGGAAACCAAGGTGTGCTATAATGTGAATTATTGCAAAATGAGAAGAGGTTTCATATTGAAAAAATCATTTTACGAAAATGCGCGTGAGAATACGATTGCGTTGGAACGGGTGCAGAGTAAGCAGCGGACGCGATTTATTCTCGCACGTACACTTGTTTTCCCCGCAATGCTGATTGTCCTAGTCCACGGCTATGATATGGGATCTCCCGCAGAACTCATGCTGGGAGGCTTTTTGCTGCTGCTCTTCGTCGTGCTCGTCGCGCGGCATCGGAAACTGGAGCGGCTGCGTCTCCTGACGAAATCATACCTTGCGGTGACCGCCGACTACCTCGCACGGTTCTCGGGAGAGTGGAAGAATCTGCCCGAGGACGGTGCTGCCTATGGAAAGGAGAAGCGGCCGCCTGACCGTGATCTCCACATCTTCGGAACGGCCTCGCTCTATCAGTATCTCTGTGCGGCGCGCACGCAGGCAGGGCGCGACCGGCTTGCCGCAGCGCTCTCGGCGACGCCGTACGATCTCGAACGGACGCGGCGGCGGCAGGCGGCGGTGGCAGAGCTTCTGGCACATCCCCTTCTCTGCATTGAGCTTGAGGCGCGCGGTGCACGGCTCCCCGACGGGCACGATACGCGGAAACTTGCAGAGGAGCTTGCACAGCCACTCAAAGGGTCGCTAAAACTTATCTCTTGTATTGGCGTTGTATTTGCAAACGCCTGTATGTGGTCGTTCCTATGGGCGATTTTTGCGGGCGGCTCGTGGACGTTGCCGCTCGTCCTCTTCATGTTCAACCTGACGGTGGCGATGGCGTTCTATCCGCGCACGCAGCGTGAGCTCGCCCCGCTCGGACATATGGCGCGGGAACTCAGGCTCTACGGGCGCATCTTCCGCACGCTTGAGCGTGCGCCGCTGCGCGGGGAGGCGTTTGCCGAGGTGCTGGCACCTCTTTTTTCGCCCGTTCGCGCGACAAAGGCGCAGGGGCGGCTTACTATGCTTGCCGACTGTGCGGCGATGCGGCGGAATGCGTTCTTCTTCTTCCTCGCGAACGGGCTTTTGCTCTGGGATCTGCACTGTATGGCGTATTTCTCCCACTGGCGTCTGCAGGCGGGTGCCGCCGCTGCGGGGTGGCTCAAGGTCTGGGCGGAGGTGGAGGTGCTCTTGTCGCTCGCACGCATCGGTCATACGCGCGAGGTGCATGTATTTCCGCAGTTCCTTGACGGGGAGAAACCGCATCTCCGAGCGGAGGCGGCAATGCCGCTCCTCATCCCCGAGGAGTCGGCAACGCCGAACGATGCCGACCTCACGTCCGGGACGCTCGTCATCACGGGATCGAATATGTCCGGTAAGACGACGTATATGCGAACGCTGGGCTCCAACGCTGTCCTCGCATACGCAGGCGCGCCCGTGTGTGCAAAATCCTTTGCGCTCACGCCGATGGCGGTCTATACG
>ERZ772967.571-NODE-571-length-28750-cov-5.426311_pt1 | contig 28750 bp, 17 predicted proteins | sample MGYA00511677_ERZ772967 | MGnify/ENA primary metagenome ERZ772967 (study PRJEB29015, sample SAMEA2737931) | human oral metagenome | biome: human oral; feature: human-associated habitat; material: dental | place: China | collected 2146 ...
CGCTCTTCCGATCTGAGATGCACTGCCACTCGGCCCCGATCGTACCCAGACCCCATCCCTTCACTGCCACTCGGCCCCGAGCGTGCCGATTTGGTACGCTCACGCCCGTTTGGCAGTCCCGGTCGCACTGCCACTTGGCCCCGAGCGTACCCAGACCCCATCCCTTCACTGCCACTCGGCCCCGAGCGTACCGATTTGGTATGCTCACGCCCGTTTGGCAGCCCCGATCGCACTGCCACTCGGCCTTGAACGTGCAGTCCAGTACGTTCACCGGCGAGTGGCAGTGTCGACGCGTCACCGGCTGCCCGATCGTCTCTCGCAACGCATCCATGTGGGCAGAAGAATTGAGGTTCGTGCTCACAGCCATGTGGGTCGGGCGGTATCGCCGACGAGGGCAAGGTGCCGTCCACGAGGGCAAAGCTGTATACTGTCCCCGTCGGGCGTACACGTTCTTCCGTTGTGCGTACATGTCTCTCATCTGCGGCGACCCTGTGGCTGTGGCCGAGGTGATCGGCGTGGGATGCGTGCGGACGCGAGAAGAGAAAGGTCTGCTGACATGAGATGCCCTAACTGCGGCTGTGAGGTTGCCGGCGACAGGCTCTACTGTCCTTTCTGCGGAGTCTCCATGGGAGGCGCCATAGGCTTTGCCCAAGGTGAGTCAAACAGCTGGGATGGGGCGGTCGAGGCCCTAGGCAGTGGAACTGCGGTGGGCAACGCTGCGGCTGCGGGATCCTTCCCGCAGGTAGATCAAGATGGAACCACCCGAGCGTATGGCACCGACCAGGCGCACGTCGCGGCGGAGCAGAGCGCGTTCACGGCCGAAGTCCTCGGGGCGCCGCCGTCACCCCAAGACATGGGTGCTGGCCCGCAGTGGGCGGCTGACGTCACAGGTCCCGTGACGGGTCCCACCTTCGGCTCTGCGGCCCAACGACGTTCTGGCGCGAGCCTTCCGGTGGCGTGGGTAGTTGGCATCGCCATGGCCTGCCTCTTGCTTGGCGGTGCCATCGGTTTTGCGCTTGACGAGGGTCGCATCAGGGACCTGCCCGAGGATGAGCTCAGGTCGGGGTACGGCTTGGTACGCACCGTGGACCTGGAGGGTATGAGCGCGGAGGACCTGCTCGAGAACTACGACCTCGTTCGCCTTGAGGACCTCAAGGACATGACGGGAGGCCTGCCCTCTGGTGGCGGCGATTCGAGTGGTACGCCCGGCCAGCCCGGCTCCCCCTCGGGTACGGACGGCGCGCTTGCCGGTGACGTCTCTTCCAACTGGGAGGATATGGAGTTCGCGTTCGAGGGCAAGAAGCTCAAGCTCAACACCAGCACGCTCAAGGACATGGAGAACACGACGGGATGGAAGGTTGACCTCTCTGGGTATCCGAGCGGCTTTATCGTCAACGCTGGCCAGACCATAGCGAGCATCAGGCTCTCGAAGGCTAAGGCTGGCGCAGGTGCTGCGGGCAGCTCCCCTTACTACCTTACCGTGGACGTCACAAACCCGGGGTCTGACGTCCGTGGCGTGGAGGACTGCACGCTTGTGGGCATCTCCTTGAGCGGGACCCCAGAAGGCGCGCCTTCCCTCGTTGTCACCGGTGGAATCAGCTTTGGCATGGCAGATGCCGACGCCGCGATCAAGGCGATAGGGTCGAAGCCCAACAACCAGTCGAGCGGCGAGGGCTACCGCTCGCTCACCTGGACGTCAGGGGACTACAAGAAGTCGCTCGGCCTGAGCTTCAACAAGAACTTTGACTGGAAGCTGAGCAGCATCAGGCTCTCTATTCACCGGTAAGGGAGCGGGCGGATCGAAAGCTGCGATGGGACGAGAGGACGTACGGGAAAGGTCTGATGCCAGTGCCACGCACGAGTTCCAAGATCGTCGATCGTACGGGCCGCCGCCTGCTCCCCATAGGCAGCGAGGACTTCGCGGAGGTCGTGACCGAGCACGTGTACGTGGACAAGACGTCACTCATCTGTGATCTGCTCGATAGCTCCTACAAGGTAACGCTCCTCTGTCGTCCGCGTCGCTTCGGCAAGTCACTTGCCATGCGTATGCTGCAGTGCTTCTTCGAGACGCCGGTCGAGGGGGCAAAGCCGCCGATTCCCTCCCGTAAGGCTATCTTTGAGTCCCTGTCAATCTGGCGTGCGGGTGAGCGCTATCGAGCTCAGCAAGGAGAACACCCGGTCATCTTCCTATCGCTTGGATCGGCGGGCGGAAGGACCTGGGACAGCTGTAGGGCGGGCATCATGGGTCAGATGTCTGACGAGTATGCCCGCCATGCCTATCTGCTCGACGGGAGCCTCCTTCCCGAGGAGGAGACTCGGTTTCGCCGCGTGATCGCAGGTACGCTGGCTCCTGGGGAGGCCGAGAGCTCCCTTTCTTGGCTCTCCCTGTTGCTCCTCAGGTACCATGGGTCTGGCACCGTCATCCTCATTGACGAGTACGACCATCCCGTGAGCGCGGGTCACCTCAGCGGCTATCGTGACGAGGTGATAGGCTTCATGCGCTCTTGGCTTACTGCGGCGCTCAAGGCGACGACGTCACTGTACCGTGCCTATCTCACGGGCGTTCAGCGTGTGGGTAGGGAGTCTGTCTTCTCGGGACTTAACAACGTAGTGGTGAACACTGCCATGGACACCAGGTTTACCGAGGGCTTTGGCTTCACGCGTGAGGAGGCAGGAGCGCTTGCTCGCTACATGGGCCTTTCCCAGGGCAAGCTCTCTGAGATGCACGACTGGTACGACGGCTACTGCTTCGGCGGCACCGCAGTCTATAATCCCTGGAGCATCCTTAACTACCTTGACCTGGGAGGGGTGGCCCAGCCCTACTGGGGAAACACCAGTGACAACGCAATCGTCCATCGGCTGTTCCAGCAGGCGGACGCACGACTCGCTGATGACCTGCGCACCCTCGCCTCAGGCCGAAGGCTTGAGAGGCCGCTTAACCTCGCCACCGTGTTCTCGGAGCTCGATCTTTTGGGTGGTGGCGCGTCGCCGTCAGCACTCTGGAGCCAGCTGTACCTGGCAGGCTACGTGACAACCGATGACATCGCGTTTCCCAATGATGACATGATGCCACGTCGCCTGCGCCTGCCCAACCGCGAGGTCGCGTGGCTCTATCGCCGTGAGTTCACGGAATGCACCCAGAGCGTCATCGGGGATCTTGACTTGCTTTTGCGGCTTAGGCAGGCGCTGGTATCGGGAGACGAGGCCGCACTCGCCCGGTCGCTCGATGAGCTGCTCACGAAGTCACCGAGCTACTTTGACCTCGTGAGCGAGAACAGCTACCACATGCTGCTTCTTGGACTTGTCTGTGATCTGCCAGGCTACAGGTTTCCGCTCTCGAACCGCGAGAGTGGGGACGGCAGGCCCGACATAGCCCTCATTCCCGAACTCGAGCACCAGAACAGCCTCGCTGCCATAGTCATCGAGGTCAAGGACGCGCGCGGTACCCTCCCGGGTCCTGAGGGCCTCGCTACGGCCGAGGGGGGCCTTGACCTTCTGGCCAAAAGGGCACTGGCTCAGGCGCGGGGCAGACGCTACGGGGCCGACCTTCCCGGAAGGGGTCTTTTGCTTTGGGGCGTCGCTTTCAGAGGCAAAGTTGCGTCTTGCAAATGTCGGCGCATGTCGTAAGGGACAGTCGCCCGGCCACTGTGCCTTGCGGCAGATGGCCTTAGGTTGGCGCCCCAACTTCCAGCTCCAGCACTCCGCCTGCCTCGTCAGCGCCTCGCCTGCCCCAGCCTCTGGCGAATCGGTAAACGCTCGCGATTTTCGCGCAGACGGTAGGTGGGGCGTGCTATGATGCGATCTTGAGGCTGTGATGGGGAGAGTACGTCGGGCAAGTCGTCCCACAGAGAGCGGGGAGGCTGAGAAACCGCGGGCGCGCACGGCGGAAGATCACCCCGGAGCTGCGGCCCCAAAGTGGGGAAGTTCGCCTTCGGGCGCGCCTTTCCATGAGTAGACGTCGCCGGAGTGGCCGCCGAGACAGGCCAGCCGAGTCATGGCGGTTGCGGCCGCTTGCTGGGTGGTCAAAGCGGAGCTCGACCTACGATGGCGCTTCGTCCCAGCAGAGAGGGACGGGCGCCTTTTTGGTGCCCATGGAGAAGGGACACGACAGGGTGGCAAACAGGTACAAGGACACGACGAACCTCCCCAAGACGGGGTTTCCCATGCGCGCTGGTCTCGCCCACAACGAGCCTAAACGCCTCGCGAAGTGGGAGGAGGACCACGTCTACGAGCGGATGCTTGCCAAGAACGAGGGCCACGACAAGTTCGTGCTGCACGACGGCCCCCCCTACGCCAACGGCCCCATCCACCTGGGGCACGCGCAGAACAAGATCTCCAAGGACATCATCAACCGCTACTGGGCCATGCGCGGCTACCAGACGCCCTACGTGCCGGGTTGGGACTGCCACGGGCAGCCCATCGAGCACAAGGTCGAGGAGACCCTCGGTAGCGATCGCTTCAACCAGCTCTCCACCGAGAAGATCCGCGCGCTGTGCCGCAAGCTCGCCGTCGAGCAGGTCGACACCCAGCGCCAGGGCTTCAAGCGCCTCGGCGTCCTTGGCGAGTGGGACAACCCCTACCTTACCTATACCAACGACTATGACGCCACCGACATAGAGATCTTCAAGGCCATCTTCGACAGGGGCGCCATCTACCGGGGCCGCAAGCCCGTTCACTGGTGCAGCCACTGCCACACCGCCCTGGCCGAGGCCGAGATCGAGTACTCCGACGAGGTCTCGCCAGCCATCTTCGTGCGCTTCGAGATGACGACGGTGCCTGCGGGACTGGAGGCCTACGAGGGCAGGCTCTGGGTGGACATCTGGACGACGACGCCTTGGACGCTTCCGGCCGATGACGCCGTCATCCTGCATCCCGAGGCCGACTACGTGGCGGTCGTCGTGGACGGCCGCGCCGAGATCATGGCAGAGGCCCTCGTCGAGCGCTGCTGCGCGAGGTTCGGCTATAAGGGCTGGGAGCTTGCCAGGCAGGAGGATGGCGACGTCTGGCGCCGCACGGGTAAGGACCTCGCCCGCAACAGGTATAAGCAGCCCATCTTTGCCGACCAGGGCGAAGAGGGCGAGTTCATCTATGCCGACTACGTCACGCTCGACGACGGCACGGGCATCGTCCACACGGCTCCGGGCCACGGCGTCGATGACTACCTCGCCGCCATGAACTTCGACATCCCCGTGGTCATGCCCGTGGACGACGACGGCCGCTTCTATAGGGGTGACAGCCTGGGCACCGGCGGCCCCTGGGGTGGCATGGGCGTGGTCGAGGCCAACCCCAGGATCATCGAGTGGCTCCGCGAGCGCAACACGCTCATCCTGCACGAGGACATCACGCACTCCTACCCGCACTGCTGGAGGTGCAAGAACCCCGTCATCTTTCGCGCCACGAGCCAGTGGTTCGTCTCGATGGACGAGACCGGCCTTCGCGAGCAGGCGCTGGATGCCCTTCGGCAGGTGGCCTTCTTCCCCGCGCACGCCGTAAGGCGCATTGGCTCGATGGTCGAGGGCAGGCCGGACTGGTGCATCTCGCGCCAACGTAACTGGGGTGTGCCCATCCCGGCCTTCACCTGCGAGGATTGCGGTGAGACCGTCATGAGCGACAAGACCCTAGACAGGGTAATCGAGCTCTTCAAGGCAAAGGGCTCCGATGCGTGGTTCACCGACGACCCGCAGGGCTACCTGGGTGATGCCTGCGTCTGTCCCGCCTGCGGCGGAAGCCACCTGAGGGCGAACAGGGACATCCTCGACGTGTGGTGGGACTCGGGCGTCTCGCACACCGCCGTTTGCAGGCACCGTGGCTACCTCGGCTTTCCCGCCGACATGTACCTTGAGGGCTCAGACCAGCACCGCGGCTGGTTCATGAGCTCGCTCATGACCTCCGTGGGCGCCTACGGCGTCGCACCCTACCGGTCGGTGGTCTCGCAGGGGTTCACCCTCGACGGTCAGGGCCGCAAGATGTCCAAGTCGCTCGGCAACGTCATCGACCCCAACAGGGAGTGCGAGACCAGGGGTGCCGACATCCTGCGCCTGTGGGTAGCCTCGGTCGACACCTCAAGCGACGTTCCCTGCGACGACGAGATCCTCTCCCACGTGGGTGATGCCTACCGCAAGATAAGAAACACCTTCCGCTTCCTTCTTGGGGAGCTGGAGGGCCAGTTTGACCTCAAGAGAGACGGCGTCTCCACAGCCGAGCTTCTGCCCTATGACAGGCTGGCGCTCGCCCGCATGTGCCAGGTGCACGACGAGGTCTCGGCGGCCTACGAGGGGTACCGCTTCAACGCCGTCTACCGCACGCTCTACGACTACATCATCACCGAGCTCTCCAACGACTACCTGAACGCCACCAAGGATCGCACCTACTGTGACGCCAGGGACGGCTTTGGGAGAAGGAGTGCCCAGACCGTCTGGTCCCACATCCTCTCGATGCTCGTCCGTGACCTCCAGCCCATCTTGGCATACACGACCGACGAGGTCATGGGCTATCTGCCCGAGTCGCTTAAGGACGGGCAGGCCTACGCGGCTTTGCTCGACTGGTTCGAGGCGCCGATGTCGGCAGGCGAGTGGGAGAAGCTGCTGCCAAGCTACCAGGCGCTCGTGGCCGCCCGCTCGGCCTTCACCAAGGCCTACGACGCTGCACTCGAGTCGGGCGTCGTGACGGAGAAGACCACCCAGGCCACCAAGGCCAAGCTCACGCTTCCCGCCGAGGCGTACGCCCTGCTCACGGGCGAGGGCGCACCCGATCTGGCGGAGGCCTTCGTCTGCTCTGAGGTCTGCGTCTGCGAAGGGGACGAGCTGGCCTGCGAGGTGCTTCCTGCGAGCGGCGAGAAGTGCTTGCGCTGCTGGAACTGGCGCGAGCTTGGTGAGGACGACCTCTGCGAGAGGTGCCACGACGTCATCGAGGGGCTCTAGCGCTACGACGCTCGTCGTTCATGATCGCTGTCCGGGAAGGGGTGGGGGAGCATGGGATACGGTCCGGCGTCCGCGCGAGGCCTCAGGTACACCGTCTTCTGGCTCGTTGCCGTCATCGTGGTCATAGTCGACCAAGCGACAAAGGCGGCGGTGCGCATGCTCGTCTCTGCGGGCAGCGTCTCGACCCTCATACCGGGCATCCTCAACCTCACGCGCGTGCAGAACACGGGCGCGGCCTTCGGCGTAGGCAAGGGGGGTTCCGTCTTTTTCGTCGTCTTCGCCGTGGTGGCCATCATCGCGTGCTGCATCATCGTCTGGCGAGGTGAGTTTCCCGTCCTGCTTGCCATACCCTTCGGCTTCGTCGCGGGCGGTGGTGTGGGCAACATGATAGACAGGCTATCGGCAGGGTCGGTCACGGACTTTCTGTCCTTCGGCTTCGTGAGCTTCCCGGTCTTCAATGTGGCGGACGTCTGCGTGACGATGGGCGTGATTGTCGGCTTTATCGGCTGGGCCGTGTGGGACGCCAGGCGTGAGCGCAGGGAGGGCGGCGACACCGAGGCGGCGTGAGGTGGAGCCTCAGATGACGTGTCCATGGAGCTCGGTCCTGCCGAGCTCGTCCTTGGACGCGAACTGCTCTCGCGTGATACGGTAGATGACCACGGAGTCGTCCTTCTTCTTCACCACCTCGCGTAGCTCCCTCTCAAGCTGTGCGAGCTGTGCTTCGGTTATCGGCCCCTCGAACACGGAGCGGTGGATATGCGTCAGGTACTTCCTGCAGACGCGCAGTGCCTTCTTCACGCGCTTCTTGCCAACGTCGTATGAGAGGACAACGAACACGTTCGCCTCGCTGCCGATTCAGTAGTACTTGTAGGGCCGGTAGCGCTCTCCCGTGAGTACGAGGCGCTGGAAGGCCTGCACCTCGTCGGCGATGATGCGTCGGTAGGTCCTCTTGTGCCCGTCCACGGCTATTGGTGTCTCGAGCTTCTCCTCTAGCTTTCCTAGGAAGATCCTCTTGCCGTCTACGTTCAGGACGATGCCTCCGTCACAGGGGCGGAAGTGGTCAGCCGCACTGATCTCATGCCTGTTCACCAGCGAGAATATCACCCTGTCAACGATGATGGGTTTGAACACGTCGGCCACGTCCAAATTCAGGCTGAAGCTACGCCTGTTGGTGGCGTGCACGACCCCTATCTTTGGGTCGAGCTGCGTCTTCCATATGCACTGCAGCACGTAGTTGTAGAGGACGGTGTTGCCAAAGCTCACAAGAGCGTTGCCGGGATCGGTCGGCGGACGGCGCGTGCGCTTCTCGAAGTCGAAGCTCGTGCCCTCGAGTATGCCCGCGAAGGTGGAGTAGTAGCGCTTGCGCGCACGGGCCTCCACCAGGCGCAGCTCTCCCACGCACAGGCACTCGTTTGCTTCGACTATACACTCGCTTAGGTAGGCGATGGACTCATCCAGCTCGCAGCGTCCGCGCTTGTCGTAGTAGCGCAGGTTCGCCCGCATGTTGTGCATACCCGCTATCTCGAGCGAGCGGGCCACAGAGAGGCGTGCCGCCCCGTCGCTGTACAACTCGCACTGCTTGAGGAAGGCCTCTGCGGGCCTGCGATGGTCAGTGGGCGTGAACGTGCCCATGAGGTCGCCGTAGCGGTTCACGTAGCACAGACGAATGTTGTGCCTACATAGCGTCGCCAGGGCGGCGGACGAGACCGTCACATCGCCGTAGACGTTTATCTGCTCGGTCACCTCGACCGGTATGCCGTGGCGCTCCTCGTCGTTCTCGAAGAGCAGACTCCAGTCCTGTCTGTTGAGGATGCCGTCCTGGACGATGTGGAAGCTGTCGTTCCGGCGGTACACAGATGACGCGTGCCAATTGCTGTATTGGCGTGCGGGCTTGTAGGCGTGCCTGCGCACCTCCACGATACCGTCGCGCTCCACGAGGTCGTAACCCAGGACGCGCCGGTTGATGGCCTCGTACACGCCACTCTTCTTGGTGTTGATGGTAAGCCTGTAGTCAGTGCCTTGCAGGATACCCGTGAGCTCCTCGAAGATCTCGGAGGCCTCAAAGGCATCTTGGCAGTACGCACAGATGTTGTCCGAGAACCTAAACCAGCTGAGTCCACGCCTCTCAAGGTACTGGTCGAAGGAGTTCAGGTAGAGGTTGGCGAGTACGGGACTGATGGCGCTGCCTTGGAGAAGCCCCTTGCTGGGGACCTCAACCTTGCCCTCTCGCTCGACGGGTCGCGAGATGAGCTGCCGTACGAGCTCCAGGCTCGTCTCGTCACATCCCAGCGCGCCCAGAAGCTCGAGGAGCCTGCTGTGGGGAATGGTGGTGAAGTAGTCCTTGAGGTCGATCTCGCACACATAGGGACGACCCTGCTCAACGCAGGACCTGGCGAGCATAGCTGCGTCAAGGGCGCTCTTACCCTCCTGATAGGCAAAGCTGCTGGGAAGGAAGGTTGGCTCGATCGCGGCCTGTAACACGCGCTGCACCAACTTCTCTACCAGACGGTCCTTCACGTTGATGTTGGCGATCTCACGCAGCTTGCCTGATCTGGCGGTGATGTCGTAGCAAAGGACGATGCCCGGGCGATAGCTGCCATCCCTGATGGTACCCGTCACGCGCTCTCCGTTTGCCTTCCAGTATTCGTCGAGCTCCGAGACGCGCATACCATCAGGACCCTGCCCATCGTTTTTCAAGCGAAACGACGCAAGCGCGGCAGTCTGGTTTTCCGGAGAGAGGATCTGATCGATGCCTATCATCTCGTCCACCTCGCCTCAGGGTTATGAGTCGGTCTGTGAATTTCCTCCATACGCGCAGGTGAGATCTACCGTCTACAGCCGTATGATAAACGTTTTGCGGTCATGGTGGCCCTTGGAGGCTAAAAAAGTCGGTCGATGTTTTTCATGTTTTTATCAGCAGATTTAGCTGCGGTACCTTGAAATCATCGACGGACTGTTCGCGTGCATTTTTCAGAAAGTTCATCATTCGTCCATGCTGAGCGGTATGATTTTGTCGGTGAAGCATAGAATCGCTATACTATGCCTTGCGCGAACCTTATCCACGGGGATTGAAACATTCCGCCTGGTCACGTGCGACCAAGCGCAATTCAGGCGCGAACCTTATCCACGGGGATTGAAACTATTGTCCCAGAGAATAACATTTAGCCTCACCCCCTTCCTGCGCGAACCTTATCCACGGGGATTGAAACTCAAGCAAGTTAGTTTTGTAATAAATGAAATTGTACACAAGTATCATGCGCGAACCTTATCCACGGGGATTGAAACAAATGAGCTATCCACAGCTCACTCCCCCGTCGGGGCGCGAACCTTATCCACGGGGATTGAAACTAGAATCAGGCGACCGTCCCTTTGTACCCCCTGAAGCGCGAACCTTATCCACGGGGATTGAAACGGGAACTTTACCACCAAGCGAGCATCTCTTCCAATGCGCGCGAACCTTATCCACGGGGATTGAAACCGTCGGAGACCTCCACCTCCGATGTGTCACACAACGCGCGAACCTTATCCACGGGGATTGAAACTCAATCATTTGGGGACTCACGTCCCCCTCGACGTTCTTAATCTCGAAACGCGCGAACCTTATCCACGGGGATTGAAACTCACCTCCCTTCCCTTTTAGCCTCGAGACGCCACCCTTGCGCGAACCTTATCCACGGGGATTGAAACTTTCTGGGCCGGAACGATCCGGCTCACAATTGTAATCCGAGCGCGAACCTTATCCACGGGGATTGAAACCCCCTCAACGGGGTCGTTTACCTCGCCCAGGATTTCCTGGGCGCGAACCTTATCCACGGGGATTGAAACACTAATCAAGTTGCGCTCCCATCTTGCCTGCTTGGCGCGAACCTTATCCACGGGGATTGAAACCCTCCATGACCGTGAAGGCCACTAGACCAGAATGCGCGCGAACCTTATCCACGGGGATTGAAACGTTCTCGGGAGAACGGACGAGCCTTTCTGCTCGTTCGATCTGCGCGAACCTTATCCACGGGGATTGAAACATTGCAGAGATGAGGTACTTCATCTCTACGACGAACTGCGCGAACCTTATCCACGGGGATTGAAACCGAGCGTAACGCCGTCATCAGAAAAATCGATGCGCTTCGCGCGAACCTTATCCACGGGGATTGAAACCGCATTCGGGTCACTTGGCGGAGCTGAGAACAGCTCCTCCGCGCGAACCTTATCCACGGGGATTGAAACGTTCCAATCTGTAGGACTGTATACGAAACCAGTCCGCGCGAACCTTATCCACGGGGATTGAAACAGGGGCTGCTCCGACCAATGCGTCATATTGACGCATTGACGCGCGAACCTTATCCACGGGGATTGAAACTCAACTCCCACACACTTGAGCCCCCTTCCGGGAGCTCGATTGCGCGAACCTTATCCACGGGGATTGAAACACCTCATCAAGGAGGCGCTTGATGCGCTCCTCATTGTGCGCGAACCTTATCCACGGGGATTGAAACGGTTTCCCCTCCGACGTGGTGCTCCACTCAGCATCCACTACGCGCGAACCTTATCCACGGGGATTGAAACCTAGAGAAGCAAGTGCCCCGAGAGCGCACGTAAATGGCGCGAACCTTATCCACGGGGATTGAAACGACCTCCCGGCCCGTCTGGAAAGCCTTACGTGCATCGCGCGAACCTTATCCACGGGGATTGAAACGCGAGCGAAACTTTATTATCGGAAGACCCGAGGGTCTTCCGGCGCGAACCTTATCCACGGGGATTGAAACGCTCAAGATTACAGATGCTCGCAAAAGCGAGCGAGCGCGAACCTTATCCACGGGGATTGAAACCTTCAAGGAGGCTCTGAGTCTCTACTGCTGTCATGGTCGCGCGAACCTTATCCACGGGGATTGAAACGGTTCGTGTCCGTGACGGTAATCTTACGACCTGCCTCGCGCGAACCTTATCCACGGGGATTGAAACTTGATATAAGTGTCGAAATCGCTACTCGTTATTCTTGCGCGAACCTTATCCACGGGGATTGAAACCCTTGCACCCAGAAATCCTGGATCACGCCAATCTTGCGCGAACCTTATCCACGGGGATTGAAACCCCAAAATCAGGCGACCGTCCTCGTCTATCCCCCTAAGCGCGAACCTTATCCACGGGGATTGAAACGTATTGAATTAGATTTAAAGAAGGATAAAAATTTATTTGCGCGAACCTTATCCACGGGGATTGAAACGTTTCCCAACCAGATTACGGGCGGTCAGCAGCAGCGTGCGCGAACCTTATCCACGGGGATTGAAACATGGATCGCACGGATGCCTAAGGGCGCATTCTAATAGGCGCGAACCTTATCCACGGGGATTGAAACACGGCATCTGCCGTGCCAATCTTGCACACATTACCAGTGCGCGAACCTTATCCACGGGGATTGAAACTCAATCATTTGGGGACTCACGTCCCCCTCGACGTTCTTAATCTCGAAACGCGCGAACCTTATCCACGGGGATTGAAACTCACCTCCCTTCCCTTTTAGCCTCGAGACGCCACCCTTGCGCGAACCTTATCCACGGGGATTGAAACTTTCTGGGCCGGAACGATCCGGCTCACAATTGTAATCCGAGCGCGAACCTTATCCACGGGGATTGAAACCTTCAAGGCAGACCTTCCTACCCTCGTCAATAGCCACCGCGCGCGAACCTTATCCACGGGGATTGAAACGATCTGCGACAGGTCACAGCCAAAGCGTCTAACCAGGCGCGAACCTTATCCACGGGGATTGAAACTTCCCCCGGACTTCAAAGCTGCTTGCATCTCTGCAAGCAGGCGCGAACCTTATCCACGGGGATTGAAACCCGATTCCGTGGCTTTGGAGGGCGCACTCAAGTGCGTGCGCGCGAACCTTATCCACGGGGATTGAAACGACCTGGATTTTGTCCAGACCGAGAACTTGACGGCTGGGCGCGAACCTTATCCACGGGGATTGAAACTTGATTTGACCAAGTAATTCGCTTGACCAGAAAAACTCAGCGCGAACCTTATCCACGGGGATTGAAACCCGTCGGGATTTCGAACTTACTCATGTGTATCCCCTCGCGCGAACCTTATCCACGGGGATTGAAACCCCCCCTCGCCGACATGTCTCTGAACATCTTAGCGAGAACGCTGGCGCGAACCTTATCCACGGGGATTGAAACGGGCGCTGAGTGCTCTTTCTCTGAGCCGGCGCTAGCCGGATCTGCGCGCGAACCTTATCCACGGGGATTGAAACCCTCCCCCGTTGGGATCTCAAACTTACTCATGTCAAGCGCGAACCTTATCCACGGGGATTGAAACTTGGCCTACGTCTGTCCTCGTCGAGCGGACAGACGGCGCGAACCTTATCCACGGGGATTGAAACGTGAACGACTTGGGCATCCCCGCCTCCTCACAGGCGAGGCGCGAACCTTATCCACGGGGATTGAAACGAGGGAAGTGTAGAGGCGTTTATCGCTATCATGTTTTAGGTTTTCCTGAGCGTCGAGCTCCTAAATCTTGCCTTGTTACGTAGATACTTAGGTGAAGGAATATAAAGTGACGCGAAGAGAGGAGGAAAACGCGCGTCCTGCGTTTTGCTGCTTGAGCTGTTGGTAAAGCGCTGGTAGCTTGATCGCATCTCACCATCTTGGAATGCGCAGAACAGCTCGGCTTGGCAAAACTGCGGGATCTCCCAACCTACGGTGTTGGAGAAGTGCTGGCTAAATCAGGCCTAGTAAGTTATCAGGATCCTTTTGGCCGACTGAGATGACCTTGCGGCCGATCAGTCCAAGTTTAATCAGTGCTTCCTCTGTTCTTGCGACTCGATAAGTTCAACTTGTCCTACGTGCTCCAGATACCAAGAGATATGGCCTAAGTCTCGTACCGGGTGCGCAGGGCTGTCGCAAAGAGCCACCAGTGGGCTATCTGTGTGATCTTTTCTGGTTCACTTGTTGGAAGATTTCGTGTTTCAAGTCCGTTAATATAAGCAGTAGATTCACCCTAAGTATAGAAGGAATTATCAGATGAAGACATTCCTCATGGTCACGCCGCAGCAGCCCAAAGGCATGCTGCACTCCCAGCACTACGAGTCCCAAGGCAACTCCTTGCTTGACTTTCCCGGCGAGACCCATTTCCCCATCATTCCCCTTATAAACGGCTACACCGAGGCGGGTGAGGCGATACGCGTCATCACGGTGACATACGGAGAGCCATCAAACTGTGCGAACAATCTCAAGATTCTTCGAGGCGAGCTTGAGGATCTCGAGGGGGCCAAGGGCATATCCATCAGTCTCGACTCTGTGGACGTGCCCTTCGATGATAGTGTCAATGCGCTCATCCACACCTATCAGCTGCTGATCGATTACATGAGCGATGATGATATGCTGTATGCGGACATCACCTTTGGCTCCAAGCCCACACCACTCATGCTCGTGATGAGCATGCAGTACGCCTATCGCCTCAAGGAAAACGTCTCGATGGAGTGCATCGTATATGGGCAAAAGGACTGGTCCGGAGGGGCCGGTGTTAACCGCATCTATGATGTGACTGCCCTTGCAAAGCTCGATGAGCTGGTCCGCGTGCTCGCCGACCTGCGCGTGGCCGAGCCCGAGGTGGCGCTACGCATAATCTTTGGCCTCGATAAGGAGGCCTAGGATGATGCCACAAGCAGTCGCTATGTACAGCCATCGCCTCAAGGACAGCGGAAACAAGAGGCTTGAAGAAAAGATAAATCGTATGTTCTCTGAGTATGCCCAGCTGCGTAACGATCCAAAGGATCGTGACAGGGCGCGGACTCTGCTTGGGGACATCCTCATCCTGCTTTCCAGACACTTTACTGTTGTGGGGCAGGACTTGGAGGTGATGGAGCACCAGACGTCGTTTGATGAGATAATGGATGACATCCTCATTGACGCACTGAAAGAATATGATCCGTCGAGAGGTTTGTTTACTCATTTTCTGCGATACAGATACAAGAAGAATCGACTAAGCGAGGCAATGAGGGAGGATAAGCGTCAGAGGTCACTTGTCGAGTTTCGTGACATGGATGCGCACCCTGATGCCGATGCCGCAGATTCCGACTGGCAGGATGATGACGAGCATGGGGGCGTCGAGGAGCGTCTTGGAGATGCAGATGCTGCGGATTCTGGCTGGCGCTACGATGGTCAGTATTCAACTCTTGGCTATGCAGGTGAGGCCGATGAGATGTGCAAGGCCGTGGTTGTCAGCAAAGTCCTGAGCCTTCTTGACTCATATCTGGAGGGTCTCGGTACCAATCCAGAGACCCAAAGGACACGACTCTACTTTAGAATGATCTTCACCGAACGCATGACCTACTCTGTGAAGGTGACTCCCGTCTTCGAAGACTGCGAGCCGCTCGAGGCTGAGGAGGCCCTCGTCTTCCATATCGTTGAGGTGGGCTTTTTGGACGTGTTCATGGCTGGCATCTGTCGTACGATACGCCAGCTATGGGACACGCCACTGCGTGATGGCTACGGCAAGATTATCAAAAGGGATGATCCGCGCATGCAGCGCAAGAACCCCCCTGCGGAGTGGAAGCTTCGCATCGATGTATATCTTGGATATCTGAAGAAGGAAGGCATTGGTGTCTCCTCGGCGGTCATCAGTCAGAACCGTAAGAAGTTTGCAGACCTATATGAGAAGCTCACCACCTTTGCATAATCGTTGCCCGTAGCACTGCCATTCATTCGCCAGCAAGCAAAACGGCGGATCAAGACACGCCCATTGGGCTTTGTGCCTGCGGTTGGATGGGCTCGAACGGCAGGTAAGTGTATGGCCATGGCCTCGAGGGGGCCTTACCGTCGACGTCTCATTTCTGGGTGCGTCGGGCGGTCCTGCCGGGCTGAGCGCGATATGTCCCGCTGCCTCCTCTCCTCATGCCGCTCGTTTCTTGTGGGCTCCCTCTTTGGTCCTGCCTCGTTAGGCATGTTGTACTGGAAGGTCTCCCTGGTCGTTCTGTTCGTCGTCTGGTAGCACCATTCGGGGGAATAGGTGCCTGGCTGACCGTCCCGCGGCTCCGTGTAGACCGCCTTTACGTTGACGGAGTCCCCTCGCCGTACCTGCATCGCCCAGTCCTGCTCTAGGTCACGGAACATCCCATTTTGCCAGCACTCCCTCGACTCCGACTTACCTCCCCTGTAGCTGTTGAACGAAATCGATTGCTCTACGACCATGCTCGGATGGCAGCCCAGGCTGACAGCGTATAGATGTCCGGCATCCATCGACTCGTGATAGGCAGCCGCACCACCTACCCTGCGCTGAGCGGAGATGTCCCGCAGCCTACATGGCTGCCTCACCTGACGCAACTCGGCGTCCATATAGGCGATGTTTCCCCGATCGTCGGTTACGTAGAGCGTATCGTAATAGACATAGGCACATCTCGGTCGCAGCTTTGTGGGGTCCAGCCTGTCGCTGGTCCTGAGCACGACAGGGTTTTCTCTGTTGTCCACAGTCAGATAGCTTGGGTAGCGCTTCTCCATCGTCCTCGTGTGCACGGTCTCACGTGACATCTCGATGCCACCTACGATCCCATCCTCGAACTCTCTCTTGACCATCTTCACGACACCTCCTATATGACCTTACGACAGTGCGTTGCACAGTTGATGACTGCCGTCACTTGTTCGTCCAAAGCATCCTTCTACCTCGAGAAGTCCACTATGTATGGTCTGCTCGTATCTGCAACAGGTGAGCAGAACGACCCTAGGGTGGGGGTGTGCACGATGCCGCAGTATGTTCCAAAGTCCAGGGGTGGGTGCATGATCTCTGACGTTCCCAACACGGGAACCCGCTCCGTAGACTCCTGCGGCAGCGAACGACCTCGCTGGTCGAGTGACGACGTGACCTTCCGTACCGTATGATCACCCAGTCGCTTCGAGAAGTACCTGGCGGTCGCATCCGACACGTTCCGCAGTGTGATGAGCGTCTTACAGTTCGAGAGGTACCTGTTCCGCTCGTCTTCGTTGCCCAGTTGCGTGACGTCCTGAAGGGCCATCGCGATGCCCACGCCGTAGCTCCTCACCTGGGAGAGTGTCATGTCGAGGGCGATTCTCTTTGCGACGACCGCTGCCTCGTCGATGATCCATGCGTTGGGGAGGTGATTTGACGCAGAGGATCGGCTCGCATAGGCTGACTTCAAAAGTGCGAACATCATGGCCGCAGCCGCCTTCGCTGGGTCTTCATCGCTCAGCTTGGAACCAATGAGCAGCAGTCCGGGCTTCTCGGTTATATCTGCCAACATAAAGTCGCTCGTCTTGGTTACGCGGCGCGCACTCTTGGATTTGAACCATTCGAGCTTGTTCAGGAGGGAGCTGATCGCCAGGGAGTATTCGCCGGAGCTGTAGTCTGCCATGTCAGAAAAATCGACGCAGAGGCCCGGGCTTGCGTCTACTGCGTCCCGGACGTTGTCGTACGAGGACAAAAGCATGTATATGTCATAGAAGGTCGCATCAGGGCATACTCCTAGCGCATACTTGATGAGTCCCCTCAGCCACCTATGATCTCTCTCTATGAAAAAGGGGTCGGATCCCTTATACTCCGCAGGGTCGCCGAGCACTGCAGTCACAAGCTGTGTTCTTGTTATGTCATCGTGGACCTCACTGAGCGGGTTCCAGCGACACGACCTTTTCTCGTCCATCGGATTCCACGTGGTGATCGAGAACCCTTTTATCCCCAGTTCTTCCTTTGCCTTCAGGATGTCGGTGAGCAGATCGCCTTTTACGTCGTTGGCGATGACGCGCCCGCCAGATTTCACAAATCCGAGGATCCAGGGGACGATGATGCCGTAGGTCTTGCCAGACCCCGGTGGTGCGATGATCGCCGCATGGGTGTTGAGGACCTCCCACGGAAGGCAGGCGTTTTGTACGAACCCGGTTCGCGGGTTGCGTAGCCGTCCGAGTGGCACGACTCCGCTCATAAGTCCTCCAGCAATCCGTTCGGGCAGGTCAATACCCCTATAGTCCATCAGACCGTCGCTGTCCGTCCCGGCCTGATCACCTGTGAGCAGGTAGCCCGACGCCAACGCGGTCCTATTAGAGGACAACCGCCTTTGCGCCCTCTTTACCTTCACTGAGTCGATGAGGTTGCCCACACCCCTGTTCATCGCGTTGCCGACGGCAAAGCCTGCCGAGATCATCTTCCCTGCGCAGCTCAACAAACCCATTATCCTCGACCACCCCTCCAAGAATCGTGACTGCCGTCAAATCTCTTCCTTAGGCGGTTCTTCAGCCCGCGAAACCCACTGCCTTGAATTTCTTCGTATATGCGCTCCCACCATGTGACGAACTGCCAATTGGTCATGTGGTCATTATGGACTGTGGCGTCAATGAGGGACAACCTCTTGTCGGAGAGTCTCTTGCAGGCATCCAAGAACGCCGAATCAAATCTCCGGCTTCGTAACGAGCATACGTAGCGAGCAACTTTGAGCCATTTCTCTTGAGTATAGCGGCTGAACGTATACTTCAACACGATAGAGACGAACGTCTGGTTGAGCTTGAATCCAGATTCGTAGATCACCTGTCTGAGGCACTGCGGGGTGTCGGCTCCGTCCAATACGTGAGGGATCGTCCACTTAGCAAACGCATCATCGACGGGAACGCCCCCCATTCCCAACTTATCGCCAGTACCCAGTATCCACTTCGAGGCTGACAGGAGCTCGTCTGCGCTTCTTGCCTCGTTGAGGAAGATCCCTGTGACGAGGCCCCAGAGTCGTCCGCATTTTTTCGTGTCAAGGCCGCACCCATACGCCCAATCCCAGATCCTGAGGATACGCTCCGAGTCGGCGCCGGTCATCCCTGCGTAGGCGTATGTCGACACAGCCTCACACACCAGGGTCTCAGCCTCGCCGAATGCTACATTGTGAGCCATTATGAACTCGAGGAGATGCATTCTCTCGGCAGGGTCGGTCGCATGCTTGAAGTATGCATTGACATAGGGGGGATATTCTGTCGTTGAGCGGAGAATGCCGATGATGCCATCAAACTGGCTGCGTGGGCTTCCGCAGGCTGGATTCTGCAGGAATAGCGAAAACAACGTCAGAGCCTGTTGGCCACGTGGTCCGCCCAGTTCCACGAACCTCCGGTACACGACGAGACTCTCTGCGGGATACTGCTCGAGCATCCTCGAATAGAAGTGTTGCCAGAGGATGGACGTCGCCTGGTCACCCCCAGAGTGGGTGAGTAGCTTCTTTTCTGCCGCAAGGCACAGGTCCAAGAGGCCGTCGGCGCTCGTCGCCAGGGAGTCCAAGAAGCCCAGGACCGTATTTCGGCTCCCTGCGTCCCCAATCAGGTCAGGTGCGGAGGACTGCTCAAGGACCTTGAAAAGATAGTCCTGATTCTGCTCCTCCGACCCATGGCTCGATAGGAAGTCGAGTGCCTGGTTCAAAGAGTTCGGGTCAAAGATGCCGATGCTCATCTGGTAGACGGCCAGTGCGCCGTACATGCCATCATCCGCGACCCTGTATGACGGATATCCCTTATCGAGGAACGCATGGAAATTATGGAGCGAGTCAGGTGACACAGAGAATGCTAGCTCGAGGAAGTCTGAGAACTCAGTATCCGTCGACACGCTCGGCACGCTTCCGTTTATCAGATCAAACAGTACATACTCGGGCTGTGTGGGTGGGAAGAGCGTTCCCTCCTCGACTATCCCCACTATGTCCCAGGTACTCTCCATAGGGTTATACAGATAGCTTATGAAGCTGACGTTTTCAGCACATCTCAGTGGCAGCACGTAGTGAAGCGCGGCAATCCACTTGATGATGTTAGGGCCAGAATCGTTTATGAGTATCCGTTTTTCATCGCGGGGCTTGGCCAGCAGGCAGGCGGCCATCCTCTTGAGGATATCAAGCCTTTCCTGCTCGCGCAGGAACATCGACACCGTGTCCATGCTGATGATGTGCCCAGTGCCAAGCTCTACGTCATCAAGGTAGGGCGGCTTGGTCTCGAGGTTGACCTCATCAAAGCCCATGGAGCTGCGAAAGCTCTCGGAGGCAAAGAACTCGGCCGGATAGGCGTCGAGTGCCTCTAAGACCATGTGATGTGCCAAAAAGTTGCCAAAACGCCCCGTGGGGCCCATGTAGTCCTTTCCTAGGTATGTCGTCAGGGAGATGTCGCACAGTCCCTCGTGCACCTTCCTGTAGGCAAAGGAGCGTGGTAGGTCAGATATCACCTCATCTGATATTGACACGCCCGATGGGAGGTTGGGCATCCTGTAGGAGAGGGTCGGCTGCAGGCTCCCTATATCGTCGATGGGAAAGCCCCGATCAAAGGAGTATACCTGCAGACCGTCGTTGGTTCCCAACCGACCTCGACGGCATGACGTATAGAGGAGCTGGTGCGCTTTCATTGTGCCTCCTGGTGGCGCTTGTCGACTTTGAACATCGCATGGTGTCCGGACCTTGCGTCGGGTGGGGTCAACTCGCATGAATGCGGAGTTGCGCGATTACCTGGCATGGATCATCTCTCGCCATCTTTTGGGCAGAGATTTCAGATTCTGGAGCCAGTTTGGTTGGCGGGAGTCCCCAAGTATGCCGTTCTCCCTGAGTATCCAGAGGAAGGGGTCTTCCACGCGGTGAGGGAGTGGCCTCTTTATCTTACGATCGTTGTCAGCGTCGGGATGGTTCTCTAGCCCCAGCGCCGAGACTGCGAAGAACGAATAATTGGTGTAGTCATTCTTCACCGTGGTGATAAACGCCTCCTCCCCCCATCTAAGCAGGAACGCGCGAATCTCCGCGTCGACGTTGTGCATGTCGTTCAGATCGATGTTCCCGAGGCTCGCGCTGCCATTGAGGACGGTTGAGTCCTCTTGGATCAGCGAGGCAATCGCATCCAACTTGGTGAGAACCAGCGCTATGGGGGTCTTGATTTTGCTCGTGCTCCTCATTCCGCGGTAGTTACGAATCAAGTTTGACACATGTGACATGACGCTGATGTTCGAGGTCTTCGCTGCGCCGGACGAGGAGCCTGCGAAGACTGCTGGCTCACGTTGCGCTATGCGCTCCTCGATGTCCGGTATCTGGAACGGGTCAAGCAGACAGATGATCCCCGATGACATATAGATATACTTGTTGATTACCGCCATTAGGTCCTCGTCGCCGAAGTTCTCGCCGGCGGTGTCGAAGAACGCGAACGTGTAGAGCTTGAGTAAGGGACCCCTCTGCACCTTCATCTCGTAGATGAGTGGGGCTTCCTGACTGCCAGGGGCCGTTGCCTCGAGGGCTTGGGGAGCTACATCGTCGTAGAGCTTGCCAAACTTGCGCTTCCACTCGGCTTGGCTGCCCCCGAAGTCAACGAAGCTCGCATTGAACTCCGGTGCCACTCTGTGACAGAGCTCATCCATAAGTACCCCCACATAATGGCTCTTGCCGGAGCCGCGTGTCCCAACGATGGATATGATCGTGTTCTTTCCGGTGAGGGTGCCCTCGGGAATCTTCCTGTGGCACTGCGGGCACACTGCGGCGGCCATGGTCTGGTTACAATCAGGACACCTCTGGGATGCCAAGTTGCTCGCCCTCGACATGAGGGTGATCGGGATGACCTTGTATGTCTTGCAGCTTGGGCAGTAGTACTCTACGTCAGAAAGATTACTCGTGTCGTAGCAGTACGGACAGAGGAATGTCGCTTTGCCTGCCATCATTCTTCCTAACTGATCTGGTTGGTTGAACCGGTTGCGAGCTTGAGCTGAAAGCGAGTCCCCCTATCCTGAAGGAAGGGCTTCGCGTACATGTTCTTTGGGAGGGGTGATGGTAGCTTCAGATCGCATTCGAACTTGTCTGAGAGCGGACGAGGGGCTATGAACTGAAGGTGCTTAGATGACTCAGGGTCCATGGGGGCGTATCCCTGCTGGTATACGATTTCGATCTGCGGGATCTTATCGACCGGCCTATCCGATGTCAAGGAGAACCTCACTTCCTTTGAGAATAGCCCCCTTCTCTTGAACGAGTAGGTGAGTACGACCTTGTCCTGCAGATTGAGCTGGCATCGCACGAGCGCTGAGCAATACGACCTCTCTGATACGTTGGTCTTGAGACACACCGCCACAAAGTACCTACGCTTATGTGCGTTTTCGATGTCGATGTAACCGTAGCGCTCATAGTGCGTCACAGGCACCTCCTTGACCTGCGCCCTAGGGTCATCGATGCCCGTAGGCTCCTTGTCATGGCGCCACGCCACTGCAACGTCGGTTTCTCCCTCGTCGGGCAGGTCAAGTCGTAGGATGACTCTCCCGTTGGCAACGCTGAGCCTTGGGTTCTTGGGGGTCATGCTCCCGACCGACAGCGCCTCAAGAGGCAGATCACTGTACCGCGATGCCAGTTCCTGGAGCCCCGGCAGGTCTCGGCACTCCTCGAAGGCCTGCCCACAGAGCTCGAGGACGTCTCCCTTCGACGTAGCTGCCTGAGCCTGCCTATACTTCTGTTGGGCGGCCTCGATCTGGGAGGCTATGCGACTTTCCAGCGGGGGGTTGCCGTACTGGGGATAGCTTCTTCTCAAAGCCTCGATAAGGTCTTTTGCCTGGCAGTAATAGCCACCCTCTACCCTCCGCTTGATCTTGGCTGTCCGCGAGCCGATCTTGCCCTCCATACGCTTGAGGTCATCCTCGATTGACGCAATCTCCTCGTGCCCGGGGCACAGCTTGTTCGCTTGTGCCAAGAGATCACGCGCCTTTTCAGGGTCGCAGGCATCCAGGGCCTTTCGAGCAGACTGTATGACTCGCTCAGCCTGATAGATGTCAGCGAACTTGAACCCGCATCCACAGTAATTATAGGTGTTGGGACAGCTCTTTCCACATTTTGGGCAGGTCTGCCAGAGCTCTCTGCCGCATCGCACGCATTTGGTTCTGCCGTCGCTCGTGTCGTTGAGGCATCCGCATCGACATGCCTGCACATTCTCCAGTGATGGCGACGCCTCCTTCCCGACATCGTATAAGAATCCCTTGACCTCGCACATCGCCACAAAGAACTCTGCCGCACCGTTGGCGTGAGGAAAGTAGGGCATCAATCGCTTGACATAGGCCTCGCTTTCAGATCGGCTGTATTTTCCGCCGTTGATTGTCTTGATCTCCTCCTCGATCGCGTCAACCTCACCCTTGCGACGGTTAAAGGCGAGGAACTCGTCATACGCCTTGCGCGCCTCATCATCCTTGAATGCCTGGCGCGCGTCAGCGGCCGCATTGCGTAGGTTCGTCTTCTCCTGGCTTATCTTTCCCTTGGAGCACTCCTTGCGCTTGTCTTCCGCAGCCTGATAGAGCTCCTCCCTCGTGAGGCTGTGAGGATCATCAACGTCGGGAAACAGGAAGGAGTAGAAGTCTGACTTTCCTACGCTTGACAGATGCGCTTGGGCGGCATTGAACTTTTTAAAGTACTTCTCGTGCTGCGCGGGGACCTTGTTGTAGCCGTTGTCGTATACGGACTGGTATCGTTCCGATGAAGTGCCCCCCTCGTCCTCGATGATGTCTATGTGGAGGTCGGCCGCACGATTTTCGACATCCTCCTGACTGAACCCAAGCGCCTCTATCTTCGGCAACTCCACGATGCGCTGGATCTTCTGTCTCTCGATCTTGATAGAGTGGTCTTCTGCGTGTGTGCACACCTGCTTAAGGACCTTGTCGAGGGGCCCGAACTTTGCCTCTCGTGCTTCCTCGTACATGTTCCTGCGTTTTTGGGGATCCGACAGGTCCCGTTCCATCTGGTCGGCCTTTTGGATGTACATGGAGTACAGGGCACCATACGTTGGGTCGGCTGAGCGGAGGTTCCACTCGCTGCGCTTCTTCATGATGCGCTGTTTGATGACTTCCAGGTCCTCTTCTGGCGGGTCGAACGCGAGGTCGAGTGCCACGTACCAGTTGGTGTCCTGTATGCCCCGCTTCCAATCGTCCTTTTTGGCCACTTCTTGCTCCTAACTTGATCGAAGTGCGGTGATAGACTCAGAGCCAGCTTGGATGACCTGAGCTATCCTTCCGAATGCTGTTTTGAGCTGGGCGAGGTCCGTCATCGACGCAAACTCGTCGGTGGTGGCGACTTGGCGCAGGAAGCGCTCGTCCGCGCTGCCGAACCCGATGGTGATGATGTGTATCCCGCGATCGTGCAGGACTCGCGCATGCGATGCAGCCAGGTCTTGGTTCTCCCATTCGCCATCGGTCAGCACGACCAGATAGCCCCCTTCCTCAAGGCAGTCCGCACCAATGAAGGGATCTGTGAGGTTTCCGCATCCGACACCATCTGGGTCGCTGCCCTGGAAATTAATATGTATTTTTATTGTGGATATATGCTGTTTTAGTGACTCATAATCCGAGGAGGGTGGGGCCAGGAGCTTCGTTTTGTCTGCGAACAGGAGGACGCCGACATCGACTCCCGTCTCTGCCATTTCATCCACGAAGCCCCTCATTGCCGACTTGGCCTCCTCCAGTGGATATCCATCCATGGATCCTGACACATCGAGGGCAAGGAGAACGGGGCTCATTGAGGCCGCCCTCGGTGGCTCGTCTGTCCAAGACATGTCTTCTGGGACTCGACCGACCTGGACATCCAGCGGCTTGCTGTTCTGCTTGGCTGTGACTGCCACCAGCCCGTCTCCATCGTATGAGTACGTGACGTCCACGCGCTCTCCGACCTCTGAGCCGCTACCTTCGATTCCGGATATGACATACTTGTTTACGATGGCGTTGTCCAGGGGTCTTTCTTCCTCGCCTTGGAGGACGAAGACGTGCATCTTGGCGTTGTGCCTGGCGGCAGGGAGCGTGTGTGACTTGGTCATGCTTGCGGGAATCTTCGTGTTCTTGTGGATGATAATGCTGTTGACATACCTTTCGCCGGTGGCATCGATCGCGATCATCCCCAGAGAGTGAGCCACGACGTCAGACACCCTGAACCCGATCCGGGGAAGAGTCCCACCGGCCGTGATGCGTCCGGCAGACATGGGTAGGCGATCGTTTTCTTTGAGGCTTGCCTTTATGGCGGCTCCCATGGCCACCGCCTCGTCGACGTTCACTCCGCGCTCGACGCTCACCCCTGACGTTCGCGTGAGGTAGTCTGCTATCATCGGCATTTTGGTGGATCCGCCGACCAATATGATGCTGTCTATGTCATTCCACGAGAGGTTGAGGTCGCCGAAGAGCGCCTCGATGATATCTCCCGTGCGTTCGCAGAGCGTCTCGCTGATGTCGTTGAAGTCATCACGCCTGATCTTGAGCTTGCAGCTTGTTCCATTGACGTATAGAGAGGTCGAGACCTCCTTCTTGACCGTCAGCTGCTTCTTAAGTTGTTCCGCCTTGCCTTGGAGCAAGGTCCTCTGGCCGGGGAGGTCTGCCATGCCCTCACCGTACGTCGCGGTCAGCTGGTCGGCGAAAAACCGAGACAGGGAATCGTCCCAGTCCTTACCTCCTAATTGGTGATCACCATTGCTGCCCATCACGTCAATGCCAGAGCTCGACACCCTCGCAATCGTGACGTCAAAGGTACCGCCGCCAAGGTCGTAGAGCAGCACGGTCTTGGGGCTTCCGGCCTTGTCGAGCCCGTACGCGAACGCTGCGGCGGTGGGCTCGTGCACGGTTGACAGGAGGTTTATGCCAGCACGCTTCGCCGCGTCCACGGTCGCCTGAACCTGTCTGTGCGCAAAGTACGCGGGCACGGTTATGACCGCGCCGTCCACCTTGTCTCCCAGCTGTTTCTCCACGTCGTCGACGAGCCTCTCAAGGAAAAGCGCACTGAGGTCAGCTGCCGAGTACCTCCTTCCCAGTATCGTCTGCTCAAACCCTTCCTCGCCCATGTGGCGCTTATAGAAGGCGGCGGCATTGGGGTTACCCGCTTCGTACTCCGTCTTGGCCTCCTCTCCCCAGAGGCAATCTCCGTCAGGCATGATGCAGATCGCCGATGGGGTCGTCGTCATCCCAAACCCGTTCTGTACGATGCGGGGCTTTCCCGCATGAGTGTCAAACGTCGCGACGGCGCTGTACGTCGTGCCGAGGTCGATGCCAATTCGTGTGCCCATGATCAGAACGCCTTGATCTGGGTGGAGCTTGACCGCTTCTGTGCCTGTGTCAGCTCCTCAGCCGACAGGGAGCCGGCAACCCGCAGTTCCGTGCGTACCTCGTTGCCTGTGGTCAGGTCCTTTCCATAGACCTTTAGGAGTCCCTGGTTGTCGAGCGAGAGCGTTATCTCGACTGGGGCGCCGGACGGGAGGTTGCCCGGAAGCAGAAGCTCGGCTTTTCCGACGAGTAGCTCCTCGTCGTACTCGTAGCGCTCTTCGAGGTAGTCGGACTCGAAGATTCTGATCAAGACGCATGTTTGGTTGTCGAACGCTACCCCAAAAGTCTCCTTCTGCTCGAGCGACCCGTCCGGCATCGGGGAGTTTTTGAGTATCATGTTCTTGATCTCCTCCACATTGGGGTCGTTATCGGATAGGACGGCCACGCCATAGCTTTTCGTCGCCGCTGTCGTTATCGAGATCGGCCTGGTGCCCCCGCTGATGAGGGAGACGTCCACGTTGAGGTCTTCCTTGTAGTTGTCTGGGTTCTCGATCTGGGGCGCGGCCTCGTCCTTCGACGTGTCGTCTCCCCAGTCATTCAGCTTCTTCTGGTTGTTGACGTACACGTTTACGGCGTAGAGCGCGGCACCTTTCGCGACCGCCTCGTCAGGCTCGTGACTCTTGGGCTCGATGCCGTACTTGCTGACGATGGCATCATGCACCTGGGGCATCCTCGTGGAACCGCCGACCAGCAGTATCCCGTCGATGCTCACGCCCCTTTGCCGTGCCACCTCGATGGCCTGATCGGTGATATCGAATGTACGGTCTAGGAGGGATTCGGTTATGGTGTCAAACGTCTCGCGGGTCACCTGTATTGCCTCGCTGCCTACCTGTGTGGTGATCCTCGCCAAGGCCTCCGGCTTGCTGGACAGCCTCTTCTTCGTGTCCTCTGCGGTTTGTCTGATGCTTTGCTCGTCGTAGGGGGTGAACTCGTAGTCCACGCCTACCTTGTCGAGGTAGGCCTCCTTGAGGTAGTTGATCAGGCAGTCGTCCCAATCCTTGCCGCCCAGCTGGTGGTCGCCGTCGGAGCAGATCTCCTCGATGCTGCCGCCACCTATACGCATGATCGTCACGTCGAAGGTGCCTCCGCCGAGGTCGAACACCATATAGTTCTTGCTCTCATCAAAGGAGGTGACGCCAAAGTGAATTGCTGCTGCGAGCGGCTCCTTTATGATCTCCATGACGTTGAGCCCCGCGATCTTTCCGGCGTCTTGCGTCGCGAGTCGCTGGGCTGCCCCAAAGTATGCGGGACACGTGATGACGACGTCCTTGACCTCTGCCCCCAGCGTGGAGTCTTTTACGTCCTTGACGAACTTCTTTAGGATATACCCCGATATCTCCTCGGGAGAGTACATGCTTCCGTTGATGTCATACTTGAACCCCTCCTCTCCCATGTGGCGCTTCGCAAACTGTACGGTCGATTCCTCCTCCGTGATCGCGCCTTCCTTTGCGACCTCTCCTACGACGACATCGCCGTCCTCCTGTATCTGCACGACGGAGGGTGTGATGTTCTTGCCCTCGCTGTTTTGCAGGATTACCGCATGTCCCGTGTCATCGACGTAGGATATGCACGAGTAGGTGGTGCCAAGGTCGATTCCAAACACATACTTTTCAGACATCTGATCCTCCTTGATCGATCTAACTTCTATCACTGTAGACATAGACGGATACCATTTGTGGTGAGAGCGTCTTGCCCCTGTACTCGTAACCGTCACCAAACACGCTAGCTATTGTCTTGCTGAGCTCGCTTTTGTCCGTGCGGACCCTCTCGACGGCCCTGTGCCTCTTCGGGTCGAAGGGCTCGCCAGACGATGATGCGAAGACCTCGACATCCGCATCCCCAAGCACCTGCGTCATATCGTCCACAAAGGACGCGAGTGTACTGAGCGGCACGTTGCGTTCTTCTTCGAGCTTTTGCTCGTACGTTGAGACAACCTTGAGGAGGTTCTCCCTCAGGCCTATGACCCCCTTCAGTATCGGACGTATGAGCTGACCGTACAGGTCGCTCCTGTACGACTGAAGCTCCTCATGCATCCGGTCGATGACCTTCGCCTCGGCATCTGTCCTTGCGATGCGCCTGTCGAACCGCACGCCCATCTCTCGGACCTCAAGGCTCATGGTGTCCATGGCCTCCATGATGTTTGCCAAGGAACAGGGCGCTTCCCCGTCATTGGGCCCGGACCCCTCCTGGGCCTCGGTTCCACTTTCCATTGTGACGCTTCTCTCGGCCTCGTCCGTTGCGGCAGGGCCCCCATAAGTCATCTCACTATCGGCGGCACTGTCGCCGGGCCTGGCTTCCTCACCCCCTTGGTCGAGCGTAGATGGTTCATGTATGCTGCCGTCAAGCTCGCTGGTAGAGGCTGGCTCTTGCGGTGAGGTGACACTATCCGTTGGATCCTCCCAGGAACTCTCGCAGCCCGCGCCCTTGTCAGGCGGGATTGGTGTGTCGTTACCCTCTTTGTTCATACCTGTCCTCCTATCTCAGTTCCGTCAGTCCGACTGGGCGCTTACTGAATTCGCAGTCACACCAGAGCCTCCCGAGCGATCTGTCTGCTCCTCTCACAAGCCATTCCATCACCGGCATGACACCCTTGGGCTTGAACGATCCGTCCATGGCGGTGTGCCCTATGGGACTGCAGGAGAAGTAGCGGTTATTGGAGAAGTTCATATTGATGTTGATCAGGAAGTTCTTGAGACCGTTGTCTACGAGGAACTTCCTACACAGGTAGTCCTCGGCGTCGTAGTGGTTAGTTAAGTCGTAATCTTTGCTATTGTTGAGATGCGTGCTACCATCTC
>ERZ772967.577-NODE-577-length-28566-cov-65.419698_pt1 | contig 28566 bp, 21 predicted proteins | sample MGYA00511677_ERZ772967 | MGnify/ENA primary metagenome ERZ772967 (study PRJEB29015, sample SAMEA2737931) | human oral metagenome | biome: human oral; feature: human-associated habitat; material: dental | place: China | collected 2146 ...
ACGTCGGCGCCTCGCGCTTCGACCCGCTGCTGGACCTGCTCGCCTCGCTGCTCGAGCCCGCCTACGGCTTCGGATCGCTGCACGCCTTCAAGCGCAAGTTCAAGCCGCGCAAGGTCCCCATGTACCTGGCCGTGCCCGACGTCGTGGACCTCGCCGCCGTCGGCGTGGCCATCGGCCGCGCCTACCTGCCCGACCTGACCCCCGCCCAGACGGCGCGCTTCGCGCAGGTGCTCGTGGCGCATGACTGACGCGCTCTCCGAGGCCCTGCGCTCCGTGCGGCTGATCCAGCCCTGGATGGGCGGGGCGTGCCTGGCCGTGGTCGTGCTGATCGCGGGGGCGCTGTGGGGGACGCGGACCCGCCATCTTCCCCGGCGCCGTCAGGTGGCGGCGCCGCTGGCGGGGCTGACGCTCTCCCTGGTCGGCTGGTGCGCGGTGGACGTGGTGTGGCGCCCGGTGGCCGACGGCCTGGGCCCGGTGGTCTGGGTGTGGTTGGGCCTGACCGGCGCCGTCGTCGTCCAGGTGCTGCTGGGGGGCAGCGCTCGGGCCGACCATGACCGCGTGCACGACTGGAAGCGGCGGCTGGTGCGCGCGGTCGGGTCGGGTGCGAGCATTGCGGCGACGGTGGCGGCGGCCCTGCTGGCGGTCAACGCATTCTTCGCGGCCTTCCCCTCGTTGGCGGCGGTCTTCGGCATGGGTGTGGCGACGACGCCGCTGGCCGCGCTTCCCGCGGCGGCGGCGCATCCCCGGGCTCCGCAGCGGGGCGGGGAGGCGCTGTCCTCGACGTGGAGCGCACCCGCCGACATGCCGTCGCGCGGTGAGGTGGTCACGGCGACGATCCCCGCCGGCGACCAGTCCGGCACGCGGGGGTTCAGGCCCCGGGACGCCCTGATCTACCTGCCGCCCGCCTATCTGACGGAGCAGCGGCCCGCCCTGCCGGTGGTCGTCGCGCTCACGGGACAGCCCGGGAGTCCCTCGGACTGGTACGAGCTGGGCGGACTGAAGGACACGATGGACGCCTACGCGGCGGCGCACGACGGCCTGGCGCCGGTGGTGGTGGTCGCCGACCTGCTCGGCAATCCCTACCGCAACCCCCTGTGCTCCGACACCGTGCGCGGCGGGAGGGTGGCGACCTACCTGGAGCACGACGTGCCGGCCTGGATCCGGGAGAACCTGCAGGTGGACACCGATCCGGCGCACTGGGCGGTGGCGGGGCTCTCCAACGGCGGGACCTGCGCGCTGCAGGTGGTCAGCCGGTCCCCGCAGGTCTACCCGACCTTCCTGGCGATGAGTGCGGAGGAGCACCCGAGCCTGGGGTCGGAGGAGCGGACGGTGAGGGTCGGCTTCGACGGCGACCGTGCGGCCTACGAGGCCAACGACCCGATCTCGATCATGGCGTCCGCGCCGTCCGGGCGGTACGCGGATGTGGCGGGCGTCGTGTCCGTCGGGAGCGATGACCACGAGTACGCGCCCGCGGCGTCCGTGCTGGCGGAGGCCGCGACGCGGGCGGGCATGAGCATCTCCCAGCGGGACTACCCCGGCAGGCACACGTGGGCGCTGTGGTCGGTGGCGATGGCGGACCAGGTGGACTGGCTCGGCTGCCGGCTGGGGATCACCCCGGCCCCCTAACGCCGAGATCGGTCCGGTTCCGCACCGAGATCGGTCCGGTTCCGCGCCGAGATCGGTCCGGTTCCGCGCCGAACTCGAGCCGGAACCCGACCGATCTCGGCGACCAAGCGCCCGGATCCCCGTGCCCGCCCGCCGCCCGGCCTCCGCCTCGCGCTCGGCTCAGCGCAGGACGTAGCCGCCGAGCCACCGCCGCATGGCGGCGAAGACCTGCTCGCGCACGGGCGGGGCCGACAGCACCAGGTCGTGCACGCCGCCGTCGAACCGCGCCACCGTCACGAGCTTGCCCAGTCCGATGGCGCGGCGGGCCGTCGCGTCGGCGTCCACAATGGTGTCGGTGCACCGCGAGTCCTCCGTCCGCGTCACCCCCAGGTGGCTGCGCGCCGATCCCATCGACAGGACCGGGCAGCGGATGTCGAGTCCGGCGGCCACGCGCGCCTGCCCGTCCAGGATGGCCAGCAGCCAGCCCGGACGGATCGGTGCGGACGGCAGGAACGACCACCGGGGCTCGATGCCCCATCCGGTGACGTAGGGGTCGTCCGCCCAGGACGGGTCCGGCAGCTCGCCGTCGCGCTCCGTCCACCCGTCCGTGATGCGGAAGAGCGCCTCGGGCGCGTAGGCGGGGGTCGGGATGGACATGCGCGGGTCGCGCCGCGCCAGCGTCCTGACGACCGATTCGCCGATCATGCGCACCGGCACGGATCCCTGGAGCTCCAGCCACGCCGAGTTCAGCATGAGCGCCGCCAGCGCTCCGGGGTGGCGGTCGGCCCACAGGCAGGCGGTGAGCCCGCCGGCGGAGTGCCCGCACAGGACGACGTCGGTGCCCCAACCGCGCTCGGCCCGGATGGCCGCCAGGGCCAGATCGATCTCCTCGTCGTAGTCGGTCAGCGAGGTGATCCACCCGAGCATCTGCCCCTCGCGCAGCGAGCGCCCGTAGCGACGCAGGTCCAGGGCGTAGAAGGCCCCGCCCAGGCGCGAGATCTCCCGTGCCAGGTCCCTCTGGAAGAAGTAGTCGTTCCAGCCATGCAGGTACAGCAGGGCGAAGGTCGTCCGCGTCGGTGTGCCCGCGAGGGCGCCGGGATCCGAGGCGGGCATGTGCCGCACCAGCGTGGCGACCGCGCCGTCGTCCTCCTCGTCGGGCAGGAGCTCGAGCGTGCGCGCCTCGAAGCCGGGGCCGAGGAGGTCGGGGCCCCAGGCGCCGACCGGTGCGGACGCGCTCACCCCCCGGCCTCCGCGCCGGGCGCCGTCCCGGTCCCGGACCGGGCCGTCTCCGAGCCGGTTCGACGTCCCGAGTCCGCTCCCTGCCGAGTCGCTGCGGCCCCCGTCCGGTCCCCCGACTCGGCCCCGGCGAGGAATCGGCGCAGGATCGCCTCCATCTGCTCGGTCTCGATGAGGAAGCCGTCGTGCCCGTGCAAGGAGTGGATGGTCTCGCGGCGCGCCCCCGGAATCCCGTCGGCGAGCTCCTCGGCCTGCGCGGGCTGGAAGAGGCGGTCGGAATCGACGTCGACGACGAGAGCGCGGGCGGTGACGGTGCTCAGCGCGGCCCGGATGCCGCCGCGCCCGGTGCCGACGTCGTGGACCATCATCGAGTGGGTGACGATGAGGTAGGTGTTGGCGTCGAAGCGGGCCAGCAGCTTGCCGGCGTGGTAGTCGAGGTAGGACTCGATCTGGTAGCGGCCGCCGACGGCGGGGTCCTCGTCGTCCTGGTGGGACCGTCCGAAGCGGGCGTCGAGCTCGGCGGCGCTGCGGTAGGTCGTATGGGCCAGCGCCCGCGCCAGGCCCAGGCCGCGCACGGGGCCGACGGAATGGGAGTAGTAGTCGCCGTCGAAGAAGTACGGGTCGGCCACGATGGCGAGCTCCTGGAGGTGGCACCAGGCGAGCTGGTCGGCGGTGGTCGAGGCGCCGGTGGCCACGAGCGCCAGGTTGCGCACCCTCTCCGGGTGGCTGACGGCCCACTCGATGGCGCGATGCCCGCCCAGACTGGCGCCGATGACCAGGTGGAAGGCGGCGATGCCCAGGGCGTCGGCGAGTCGCGTCTCGGCCTCGACGGCGTCGCGGGTGGTCAGCCACGGGAAGCGCGAGCCCCAGGGGCGGCCATCGGGGGCGATGGAGGAGGGCCCCGTCGATCCCTGGCACCCGCCCAGGATGTTGGCTGCGACGACGAAGTAGCGGTCGGTGTCGATGGCGCGGCCGGGCCCGACCAGGGCGTTCCACCACCCCGGGGCGGGGTGCCCGGGGGCGGCGTCGCCGGTGACGTGGGAGTCCCCGGTCAGCGCGTGCAGGACGAGGACGGCGTTGTCGCGCTCCGGGCTGAGCGTGCCCCAGGTCTCGAAGGCGAGATGGGTGTCCGGCAGGACCTCGCCGGACTCCAGGGGCAGGTCGCCGATCTCCACGAAGCGGCGGTGGCCGGGCTCGTCGCCGGGGCGCCACGCCCCGGTGGGGGAACCCGCCCGACGGTCCACGAGCTTGAGGGCCGCGGTGCCGACGCCGGGGGCGGGGGAGGGCGAGGTCATGGCGGTCATCGTATCGCGCGTTGTTCCGGCGATCGCCCTGCGGTCGCCCGGCGCACGGGGACTCCGCGAACGCGCCCCGCGCCCCAGCAGCTCGCCCTGCGGTCGCCCAGCGCACGGGGACTCCGCGAACGCGCCCCGCGCCCCAGCAGCTCGCCCTGCGGTCGCCCGGCGCACGGGGACTCCGGCGAGGTCGGTTGCGGAGCCGCTCGGGCGGCCCGAGCGAGTGCTTCGCCACTTGGACCGGTGGTTCGCCGATCAGAGGTATACAGCACTGGCTCGAGTGGCGAGGCATGCGGGATCTCCGGGCCCTTGGCGCAACCGGCGTCAGTCGGCGTGCCTCTCGATGAAGCGGAGGATCGCCTCCTCGCCCCGGCGGCCGTGGCCGACGATGAGGTGCCCGCCGGTGTCGAAGATCGCCGTCGTCAGATCCGGGTACCGGTGCATCGAGGCCTGCACGTGCCCCGCTGGGGGAGAGAAGGCCGCCATCCTGTCGTCCTTGGCGTGCACGAGCAGGACGGGAGGTTCGAGCTCCTCGATCGGATAGTCCTCGAAGTGCACCGCCATATCCCGGTTGGTGATGGAGGCGTCGATCTCCGCTCCCGCCCTGCGCTCGGCCAGCGGGAGCATGCTGTTGACGGTCTCGGGCGCCATGCCCAGGACGGGCCCGAAGAATGGTGAGAGCAGCCACATGAGCCAGTCGTGATTCATGAACGACGGTGGTCCCATGCGACCGGGCGGCGTCGCGGGCCGGGACGGCCAGGGCGCGGCCGAACTGAGGAGAATGAGTCCCTTGACGCGCTCCGGGTGGTCCAGGGCGAAGCGGATGGCCGGCGTCCCTCCCGCCGACGCCCCCAGGACGAACACCCGCTCGATCCCCAGGTGATCGAGCAGCTCGGCGAAGACGGCGGCCTGGTCGGCCGGTGAGGCCTCGCCGCGCACGGTGCTGCCGGGGTAGCCGAAGCGCGACGGCGCGATGATCCTGCAGTGAGCGGACAGGCTCCCGACGTTGTCGAGGGCCTGGTCGTAGCCGCCGTAGAGCCCGTGGACCGACAGGATGGTCTCGCCGGTGCGCTCGCGTCCGGGCCCGCGGTCGATGTAGGCGACGTCGCCGTGGTCGAGCGTGGCCGTTCGCACCGGGCGGCCGGCCAGCCGCGCACGAGCCGCGGTGCGTGCTCGTCTGAGACGGAGGGCCTGGGCGGCGCCGTGGACGGCCAGTCCCGTGCCGAGGAGCCCGACGGCGGGCAGGGCGCGCCTCATGCCGGGGCCTGCGCTCCGTCGTCGGCCATCGGCTGCCGCAGGTGGGTCGAGCGGAAGTGCCGCACATGGGCGGCCAGCAGGGCCCGAGCCCGTTCCTCGGCGCCGCGGTCGCCGTCGCCGCCGCACTCGGCGAGCTGGATCAGCATGAGAACCGGGCCGAAGAAGGCGAGGGCGGTGGCCTCGGGATCCAGGTCGGGGCGCAGCTCCCCGGCGGAGATCAGCCGCTCGAACAGCTCCGAGTGGAACTCCAGCGGTCGTTCGACCCAGTAGTCGCGCAGGCGGTGGCCGATCTGCGGGTCGCGGTACTGGTGGACGACGAGCAGGCGGCGCAGCGCCGCCAGCTCGTCGTCGTGCAGCACCGCGTCGAGGAAGCCCCGGGCGATCTCGATCAGACGCCCCTCGGAGATGCCCCGGTAGCCCGGGAGGGCGGACTCGGGGGAGTCGACGGCGACTCCGAGGCCGGCGGCGACGGCGGCGAGGCGCGCGTCGGCGCGTTCCAGGAGGGCGTCGAAGATCGCCTGCTTGGAGGCGAAGTGCTTGTACACCGAGCTCTCGCGGATGCCGACGTCGCGGGCCAGGTCGCGGATCGATGTCCCATCCCAGCCATCGCGGGAGAAACGAGTCAGGGCGGCGTCGAGAAGGTGCTCCCGCGTCGAAGGCGAACGAACGTTAGCCATGAGTCGATGGTAGCACCGGCGCCGGCGACGCGCCGTGCTCGCAGGGGGTGTGCGAGCCCGATCGCGATCCTCCCATCGTGGGCCCTGCGGCGGGAGAGCGGACCGATCTCGGTGCGGAACTGAACCGATCTCGGCACGGAACCGGACCGATCTCGGCGCGAGAGGGGCGGGGCGGAGGTGGGCGCGTCAGCGCGCGACGGCGGCCAGGCCCCGCTCGAGGTCGGCGATGATGTCGTCGATGTGCTCGATGCCGATGCTCAGGCGCACGGTGCCGGCGCTGATGCCGGCCCTGGCCAGGCCCGCGTCGTCGAGCTGGGAGTGGGTCGTGGTGGCCGGGTGGACGCACAGCGAGCGGACATCGCCGATGTTGGCGAGGTTGGAGAACAGGCTCAGGGCGTCGATGAAGGCGGCCCCCGCCTCGCGCCCGCCGGCCAGATCGAATGCGAAGACGGACCCCGCGCCGCGCGGGCAGTACGTGCGATGAAGCTCGTAGTACGGGCTGGAGGGCAGGCCGGAGTAGCGCACCTCGGCCACCTCGGGGCGGTCCTGGAGCCATTGGGCCACCGCCAGGGCGTTGTCGACGTGGCGCTCCATGCGCAGCGACAGCGTCTCGACGCCCTGCGCGATCAGGAAGGCGTCCATCGGGGAGGCCGCGAAGCCGAGGTCGCGCTGCCCCCGGGTGTGGACCTTGAGGATGAAGGCCATGTTGGCGCCCATCGCCCCGCCCACCCCGAGGTCGCGGGCGTAGACGAGCCCGTTGTACGAGGGGTCGGGGGTGTTGAAGCCGGGGAAGCGCTCGGGGCGGGCGGCGTAGTCGAAAGCGCCCGAGTCGACGATGACGCCGGCCACCGACGACCCGTGCCCGCCCAGGAACTTGGTGGCCGACTCCACCACGATGTCCGCGCCCCACTCGATGGGTCGGGTCAGGTAGGGGGAGGCCATGGTGTTGTCGACGACGAGCGGGATGCCCCGGGCGTGCGCGGCGGCGGCGATGGGCTCGATGTCGAGGATGTCGCCCTTGGGGTTGGGGATCGACTCGCCGAAGAAGCAGACGGTCGTCTCGTCGGCGGCCGCCGTCCAGGAGGCCGGATCGCCCGGGTCCTCGACGAAGCGCGTGGTGATGCCGAGCTCGGGCAGGGTGTGGGTCATGAGGTTGACGGTGCCGCCGTACAGGGACGGGGAGGCGACGATCGAGCTGCCCGCGCCGCCGAGCGTGAGGAAGGTCAGGGTCTCCGCGCCCATGCCGGAGGCGACCAGGTGCGCGCCCACTCCGCCTTCCAGCGCCGCGATGCGGGCGGCGACGATCTGGTTGGTGGGGTTGTCGAGACGTGTGTAGATCGGACCCAGCGAGCGCAGGGCGAAGCGGTCGGCGGCCTCGGCGGCGTCGGGGAAGACGAAGGAGGTCGACTGGTAGATCGGGATGGCCCGTGCCCCGGTGGTGGCGTCGGGGGTGTGCCCGGCCTGGACCTGCTTGGTCTCGAAGCGCCAGCCGCTCGGATCGGCGGCGGTGGGCTGGGCCGGGGTGTCTGCGGCGGCGGTGGACATGTGACGCTCCTTCGCGCGGGTGGCCGGGTGCTGCGCTCACCGTAGCTCACCGTAGCTCACCGTAGCTCACCGCAGCTCGCCGAGGCGGCAGCGGCATCGGCCCGCGTCGGTGCGCTTCCATCCGTTGCCCGCTCCGCTCCTCCGGGTTCGGGGCTCCCGGTCCGACGGCGAGCCCCCGCCTGCGCGCACCTCTCCACCTCCCGGAGTGCATGTGACTGATGTGAATTATGATGTTCTTGTTTTACTTTGAGGTGCGTGCGACTATTGTGTCCATTGATTCAGTAGCGCGTCCACCAAGGCGACGCGCCGTGACATGACGGAGACCTTGTGAGCCTGACCCATCGCACGCAGCGGCCGCGCGGTGCCGTGCGCCTCACCGAGTTGACAGGGAAGCGCTTCGGCACGACCCTGGCCGCTCTCACCCTGACCCTGGCGCTCGCCCCGACTGTGAGCCCCACTGCTCTGGCCGACGATGTGACGCAGAATGACATCGACCAGTCCAAGACGACCGAGAGCAGCACATCCACGTCCATCGCCGACCTCGAGGCCCAGCTCAGTCAGCTCAACGTCGACCTCGAGTCGGCTCGGCGGACGGCCCAGACGGCCGATGAGGACTACCTCGTCGCCGCCAACGACCTCAAAAACGCGACCTCGGACGCGGAGACGGCGCAGCAGGCCGTCACCGACGCCGCGGCGGATGTCGCCACGGCGCGTCAGGACCTGAGCGGTGTCGTCGCTCAGACGTACGAGGAGGGCAATACGGGGCCGCTCGACGCCCTGACCCCGTTCCTGACGAGTCAGTCGGTCGGGGACCTCTCCGATGCCACCGTCGCCATGGAGTACATCGGGGCCGGCGTCGACTCCCGCATGCAGACCGTCGAGACGTGCCTGGCCGCGGCTAACACCGCGCAGACGGAGGCCGATCAGAAGGTCGCCGACAAGCAGACGGCGGCCACGCAGGCCGAGGAGGCCAGGAGCACCGCCGAAACCGCTGCGACGAACGCTCAGACGGCCGTCACGAACGCCAGGACGCAGCGGTCCAACCTCATCACGCAGCTGGCCGAGCAGCGCAACACGACCTACGAGCTGGAGGTCAAGCACCAGGATCAGGTCGAGACCGATCGCAAGGCTCGCGAGGAGGCCGCCGCCAGGGCGGCGGTCGGGGCCGCTCCGGCTCCTTCCTCGGCTCCTCAGGATCCGGCCAGCGCTGTGCCGACGGCGTCCGCCTCTCCCACTGCCGAGCCCACGCCGACGGCCGAGCCCTCCGCCGAGCCCACGCGGTCCGCGACGCCGGAGCCCACGCCCTCCGCGACGCCGGAGCCCACGCCCTCCGCGACGCCGACTGCCGAGCCGACCGCCCAGCCCTCGCAGTCTGCGACGCCGGAGCCCACGCCCTCCGCGGCGCCGACGGCTGAGCCCTCCGCGACGCCGACGGCCGAGCCCACGCCGACGGCCGAGCCCACGCAGACCCCGACGCCCGAGCCCGAGCCGGCTCCTGCCGAGGAGGAGCCCGCGCCCGAGCCGGAACCGGAGCCGGCTCCTGCCGAGGAGGAGCCCGCGCCCGAGCCGGAACCGGAGCCGGCTCCTGCCGAGGAGGAGCCCGCGCCCGAGCCGGAACCGGAGCCGGAGCCGGAGCCCGCGCCCTCCCATGGTGCGGGCGCCGAGGCCGCGATCTCCGCCGCTCAGAGTTATCTCGGCGTGCCCTATGTGTGGGCCGGAGAATCCTACGATGGCGTCGACTGCTCCGGTCTGACGATGCTCGCCTACCAGGCCGCCGGGATCGAGCTGACGCACTCCTCGCGCGTGCAGTACGGCGAGGGGGAGCAGGTCGACCTGGACGACGCTCAGCCCGGCGACCTCATCTTCTGGTCCTCCGACGGCACTCAGGAGGGCATCTACCACGTCGCCATGTACCTGGGCGACGATGAGATGATCGAGGCGCCGACCTTCGGCGTCCCCGTTCAGATCACCTCGGTGCGCTACTCCGACATCATGCCCTACGCCGTGCGTCCCTGACGGGCTCCGGCGGTTCCGACCACATCAGACGGCGGTCGGAACCGCCGGGATCGCATCGAGGGATCGATTGCGAGAGACGTCGCCCCCGGCCTCCGCGCGAGGCCGGGGGCGACGACGCGGGCGCACGAACCGGCTACGGCCGGCGACCGTCCTCCGCGCGAGGCCGAGGGCGAGGAGGATATGGGCGCAGACCCCGACAGCCCGTCCTCCGCGTGGGGCCGGGGGCGAGGGCGGGACTCCCGCCGGGTCGGCCCGTCGGCGGCCGGGCGGGCCGCCGGCTGATCGAGATCAGCGGCCCTCGCGGGCGGCCCGCTCGGCCTCGCGCTCGTAGGAGCGGCGGATCTCCTCCTCGGCCTCCTCGCGGCCGACCCAGTGGGCCCCCTCGACGCTCTTGCCGGGCTCCAGGTCCTTGTAGACCTCGAAGAAGTGCTGGATCTCCAGGCGGTGGAACTCGCTGACGTCCTCGATGTCCGTGCGCCACGAGGCGCGCTGGTCGGCGCTGGGCACGCACAGGACCTTGTCGTCCCCGCCCTTCTCGTCGCGCATGCGGAACATGCCCAGGGCGCGGCAGCGGATGAGGCATCCGGGGAAGGTGGGCTCCTCCAGGAGCACGAGGGCGTCGAGCGGATCCCCGTCCTCGCCGAGGGTGCCCTCGACGAAGCCGTAGTCGTCCGGGTAGCGCGTCGAGGTGAACAGCATGCGATCCAGCATGATGCGGCCCGTGGCATGATCCACCTCGTACTTGTTGCGGTTGCCCTTGGGGATCTCGATCGTGACGTCGAACTCCACGGGTGTCTCCTTTATCAGTGTCGCAGTGTCGTCGGTGCAGTGTGTCGGCGGCGTTGCTGACGCCGACGTTGTTCGGTCTCGTCCTGGTCGGCCTCAACCGCCCCAATGGCACTAGTGTGGCCTACGACGGCGCTCCCGGCGGGACATCCTGCGGCCCGGTTCCCCGACGGGGCCCGGCCGCTCCCCCCGCGGGCCGTCCAATCACCGGCCGACTCATTGGAGGAGATGTGCGCAAGGCTCAGATCGCGGCGCTCACCGTCGCCACGCTCGCCGTCGCGAGTGCCTACTACGGGCTCGCCGATTCCCTCGACCTCGTTCCGGGGCCGCTGAGCGCAGCCTCGAGCTCCTACCGGCCGCAGCCCTACCCGACGCCGTCGGCCCCGGACGAGGACTCGGGCGTGCCATCGGGGCTCGACGCCGACGCCCCGGCTCCCACGACCTCCGCCCTGAGCTCCTTGGCCACCACCCTCTCCTCGGACCCCATGGTCGGCAAGGCGACCACCACCGTGACCGTGATCGACACCGCCACCGGTGAGACCCTGCTCGATACGGGCGGCGGGAATGCACTCACGCCCGCCTCCTCCAACAAGGTCCTCACCGCCTGGGCGGCGCTGTCGCAGCTCGGGCCCGAGCACACCCTGACCACCAAGGCGGTCGTGTCGGGCAGCACCGTCACGCTGGTCGGCGGCGGAGACGTGCTGCTGGCGGCCGATGCCGGGGACCCGAACGCCACCGTGGGACGCGCGGGCCTGGGCGACCTCGCCCGCTCCGCCGCCGTCGCCCTGCAGGCCAAGGGCGTCACCAGCGTCAGTGTCGCCCTGGACGACACCCTGTTCACCGGCCCCACCTGGAACAGCGGCTGGGAGGAGGGCAACGAGGCGTGGGTCGCCCCGATCCAGCCGATCATGCTCGACGTGACCGCGCACTCCCACAGCGGCACCTACCCGGCCGACCCCGCCATGGAGGCCGCGAAGGCGTTCTCCGACCAGCTCACGGCCGCGGGCATCGCGGTGACGGGGGACGTCTCCCGGGGCGCCGCCCCCTCCGACTCGACGGAGCTGGCCTCCGTCGAGTCCGCGCCCCTGGCCGACGTGCTGTCGGTGTCCCTGAAGGCCTCCGACAACACCATGACCGAGGTCGAGGGGCGCCTCGTCGCCGCCGATGCGGGGCAGCAGGCCTCCTTCGAGGGCGCCACCGCGGCCGTGCTGGCCCGGCTGAGGGATGATGGCTTCGACACCTCGGGCGTCACCGTGCTCGACTGCTCGGGTCTGGCCCTGGGCGACAAGGTTCCCGGCCGGCTGCTCGCGCAGATCATCGCCCGGGCCGCCGGCGCGGACGGCGGCGCCGTCGGACGGACCCTGCTCACCGACCTGCCCGTGGGCGCCCTGGACGGGACCATGGAGGAGCGATTCGTGGGTGTCGGGGGCGCCGGGACCGTGCGCGCCAAGACCGGCTCCCTGGGCACCGTCGCCTCGCTGACGGGCACGGTCGTGACCAAGGACGGGCGGCAGCTGGCCTTCGCGGTGATCGTCGATGGCTTCGAGGACGGCGGCCTGACCTCGGCGCGCACGGCGATCGACAACGACCTCATGACCCCGTTGGCCGACTGCGGCTGCCACGGCTGAGGCTCCGCCCACCGGCTCTCCAGCGGTTCTCCGCCGGCCGCCGCCGACTGCCGGTCTCGCCGGCCGTTGGCGGTCGACTGCTGGTCCTCCGCGGCTGCCGCCCGCCTTCTGCTGGCTGCCTTCCGTCTTCCGCCGGCCGACGCCGATGCTCCGGCTCGGCGCCCGCGACGCGGCCGGCCTCGGCTGTCGTGATCGGCGAGTCCGCCCTGGGACAATGAGGCCGTGAGACCGAGCCCCGTTCCCGTATCGACCGCCGCCGATCTCATCGACTGGGACGTTGCCGTGCGCTTGGCGCGCGCCGTCGTCCCCGCCGGCCCGCGCGTGCCGGCCGCGACCCGTCGTGCGACCGTCGCCCTGCTGCGCCGCAGCATTGCCGGCGCCCTGCCCTGGGCCGGTCGTATCGCCGGACTGCCCGACGCCGCCCGGTCCGCGAGTGCGACCGCCGAGATCCTGGTGGTGGACCGGGCGGGCCTCATCACCGCTTCGGCGGTGTGGCTGCGCGAGCTCATGGATGGGTGCGCGGCGCCCGACGGCGGGCTCGGCGCGCGCACGCTCGCCACCGCTCAGGTGGGCGCCGTCCTGGGGTGGTTGTCCACACGGCTCCTCGGCCAGGTCCTGCCCCAGCTCGATGCCCGCGCCCCTGCCGGCGCCCCGTTCGACGCAGCGGCCCGGCCCGGCGCCCGTCCCGCCGTCGGCGGCATCCGGCCCGACGCCCGTGCCGGCGCCTTTCTCAGCAGAGGATCCCGGCCCGGCGCCCGTCCCGCCGTCGGCGACTCCCGCACCGGAGTACATGCCGAGGCCGACTCCCGCACCGGAGCCCGTCTCCTGCTGGTGGCCCCCAATGTCCTGGAGATCCGGCAGCGCCTCGATCTCGATGTGCTCGACCTGCCCGCCTGGGTCGCCCTCCACGAGGCCACGCACCTGATCCAGTTGAACGCCGCGCCGTGGCTGGCGGGGCACCTGGCCGATCAGTTGCGCGTCGTCGTGGGCGGGCTCGTGGCCGCGAGCCGGAGCGCGGCCGCCGGTGGCCCGGGCCCGTACGCCGGGATCGCCCGAGCCGTCGCGCTGGCGCGGAGCGCGGATGCGAGCCCGACCGAGCCGGTCGAGCTCCTGCTCAACAGATTTCTCGGAGCGCCCGAGCGGGAGCATCTGGCGCGCCTCTCCGCGATCCTGGCGCTCCTCGAGGGGCACGCCGAGGCGGTTCTCGACGCCGTCGATCCCAGCCGGATGCCCTCGGTCCACCGGTTACGAGCTGTGCTGGACCGCACGCGCCGCGCGTCCTGCGGCTCCGGGCCGGGTGCGGGCGCGGGCCCGCTGCTGAATCGCCTGATCGGCATGGAGACCAAGGAGGCCCAGTACGCCGATGGCGCCGCGTTCGTGCGCGCGGTCGTCGAGCGAGTGGGGTACACCGGGCTCAACACGGTGTGGGGCGGGCCCGCCAACCTGCCGCTGCCGGAGGAGATCCCCCGGCCCGACCGGTGGATCGAGCGCTGCGGACTGTGACGTGATCGGACCGTGAGGGGCGGAGCCGGTGACATTGTGGCAGGCTTAGTGGCAGGCTTAGGGCTACCGGCAGTCGTCCATGCGCATGAGAGGAGCTCATATGGATGCCGCGGACATGGGGTCCGACCTCGCACAGGTCCTCATCACCGAGGAGCAGATCGCTCAGCGCCTCGATGAGATGGCCTCCCGGATCGACGCCGACTACGAGGGGCGTGACCTGCTGCTGGTCGGCGTGCTCAAGGGGGCGGTTTACGTGATGGCGGACCTATCACGGCGCCTGCACCGCAGCGCGCCCATGGACTGGATGGCGGTGTCCTCATACGGCTCGGGGACCAAGTCCAGTGGCGTGGTGCGCATTCTGAAGGACCTCGACACCGATCTGATCGGTCGTCATGTGCTCATCGTGGAGGACATCATCGACTCCGGTCTGACGCTCTCGTGGCTGGCGGGCAATCTGTCGAGCCGGGGGGCGGCCAGCGTGGAGATCGCGACGCTTCTGCGCAAGCCGGAGGCGGCCAAGGTGGAGGTGGGCGTGAAGTACGTCGGCTTCGACATCCCCACCGAGTTCGTCGTGGGCTACGGACTGGACTATGCCGAGGACTACCGCAATCTGTCCTTCATCGGCACGCTGCGCCCCGAGGTATACGGCGGCTGACGCCTCCCCTCGCCGAGATCGGTCGTAATCCGCGCCGAGATCGGTCGAGTTCCGGCTCGAGATCGGTCCAGGGGCCGGGCCTGCTGCGTGGGCGGCGCCCTGCGGCGTGGGCGGGGATCTTCGCCGGGCGATGATGGGCGCCGGACGACCCCGGGCGATGACGAGTCCCGAGCAATTCCGGATAGTTCTGCCCAGGTCGCGGTCGCCGTTCGACCGATGGCCTGGAACTGATGAACTCGCACCGTCTTTGATGCGGAGGCACTCTCAGGCGCAGCCCCATTGTCGATCATGTCCACCGCACGCTTGCTCCTCCAACTCGAGGGCGACGCCATCACCGTGAGCACGCGCTCCCCGCTCGCCTTCGATGCGATCCTCGACGACGACATCCGGCTCGTCGGCAATGCCGGCCTTCTCGCGGGCGGCCTGTTCAACCTCCTGGTCCAGGGTCAGGGGACGGTCGCCGTGTCCTCCGATGGCGCGCCGATGCTCCCCGACTGCTCCCGGCGGCCCACGTTCATCGACTCGCAGGCCGCGATCTGCTGGTCCGCGAACCTTCGGCCGCAGGTCGAGAGCCCCCTCAGGATCGGCTCCTTCGTCGGCCGCGGCTCGGAGGAGTCCTTCCGGCTGGGCTTCCACGGCGCCGGCTTCGTCGTCGTCCGGCCGAGCGAGGGCCAACCGGTTGTCGGCGCCTCGTCCTGAGGTCGGATGGGTCCCGGGCCGGGCCTCGGCAGAGGGCGCTGGTCGGGGCGGGCGGATGACGATGCCGGATGCGGGGCGACCACCCCGGAGGGGCCCTCGGCGCTCTGCTGAGGCGAATTGCATTGTGATGTTCTTGCGACCTCGGGTAAGGTGGCCCGTGCATGTGGTCCCACCATGGCGTCCCCGAGCGTGATATATGGCGACCGCGACTTCCCGTCCCCGGGCGTTCCCGCTACTGCCTGGAACAACCACGACCGCAAAGGAGAGGCTCTATGATTCGTCATCGCGCTTCCTTCGCTGCGGTACTGGCTGCCCTCGCGCTCATCGGCATCCCCGCGCAGGCCCTCGCCGCCGGGGACGTGCGGGCCGCGGACGCCGACTCCGCGCCGACTGGGGACGTGCAGGCGGCGGGCCCCGGGTCCGCCCAGGGCGACGTCGATTCCGCCCAGCCCCCTGCGCAGGCCTTCGTGCGGACCGCGGACGCATGGTCCGCCGATGCTGAGTCCGCGCGCGCCGACTCCGCGCAGGCTGTGCAGGTCGTCGCCGCGGAGGACGACGCGGACGCATTCACCACGTCCTACTCCTACTTCCACCTCGTGCAGGAGTTCGATCCGTCCGATTCCGATTCCGGTTCCGGCGCCGATGACGACGGGGCCTCCGAGGCCGACGCCCCCGAGCGCCCCGAGGAGACGCCGGGTCCCGCGGTGCCGGATCGTCCAGAACCGCAGGAGCCCGCTGAGCCGGAACCGGAGCCGAGTGCGCCGCCGGCGACAGTCGTCCAGCCCCCCCTCGAGTCCCCGAGCGAGCCGATGCCCCTGTCGGGCACCCCCGCGCCGGCTTCGACGACGAACGCCCCCGCGTCCGAGTCTCCTCCGCTTTCGGCCTCCTCCGGTCAGACGTCGTCGGTCGGAGGCTCCTCCGCCTCCTACACCGAGACCCGCGGGTCGGGCTCGCGCAGCGAGAGCGTGTCCTCCTCCGACGACGGCGAGCCCGATCGCACCACGTCGGCCAGTGCGGCGGTCGTCGCCGCGGAGGACTCCCCGACCCGCACCATTGGCGGTCTGCTGGCCTTCACCGGTGCGGGTGCGGCGCTCATCCTGGCCGCGCTGACCCTCCTGGCTCTCGGGCTGCTCATGCTGTGGCGCAGTCGGGTCGAGGAGCAGTCGTCGCTCTTCTGAGATTCTTCCGCGGGTCGGGGCGCCGCAGCGGCGGTTACAAGTTCAGTCGTTATCGTTTCGTGATCTGCGGTAGACTAGCCTTGCGTGCAGCCCCCCAACGCCCCGCACGCACGGCGGACGCGACCGACGCCCGCCGTCCTTGCGCTGAAGAGAAGAACTGCTGTGATCACTCGTCATGTTCCCGTCGCCACTGGGCTGACAGCCCTGGCTCTGGTTCTGACGCTCGGCACCCCGGCCGTGGCTCAGGACGTCGGAGTCGCGGCGGTGCAGCCGGTGGTCGCCACGCCGGGAAACGCCTCTCGGCTCGCGACCGTCGACGAGCTCATGGCCGCCTCCGGACTGGAGCAGACGGTGACCACGAGCGGGCACGTCGTCGACGGCGACGGGGCCGGGATGACCTACACCGTCCAGAGTGAGAATGCCTCCGGCATCCTCGGCAATGTCTCGGTGCCCACGGCCGATGGCCGGTGGGCCGTGCCGACCGCTTTCGCCGAGCACCCCTCCACCCAGCCCGATGCGACCGCCGTCGAGGATGAGATCGCTCGCGCCCAGTCCTTCGTCAACGCGGGTACCGGCCTCGTGAGAAGCGAGGAGCGCCCGTCCCCGCTGACCAGTCCCGGGGTCGTGCACGCCGCTCAGGCGGCCCCGTACCCGATCACGGGGGCCTCCTTCGTGGGCATGACCCTTCTGGGCTGGGACTACTCGCACACCACGTACGTCGCGGACGAGAACACGCGCGTCGGCACCTGGGTCGATATCGGGCGGACCCCCGAGTCCGAGCTGGCGCGGGCCCACCAGATCGCGCGCTGGTTCTACGTCCACGGGGACCTGTGGCTCAACACCGGCGACGAGTACCAGCGCGGCGACGTCCTCTTCTTCTCCAGGCAGTCCCCGGAGGGCGCGGGGACCACCGGCGACTACTTCGCGAACGTCTACCACACGGCGATCTACCTGGGCGGCGGCATGATCGCCCACTCCTGGGGCGGTTCCGGGGCTGGCGTCGTCATCGAGCCGCTGTCGGACTCCCTCAGGCAGGATCTCTCCCTGGTCGCGCGCCCGGCCTGGCAGAGCGCCCCGGCCCCGAACGCCTCCGGGACGCCGGTCCCCGAGGCGGACGCGCCCGGCGCCGAGGCGTCCGAGCCGGCGCCGGCGGGCCCGGCGCCCCGTCGTGCCGAGACGCCCGCCGCGCCGGCTCCGGGAAAGGACTCGGGGGACGCGACCGTCGCGATCGAGGACAGTGACCCCGAGGAGTCCGCGTCCTCCGAGTCGAAGGACGTCATCGTCGTGGCGGACCCGCCGCACCGTCGCCATGACGGGCTGCTGGCCTCCACCGGAGCCGGGGGCGTGCTCGGCCTGGTCGCGGTCGCCCTCCTGGGGGCGGGGGCGCTGCTGAGGCTGCACCGTCGCCGCTGCGGCGAGCGCGGATCCTGACGCGGGCCTGCACGCCGGTCGCGAACGGTGATGGTCCTCGCGGCGGAAACCCGTCCTCGTCGGCTAACGTCGGGGGAGTCGGACGCGCGAAAGGGACCAACGCCGATGAAGATACCCGGTCAGACCGGACAGATCCGCCCGAGCAACCGGCCCGAGAAGAGGGGCGACAAGGGCGGCTCCAAGCAGGGGGACAGGAAGCGCCGCAATACGCTCGGCAATCCCCTGCTGTGGGTTGCACCCGTCATCCTGATCGCGCTGCTGGTCTGGGCGCTCGTGTCGGGGCTGGGCGGCTACCGCAGTATCGACACCTCCGAGGGCCTGGCGATCCTCAGGGACAACGCCTCGACCGTCAAGTCGGTCACCGTGATCGACGGGAACCAGCGGGTCGAGCTGGACCTGACCGAGGGGTACACCACGGTGCCCTCTGAGCCCGGCGAGACCGGCAAGCCCGTGGGCAAGAAGGTTCAGTTCAACTACACCGAGGCCCAGGCGAAGCAGGTCGATGACCTCGTCCAGGCGGCCGCCCCGTCGGGCGGCTTCAACTCCGTTGTCCCGACGACGAGCTGGTGGTCCTCCATGCTCCAGCTGATGCTGCCGATGGCGCTCTTCCTGGGCGTCATGTGGTGGCTGGTGGGCCGCATGAGCGGCGGTCGCGGCGGCGCCATGGGCTTCGGCAGGTCCAAGGCGAAGGTCGGCTCCAAGGAGATGCCCGACGTCACCTTCGACGACGTCGCCGGGGAGGACGAGGCGGTCGAGGAACTGGAGGAGATCCGCGAGTTCCTCTCCGAGCCCGAGAAGTTCCAGGCCGTCGGCGCCAAGATCCCCAAGGGCGTCCTGCTGTACGGCCCGCCCGGAACCGGCAAGACGCTGCTGGCCAGGGCCGTGGCCGGCGAGGCGGGCGTGCCCTTCTTCTCCATGTCGGGCTCGGAGTTCGTCGAGATGTTCGTCGGCGTGGGCGCCTCGCGCGTGCGCGACCTGTTCGAGCAGGCCAAGGAGAACGCCCCCGCCATCATCTTCGTCGATGAGATCGACGCCGTCGGCCGTCACCGCGGGTCCGGCATGGGCGGAGGGCACGACGAGCGCGAGCAGACCCTCAACCAGCTGCTGGTCGAGATGGACGGATTCGACGCGACGACCAATGTCATCCTCATCGCGGCCACCAACCGCCCCGACGTCCTGGACCCCGCCCTGCTGCGCCCCGGCCGCTTCGACCGGCAGGTGAGCGTCGAGGCCCCCGACATGGTCGGCCGCGCTGCCATCCTGCGCGTGCACGCCAAGGGCAAGCCCATGACCCGCGACGTCGACCTCGACCTGGTCGCCAAGCGCACCCCGGGCTTCACCGGGGCGGACCTCGCCAACGTCCTGAACGAGGCGGCGCTGCTCACCGCCCGCTCCAACGCGCAGCTCATCGACAACCGCGCCTTGGACGAGGCGATCGACCGCGTCATCGCCGGCCCCCAGAAGCGCACGCGCGTCATGAACGACCACGAGAAGGCCGTCACCGCCTACCACGAGGCGGGTCACGCCCTGTGCGCCGCCGCCGGCGCCTACTCCGATCCGGTCACCAAGGTGACGATCCTGCCGCGCGGCAAGGCCCTGGGGTACACCATGGTCATGCCCAGCGACGACAAGTACTCCACGACTCGCAATGAGCTGCTCGATCAGCTCGTCTACGCCATGGGCGGGCGGGCCGCCGAGGAGCTCGTCTTCCGCGACCCCACCACCGGGGCCTCCAACGACATCGAGAAGGCCACGGGCACCGCCCGCAAGATGGTGACCGACTTCGGCATGACCCGCACGGTCGGCGCCGTCAAGCTCGGCACCACCGAGAACGAGACCGTCCTGGGGCTGTCCGCCACCAACCGCGATTTCTCCGAGGACGTCGCCGCGACCGTCGATGCGGAGGTGCGCGCCCTCATGGACGTCGCCCACCACGAGGCATGGGAGATCCTCACCCGCAACCGGCACGTTCTGGAGGATCTGGCCAGCCAGCTGCTCGAGAAGGAGACGCTGCTGGAGAAGGACCTCGAGCGCATCTTCGCACCCGTCGTCAAGCAGCCCGAGCGACCCCTGTGGCGGGCCGACGACACCCTCGTGGTGGAGGAGGCGGTGGCCGCCTCCGACTTCCCCGCGGCCGCCCAGGCGCTCTCCCGCAACGACGAGGAGCGGGAGGACGACGAGGAGCGCGCGGCCGGGGGCGGCGTCGCCGATAGCGCCGATAGTGCCGACGGCGCGGATGATGCTGAGGGCCGGGTCGTGACCGGCGGCGACGATGCCGACGACGGCGACAACGCCCGCGGCGCCCGCGACGGGGACCCGGCCGACGCCGGGGGTTCCGAGGGCTCTGACGGTGCCGGGGGCTCCGAGGACCGGAATGACTCCGGGGACCCGGCCGGTGACGGGGGCTCCGAGGGGACCGATGATGCCGGGGATCGGGATGATGCCGCGGGGGACTCCGAGTCGTGACCTACGACGCCGATGCCGTGCGCCGAGCGGTGCGCGACCTGCTGGTCGCCGTGGGGGAGGACCCCGACCGCGAGGGCCTGCGCGAGACGCCGGAGCGGATGGCCCGCGCCTACGCGGAGATGTTCTCCGGGCTCGGCGAGGACCCCGGCACGCACGTCGAGAGGAACTTCGACCTCGGGCACTCCGAGATGGTGCTCGTGCGGGACATCCCCCTGTACTCGGTGTGCGAGCATCATCTCCTGCCCTTTCACGGGTCCGCGCACGTCGCCTACATCCCGGACGAGGACGGACGGGTGACGGGGCTGAGCAAGGTGGCGCGACTCGTGGACGGCTACGCCCGGCGCCCCCAGGTCCAGGAGCGGCTGACGGCGCAGGTGGCCGATGCGATGGTCGAGCGCCTGGGCTGCGGGGGAGTGCTCGTCGTGGTCGAGGCCGAGCACCTGTGCATGTCGATGCGCGGTGTGCACAAGCCCGGTGCGAACACCGTGACGAGCGCGGTGCGCGGCATTATGCGCAACGCCGCCACCCGCAGCGAGGCCATGAGCCTCATCCTGGGGCGGCGGCCCTGAGCGGCACGGACAGGACCGCGGTGAATCGCTCGGCATTGGGCCGACCGAGCCGGACTGACCACCGAGTCGCCCGTCACCACGGTCCATGGACCGGTGAACCTGAGCGGCGGCGTCGGCGCCGCCGCACCTCGCTTCAGCGGCGCCGACGCCGGCGGTGAATCTCCGGAACATCCAGCTCTGGTACCGCGCGGAGCATGAACGTGTCGAAGTCCGGCACGGTGAAGGCTGCGTATCCGTGCTGAGGCGTGTACAGGAGCCCCATGTCGATCAGTTGCGAGCGGATTGGTGCCACTTGGGACGATTCCCGGCCCATGCGGGCGGCGACGTCGGCGGCTTTCTGGGGCTCGGATCCGAGTTCCGCCATCGCGCGCATGTACGCCGTCTGCAATGGTGTGGCGCGGTCGAGTCGGACTCTGAAGAACGAACTGTCCAGCTTCGCCTCGTAGGCCTCGCGTGCGGCACCGACGTCGTCGCTGTCGATGAGGTTGTCCCTGGCGATGATCCAGGCCTGGTAGCCGAGTTCTTGAAGGAAGTACGGGTACCCGTGCGTGATGCTCACTGCGAGGTCCGCGGCGGCTTCGGTGAAGGTTGCGCCCTCGGCTTGGGCGGGCTCGATGATGGCGCGACAGGCATCCTCGGGCGCGAGTGAGTCGATGCGCGGGAACTTGAAGAGCCGTTCGGCATAGGACTTGGCATCACCGGCTAGTTCGGCGATCTGGGGGAGTCCGGCTCCGACGAAGGTGATGGGAAGCCTCTTCTGAACTGATTTGTGCACTGCCTGGATCAAGGACTCGAGTTGCGTCGTCGTCAGGAACTGGACCTCGTCGATGAGGACTACGATGCCGGTAGTCCTCTCCTTGGCCACCTCGCCGACGGCGAGGAAGATGTCCGTGAGGTCCAGCCCCAGGTCGCCGTGGTCGGCATACCCTTCCGATGGGGCGACGTCCCATGTGACGGAGAAGGTTCCCTCCCGGTCGACGGACAGGACGAAGGAGCTCAGAACCTCGGCCGCGTGACGAGCTTTCTTACTCCAACGACGCCCGGGGGACAGGTGCAGGAGCGCGGCGCGGAACTTGGAGAAAATCGACTGGCGGAAGGCGGTCTCATCATGTTTGGAGGCCTCCAGCTCGACGACCTCCCATCCGATCCGCTCCGCCAGTTCGGCGAACTTGTTGAGCAGAACGGTCTTGCCGACACCGCGAAGACCCGTGATGATCATGGATTGCTCAGTGCGTCCCCTCTTGAGGCGTTCGAGCAGCACCGAGAAGGCCTCGGTCTGTCCGTCACGCCCGATGAGAGCCTCGGGGGTCGCTCCCGCATTGGGTGTGTACGGGTTGTTGATGTTGTCCACGGGGCGAGGTTAGAAGTCTTATCCCGTTTTATCCATACGCAATAAAGTCCGGCGTGATCCCGGGCGTTCGCAACGCCGCCACCCGCAGCGAGGCCATGAGCCTCATCCTGGGGCGGCGGCCCTGAGCGGTACGGACAGGACCGCGGTGAATCGCTCGGTCGTACGGGTGACGTCGAAGGTTCCGCTCAGGGCCTCCACCCGTCGCTGCGCGCCCGCCAGGCCGAGCCCGGACGAGATCACGGCGCTGCGCCCCTGCCACTCACCGCGCCGTTCATCCCGATGCTCCGGCTCGGCGGCGTTAGAGGTCATGGCCTCCAGGCTCCGGCCATCGGCCTCGATGAGGAGCCGTGCACTGCCGGGCGCTGCGTGCTTGACCATATTGCTCACCAGCTCGCCGAGCACCCGTACCAGCTGCTGGCGCACTCCAGGCGGTACGGCGGCCGACTCCAGTGCGTCCAGCCCCTCGGTCTCCAGGGTGACCCGGCGGGATGCCAGAACGGCGCGCGCCTCGGCGACGACCTCGCTCAGGGGTCGTGGGGCGGAGGAGGCCAGGACGTCCATGCCGACTCCATCCCCGGCGTCGCTCAGGGTCCGCAGGCTGTTCCGCAGCTGCTCGACGGCGGTGCGCACGGAGGCGGTGAGCGCGCGCAGATCGCCGGCGAGTGCGGCGTCGGGTCGGACGAGCCGAGCCTGCTCGGCGGTCATGACCGCCTGGGTGAGATCGCGCACCACCGTGTCGTGCAGCTCGGAGATGACGAGGAGGCGCTGGCGCTCCAGGTCCGCCCGGTACTGGGCGGCCGCCGCGTCGACCTGCATCCGCGGCTGACGCAGGAGCTCGGCGACGACGAGGCAGGTGGTTCCCATGAACAGGACGGGGAGGTACCCCTGCCACACCGCGAACTCGTTCGGTGGGCTCAACAGGAAGAAGACGAAAGTCGCCACGACGTTCGCGGCCAGCAGGCCGTAGGCGCCGACCCTGCTGAAGCCGCGAGTCAGGAGCACCGCGGTGCACAGCCAGGGCCCCATGGCAGGAAGGACCGGGCTGAGATAGGCGCCGTGGTCGAGTGCCAGGAGGAAGATGCAGGAGGTCAGGAGACTGATCGCGCTGGCCCCCAGCGGCCACACCGAGAGCATCGCGATCCCGATGCCGCTGACCACGACGATGTACGCATCGGTGGTCTCGAAGGGCTCGAGAGCCACGACGGAGATCAGGGTGAGCAGGCCGGCGCAGGTCAGGCCCAGCAGGTGGGTGCGCCACCCGGGCGTCCAGGTGGAGAATCGCGTGCGGGCCAGCAGTCCGGTGGTGCTCGCTGCGTCTGCCGCGGGTCTTGCGCCTGCCGCGGGTCCTGGGCCTGCTGGGTTCGCCGCGGGCCTTGCGTCTGCCGCGGGTCCTGGGCCTGCTGGGCTCGCCGCGGGTCTTGCGCCTGCCGCGGGTCCTGGGCCCACCGCGCCCACTGCGAGCCCCGCGCCCTCCGCCGCCCCGGTCGGTCCTGCCCCGAGTCTCATGACCACCCCCTGCCTCTCAATGGTTAGCATCCTGCCATGGCTCCCACGAACCCGCCCGGATCCCCGTCGTCGGCGGTCCGGGTCGCGCTCGTCGACGACGACTCCTTCGTCCTGACCGCTCTGCGCAACTACCTGGCCTCCTCGGAGCGGATCGAGGTCGCCTCCGCCTTCAGCCGCGGCCGGGATGCTCTCGCCTTCCTGCGGAGGGTGCCCGTCGACGTCCTGCTCACCGATGTGCGCATGCCCGGCATGGACGGGCTGGAGCTCCTGAGCCGCGTCCGGGCCGAGCATCCGGGGATCGCCGTCGTCGTCCTGACCTCCTTCGATGACGACGAGGCCATGCTCGCCGCCCTGTCGCAGTCGGCCAACGGCTTCCTCCTCAAGGACTCGGCCCCCGAGGAGATCGTGCGGGCCGTCCTCGCCGCGGCCGATGGCGGCACCACCATCTCCCCGGCCACCGCATCCCGGTTGGTGGCCCGCCATCTGCGTCCCGCTCGCCAGGGCGCCCGCCCCGACCTGACCGAGGCCGAGCAGGAGGTTCTCGCCCAGTTGTGCGAGGGCTACTCCAATGCGGAGATCGCGCAGCGCCTCGTCGTCGCCGAGTCCACCGTCAAGACCCACGTCTCCCACCTCATGAGGAAGTACGGGGCGGCCTCCCGCCTCAAGCTCGTCGTCGCCGTGCACCGGGAGCGGGAGGCCGCGCTCTGAGAGGGCCCTCAGTCCGTCGCCAGGGCCGTTACCGGCGTCACCCGGCCCGCGCGCCCGGCCGGTCGCAGTGCGGCTGCGACGCCGACGAGCAGGGTGACGGCGAGGACGCCGGCCAGCGGGAGGTAGGGGATGAAGACGCTGATTCCCCCGTCGCTCAGGACCGCGAGCGTGCCCGCCGCCCCCAGCGCGGTCCCGATGACGACGCCCAGGACACCGCCGATGAGGGCCAGGAGGGAGGCCTCGATGACGATGAGGCGTCTGACCTGCGAGCGGTCGGTGCCGGTGGCCCGCAGCAGGCCGATCTCGCGGGTGCGCTCCAGGACGCTCACGTCCGTGGTGTTGGCCAGCCCGCTCAGGGCGATGATGAGGGCCGCCGCCATGACCAGGCAGATGGTGAACACCGTCCGGTGCATCAGGTCCGTGAACTCGTTGCGTCCCTCCGCGCTTCCCCTGACCATGAGATCCTGGCCGCGGGTGGCCTGACGGACGGCATTCTCGACCGATTCCGAGGAACCGGCGCCCGTGGTGCGCACCCACATGATGGCGTCGGTCGGCTCCCCACCGGTCAGGCGCTCGGCGGTGGCGGGGGTGATGGCGGCGCCCCACCCCTCCCTCACGCGGGCGGTCAGCTCGACGTCGCCCGCCGGGCCGGTGAGGGTCACGGCGGTGCCGTCGGGGATGCGGTAGAGCCCCCCGACGATGAGCGTGCGGTCGTCGAGGTCCTCCAGGCCCTTGGTGGAGCGCACGACGGGGGCGACCGCGGAGGCGTTGATGGACAGGACGTCGATGCTGTCGGTCGCGCCGTCCACGGTCTGGGTGAGGTCGAGGCTGGGGACGAGGGTTGTGGACTCCACGCCGTCGGTCGACTCGACGGTGGAGGTGAGCGCGGCGGTGTCGGTCTGCGGGGTCACACCGAAGACCGTGATGTCGGTGGGCGAGCCCTGGTTCACGATGCTCTGGAAGGAGGAGTTGAAGGAGAACAGGCCCACGAACAGGACCGAGCCGACCAGGACGCAGACGAGGAGCGTGGCGGCGGTCGCCGCCGAGCGTCCGGGGTTGCGGACCAGGTTGCGGGCGGCCAGGTGGAGGATCGGGTAGCGGCCATCGGAGCCGGCGCGTCCGATGAGACCGACGATGAGGCTCACCAGCAGGGGCAGGGCCGCCAGGAGCCCGAGGACGACGAGGACGGCGCCGCCGGCCACGATGTAGAGGTTGTGCCCGGTCGTCCCCGGGACGACGAGGACGGCGCCGGCCAGGGCGATGATGAGTCCGGTGATGGCGGCCAGCCGCTGCCCGCGTCCGACGCGCTTGGCGCCGACCGTGCTGCCGCTCAGGGCGACGAGCGGGGAGATGCGGGTGGCCCGGTGCGCGGGGCGCAGCACGGCCGCGAGCGTGACGAGCGTGCCGAGCACGACGGCGCCCGCCAGGGAGACGGGGGAGATGGTGAGGTGGGCGTCCAGGTTCTCGATGACTCCCGAGCGGATGAGGAGGGCGGCTCCCGCGGTCCCTGCGATGACGCCGACGACGGACCCGGCCGTTCCGGTGACGACGGCGGTGCGCAGCACGGCGAGCATGATCTGCCTGCGGCTCGCGCCGATGCAGCGCACCAGGCCGATGGTGCGGTTCTGACGTGCCACGAGGGTGGTGAAGGTGGTGGCGATGACGATGCCCGCGACCACCGCGCACACGGGCGTCAGCAGGTTGAGGACCATGGCGACCATCGTGCCGCCCGATTGGGCGGAGGCGGCGCGTTCGGCGACGGCGTCGTCGGCGTCCACCACGAAGGCGCCGGGTCGGACGGCGTGGACGGTCTCGGCGACCTCGTCCACCAGGGCGCCGGTACTGGTCCCCGGCTTCGCCGTCACGTACAGGTGGTTGTAGCTGGTGATCGCGCCCATGGCCTCGAACTGGTCGACCGTGGCGTAGACGGTGCCCCCCGTCCCCTTGTCCAGGCCCGCGTCGGCCCCGGGGGAGACCACGCCCACGATGGTCGGGCTGGTATGGACTATGTCATCCGTGCCGTCGGCGTCGCCGGTGCCGTTGGTGCTGCTGGTGCCGCGGTCGTAGCCGTTCTTGAGGCGGATGGTGTCCCCGACGCCGAGCCCCTGCTGCTCGGCGAGGCGGGTGTCGATGGCGACCTCGCCGGTGCCGATCGGCAGACGCCCGGCCGCCAGGGTGGTGTACTGGCTGAGCACGGGCACGTCCCGAATCATGATCGCGCTGCCCACGGTGCCCGCGAGCTGGCGCGGCAGGTCGAGTTGGAGGATGCCCCAGTGCTCGCCGCGCACGGAGGCGATGCCGTCGAGGTCGGCGAGTCGGGAGACGAGGGCATCGTCGAGGTGGCCGTCGGTGCTGCTGAGCTGGCGTCCCGAGGCGACGACGATATCGGCGCCGCCGATGGACAGGCGGGCCTCGGCCTGCATCTGGGTGCGGAAGGAGTCGGAGAGGATGAAGGCGAAGGCGATGAGGGCGGCGCTCATGGCCACGGCCACGAAGGCCGCAGCGGCGCGGCGCGCGTCGAGCAGGGAGGGCATCAGCGGGCCTCCCTGCGAGTCGCGGCGGTGCTGGCGGTGGTCCCCGTGCCCGTGGGGGCCGTCGGGCCTGCCGGGGTCGCTGGACCCGCCGGCCCTGCCGGGGCTGCTGGACCCGCCGGCCCTGCCGGGGCTGCTGTGCCTGCTGTGCCCGTGGGGGTTGCCGGGTCCGTGGGGGTTGCCGGTCCCGCGGGAGTGACCCAGCCTGCCGGGGCCGCTGCGCCTGCTGTGCCCGTGGGGGTTGCCGGGGTTGCCGGGTCCGTGGGGGTTGCCGGTCCCGCGGGAGTGACCCAGCCTGCCGGGGCTGCTGTGCCCGTGGGGGCTGCCGGGGTTGCTGCGCCCGCCGGCCTCGCCTGAGCCGCCGCGGCGTGCGTGCTGGTCGGGCGGCGCACGGCGTCGTCGCCGATGATCCGTCCGTCGCGCAGGCGGATCACGCGGTTGGTGGCGGCCGCTGCGTTCTCGTCGTGGGTGACCATGACGACGGTCTGACCGAGGTTGTCGCACATGCGGGCCAGCGCCTGCAGGAGGGACGCGGCCGAGGCGGTGTCGAGGGCCCCGGTGGGCTCGTCGGCGAAAACGACCTGGGGGCGGCCGATGAGAGCGCGGGCGATGGCGACTCTCTGCTGCTGGCCGCCGGAGAGCTCAGCGGGGCGGTGGGTGAGACGGTCGCCGATGCCCAGGGCTGCGATGACGGCGTTCTGCCAGTTCGGGTCGGGGGTGCGGTGGGCCAGGCGGGTGGGCAGGAGGATGTTCTCCTCCGCGGTGAGGGTGGGCAGGAGGTTGAAGGCCTGGAAGACGAAGCCGAGCTGGTCGCGGCGCACGGCGGTCAGCTGCTTGTCGTTCATGCCGGCCAGATCGCGGCCGGCGATGAGGACGTGCCCGGATGCGGGGGTGTCCAGGCCGGCCAGGCAGTGCAGGAGGGTGGACTTGCCCGAGCCCGACGGGCCCATGACGGCGACGAACTGGCCGCGGCTCACGGTCAGGCTCACGCCGTCCAGGGCGGCCACCCGCGCCTCGCCGGAGCCGTAGACCTTGGTGAGGTCCCGGGCCTCGACCACGACGTCGGTGGGCGGGGTGGTGGGGCCCGGCGCCGGTTGGGAGGACCGGTGCGGGAGGGATGGGGCGTGAGGCATGACCGTCTCCTTCGAGGTGACTGGGATGTCCGAGATGACCGAGACCCGGGCAGGTCCCGGATGATGCCTCAAGGCTAGGAATCGGCGTCATGGCGCTGGAATGCGTCGAAGGGGCCGACATGACCGGGATATCCGACGAAAGGGGGAGGCGTGTCTGCGGGGCGGCCGGGTTCGTGCGGGTGGGGCGGCTTCCGGACCCGGCCCGTCTTCTTCGCCGAGATCGGTTCAGTTCCGCGCCGAGATCGGTTCAGTTCCGCATCGAGATCGGTCGAGTTCCGCACCGAGATCGGTCCGGCGGGGTCACGCCCGGCTGCCGGGGTCACGAGACGGGCATCTCTGCACGAGACCGGCATTTCCGCGCGAGTCCAACGGGGCCGTCGTCGGACTCACGCAGAAATGTCGAGTTCGATGTGCCGAGGCGGTGCGCCAGTGGGGATGTTCCTCCGCGGACGCAGGACCGGGCTCCTCGGTCAACGCCCGCCATGTCTCACTGCGCTGTTCCTCCGCGGACGCGGGACCGGGCCCGCTCCTGGCCCCCGGCGCCGTCGTCGGACTCGAACAGGAATGCTTACGTCGGCGGGACCACCAGCGGCAGATCCTGAAGGAGGCGGAGGACACGCTCGGAATGCCCTCGTCGGCCAGACCACCAGTGCGGGCGGGACGACCCCGCCCCCGACAGGCTCATCGCCCGGGGCGAGGGCTGCATCCTTATGCTCGACCGCACCCGGCCTCCGGAACACGTTCTCACTCATCGTGAACATCCCCGACCGCCGACGGCCTGCGCGTCGTCG
>ERZ772967.581-NODE-581-length-28508-cov-4.180086_pt1 | contig 28508 bp, 26 predicted proteins | sample MGYA00511677_ERZ772967 | MGnify/ENA primary metagenome ERZ772967 (study PRJEB29015, sample SAMEA2737931) | human oral metagenome | biome: human oral; feature: human-associated habitat; material: dental | place: China | collected 2146 ...
TTTTCCTATCTATTTATTAGGGTGGGAAACTTTAGTTTATTATTAGACATGTTATTCTGGGATTAAGATTGAATTATGGGAGAAATCTTGTTAGAGATAAAAGATTTACATGCAGAGGTTGACGGTAAAGAGATTCTCAGGGGACTTAACCTGACCGTCAGGAAAGGTGAAATACATGCGATTATGGGGCCGAACGGTTCCGGTAAAAGCACGCTCAGCAGTGTGCTCGTCGGTAATCCGGTGTTTACGGTGACAAAAGGAACGGTGAGGTATAAGGGCAAAGACCTGTTGGAGCTCTCGCCCGAAGAGCGGAGCTGCGAGGGGATATTCCTCAGCTTCCAGTATCCGGTAGAGATTCCGGGGGTCAGCATGGTCAATTTCATGCGGGCTGCGGTCAATGCACAGCGTGAATATCGAAATGAAGAGCCGGTTTCGGCCTCGGATTTTCTGAAGATGATGCGTGAGAAACGCGAGATTGTGGAGCTCAATAATAAGTTGATGAGCCGTAGTGTCAATGAAGGCTTTTCCGGGGGAGAGAAGAAACGCAACGAGATTTTTCAGATGGCCATGCTCAATCCGACATTGGCTATTCTGGACGAGACGGATAGCGGCCTCGATATCGATGCATTGCGCGTTGTGGCTAACGGGGTAAACAAACTCAAATCGCCCGATAATGCGTCGATAATCATTACTCACTATCAGCGTCTGCTCGATTATATCAAGCCCGATGTCGTGCATGTCCTCTACGAAGGACGTATGGTGAAAACTGCCGGTGCCGAACTGGCTCTTGATTTGGAGAAGAAAGGCTACGATTGGTTGAAAACTAACGATTAACGGCGAAAGATGAATAGTTTGCATATATCGGACAAGGATGCGATGCATCCGGAAAAACAATACATGGATTTTTTTACGCAGCACGAAGATGTGCTCCACCGCTATGCGCCGGCGTTTATGAACGCCTTGCGGACACAGGCTTTGGCCGATTTCGAGCGGACAGGCTTCCCCTCCCCCCTGCATGAAGACTATCGTTATACCGATGTTGCCAAGGCGTTTGCGCCTGACTATGGGTTGAACTTGACCCGTCTGCATGTGCCGACCAACCCTTCGGACGTGTTCCGCTGTGATGTGCCGAACATGAGCACCTCGCTCTACTTCGTAGTGAATGATTCGCTTTATACCGATACGTTACCGAAGACTTCCTTGTCCGAAGAGGTATATGCGGGAGGGATGCACGCGTTTGCCGAGCTTCACCCCGAGATCGCATCACGCTACTACGGCAAGGCTGCCGATACTTCGGCCGATGCTGTCAGCGCCCTCAATACGATGCTGGCACAAGACGGGTTTGTGCTTTATGTACCTCGGGGCGTCCACGTCGAACGCCCCGTACAGTTGATTAATATCTTCCGTAGTACGGTCGACCTGATGGCGAACCGTCGCGTGCTGATCATTATAGAGCCGCATGCATCGGCCAGATTGCTCGTCTGTGACCATAGCATGGATGATGTTAAATTCCTTGCTACTCAAGTGGTTGAAATCTTTGCTGAAGAAGGGGCATTCTTCGATTACTATGACTTGGAAGAAAGCTCGGCTTCGACTACGCGTTTTTCGTCGCTCTATGTCGAACAGGCTGCTTCGTCTAATGTCTTGGTTAACGGTATCACGCTGAATAACGGACTGACCCGTAATAATTACCGGATTCGTCTGAACGGCGAAGGAGCGGAAGCGACGCTTTGCGGAATGGCCATTGAAGATCGTGATCAACAGGTGGATACGTACACCCATATCACGCATGTTGTACCGCATTGCACCAGCAACGAGTTGTTTAAGAACGTCCTTGACGAGCGCGCAGTAGGTGTTTTCAGCGGGCGGATATTTGTGAATGAAGGCGCGCAGAAAACAGAGGCTTACCAGACGAACCGTAACATGTGTCTCACCTCCGATGCCCGTATGTACAGCAAGCCGCAGCTCGAGATTTATGCCGACGATGTGAAATGTTCGCATGGCATGACGACCGGTCAACTTGATGAACAGGCGCTCTTCTACATGCAAAGCCGTGGTCTTCCTTACGAAGAGGCGCGGATGATGCTCAGCGTCGCTTTTATGTCGGATGTGATCGATCATGTGCGTCTCGACGCCTTAAAAGACCGTCTGCACCTGCTTGTCGAAAAACGCTTCCGCGGCGAACTGGCCCGATGTGCCGGATGCAGATACGGAAACTGAAGCATTTATATTCTTTACTATTTTTACTTCTTCCCCCTTTGTCCGGATAATGACGTTCTGTATAGGGGGGGGGAGGATTACAAAACACAACGAACAGATGAAAACATTTTTTAAAACTACCTTTTTGCTTCTGCTCACTCTGGTATTGTTGATCCGTTGCGGAGGAAGCGAGCCGAAGCATTTTTCTTATACTTATGTGCTGGAGAGCACCCGAACGTACCGGCTGTCACTATCGATAGACAGCGAGAGGCATTACGTTGTAGAGAAGCAGAACATCCGTTTTGAACAGTACGAGCCTTACCATGCGGAAGGGACACTGACCGACGGGGAATATGCGCGATTTAAATCGTTACTGGCTAAAAGTAAACTTTTTGATATGAATGACTCATACGGATTCGAGAAAGAGCCGGATCAGCCTGTTGCCGATATGATTTACCAAATTGCCTGTCAGGCGGACGGACGCGAAAAATTTATTTCGATCCGTCATACCGAAACGATGACCTTTTCCCGTCATTTTACGGAGCTGCTGAAATATACGAATGAGTTTATCAGCAACCAAGTAAAAGAATAGCGGCTATTACATATTGCCTTTGTCCAGATACTCGGTTTTAAACATTTTGACAAGCAGGAAAAAGATAGAGAGCAGCAACGGGCCGAAAATGATTCCCCAGAATCCGAAAACCGACAGGCCGAAAATCACTCCGAAAACCGTGATGAGGGGGTGTGTATCGGCCAGTTTTTTCTGAAGGATAAAACGGATGACATTGTCGATGTTCGTGAGGATGATGGCGCAGAAAGCTCCCAGTCCGATAGCGTTCGTCCAGTCGCCGACCATCATCAGATATACCACGATCGGCACCCATACGATGCCGGTGCCGACGATAGGAATGATGGTTGAAAAGCATGTCAGAAAACCGAAAAGTAAAGCACTCGGCACACCGAATATCAGATATCCGATATAGGCGATGAGACCTTGTATGATAGCGAGTAGAGGAATGCCGATAGCATTCGACCGCACCATAACATATACTTCGCTGGTAATATTCTTCCTGTTTTCAGGGCTAAATGGCAGCAGTTCGTAAAAATACTGTTCGATCGTCCGGAAATTAAGCAGGATAAAATACAAGAGGAAGATCAGTACGACAACCGTCACAACCATACTGCTCATCTGGCTGATAAGGTATTGAATAACGGTGCTGATATAGCCTGTGGCTGTTGTCAGGTTTTCGGACGAGAACAAATCGTAGCCGAATCGTTGCCGGAGTTGAATCTCGAGGTTTTCAATCATCTTTTGCAGGGATGAAATATCCATGTCGATGTTTTGTACCTTTCCCAACAGTGCCCGGATCATAAAATAAAGCGGAACCGTAATGACAGCTGCCACTTCGAACAGAATAAGGATCGTGGCCAGCACATGATTCATCTTTTTCTTTTCCGTCAGGTAAATCATTTGCCGGCGCACCATCACAAAGATGGTAAAAGCTCCCAACAGTCCGTTTACAAACATCCACAGTTCCTTAATAATTACCCATCCCAATAACAGGATCAGGATACCAAGCGAATATTTCCAATATTTTTCTTTTCCTGTCGAAGCCATCTTTTTTTATAATGTTAAGCCGCATAAAGATAGAAAGTTTTTCCGGTTGCAGACTTTCTCTAGTCGATTTTTTTGCGGAGACGCGCCAAATAGCCTCGCATCGCTTCCGTATCGCGTTCGGCAATGATTTTCTGTAATTCGTCCAGTTCGCGCTGAATACGGTCGATTTGTCCGGGTGTTCGCGGGTTAAACAGGATTTCAGTCAGCAGATAATCATCTTCGGACAGCACGCCTCGAGCAATCTTCATGTGGCGTCTGAAAGTCGTTCCCGGCGCATCTTGATGTACCATCGTTGCGACAAAAACAAACGTCGAAGCAAAAGGAATCCCCAACGAGTAAGCAACGACTTTATCATGTTCCTCAAACGTGTATTCAAAGATATTCAGTTTCAGTTTCTCATATAAGTCTTTGAAGAAAATTTTGCCAAGATGGTCGCCTTCGGAGATGATGATGGCATTCTCCTGCATCAGGTTACCAAGGTTCGCAAAGGTCGGCCCGAACATCGGGTGGGTAGAGACGTACGGAAAACCGCAGTCTTTGTAGAACTCCAGCAGGTTGGTTTTCACCGATGCGATGTCGGAGATGATACAATAGGGTCGGAGATGCGGCAATACGCTTCTGAATGCGTCGAGCGTGTGGGTCAGGGTGACGCAGTTGATGACCATCTCGGGGGCAAACGCGTCGATCTCGTCGACCGATTGCATACGCAGGGCATTGTAGATAAAACGCATCCGCTTCGGGTCTTGTTCGAGTACGGCCACCTCATGGTCGAAACTCAGCAGGTCGGTAAAGAAAGACCCCATCTTTCCCGCGCCTAAGATCAATATTTTCATTGTCTGTTCAGTCTATTCGTTCATGACAATCATTTGCTGACGTACCGATTCCTCATGAATTTCTTTCAGGACAGCCTGCACGAAATCAGGATTCAGATCCATTGCTACCCCGGCCTTGGTGCGATTCTCCAGAATCTCTCCGTAGCGCGGTGTTTGCAGTATCGGCATACGATGTTCTTTCTTATATACTCCAATCTCCCGGGAGATACGCATCCGTTTGGCCAACAGTTCGAGCAGATTCTCGTCGATCCCGTCGATTTGTCGGCGCAGTTCGTACAGGTTTTCGGTCGTTTGGTTTGACTCGCGGATGACGAGCAGGTTCAGCACATAATCCAGCACTTCGGGGGTAATCTGTTGTGCCGCATCGCTCCATGCATGGTCCGGGTTGCAGTGCGTTTCGATGATCAGTCCGTCGAAGTTCAGGTCCATCGCCTGCTGACAGAGCGATGCAATCAGTTCGCGTTTACCGCCGATATGGCTGGGGTCGCAAATGATGGGCAGGTTTGGCATACGGCGACGCAGCTCGATAGCAATATGCCAGAGCGGGAGGTTACGATACATCTTCTTGTCGAACGAACTGAACCCGCGATGTACCGCTCCGATACGGTGGATACCTGCTCCGTAAAGGCGTTCGATGGCGCCGATCCAGAGCTCCAGATCGGGATTGACCGGGTTTTTAACCAGCACGGGGATGTCAACGCCTCGCAGCGCATCGGCCACATCCTGCATGGCAAACGGATTGACTGCCGTCCGTGCGCCGACCCATAAAACATCGACTCCAGCCTTTAAGGCTTCAAAAACATGGTCTCTCGTGGCCACCTCGGTAGCCACATACATGCCTGTCTCCTCCTTTACTCTCTTCAACCATGGCAGTCCAATGGTACCCACTCCTTCAAAGCCTCCCGGTTTGGTGCGGGGTTTCCAGATGCCTGCGCGAAAGATGCGAATACCGATCGCAGCTAATCCTTTAGCCGTAGTCAAGACCTGTTCTTCGGTCTCGGCGCTGCACGGCCCGGAAATCACGAGCGGACGCTTGTCTTCGATCCCCGGTAATAAAATAGATTGTAAATTTAATTCTTCCATATAGTTTATTTTTTTGTTTATCTGTGTGTTATGTTATTGTTTCCATCTGTTGTTGATTCGTTCCAGCGCCTCAGCCAGTTGTTCCTCTTTACAGCAGAGCGACAGCCGGACATAACGTTCGCCCGCATTGCCAAAAATAAATCCGGGCGTGATAAATACCTTGGCCTCGCGGAGCACGCGGTCGGCCAGCGCTTCGCCGCTTGTTTCCGTATCGGCGATTCGTCCCCAGAGGAACATGCCGACTTGTTGCTCGTCGTATGTACAGTCCAGCACCTGCATAATCTGCCCGGCCAGCTTGCGACGACCGCGATAAATGCCGTTCATCTCGGCATACCATGCCGGCGGTGCATTCAACGCTTCGATTACGGCCGATTGCATCGGGCGGAACTGGCCTGAATCGACGTTGCTCTTCACTTTCAGAATCCATTGTACAAACTGCGCATTCGACACCAGCATGGCCATACGCCATCCGGGCATGTTGTGCGCTTTACTCATCGAGTTGAGCTCGATAGCGATTTCTTTAGCTCCTTCTACGCGCAGGATGCTACGCGGATGATCGTTGAGGATGAAGCTGTACGGGTTATCGTGACAGATAACGATTCCGTGTCGACGGCCAAAAGCGATCAGCCGTTTGAACAGAGCCTCGTCTCCGTCGGCACCGGTCGGCATATTCGGGTAGTTTGTCCACATCAATTTAATGCGGGTGAGGCCGCTGGCTTGCCGCTCGGCCACGATCTGCTCCAGAGCGTTGAAGTCGGGCTGCCAGCCGTTCGACACTTGTAATTCGTAAGGGATCAGATCAGCTCCGACAAGCCGGCTCACCGAACGGTATGTCGGATAGCCGGGGTCAGGCACGAGCACACCGTCGCCCGGATTGAGGAAAGCCATAGAGATATGCAGAATCCCTTCCTTCGAGCCGATAAGCGGCAGGATTTCCGTTTCCGGATCTGCCTCCACGTCGAACCATCGCCGATACCATCCGGCATAGCTGTGCCGCAGTTCGGGAATGCCTGTATAGGGTTGGTAACCGTGTACGTCCGGGCGGCATGCTTCGCGACAGAGCGTGGCGATCGCCCCGTCCGACGGTGGCAGGTCGGGGCTTCCTACGCCGAGGCTGATCACACGCATACCTGCGGCATTCATCGCGGCGACCTCTTTCAGTTTCTTTGAGAAATAATATTCCTGCACGCTGTCCACACGCGTGGCAGGCATAACATCATATACCTTGTTTTCCTTCTGCATATTCTCCTAAAATTTTCAAATCCTTCGTCAGCGGCATAATCGCATCCAGCGCCTGTTTGTAGCGTGGATAATCCGAGAACGTCAGATTGACGTAAAACAAATATTCCCATTCGCGCCCGATAATCGGCAACGACTGTATTTTCGACAGATTCATATCATAGAACGAGAGAATCGTCAGGACTTTCGAGAGGCTGCCGGCCGTATGTGGCAAAGAGAAAACGAGCGAAGCCTTGTTCTTCGTCACTCCTTCAAGGAGCTCGGAGGCCATCGGCGGGGTGGCCACGGCCAAGAAGCGCGTGTAATTGCGTTTGTTCGTCTCAATGCCTTCGGCCAGCACTTCCAGCCCGTACATCTCAGCTGCATGACGTGCACAGATGGCGGCATGGCCGTGCATCTGCTCCGTGGCGATCCATTGTGCACTGCCGGCCGTATCATCCGTCTCGACAAGCTTGACGTACGGAATCGTCGCCAGGAAATCATCGCATTGCATCAGTGCGATCGGGTGCGAGTTGATCTCGGTAAGATCGCTCATCTTCGTTCCCGGAAGTGCAGCCAGTGAGTGCATAATACGTAATTTATATTCTCCTGTCACGACGCATCCGCTCTGTCGAATCAGTTCGTGATTCTGCAACAAACTGCCGGCAATCGTGTTCTCGATCGCCATGATTCCGACTGTCCGCTCATCGGACGTGACTTTTCGCACAAGCTTCTTAAAGGTCTCGCACGGTACTAACTCGATCGGCTCGTCTTCGAAATATCGATGTGCCGCTACATCATGATACGAACCGGCTATTCCCTGTATGGCAATTTTTCTCATTCTTTATGTTTATTTTTTTCTTCATGTTCGCAACATCAAAAAAAAATCCCGCCACTCACATGGCAGGACCTTTTTCTAAATGGCAATACCCTAAGGTACTTTTTTCGTTTCTTACACACATCAAGTCCTGCCTTTATCTCTACCAAGATAAAAGTAATAATACTTGTGAGTGTAAAATCGTTTCATTTTTTTGTTCACATAATCATATCATGTGCAAAGATACGGCGTCTTTTTTAACATGCAAGAAAAAAATGCTTTTTTTTTGCTCGGATATCAAAATAGAGAAGAGGCCTACGTATGTCTTTGATCGGTTGACGAACGGTTGCTGATTCTTAACCGTTCCCAGATGCGTTGCGGAACAAGTCGCCAGAAGAAGACCAAAAGACGGTAGCGCCAGTCGATGACGGCGACGCGTTTACGCTTTTCCAGCGTATGGACGATATGTTGGGCCACAGCTTCCGGTCGCATGAGCATCGGGTATTTCTTTGGGTCGTCGAGTATGGCCGTATCTACAAATCCGGGTCTTATATCCGTGAAGATAATGTTATCCTTTTGTAAATGCGTTAACTGTGCCAAAGCGTCAATATAGGTGTTTTGAAAACGTTTGGAGGCCGAATAAGCCGGTGCGCTCCCCAATCCTTTCGTTCCCGCAATCGAGCTGATGACAGCGATATGCCCACCGCCGTTGTTGCGAAAATAACGATAGGCCGCTGTAACCATACGGATAAATCCGGAGACGTTCGTCGCCGCCGTCCATAACTCGATATCTTCTTGCAGGGTCATGTTCTGTCGCCCGACGCCCGAAGAGAGAAAGAACAAATCCATTCCGCTCATTGCTTCGATCAGCCGATGTAAACGCTCCGGTGCGTCGTCGCGTGTGATATCGAGTATCTGTATTGTCACCCGTTCCGGATTCAGCGCTTGCAAACGCGCCAGCTCGGCCTCGCGACGGCCGGCCACGCCAAGTGACCAACCGCGAGCGAGCAAGAGTTTTGCCACCTCCAGTCCCATGCCGGAAGTGGCGCCTATCACAATCGCTCGTTTCACTTTTGATAAATAATAAATCATTTCCATGAATCCGCCCTGTCGGGCTGCGATTCATTTCATGCGGCTAAGTTAGTGAACCTTCAGCATAACATAAAAAAGCCAATGTGCGATTTTGCGCACATTGACTTTTATTAACTAATATCATGCTCCGTTATTCGACGGGGTTGCAATCAACCGATTTCGATTGTCCGCTCTACCTTGTGAGTCTCTTCGTGCGAGAGTTTGGGCAGATCGATATTCAGCACACCATTTTCTACTTTTGCACAGATTTTGTCTTTGTCCACATCGTCCGGCAGAATCATCGCCTGCTGGAACTTCGAGTACGAAAATTCGCGACGCAGATAGCGTGCGTCCTTATTCTCTTCACTCTTTTCGCTCTTTTTCTCCATCGAGATCACCAAATGGTTGTCTGCATCAATATTGATGTGAAAGTCTTCCTTCGTCATGCCTGGGGCTGCTACTTCGACCGTATAACGGTCTTTCATTTCCTTTACGTTGATGGCAGGTGCCGTTGCGTTCGTACGTCCCATCCACTCATGTTCAAAAAAGTCATTGAAAATGGACGGTAACCAATCGTTCTGATTTCGTCTAATCAAAGTTGTCATTATTCAATCCTCCTATAATTTAATGTTCTTTTTTTTTGAAGTCCGGCTCATCATTCTTACTTATGATTCCCGACCTTTTTGGAGATCGTTGTCACCGTATCTGCTGAATCGACTTCATCAGATAAGACACAAAACGCATACCATCGTATGCTTTGTGTCAAAATGGCGCATTCTGCGCTAAATAAGTAATAGATACATGACAAAATGGCGCTTTGATTGGCTGCCCGTAATGCGTGTCAACATACTTGCATCCGCATCGCAGAGCGACCTCTTGCCATTCTTTCAAGGGAAAGAATATCAAGGGGGCCAGACACGAAGAAATAAAAAAAAAAGAGTTGTCTCAGTATGAGACAACTCTTTTGATCTATGAGAAGATCATCACTTTGCTTCTTTTTTCTTGGAGCAGCATTCATCTTTCTTCTTGTCGCAAGCTTTATCTTTCTTGCAGGCTTCCTTGCCTTCCTTCTTGCAGCACTTCTGCTCTGTCTTTGTGCACTCTTTCTTTTCTTTCGTGTCCTGTGCATTGACAGAAACACCCAATGCCATGGCAGCAACAATGGCTGCGCTCAAAATCATTTTCTTCATCGTTCTGTTATTTTAAAAGATTAATACCGGGTGCAAAGAAAAAAGATTTTATGCTTCGTCCTACCTCAAGCGCTTAAAAATTAAATATCTTTATTTCATATACACACATTTTTCAAGGTTGGAGAGATACTGCTTTCAGCAGGGAATGCTATCTTTGCGTCATGTTAGAGACAGCATCCATCCGAAACGATTTTCCGATTCTGCAGTGCGAAGTATACGGCAAGCCGCTCGTCTATCTCGACAATGCGGCCACGACCCAAAAGCCTCGTTGTGTCGTTGATAGAATTACGGAAGAATATTATTCCGTGAATGCGAATATCCATCGCGGTGTTCATTTTCTCAGTCAGCAGGCTACCGAAGCGCATGAGGCGGCTCGCGAAACCGTACGGGCATTCTTGAATGCCCGTTCTTCGGCCGAAATTCTTTTTACACGAGGTACAACCGAAGCAATTAACCTTGTTGCATCAAGCTTTTCACGTGCTTTTGTAAAGCCCGGTGACGAGGTGATCGTCTCCGTCATGGAGCATCATGCCAATATTGTTCCCTGGCAATTAAACGGATTGAAAATAAAAGTGATACCGTTTAATGAGTGCGGTGAACTCGATCTGGAAGCATTTTCCCGGTTGTTTTCCGACAGGACGAAGCTCGTAGCTGTCACCCAGATGTCGAACGTACTCGGGGTGATCAACCCAGTGGAGGAGATTGTGCGGATAGCCCATCAGCACGGGATACCTGTCCTTATAGACGGCGCGCAGGCGGTTGCCCATCAACCGATCGACGTGCAAGCGCTCGATGCGGATTTTTATGCTTTTTCCGGGCATAAAGTCTATGGGCCTACAGGCATCGGCATACTCTACGGAAAGGCGGAATGGTTAGACCGCCTGCCGCCTTATCAGGGAGGTGGGGAGATGATTCAAAATGTGACGTTCGAGCACACGACGTTCAATGAACTTCCGTATAAGTTTGAGGCCGGCACTCCGGATTACATCGGCAGCACGGCGCTGGCCGAGGTGTTGAGGTATATACAGGCCATCGGACTTACCGAGATCGCGGCGCATGAATATGAACTGCTTTGCTATGCTACCGATCGGCTCGATGAAATTGAAGGCATGCGTATCTTCGGACGTACCGAACATAAGAACAGTGTTGTTTCTTTTCTGGTAGGCAACATACATCATTACGATATGGGTATGCTGCTCGACCGTCTTGGTATTGCTGTTCGTACGGGGCACCATTGTGCACAACCGCTTATGCACGCACTCGGCATCGAAGGGACCGTCAGGGCGTCGTTCGCACTCTATAATACAAAAGAGGAAGTGGATGTACTCGTCGAAGGAATCCAACGCATCCGAAAAATGTTTTGAGCCCCAGCAATAGTAAACGTTCTGTTTTATAAGAGGATTCAGGAAATGCATATAGGGAAAATAATATAAAAAACAGAGAGGAAAAAGACGATAAACTTAAATAAATCTTATATGATATGAAACTTCAAGTGGCAAAGTCTGTTGTTGTGATTTTAGGTTTGTTCAGTATCCCGTTGTATGGGCAAGAGAGTTATTCTGTTCTGATACATAAAGCATATAATGTGATGTGGAAAGAAAAGGACATGGATGGTCATAAAAAAGCCCTTAGGATGTATGAAGATGCTTTTGAACTGTTTCCTGATAGCATCGATACATCTGAATTGAACGATGCATCAATTCTGGCTGCATGGTTGAATGATCATGATAAGGCTTTCAAATACCTGAATGCTTTCGTTACCATGAAGACAGCTAAAAATGGATATCCCAGTTGGAAGTATGTAGTAGGGAATGATTCTGAAGTTGATTATAAGAATTTACTTGATGATCCCCGATGGATCACGGTGAAAAATATAGCACTCAAAGATAAGGCCTTGTTTTATGACAAATTGAGAGGGGAAGAGGAAGAATTCTACGAAATGTGTAAGATTGATTTGGAGCGAATAACAGACCCGATGGTTTTATATGATAATATACGGAATTATCATCCGTATAAATTAAAACAGAAGCAAGATTATTCGCTTACATTTCAAATAAATGATTCTGCAAGAACCTCTTTTTTTATCCATTTGCCGCAGAATTATAATCCAGAGAAAAAATACCCTCTTTTATTTTTTCTTCATGGTGCCGTACGGGGAAATCGTTTGGCAGATTTTCAACTTGCATCATGGGTATTATTTGATTGGAACAGGTATTACACAAAATACGCGGCCTTGAACGATGTTATTTTGGTTTTTCCTCGAGGTAGTAAGGAGTTTAACTGGATGGTACCCGATGATGGTTTTTTTATGGTTCCGGCGATCTTGCATCAGATTAAAAAGGCAATTAATGTAGATGACAATAAAGTATTTATCTCGGGACACTCCAATGGGGCAACGGGTTCATTCTCGTACTTGATGAAGCACCCCTCTTCATTTGCCGGATGTTATGGATTCAACACCTATCCGAAAGTCTTTACTGGGGGGACTTTTATAGAGAATATAAAAAATCGCTCGTTTATAAATTTCTCGACAGACAAGGACTATTACTACCCTCCCTATGCGAATGATCAATTCACACAACTGATGAAGAGCATGAATCTTGATTATAAGGAATATCGATATGACGGTTTTCCCCATTGGTTCCCCCAATTTGATGACTCGGAACCTGCGTATCGAATTTTATTCTCAGACTTGGTAAAACGGGAAAGAAATCCTTTTCCAAAGGAGATTTCTTGGGAGTTTGATGATGATTGTTATGGAACGATCGACTGGCTTTCCAATATAAAATTAGATACATTGGTGGAACGGAAGAGCTGGCATAAGGAGTTGAATTTCAAGATTGATAAATGGTTGAAGTATGACAAAAACGATAGCATAATTGTTTATAATGTAGATAGAAAAGCCTTTGACTTTCCTCGTAAATCAGGTAAGATCAAGGCTGAGTACGGTAATAACGTCTTTCGAATAGAAACTTCTTGTATAACTTCTTTCTCGGTAAATATCTCCCCTGAAATGGTGGATATGAAAAAGAAGGTACAGATTTATGTAAATGGAAAATTGCGTTTCAGCAAACAGGTTGGATATGATCGGGATTTTATGTTATGTAGTTTTAAAGCCAACCGGGACAGAAGTCAAGTCTGGGTGAATCAGATAGATGTGTTCATAAACCGTCATTAGTTTATCTGAATGAATTTGTAAGAATAGAAGTGATGAAAATTGCTGAATTAAAACAAGTTGATAATATGTTGTTGGATTGGTCATATTATTATCTCTTGCCAATAGAACAAGATTGTTTTTGGATGGATATACGGATATTCAATCGAAACCGTTTAAAACATGATTTGCTGTTAAATCTATTTATATAAGGATGTTATGATACTGACAACAACCCCTTCTGTCGGAGGACAAACAATTACCCCGTATCGGGGCATTGTGAGCGATGAAGCGATTATCGGTGCCCATATTTTCCGCGATTTCTCTGCCTGCATTACCGACCTTGTCGGAGGGCGGTCGAATGCGTACGAAAAGGTTTTAAGAAAAGCGTAAGATGCTTCAACCATACCTCAAAGAAGGACGCCTTGAGGCGGGATGCGACGAGGCTGGCCGAGGGTGTCTGGCCGGGGCTGTCTATGCGGCTGCCGTGATCCTGCCGCCTGATTTCCGCAATGAGCTGTTGAACGACAGCAAGCAACTGACGGAAAAGAAGCGTTATGCCTTGCGACCGATCATTGAGGAAGCGGCGACGGCTTGGGCGATCGGTATCGTAACACCCGAGGAGATCGACCGGATGAATATTCTGCGTGCTTCGATTTTAGCGATGCATCGCGCCATCGACGGGCTGAAAGTAAAGCCGGAATACCTGCTGATCGACGGAAATCGTTTTCATCCGTACCCCGGCATTCCGTATGAAACGGTTGTCAAAGGTGACGGGAAGATGATGAGCATCGCCGCGGCTTCGATCTTGGCTAAAACGTATCGCGACGACTATATGAACGCACTCGCCGGGAAATATCCGGCATATCATTGGGAGAAGAACAAAGGCTATCCCACCGAAGCGCATCGTGAAGCCATCCGTTGCGCAGGAACGACACCTTACCATCGCAAGAGCTTTATGCTCCTGCCGCCTGCACAGCTCCGTCTGGAATTGTAAAATCAGGCCTGATTCGCTTGAGCACTGAATGCCAAAGCGTACATTTTCATTTGTTTCAGCATCGCGACGAGGCCGTTGGAGCGGGTAGGGGAGAGATGTTCCTTCAGTCCGATGCGGTCGATAAAGTACAGATCGGCATCGAGGATTTCCTGCGGCGTGTGATGAGACAGTACCCGTATGAGTAACGAGACAATACCCTTCACAATCACCGCGTCGCTCTCACCCTGAAAGATCACTTGGCCATCGGTGTAATCGGCCTGCAACCATACGCGACTTTGGCATCCTTCAATCAGGTTGCTACTTGTTTTGTATTGACCGTCAAGCGTTGGCAGCGCATTGCCCATGTCGATCAGTAAGGCGTACTTATCCATCCAGTCGTCGAACACGGAAAATTCTTCGATCACTTCGTCCTGTATCTCATTGATTGTCATCTCAGTCAATTCTTAATGATTATAAATCACATTCAAGATCGTCTCGCCGACGGCCTTTAATGTTTCACGGTCGATGTTCTCCATCGTATCATTCTGCGTATGCCAGTAAGGACCGAAGCCCGATTGGGTATCCGGATCGTAATTGATGATGTCCAGACAGGGAGTGCGAAGTCCTTGTATTACATATTGATGGTCGTCGACGATCGCTCCGCCCTGCGCGTTGATGAAATATTTTCCGTAGCCCAGCTCGCGTGCGGCAGTCCAGACTTTTTCCACATATCTTGCGGCATATTGTACGGAAGTGCTTTCCTTATAAAAGGTAGCGCCGCGCGAGCCGACCATATCGAGCAGAATACCGAACTCGGCCTTGTAGTTGGGCACATGCGGGTTCTTAGCCCAAAACTGTGATCCGAGACACCACGTGTCGGGCTTGTATTCGTCAACAAATTCCGGTGTACCGTAGTCTTCCGCATCAAAAAACACGATATCGATTCCGATAGCAGGCGCCTTTGCCTGAATCTGACGAGCGATTTCGAGCAGAATACCAACGCCGCTACCCCCGTCGTCGGCCCCGTCTATCGGTTTACGGTGATTAGCTTCGTCGGTGTCGTGATCGGCATAAGGACGGGAATCCCAATGGGCGAAAAGGAGTACGCGACGTGACTTTTCGGGCTGGAATGCTCCGACGATGTTTTGGGCCTTTAATTTCTCGCCGTTGTATGCCGTTAGTACGGCTTCCTGCACATAAACTTTCGCTCCGTGACGATCCAGCTCTCCCGCCAGATAATCGGCGCATCGTTGGTGTGCTTCCGTGTTCGGCACACGCGGACCGAATGCTACTTGTCGTTCGATATAGGCATAGGCACTGTCTGCATTGAACGTCGGCGCTTCTATACGCTTATCCGTGTCGGCAGGTTCCGTAGTTTCCTCTTTTGTCGTATTTTTCTGACCGCAACATGACAGCATCAGACTGCCAAGTAATACTCCTGCATATTTATTGATCATTCTATCCATGATGATGGTCGATTATTTTATCCCGTTTTGTACTTCACTCATAACTCTCATCAGGTTACCTCCCCATATTTTGGCAATGCTTTCGTCGTCCAGTCCCTCGGCAATCAGACGCATTGTGATTTGCATCAGTTCGTTGGCGGCACGACAGCCTGTCAGCTCGCCGTCGCCATCGAAGTCGGACCCGATGCCTGCGTAATCGATCCCGACCAGATCAATCACATGCAGGATATGCCTGATAGCATCGCTCAACGAGGCTTTATCCGGTGATTCGTTGATAAATCCTTTATAGAGGCAGATTTGCATCACGCCTCCTTGTTGTGCTAATGCTTTGATCTGATCATCGTCGAGGTTACGGCGATGATTGCATAAAGCGCGGCATGACGAATGTGAGGCGATGATCGGGCGGGTGCTGTGCTCCAGAACATCGTAAAAAGTACGATCGGCAGCATGCGACACATCGATCATCATCCCGAGGCGATTCATCTCGGCCACGACCTCCTTCCCGAACGGACTGAGACCACCCCATTCCGCTTGTCCTGCGGCGGAGTCGCAGAGGTCGTTGTCGCCGTTATGACAGAGTGTAATATACGATACGCCCATCAGTCGGAAACGATGCAGGTTCGTCAGGTCTTTGCCGAGCGCATAGCCGTTTTCAATCCCTAAAAGAATGGCTTTCTTGCCTTCGTCTTTTAGCCGTCGCAGCTCATCCGGACTCTGTGCAATGCCCATCTGATGCGGGTAACGTTTGGCCTGTTCGATAACTTGTGTAAGCCGGTCCGTCGCATAATCCGTCGCCTTCTGTAAGGCTGCTGCGTTCCGGTCACCCTGCGGAATATAGGCCACCATAAAAGCGGCATCAAGACGTCCTTCACGCATCAACGGAAGATTGACTTTGCCTCCTTCTTTGCGCCCGAGGTCGAATGTTTGAAAAATCATCGGCGTATCCGTGTGCGAATCGATCGTGATCATCTTGCGATGCAACGTTTTGGATCGGGCATATACCTCTGCCTGACGCACATGATAACGGAAGAGATTCAGCATCGTCTCGTTTCCCGATACAGCCATAGGCTCCGGGTGCCACTGCACACTGAAGATCGGGTATTCGGGATGCTCCATCGCCTCATTCACCCCATCCGGCGCCGTAGCCGTAGCTACAAACTCGGGTGCCGGATCCTTAACGGCCTGATGGTGGATGGAATTGACAGCGATTGAAGAGGATAACCGATGAGATGATGCCTCGCTGAAATGTAATGCTGCTTGCAGCTTGGAAAGAAACGGAGCTAACGTGACCGTATGTGTGGCGACGTCACGCGCCTCTTCCTGACTGTGTGGCAACGCCTCTTTCGAGAGTTGAGCATGAATATCCTGATAAAGCGTACCTCCGAAGGCGACATTGATCAACTGATGTCCCCGGCAAATTCCGAAAACAGGTACTTGATGATCGAAAGCAAGCTTCAGCAACAGAAAATCGTATTCGTCACGGCAAGCGTCTGTATCGCCGAGCTCGGGAATCGGTGCTTCTCCCAGATATTCGGGATTTATGTCGCCCCCTCCCGAAAAAATCAGTCCGTCGAGCTCCTCTACGATCGAACTAAGCGTATGAATATCGGTGATGACCGGGATCAAAATGGGAGCGCCGCCGGCCATTACGACGGATTGGAAGTAAGGTTCTGCAATACACGAAGTACCCTCTTTCCGGTTGGCCGAGATTCCGATTTTCGGCAGACGGTGCAAAGGAACGGCCGATGCCGCACACGCTACCTTCTTATATAATGTATCGAGCAAGACAGACATAAACGATATGTTACGGAAACCGGATAAAAGAGGGCAAATCCGTGAAAAGAATTGCCCCCGTATGTTTTAATTTTTAATTATGCGTCGATGTTGGCATACGTTGCATTCTCCTCGATAAAGTCACGTCGCGGAGCCACATCTTCTCCCATCAGCATGGCAAACGTCGAGTCCGCTTCCACCGCATTTTCTATCGTGATCTGCTTTAACGTACGATTCTCCGGATTCATCGTCGTGTCCCATAGCTGATGATCGTTCATCTCTCCCAGACCTTTATATCGTTGCGTATGTATCTGACTCTCATTTCCTCCACCATACGTGTCGATAAACTTCTGGCGCTGCTGCTCCGTCCAGCAATATTCTTCGACCTTGCCTTTCTTGCAGAGATAGAGTGGGGGAGTAGCCAGATAGACGTACCCTTTCTCTATCAAGCCGCGCATACGGCGGAAAAAGAAGGTCAGAATCAGCGTGGCAATATGGCTTCCATCGACATCGGCATCGGTCATGATGATGATCTTTTGATAGCGCAGCTTGCTTAAGTTCAGCTCTTTCGGGTCGTCTTCCGTTCCGATGGTAACGCCCATGGCCTTGAAGATATTTTGAATCTCTTCACTATCAAAGATGCGGTGCTCCATCGCTTTTTCCACATTCAGAATTTTCCCGCGTAATGGCAGGATGGCCTGAAAATTACGGTCTCTTCCTTGCTTTGCAGTACCGCCGGCCGAATCTCCCTCGACAAGGAACAGCTCGCATTCCGCCGCATCTTTCGATGAACAGTCTGCCAGTTTGCCGGGCAATCCTCCGCCCGAGAACGGCGACTTGCGCTGTACCATCTCCCGCGCCTTACGAGCCGCCTGGCGCGCCGTAGCCGCAAGAATTACCTTGTCGACAATGGCCTTGGCCTCTTTCGGATGTTCCTCCAGATAGTAACCCAGCGCTTCACCTACCGCCATATCGACGGCACCCATCACTTCGTTGTTTCCGAGCTTCGTCTTCGTCTGTCCCTCGAACTGAGGTTCGGCGACCTTGATCGAAATGACGGCTGTCAAGCCTTCGCGAAAATCGTCTCCCTGAATCTCCACTTTCGCCTTTTCAAGCAGCTTTGAATCTTCCGCATATTTTTTCAACGTGCGTGTCAAACCACGACGAAAACCGGAGAGATGCGTTCCTCCCTCAATCGTGTTGATGTCGTTCACATACGAAAAGACACTTTCGTTATACGAGGTGTTGTACGTCATTGCCACTTCGACCGGAATCCCTTGTTTCTCTGTTACGATATGGATCACATCATGAATCATTGATTCTTTCGATTTGTCGATGTAGCGAACAAACTCTTTCAACCCTTCGTTCGAATGGAAAACTTCCGATTTGAACGATCCGTCTTCTTTCTTCTCCCGCTTGTCGGTTAGTGTCAGATAAATGCCGGCATTCAGGAACGCCAGCTCACGCAAACGATTGGCTAAGATGTCGTATTTGTACTGGGTAACGGTGAAAACCGTATCATCCGGCTTAAACGAGATGATGGTGCCGGTACGGTCGATCGTACCCGTCTCACGGATATCTCCCAGCGGCTTACCCTGCGAAAATTCCTGTATGTAGATTTTGCCGTTGCGATGAATCTCTGCTTTCAAATGGGAAGAAAGGGCATTCACACACGAAACGCCGACACCGTGCAATCCTCCCGATACCTTATAAGTTCCCTTGTCGAATTTGCCGCCGGCATGAAGCACTGTTAATACGACTTCAAGCGCCGACTTGCCCTCTTTCTCGTGATAATCGACCGGTATGCCTCGCCCGTCGTCCGTTACGCAGATGGAATTATCTTCGTTGATTACGACCTCAATGTTTTTACAGAAACCCGCAAGCGCTTCATCAATCGAGTTGTCTACTACTTCATACACCAAATGATGCAGTCCTTTTTCGCCCGTATCGCCGATATACATGGCGGGACGTTTGCGCACCGCTTCCAAACCTTCGAGCACCTGAATATTCTTCGACGAATATTCTTTACTCGCTGCTCTTATTTCTTCGTCACTCATTGTGCTTATATCTTTCTAATAAATCTAATGTAAAATGCTAACAAATGTAGTTGTTTTTTTTAAGACAGGAGGGCGTGTATGTGGTAAAAAGTATTAAAAAGGGCAGAAAGGCAATAAAATGCCGTTTTTCCCGAAAAGGCAGCCTGTAGAGAAATCGGACTCTTCTTTTGAGAATGAGAATCTCGTTTTCAAAAAAGAATCTACTTGAAAGAGTTTAGATGATCAAACTTATGAAATTTGCATTTGCGACGATACCAACTCAAAATAATGTCCTTTTTTTTCCATCAGCGTTTGGTGATTACCTGCTTCCACGATAAAACCTTTGTCGAGTACAACAATTTGATCGGCATTGCGAATGGTGCTTAGCCTATGGGCTATTACCACTACGGTACGTTGTTGAAAGGCATTATTCAGCGCATCCACAATTTTACGTTCGTTGATGCTGTCTAAGGCGTTGGTCGCTTCGTCGAGAAATAGAAATTTCGGATTCTTGTACAAGGCTCGAGCGATCAGCAAACGCTGTTTTTGTCCGCCACTCAGTCCGCGTCCGGTTTCGCCGACGATCGTTTCAAAACCTTTGGGCATGGCGTTGATCTCATCTTCAATTTGAGCGATCCGGCACACTTCACGCAGCCAGTCGTAGTCAATCCGATCGGCATCTAAGACAATATTATTCAAAATGGTATCGCTAAACATCTTTCCATCTTGCATTACTACACCGCACAGATTTCGCCATTGATGAAGGTTAATAGCATTTACGTTCATCGTGTCCATTTTTATTTCTCCGTAGCTGGGTTTGTAAAGCCGTACCAGAAGTTTGAGCAGTGTCGATTTTCCGCTTCCGCTACCTCCTACAATTGCCGTAATCTTGTCCTCCGGTATTTGCAGGTAGATATTTCGTAATACCAAAGGCGAATTTTGAGTATATTGAAAATGGATATTCTCCAGGCGGATCGTTTTCTTTTCGGGCAGAATGGAGGTGTTGCCAATGGAAAGCAGTTCTTCTTCGTCTTCCAATTGACGAATCTCATTGATACGCAAAAAACTGATTTTAGCGTATTGCACACCCACGACAAAGTTGATAAACTGTACCAAAGGTCCGTTGAGCATTCCGATAATAAACTGCGTGGAAATCATTACCCCAAATGTGATATCGCCCTTGATTACCGCCATGGCACAGAAAAAGACAATGCCCATATTTTTGATGCTTTCGATAAATTGAGCGCCCAAGTTCTGTGCGTTGGTTATGGCGAGAACACGCTTATTGACGTGATAGAGCCGGGCTTGAATCTCTTCCCATTTCCAACGGCGATATTTCTCATAGTTATAAATCTTGATATCCTGAATGGCAGAAACCGTTTCTACCCAATAGCTCTGATTGCGGGAGAGCAATTCAAAATACTCCCAGTCCAATTTCTTTCGGATACTCAAAAAGAGTAATACCCAGCAAACATAAAGAATGGAGCCTGCTAAAAAGATATAGAAAATAATGGCATTGTAAATCAAAAGAATGATGGAAAATATCACAAATGTGAAAGTCGAAAATATCAATGCCAGCGAATTGTTCATGATAAAACTTCGGATACGTTCGTGGTCTTGCGCCCGTTGAAGAATATCGCCCATCAGTTTGTTCTCGAAAAACGTAACGGGCAGTTTCATCAGTTTTATCAGATAATCCGAAATCAGGGCAATGTTTACCCGTGCCGTGATATGAAGCAAAATCCAATCTCTCAATACATTGAATATCATTACACTCAATAATATACTGATATTTCCGATCAATACCATATGGATAAATTTTACGTCCGAAGTCCTGATTCCCACATCAATGACCGCTTTGGAAATAAAGGGAAGCATTCCCTGCAAAGCGGTAACTACGAGCATAATAATGAATATCAGCCCGAAGTTGTGTTTGTACGGAAAGAAATATTTCAGAATGCTTGAGAAGCTGTTTTTCTTCTGTTCCCGTTCGGCTTTGCTGTCTTTGAACTCGGCTGTAGGTTCCACAGCAAGCAGCACGCCTCGCTTTTCGCCTTTCTGATACCAGCCTTGCTTAAATTCCTCGTGGCTGTATTTGATGCGTCCTTTGGCGGGATCGGAAACCCAGATGTGTTTTTTATCGGAATGATACACTACCACGAAGTGGCTGTTTTTCCAAAATAGAATGGCCGGAAAGGGAATGCTGTTTACCACATCGTTTGTGGTACATTTGATGGCGAGCGTGCGAAGCCCGATGCTTTCGGCGCCGGTGCTGAGGTCGAGCAGTGAAACACCCTCTTTAGTTATGCCACAGCGGTCGCGCATAAACTGCAGGGAATAAAACTTACCGAAATGTTTGGCAATAATTTTCAGAGACGCCGGACCGCAGTCTTGCGAATCCATCTGATATTCTACGGGGAAACGCCGGAAAAGCATGATTTTATTTTTCTCCTTTCGCTTTTAAGTTATCAAATAGCCTTTCAATTAGTCGTTTGCGTTTGGTGATAATTTCTGCTGTTCCTTTGCTCTCAAAGTCGAGGGGTAGCGTTTTTCCAAAATTCGTTACCGTGCCTTCAGGAAATGAAATAATCACGAGATATGCATCTACTTCTCCTTTGGGTGTTTTCAGTTTGTTGGTAATGCGAGAAACGGATTTTACAATACCTTTTATCAATCCGTATTCATCGTAAGGATAGTTGTTGATTTTTACGTTGGCGGATTGACCTATTTTTACTTTTCCGGCTCCAAACGAAGGTATGATCACTTCACCTAATATGTTGTTTTTATCGGGAATAATGGAAAAAAGTTCCTGTCCGGTCTGTACAAAACTATTGTCCCGCCAAAAACCGAGATATTCCAATTCGCCCGCAGTAGGTGAATATTGCAGGTAACGTTCTTTCCAAAGATTGATGGCGTTTGAAAGCTCGTTTTTACGTGTGATGTAATCGGAATAGGCTTTTTCTCCGGTTTCGGTTTCTTCCAGCAGAATACGCTGTATTTCGAACTGATTGCGGCCTACCTCCGATTGTTTCATCAGTTTGTTGCTCTGCAGATTTAAGAGTGTCTGTTGTAGTGAGAGATGAGCGGTATGCTGCTGTTGATATTCCTGTTCGCTGATGGCTTTGGCAACGAGCAATAAACTGTCTTTCCTGAGTTGATCGGCGGAAGTGCGGAGGATTTGTCTTTTGAGTTGAATTTCATTGTCGAGATTGGCTATTACGGCTCTATCCGTGAGGATTTGCTGTTGCAGGTTTTGGCGCATCGTACTGTAAATAACGGAACTCAGCACACGCTCGTATTGAAGATAGGCAAGCAGAAAAGCATTGTAAGCAGAACTGACTTCCCCGAGTATCAGCGTATCGGGTAAGGATATTTTAGCGGAAGCGTCTGCTTTCAAAAGGTTGAGTGCGGTATCCACCCATAGAATGTGCTTGTAGTCTGCACCACTCTCCAAGTAGGAAATTACATCGCCTTTTTGCAATTGGGATTTATTGGTTTTTAGCAAATGGATGCGCCCGTTGCTGTTTGCGACCAAACGAACGGGAGCAGTCGTTGCCGTTACGGAGATTTGTCCGTCGACCGTGTCGGGATATCGGATCAGAAAACCCAACAGCAAGATAACACTCATCAGCACACCGACACACAAAACGACCCATTTTACCCAATAGGTGGGCATACGATCGATAATGGCTTGTACCTCTTCGGATTTTTCGCCGATTTCGTCCGGTTCGTTTCGTTCATCCGGGAGTAGTTCCTCTCTTCCTGTCGGAATGAACGAGGAGGGCGGCGTGTCTTGTATGTTTTTGTTGCAGTCGCTATTTGTCATTCTTCTCCTGTCTGAATTTATGTGCTACGTGATGAATGGTTCTCAATCGGTAATCGGATTGCTGAAAAAGGTGATTTACCAATCCTGAAACATCATTATTACTACGTGTAACATCGGAATAGCCAAAATCTTTTTGAATAGAGATAAACGGATAGAGTACCATTTTATCTTTAGCAAGAATGGATAAAACCCCGTCAGCCGTATCGGTATCTTTAAAATCATAATCCAATATCTTTTGAAAGAGAGGCTTAAAGATGACCATAAATTGCGTACTCCAGAACCAATCTACCCAATAACGGTTGGTAGCAACGGGCACAGCCGCTCCAAAACCGCCGATGCCGCCGGAAAGGAGTTCAGAGCCTTGTTCGTTGGCTTGGATCATATTTGCCCAAAGGTACGTTTTGCTGTATGCGGATGTGAATGTATGATCATCTTCGCAAATGATCATTATGTCATCCTCGTTATCTTCTGCCATCTGCACCGCTTTTACCATACTTTGCCAAAGTCCGACGGCGCCAATCGGGTGCTCTACGGCTTCGACCCATGTGAGTTCAAACTCCGGCTTTCCGTGAAATTGCTCTTCTATGTGCTTTCTCCGTTCGATACGCTCTTTGAGATTGATGACGTAAACGGGAACATAAAACTCTTCTTTATCGATTAATGGCTGTTCTTTTGACTGTCTGCCGATTGAGATGTTATTATCAGACAAAAGATTACATGTTGTTGCATTGTTACATTGGCATATTGTTTTATTGTCACATTTTTTATAATTCACCACCGTTTCTTCTAAGATTTTATTCACCCTCTCTCCCCACACCTCCCAATTTAAGCGTGTTTCATATTCTCGGCGAGAAGATTTGCGCAACTTTATATAACCGTCTTTATCGCTGAACACTGATTTTATTTTGTCGGCATAATCTTCTGCCGTGGCATTGGGTGGCAGTAAAAAACCGTTTTTACCTTCCTTTACGGGCTGACTCACCCCGCCTACATTCGCTGCGATGCTAGGGACTCCGTAGGCGGATGCTTCACAAAAAACGATACCGAATGCATCGAATTCCGTGGGAAGCACTAAAAAGTGTGCTTCTTTAAGGATGTTGCAAAGTCTTTTTAGATGTTCCGGCTTGGATTTATCTAAAAAAGGAATAACTGCCACATCCTCTATTTCATCGTAAGGTTCTTGAGGGGTTGAACCGATAATGGTAAGCGTACATTGTAACCCCTTGGATTTTAATTTTCGATATGCCATGAAGACTTTATCTCCCCCCTTCTTTTTCCAATTTTTCCCGATGAATACTAAATTGCAAGTATCTGTTTGTATGGAAATTTTATAATCCGAAGGAGCAGGGATATTCGCACCGAATTCTACAACATGAATTTTATCAGACGGACAGTTATAATCATAAACAGCATTTTCTTTAGCCCATTCGGATGAAAATATTATATGATCCGCTCTCTCAATCATTTTTTCTTCTAAATTGTCCGCCATAGCTTCAAAACGACTGGATGGTACCTTCATGTTTTTTTTAAATAATCGAAAAGTCGAATCCCCAATATAAATTACCGGAATATTTACCGTTAGATAAGCACCGAAAAAATAATCACGAACAATTATTATATCGTATATATATCTGTTTATTCTTTCGGAAAGTATCCTTCCGAAAACAGGAGCATAGTATTCTGGAAAAAAATCTCCTTTAAAATGAAACTGTCGAGATGAGTCAACGATCTCTTTCCCTATCCATTCAATGGAATAATTTCTTTTTAGAATTTCTACAATATAGTACAATGTCCCAGACCAATTGCCAATTTTGTATGGATCAAGCATGGACAGGAATGCTATTTTTTGTTTTGTTGAGGTAATGAATTTTTTCAATATTCTACTTTTTGTGTTCAAAAGTGGCATTGCTTATAATAAGACAAAAACAAGATGACAATCAGATGTTTTTATGTGAATAAATATTTTTTAGGGGGGATTTAACCGATAAATTTACTCAAGTTGCTATAAATCTCTTTTTTTATCTGTCTCATCCATTTCTTGAAATATAAACATTCCTTTTAACTCGGAAAGATATTTGTCAAAATCTACGATGCTTTCTTCCGTCATAAAAAAGTAGAGATACAGAGGTATATTATATTTTCCAACTATTACAACTCCTTTGCCGTAACGATAGATATTTTGGCAATACTCGCCTTTGAAATTTAATGGATAAACGAACATAGACACTCCATTAAAAATAGATTTTGCCGTATCAACAGGATAATATGTAACTAGCATTTCTGCATCTTTCATTTCTTGTTTTGTACGAGAACGAAACTTTTTCCCCATTTCAAATCTAGCAGCTATGCGAGAGAATATATATTCTTGTGCGACTTCATTTTTATATGGAATAGGTAATTTTTTTCCTTCCATGGGATTAAAAGCAGGGTCAATGGCCACTTTGCATTTTCCATCCTTATGAGATAATATTCCATTTCTCATGTTCATCTCATTTCGCATAGGACATGAATCATTACCGAATACGTAAGCTAACGTATCCGATACTACAACCCATTGCTCTTTAGGATGGTATGTGATATGATTTTTTTTTAGAATGTTCCAGAATTTGTCATACTTCAATTTTGAAATATGATTTTCCTTTATAAGCATAGAATTTTTCTCCTGGATATCCTGTGCGTATAGTTGCCAACCGAATGAATGAATGGTAAGCAGTATTAAAATTAGGCTTCTATTCATGATATGTTTATCTTACATTTACGACAAACGCACCAGATGAAACATCTGATCGTTTTATCACGAATTCTCCCTCTTCTGGGTTTTGAGGGTCAAACACTACCATATTCCCTGATTTATCATATCTTTTGATTATCACGGCATGACTTGATGTACCATTACCAGACCATCCTGGAGTTGTATTGGGGTTAAATACTAGAATTTGACCACTACAATAACCTTCTTCTGAGCCACTAAAAAAGTTAGATGCAAATTTTTTATGATCATGTCCGTTCCCAGAGAAAGCATAGTTGTTTTCATCAAAATTATCTCCATAATAGCCACTTGCTATTGCCATAGCAGCATCGGCATCGTAATCAATCCCACAGCTTTTTAAGTATGCAATACACCTCCACCAACAATCGTTAGTATCATAACCTCCAATATAGGTCATTTGTAATGCTTCACTTAATATTGGCATTCTTTTTGCCAATTCGTCCAGACTTGATTTTGTTAGTTTCTTTCTTGCCATATAAAGTTAAATTTTAAAATTAGTGAATAATTATCAGTTAGGGTGATAGTAGTCTGCTTTTGTTTAGGTGAAATATTTTTTGAAATACTTCTACTAACCCGTTGAAAGGAACCATCTCTTTTTCCCGAAGTTTGTCCAATGCTTCAAATATAAGCATTAATTCCGGAAAGTCATTTTTATTTTTCTCGATCAAATAATATAAAACCTCCAGCAATATTTTTTCTGAAGTTTTTATTTGTTCCTCTCTTTTTTTTTGTGTTATTTGGGTTTCTGAAATCCGATAATAGAGTAGCGGCTGGGATTCCACATAAAATATTCCACCTTTTTTGGCTATTTCTATCCAGAGTTTATAGTCTTCGGCATAGGGATAATTTTCATAATGCAACTTGTTCTCAATCAGGAATTTTTTTCGTATCATAACCGTGGGGTGAAATACAAAATTTCCCTGCAGAAAAGCAAGCAAAGGATATTTCACCAGACTGCAGAGAGAGTGGGCAATCCTCTCTACAGGTACATTTTTCCAAAATTGTTTCATCCATGTACTACAGACAGTTATGCTTGGCTCTGTTTCCATAATGGCATGCTGAATTTTAAGTCTGTCGGGGTGCATTTTGTCATCGGCATCCATACGGGCAATATATTTTCCCTGTGCCTTGCTTATACCCAAGTTCAGAGAACTGACAAAATCATGACAATTCTCAATCATGATAATACGTTTATCATCATACGAACGGATAATATTACAAGTATTGTCTGTGGAACCATCATCTACTATAATGCATTCGAAGTCTTTAAATGATTGGCAAATAATGCTGTCAATAGAATCCCTGATATACATCTCAGCGTTGTGAACCGGTAATACAATTGAAACGGCAATTTCCGTGTTTTTTTTCCGTCTTTCTATCTTGGTCTTCATCTTTCCATTTGTTTATTTAATGACACCAATTCTTTATACACTTGTACCGTTCTATGCATCATTTGCTCCAGATTAAATTTTTTCTGATATAGTTTTCGGACATTATGGCTTAATCGATTCTTTAGTTCATGGTCATCAATAAGACGTTTTATTTGCTTTGCCATCATATCAACGTCTACTGAAAGTCCCAAAACTGATGAGAATTTAGTATGGACTTTTAAAGCATTCTCTTCATCTGTAAAAATCTCATCCAGGCCATCGACAGCCGTAGTTACTATCGGCAATCCAAACATGGCCATCTCTATCGCGACATAACTTGCCTGTTCTTGCAAAGAAGCTATTATTCCAATATCACTTTTTACATATAATTCTTTTAGTTCATCAAAGGAAATTCTACCTCTTACATCAATATTTAAATCAGGGTAATCACTCCTTACCTCTTTTTGAAATACAGAACTGCAAGTTCCGGCAATTGTCAACATAACCTTGTACTTTTGTTGTTGCACTATTTTCAATGCATTCAATACATATTCAATTCCTTTACTTTCGTTTACCACACCCACATATAGACAATAAAATATATCAGACTTTGTTTTTTGTTTTCGTTTTGAATGGTTGAAATCGTCTATACCATTGGGTATCACTTGGATATTTTTGGTGTGATGGCGGATACAATTTTTTAGAAAATCTACGGCAGAATCTGTTACGCACAGCAAAGCATCAGGAGCTGTGTATGATTGTAATTCACAATTGTTCGTTACATAGGTTTCTGGATTTGGACTACTTTTTTGTCCGTTATTCAGATAGGTGTGTTTATACAATTTATTGAAACGTTCTTTGTCGCTGTTATATAGGTCTTTCCAAGGAATGCAGTGCAAATGTGTGATGATTTTGCATCCTGTTTGTTCTCTGATATAGACCGCCAAATCAATCAAATTGAGTGTATGTAGATGTATAATACAATTTTTTTTTCTGTCGAAGAGGTGTTTTGTTAGCCGGTAAACTTGTTCGTTGTATTTCCGTAGCCAAAAACGCTCAGATATTATTGTATGGTATTGTTGTGGGAGTGGGATAGTGCATTTGATGT
>ERZ772967.589-NODE-589-length-28175-cov-3.729374_pt1 | contig 28175 bp, 39 predicted proteins | sample MGYA00511677_ERZ772967 | MGnify/ENA primary metagenome ERZ772967 (study PRJEB29015, sample SAMEA2737931) | human oral metagenome | biome: human oral; feature: human-associated habitat; material: dental | place: China | collected 2146 ...
CATATAAATCTATATATAATATATACTTAACTCTATTTTTATTTACTTTACCGGTAAAGTAAATTGCTTTATTTGGAGAAAACTAAATTAAGCAAAGTTAAAATAAGAAAAATGAAAAAACGAGATGATTTATTGTTATCAATAAGAGGTTGTCTGAAAAACATGGTAATTTGCTTTACTTGTCCGATTTAGTAAAAGATTTATTTTGTAAGACTGATAGTAGGTACTGTCAGAGGGTATACCCCGGTGCAATTATTCGGCGACGAGTGCCGGTTTTCAAATGTCTGTCAATTTTGTAAAAAGGTTTACTTTTGTTTGACAGGTTAATAGCTTTTATTGTGTAAGCCTTTTACAGTGATGGTATGGAAGTATTACCGGCTGAATTTGCACGGCAAGCAGGGGTTACCCGGCAGTCTATCTGTGCAAAAATCAAAAAAGGAACACTCATACAGAACTCTGCGGGCAAGCTGGATACCGAAAATCCCGTGAATGCAGGCTATTTAGCTATGAAGCGTCGGCAATTAGAGGAAACACAGGCTGCTAATGCTGCTCTTATCGCACAATCGGGAGGCGTTGACGTTAAAAGTACCGGCGGGCAAACGCATACGATTCAAAAGCCTTTTGTAGAACAGACAGCAGCTCGCGCTATCGGCGTTCCTGCAGAATTGCTCACGTTGACGCTGAAAGAGCTGGTTATGCGATACAGCGGTGTTTTGCCGCTGGAAAAACATGCCAAAATATTAAAAATACTCGTGGAGTCGGCAGAAAAAGAGCAACGGATTAAAGAACGCCGCTTAACACTTGTAGATAAAGATTTTGTTGTCTCACGGCTGTTTCAGTTTATGGATAACCTGATGGTTCAGCTATTGGAATATCCTGAAAGCGCTGCGGATAACCTTGTAGCACAAGTCCTTGCAAATACAGAAACCGCGCGGAAAACCGTTGCAAACGCGATGAAAACGGATTTATCAAAGATACTTGCCGGAGCAAAAGAGCATATCATCCGGGAACTGAACGGCTTAAAACATAAATATCACGATGACAGCACTGCCGACACAATCGCCGACTTAAAACAAGAAATCAAAAATGAATTAGAGGCTGACCAGGATGACGAATGAAGCCTTGAATATGGACTGCATGGATTATATGAGAAAATGCAGCGACAAACAATTTGATCTTGCTATTGTTGATCCGCCGTATGGGATTGGTGAAAGTGGCGCAAAAAATAGAACAAGAGACCATTTAGCAAAAGCTAAAGATTACCATCCCATTTTTGGCAAAGATAAAGCCCCCCCTGACATTGAATATTTTAATGAATTAAAACGAGTATCAAAAAATCAAATAATATGGGGGGCGAATCATTTTGTTGATTTAATTCCCTTTAAAAGTCCATGCTGGCTTGTTTGGGATAAAGACAACGGCAAAGCCGATTTTGCAGATTGTGAATTGGCGTATACAAGTTTTAATTCTGCTGTAAGGAAATTTACTTTTAGATGGAATGGTATGTTACAGGGGAATATGAAACATAAGGAAGAACGTATTCATCCGCATCAAAAACCTGTAGCGCTTTATAAATGGATTTTATCACACTATGCAAAAACTGGCGACATAATTTTAGATACGCATTTGGGTTCAGGTTCAAGTAGAATTGCTGCCTATGATATGGGGTTTGATTTTATCGGAACGGAAATCGATAGGGAATATTTTGAAGAACAGAAAAAGCGTTTTAAAGATCATTGTGCGCAAGGCTGCTTGTTTACCTTTTCCGGCGGGGAGGTCGTAAAGTGATAAAAAAACATTGTTTGCGATTCGCATTGAAAAAAGAATGGTTTGAGAAAATAAAAAACGGTGAAAAGACCATAGAATACCGCGAGATAAAACCCTATTGGAATACACGTATCAGAAACTTATATTGTTTCAATAATTTGCCGGAAGGCAATCAATGCATTTTTTCTTTGGGTTACACAAAAGAAAAGCTGATTGCAAATATAAAAACAATCAAGATTGTATTCGGTGAAAATACAGATTTGCATATCAGAAAAAATGTTTATGCAATTCACTTGGAAAATATTCGCCCGTATTATGAGGTATAAAAAAATAAATGCAATCGATTGAATACGAGATAAGCGATGTAGATTTTCTTATTGAACGGTTCGCAGCCTTGACGGAAAAGCAGGTGTATGAATTGCCGTCGGAGTTTGCAGAACGGGTACGGTACTTGTCTGCTGATCTTACACCCTTTCCCGGACGGTTCAGCTGGGAGCGTTTCCCGTATTTTAAAAAGATTGTCGATTGTTTTGCGCCTGATAATCCCGTGCAAGAAGTTGTGCTTATGAAAGGCAATCAGCTCGGCGGAACAACGGCCGTTATTGAAACGGTAATATTATACAACATCATGAGTAATCCTAATCCGCAAGCATACGTAACCGCTGATGCAGGCTTAATGAAGACATCCGTGCAAACAAAAATTGAAAAGATGATTGATAACGCCGGAGCGCGTGATTTAATTTTTTCTCAAAACAGGAAACAGAAAGGCAGCCGTGATACCGGAGACACGGCAATTTCAAAAGAATATCCGGGCGGGTATCTGCACTGCTTCGGCGGGCGCTCCCCTGCTCGTTTCCGTGGTATGAGTTACCGTATTGTGATGGCGGATGAGGTTGATGCTTTTCCTGACTCGATTAAAAACGAAGGAACCGTTGTCGATTTAGTGCGGAACCGGACGGACGCATATTCGGCAAAACGGAAAATCTTTTGGGGAAGTACGCCGCTTGTCAAACAGACCAGCAAGATTGAACGGCTCTATGAAGCAGGAGACCGGCAGAAATACTTTGTGCCGTGTAAGCATTGCGGAAAGATGCAGGAGCTTGTCTGGCACGGTGAAAATGATGACGGCTCTCGGTATGGTATCGTCTGGGAAAATGATGCCGATTATAATCCGCTTTTGGAAACTGTTGCGTACAAGTGTAAATTCTGCGGCCGCTTAATGAAAAATTACGATAAGGCTGCAATTATCAAAAAAGGCGAATGGCGGGCAACGGCAAAAAGTAAAACGCCGGCCGTTATGTCGTTTCACTTGTCGCCGCTCTATAATCCGCCGGGGATGTATTCATGGGAAGATATGGTGCGGCAATGGGCGGAGTGTTGGGATATTAAAAATAACCGTGTACGCGATAAAGAAAAGTACCGGACATTCCGCAATACAAAGCAAGGCTTGACGTTTGAAGAAATGGGCAAGCAGATACAGTACGAACGGGCGGTACAGTTCCGCCGCGCCGGTTTTGTACGGGGTAAAATTCCGAATGATTTAGCCGTCCGCGATTCCGGTTCGCCGGTGCTGATAGTCTGTTGTTCGGTTGACGTGCAGAAACGGAATTTGTTTGTCGATGTGAAAGGCTATTCTGCTAACGGTGTAACGTGGACACTTGATTTTTTCAGTATTGACGGCGACACGGAAGATTTTAACGGCCCGTGGGATGCGCTTGATACCTACATTGAAAACACTCGCTTTATCGGCGATGACGGTAAGGTCTACAAGATTATGATAACACTTGTCGATTCGGGACGGTATACCGATTATGTCTATGCGTTTGCAGGTAGGCACTATGCCGGTGTTTATCCGTGCAAGGGAGCCGAATACATTAAAGCAGGTGAAACATACCGAACCTTTGACCGTTCGACGCTTGAACGAATCGGACTTCCGTTAGCCTATCATATCAATACAACAAAAATGAAAGACCGAATCAGTAATAGTATGAGCGTTTCGATGTGGAATGAAGGTCAATATCAGCCCGATTGGTATCCGAATTTTCCCGATGATTTCCGCGACGATTATTTTAAAATGTTCGAGGCGGAGACCAAAGTTGACATTATCGAAAAACAAACAAATAAATATCAAAAAACAATCTGGAAACAGCGTCCCGGCGCGGACAATCATGCGTTCGATACCTACGGCTACAATATGGCTGCATTAGAAATATTTGCCGATGCCTATTGCCGTGATGCCTTGGGCTTGCCGGGTTTGAGCTGGGCGCACTTTTGGCAAGCCGCAAAAACAGGCGCGTTTATAGAACCTTAAAAAACATCTGCCGGTTAATAGCTTTTTGATTTTAGCATTTTATAATGTGCAGTATGGCACTGATAGACCCTTCTTTTAGCAATGATAGTCCGCTGCAATTCTGGGAAGACGAATTGAACAATGCGCGCCGCCTTTTATATGAAATTGAAAAAGCGATTTTGTATTTTACACAAGAGGCGCTCTCTTGCGGCGGGGTGCAGGAATATACGATTGATACCGGACAAGACCGGCAGACGGTGAAGCGTTCGGATTTATCATCGCTGTACATACGGCATAAAGAATTGTTAAACACTATTTCAATTTTGGAAACGAGAGTCCGTCCTGCAGGCGGAGCGGTGAGGGTGCAGCCGTGGTAAATATAAATGATACAAGCATTATGCCGTCCCAAATTCCTGAAATAAAACAAGATGCAGTGCTGGCGTATTTTGTACGCGATATTGTGCAAGACGTATTTGATGGGGATAAATACCCTGCAAGTTTCGGCCCGACACGGGATTATCTTTGGGGTTATGGCGTCGATTATTTTACGTTGCGGAAACGGTCGCTGCAATTATTTACGGAAAACTTGTATGCAGCGGGAATTATCAAACGGATTTTGCGCAATGAAATTTTTACCGGTATGATGCCGGAACCGACACCAATAAGCGCGATTATTTGGCCCGATAAAAAGGACGATGAACGGGAAAAGCTCGCGGTTCAGTATGCGGAAAAAATGAGTGAAGCGTTTGGGCTTTATGCGTCCGATTACACCGTGTTTGATTATAAAAAGCAGCTTACCTTTGGAGAATTTCAAAATCAGGTACGGCTTGAAGCGATGCTTTGCGGAGACGGCGTTGTTGTTTCCCGGATTAACGGACAAACAGGTTTACCTTGTTGGGATTGGATTAACGGCAATGCCATTATGACGCCGCTTGAATATACACCGAAAAACGGAAACCGGATTATTCACGGTGTTGAGTTAAACAAGCAGGGTCGGCATGTTGCGTATTGGGTGCGGGAAGTGGTCGGCAATGAAATAAAGCATACACGGCTTCCCGTATTTGGTGAAAAATCCGGCAGGCAGATAAGCTGGATGGTGTACGGCGGTGATAAGCTATTAGATGAAGTGCGCGGTATGCCGCTTTTAGCAAATGCGCTTTACATGATGAAAGACCTTGACCGGTACCGTGATGCGGAAGTTCGCGCAGCCGTAGTAAATGCACTATTGCCGCTCTTTATCAAAAAAGCACCGAGTACACCGATCGGTACTAATCCGCTTTTGAATATGACGCGGGCTGCTCCGGCCGCCGGAACGCCTGCAGCAGTTGATTGTAAAGTCGGAGGCATTCCTGCAACACTTCCGATGTCTCCCGGTACGGTACTTGACGGATTAGCGCCGGGAGAAGAGCCGGTGAGCTTTAATACGAACCGCCCGAATGTCAATTTTAAAACCTTTGAAGAAGCAATTGTTTCGGCTATTTGCTGGACAAATGAAATACCGCCTGAAATTGTTATGCTTAAATTCGATTCAAGTTATTCCGCTTCACGGCAGGCAAATAACGAGCTGGATATTTTCTTAAAATACCGTGCGTTCAAAAACGCTAAAGACTTTTGCCAGCTTATCTATTCAGAGTTCATTATTCAATCGGTTTTACAGGGACAGCTCGATATTCCTGATTTTAAACAGGTTGCTTTTATCCCTGCCTTATGGCAACTGCGCGGCGCGTGGTTAAAGTGCGAATGGTCAAGTATTTCACGGCCGAGTGTAGATATTCAAAAAGAAGCGAATGCTATGCGAACACTTCTTTCATTGGGTGTAATTACTTTTGATTCAGTTGCCCGCAAATTCAGCGGAATGAGTTTTAAGAGTGTGCAGTATAAAATTGCGCAAGAGCGCGAACTTATGAAGCGGCTCGGGTTTGTCTCGGCAATCGATGAGGACAATAACGGTAAGCCGGTATACTTAACAAAAGAGGAACAGGAAAGACTAGCGGAGGTACTCAATGAGTAGCGATGATGTCGGCGGGCTGACACAAAAAGAAATGCTGATACAGCTGTATCAGTGGAAAAAAGAGAGCATCGAAAACGATGCACGTTTTAAAGTGCAGGTTGAAGAACTTGTGAAACGCTTTGACCGACAAGAAGAATCGTTTGAAAAGATAAGCGAAGAACTTATCAGTCAGCGGAATTTTTTTACAGCGATTGAAAGCATGAATGAAAAATTTTCAAGCTGGGATAAAAAATTTTCCGATATGGGCAAAAAACTTGCAGAGATTATCGAATGGAAGCATGAGCAAGAAAAATTAAATCTGCTTGAACAGCGCGACAATAAAGCAATTGACGAAAAATTTGACCGGCTGTTTGGGTGGAAAGATAAAACAAGCGGACGGCTTGACGCATTGGAAAACAAAAGTGCAAAGGCAACGTTTGCACTGGTAAAGAAAATCGGCGGTATCGTTTTAACGATGATTGTTACGGCAATTACTGCGTATCTGATAGGCAGGTTTAAATAATTGCATTAAAGCATAAGGGGGCTTTTTATGACGGAAGAAAAAACGGGATTGGCGGAAACTGAAAAAAAGAAAAGAGGGGCAAAGCAGTATTCTTTGTTTGCTCAGATTTTTGCTTCGATGTGGGTTATTGTTTTAACGCTCTGTAAGGGATTCGGAATAGTGTCGCTTGAAATAAGCGATATTATTTATTCCGGCATTGCGATTGCCGGTATTTTTATGCCGGTGTATTTTTCGATTTGGCTTGAAAAAATACGGGATATAAAACTGGGGTAAGGTTGCCCCGGGGCAAGTTAATCGATTAAAGGTTTTTCGAGGTGATTATGATTACTGCTATTGTTGTGGTGTGTATTACCGTTCTTTTGATCGTTGCGATTACCTGTTTCGTTTTCGGCTGGAAAACGGGACGGGCGAAAATCGAACGCGAAATTGCGCAAGACGCAGCGCGGAAAGAAGCGGATAAAAAATACTATGAAAGCGAAAAAGCAAAAATAAGAGCGGAGGTTTTTCAACATGGAAATCAGAAAAAAGCAGCGCTATCCGGTGTTGGTAGCAGCCGTGATAAGTTTAATGCTGTCAATAACAGCTTGCGCAACAAGTCCTAAAATTGAATATGTCTATGAAACGTACGATGTCGCTTTTCCGCTCTTTCCCGATCCTGAACCGGTTGTTTTTGATGATACAACAGAGACGGTAAGCATGCCACTGTGGTATTGGCAAAAGATAGCGGAATACAAAATTGAAGTAGATGCTATTCAATCATATTTTGAAAAAATACGGCAGCTGCAAAAATAGAATATGACTGCGTATAAAGATGGCGCTATGACGGTTTATATTTCCGGTCCCGTTACAGGGATAAAACACAATAACGATCCCGAGTTTTACAAAATGGAGAAAGCGCTACAAACGTTTCTTTGCGATGTACCGTATGTAACGATTGTCAATCCGAGGCGGCTCGCAAAACGGGTTGATGCGTACTTTGAGGAAATGTCATGTATCCTCAAAAAGAAAAAGGCGGCAACGTGGGAAGATTATATGCGTGTTTGCATTGCAGAATTGGCAAACTGTACGCATGTTATTGTTCTGAAAAATTATGAGAAATCGAGAGGGGTTCGGGTTGAATTGTTCATTGCGAAATTGCTGGGAATACCGATATTTTTTAGTTTGGAAGAACTAAAAAATACTGTGTAATTGATAGAGGAGGCTTTTATGAAAAAAAGCATGTGGGTAACGGTTGCGGCGGCGCTTATCGCTGCAGGCGCTGTTATTATGAGTTACGGTGTCGATTGGTTGATTGATACCGCCGGATGTATTGTAATGCTCTGCGGGGCGTTGCTTGCTACGGTTATTGCCGTTAAAAACAGAGACGATAAAAAGCGATGGATTGTTTCGCTGGTGTGCGCTTGGCTTGGCGTTGTCGTCTTAGCTATTGCCGGTTTGGTGCGGTTTAAGGGCGTGGTTATCCTTGCTCTTGCGGGGGCTGTTTTAATCGCTGCGTACTGGTACATCGAATACAAACGGCGGCGGTAAGCATTATTTGAGGCGGGCGACTATGCCCGCCTTTTTTTATGCCATTGCGGGAATTGCCGCTGTTTGTGCATGAATAGGAGCGGATATTTTTTGCGCTTGCAGTACAATTCCCATTGACCGTAGTAAATTAAAAATTGTTATAAAAGATGGGTTGCCTTTTTCGGATAATGAAGTATAGAGCGCTTCGCGGCTTACACCTACTTCTTTTGCAAGTTTTGTCATTCCTTTAGAACGGGCGATTGCGCCGATTACATTTATCACGTCAGCAGGCTCGCCTTCTTCAAGGGCTGTAGATAGATAAATTATTACATCTTCTGGAGTTTTGATATTGTCTGCCATGTCCCATTTCGTTATCATACGTTTTCCTCCGCTGCAATTTTATGCGCTTTTAAAATATCATCTTGCTGCGTCGATTTATTACCGCCGCATAGTAAAATGATTACTACATCGTTTTGACGTTTATAATAAATTCTAAATCCTGCTTGATAGTGTATTTTTAATTCTGATAACCCATTGCCTATAGGTTCCGAATTTCCGAAATTACCGAGCTTCATTCTGTCGATGTGCATATCTATTATGGCTTGCGTTTTTTTATCTTTTAGCCCATCATACCATTTGGTATATTTATCGGTCTTTCGTATTTCTATCATACCTCTAATGTAATATATATATTACGAACTGTCAAGATATTCTTCTTGTCTGTATCCGGCATCGCCTGTGCTGTTGCCCCGGTGCAAGTTAAGAACTTTTGTACGCTTTATGGCTTCTTTCTATTGGTGTTTTTGCTATCGTATGCTATGATAGATTATAGAAAATATCATTGATAAGAGGTTGCTATGTCTGATAAATTAAAAAAGTTGCTATGGTTCGGCTTTTTATGTCTTTGTATTTTTATTGTTATTGCTGGTTTTTTTGAAAAACAAAAAGATTTTTGGACTTACTTTTATATGGTTCTTTTCTTTATTCTTTCTTGTGTAAGTGCAAATAAAATAATAGCAAAGAAAGAAATGTCGGCTGATAAGCGAAAAGCGTTGGCGCGGCATATAACGCAGCATATTGATACGTATGTACAAAATGAGCCGAAAGAATCGGAGTATCAAGAAAAACAGGAATTCGATACCGCTGATATGTTAGATTCTGGTTTTGAAGAATATCCTGTATTTTCTATGTCGTATAAAGATTCGAGTGGAGCGTTATCCAAGCGTGAAATCGTACTAAAATCTATAACGCTTAAAGATGATAAAGTGTATTTGAATGCGTTTTGTATGCTTAGAAAGGAAGATCGCATGTTTCTGACTGATAGGATTACCCGCATTGAATATAAGAATGAAGTTATCAGCAATCCTATAGTCTATTTTCGTGATATTTTCATGCACTCCGGCGGCTATGCTGTATATCGCTTTATGCAAGAAAAAGCAGATGTATTTAAACTGTTTATGTTTTTGGCAAAAGCAGACGGTAAAATTGCCAAGGCTGAAATTGATGTTATTAGTGAATATCTCAAAGTGCATATACCGGCGATTTCTGATAAAACAGCCGAAAATGCCATTAAAAACATTCCGGTTGTAAGTATTGCCGAATTTAATACTATTCTAAAAAAGTCGAAAAAAGAAGCGGCAGATAATGCGGATATTTTAGAATATTATAAAAAACTATATGAACTTAAAAAGAAACCCGATCCACTGGAAAGAGGCATTTTTGAAAAAGTTACTACATCTTTAGGAGCTTAATATTCAGGCGGCGATATGCCCGCCTTTTTTTTACATAAATTCTTTTTTTGTGTCTCTCGTTATAATCTTAACATCACAATCTAAAATATCGGCTATTTTGACCACCTCATCATAAGAAAAGGTGTCGCGGTATATTTTATTGCTCATCGATTGGGGGATTATGCTCATCTTTTCGGCGAGGTCTTTGACAGACATATTTCGTTCCAGCAATAACTGTTTTATAATTTTTCCAGCTCCCATTCCTACTTATCTCCTAAAAATATAGTATCAAATTTAAGTAAAAAATGCAATATTTTGATTATAAAATAATCGAAATATATTATATTCTTCTTGACAATATAACTAAAATTGATTATAATATAATCATAAATTAAATAGCTAATTGATAGGAGGCATAATAATGATGAAAGGAAAAGAACAATACGCGATTGCGGAATGGCAGCGGTTAATTGATCAGCAAAGTACAACGCTTGTACATTCAATGGCAGAGATGAAAGAGGTGTGCGATGAATTGTCCATGAATTCTGTTTTGTACGATATTGTAATGCTTGAGCGGTCTCTTGGCAAATTAAAGGAACTGTTGCCGAATTGGGTGCAAGCAGCGGGTAATACTATCGAAATGAAACACAAGATGATCATCGGCGGAAAGGTTTATCATGCACTCTTTGCCGATCATAGCGGGGCTATCGGCAAATATGTTGGAAACGACAAATCCGGGCCTGTATACCGCTTTCCCTGCGGAAGTTCGTACAGTTCTGGTGCAGATGAGCTTTTTAATAATGTGCCGGATAATAAATGGGTTGAAGAGTTTTATTTTTAACGCAATCAGCCGGAGGGTACTCCGGCTGTAAATGCTTTTTAAGGTGGCGATTATGAATACGAATGCACAAGCGTTTAGTTTTGATGTTTTGGAAGAAAGAACGGATAGTATAGCCCGTGATGTATATGAAGCGGCTTTGTACTACAAAGAAGATGCCGTCGGGCTTTACGGAGCGATTATGTATGCTGCGGTCAAAATTCTTGTTAAAACCGAACGGCTTGCAGAACCGAAAACAGAGGCGGAGCGGCAAGAAAAAGAGCGGCAGGTTGCGTTTATTACCGATTTAATATATCGGGACAAGGCAAAAAGAGCGGTAGTATGAGTGAACGGTATATTGATTTTGAGCATAACAGGATTATTGATTCTACTTTAGATGCCGACGGCTTTTTTGCGTGCGGTAAGCGTGAAAAGAGGGCACAGACGCTGTTTAAAGAAGTGGAGCGTTTCTGTAAGGTGGCGTATACGGACGGCGTGCCGATTGCACATATCGGCCGATTCCGCGCTTCCTGTTTGGAGCTTGCGCAAGAACTTGAGGAGTTGGAGCGGATTACTCAAGCGTATAGCGCCGGACAATCCGAAACCGGTCAACCGTGTATGACTGCCGAACAGACGCCGCCGTATGGGGTGTAAAATTATATTTTTCTTTTTGATTATTATTGACATAAAAATCAAAATAGTGTACTATACAATTATTGGAGGTGCACAATGTGAAGCGTAAAAAGAAAAAAGCATGGTCAAGAGCAGAAATAATCGCGTTGCTGGTTTTTCTGCTGGAACTGATAAAGTTCTTGCTTGACCTGCTTTCTAAGCTGGCTGCTTAGTTTTCTTCGCCGCGGGGTTATGCCAGTAACCTCGTGGCGGTTTTTAGCATAGCGTATAGTTTATGGGGGCGTCAATATGGCACGGCTTGAAAAAATAATGATTGCAATTATTGTTTTACAGGTATTGCAAATACTCATTTCATTATCACGGTTTTTACGGTAGGCAGCGCTGATGGCAGAAAAAGATTCGCGGGGCGGCCGGCGGGTAGGCGCGGGAAGAAAAAAGGGCAGCACTACCAATAATACCGGCTATAAAACAGGGCGTATCGTTATATCTTGTCTTAAAGAAGAAGAAGAGGCTATCAAACAAAAAGCAGCGGCGGCGGGCAAATCCGTAAGCCGCTATATAGTAGATATGCTGATGGCTTAAAAGCTGTAGAAACTGTCTTTAGTGCGTAATCGGTGTTTGCCGGTTACGCATTTTTTTTTGTGAAAAAAAAATTCAAAAATTTTTCACAAAACTGTTGACATAAAATACATCTTGATGTATAATATAATCATCTTAAAGAAAAGGAGGTGAAAAATGCGAAAGCGTAAAAAAGAAAAAGGCAATCGCCCGAGTGTTACAGAGTGGATAGTTGCGATATCCACTGCACTCTTAGCGATTGCCGCTTTATTACAGGCGCTGCTTAAATAAGCAGCGCGGGTCGGAGGTAGAACTCCGACCTTTATAATGCTCAGTTTTTATGGAGGTGTCAATATGACGAAAAGGTTTAAATGGTTGTTTGCAGGGTTTATTGTTGTATATGCGTTTTATCTTATTATAAAGTTTACCAAAGGGGTGTAATATGGCGCAAAAGTTACTAACGACAAAAGATATTTCGGAGCGCTGCGGTTGCGAGACGCAAACCGTTTCAAGATGGGCTTCTGAAAATGATGTGCCGTATGTAGGTGAAAATAAAAGAAAGACCTACATTTTTACGGAAGCTGACTATGAACGTTTTTTGCAGCGTCCTAAGCCCGGCAAGCGAGCCAAAAAGGCGGTGGATAAAAAAAATTAAAAAAAATCATTTTTTTCTAAAAGTTAATAGCTTTTATAAAAGCCCTCTTGTAATCTTGGAATTATAAGGGGGCTTTTTTTATGAAAGAAGGTGTTCAATCATTCTTTTTGGCGGCGGGCAATAATGGCTGCTATTGTTTTGCAATTATTAAAATTGCCGAACGTATTACAAAAACAGAGATCGATCCTTTATCTGCATTGCAGGCGGGGATTGCTAAAAAATTCATCCGCGTCAACGAAAAAAACTATTCACAGGGTGATAATTTTTATGTTGCCGAACCTGCTAAATTTTTGACATATCTTTCAGGCTGGAAGTGTGATGTAAAAAAAGAAGCTCCTGATTATCAGCTAAAAGATGGGGAAATTGCTGTTGAACGCTGGGACTGTAACGGTAGGACGCATTTCAAACTTTCCGACTGGGATTCTTTAGAAAATTCGCAAGTAGTGAAATACGGAAAAATCGCATCATTGCGCGTATTTTATCCGCTTTAATTCTTTTTGAGGCGGTTTGTATGAAATTTGCAATAGACAACATTATTGACAGCTGGTTCGACGGCATTACTGCAGCACAGGTAACCGAAGCGCTTGCAGGACTTAAAGACGGTGAGACGTTGGAACTCAGTATTAACAGTCCGGGCGGAGACGTATACGAAGGGATTGCGATTTTTAATGCAATCCGTGAAGTCGCAAAAACGCATCCGGTTATTGTTACAATCAACGGTCTTGCTGCGAGTATGGCAAGTTACATCGCGCTTGCGGCTCGGACAGTTGACGGTAATGCAGTTGTAAAGGCGTCGGATAATTCTATCTTTATGATTCATAACCCGTATACGGGTATGTACGGTGATTATAAAAAATTTGAAAAGACGGCAAGTTATTTAAAACAGCTTGCGGGAGCGCTAGCCGGTGTGTATCAATCAGTTTCAAAAAAAAGCGAAAAAGACATCCGTGCTCTTATGGACGAAACGACGTTCTTTGTCGGCAATGAAATTTTTGAAAACGGATTTGCAAATGAATTTGAAAAACATGCAGCTACAGAACAAGACGATGCTGCCGACGCTCCGCTTATTGAAAGCCGTGATACGCTTATCGTAAACGCAAAATTAAAAATCAAAAATTGCTATGACAAATTACAAAAGAGTGCTGAAAAGGACGGCGGCGTATCGATAGAAAAAGCGGCTGCGCTTTTGCAGACATCGGCAGTTTCCGGCAAGACGATTGCCGCGCATAATGATACAAACACAAATGGAGGCAGTATGAATGTTGAAGAATTAAAAGCAAAAGACGCGGCGTGTTATGACGCTGTTTTTGCATTAGGTGAAAAAGCAGGGCGCGAAAAACAATCTGCGATGGTGAGCGGACATTTGCGTCTTGCGGCAAAGTGCGGCGCGTATGAGCTTGCGGCAAAGTTTATTGAAGAAGGGAAGCCTGTTGCGGAAGAGTCGGTGCAGGATGCTTATATGGATTTTGCAATGACGAAAGCACAGGCGCAAAACCGTATGGATGATAATCCGCCTGCAACGCATACGGAAGCAGCGGAGAATAACGCAGACGAAAAGGCTTTAATGGCTGAGTTTGACAAAGGCTTTTTCGGAAAAGAATAAGAGAGGTTCGCTATGGCAAAGATTGAAACGAGTACGGTTGATGCCGGTACCGTAGTGTTAGGCAATAATGATTTTGAAACCGGTCTATTGGCTGCCGTGCCTGCCAATACGATTGTTAAAGCCGGTACATATCTAAAACGAGACGGCGAAAAGTTTGCCGTGCTGACAAACCCTGCCAGCGAAAAGGTTGTAGGTATTGTGCCGTTTGACGTGGAAAACGAGAAAAGCAGCGTTGCTGATGTTCCGTTCCGTGCGTTGATTGCAGGGCGTGTGCGTGCCGATAAGGTTTTGCTGAACGGCAATAAACCGGTGGTTGAACAGCTGGATATGCTCCGTGCGTGCGGAATAATTCCGGTAACCGTTACGGATGTTTCTCAAACTGCGTAATGCGTTTGCGAAGTGTGATAAAGAGGAGTTGAATACTATGTTGCCGAATTTTATTACCAGAATTGTACAACTGTTTAATCAAAAACCTGACATCAGCAAGATGGGGTTTTTGTCTTCGTTTTTTAAGACGTCATCCGATTCGTTTACCGATGCGGAAAATTTTGAATACGACATAACCCGTTCGGGTGAAGATGTCGCGCCGGTTGTCCGCAATTTAAGCACTGGGGCGGTGCTGATTGCCGAGGATGAATTTCAAAGTAAAAGCATTCCCTTTCCAGTGTATGCGCTTGCAAAACCTGCCAATATTGCGCGGCTGATGAAACGGCAGCCCGGAGAAAATGCCTATGCCGAAAAAGTCAACTGGTTCGGAAAGCTCGCAAAAATTCTGGTTGACGGATTTGCAAAGATGACGGCGATGATCCGTTATTCGGTAGAGCTGCAAGCCGCGCAGCTTTTGCAAACAGGCAAAATCATTTTAACCGATGAAAAAGGAAACGCAACGTATGAGCTTGACCTCAAACCGAAAGCGTCGCACTTTCCGACGGCGGCTATTGCGTGGGGTGCTTCCGGTGCAAACGTGCAGGCTGATATAACCGCGCTTGCAGATGTTATCCGCGATGATGGTTTCTGTGATGTTACTACGTTGATTTTCGGAAAAAACGCATGGGAAAAATTTATTGCCGATCCGTCCGTTCAAACGGCATTGCGTCAAGACGGCTTACGGCTCGGTATGCTGAACCCTGCCTTAAAAGACAAGGGAGGGAAGTATATGGGTTATATCGACATTGGCGCAAACCGCTATGATTTGTGGGTGTACAATGCCCGCTATAATGAATTCGGAAAGACGGCAAAAACGAAATATGTGCATGACGATAAAGTTATTTTCTTGCCGGATATTGAAGATTTGGATTTTAGAAAAATGTTCGGCGGTATTCCGACAATCAACACAGACGAAACGTTCGGGCAGTTGTTTGACGGGAAAATTCAGATCGGCGAAGAATTTGATTTCCGTCCGCGCGTATGGTGGGATGCGGAACGTGAAGCGTATATCGGAGAAATTAAAAGCCGTCCGTTGTGTTGGCCGTTTTCGATTGACCGCTTCGGCTGCTTAACAATCCGGTAATTTTTTTTGTAGGAGGGTATGTACATGAGTAAATATAAGGTTGCTGAAGGTTTTGCGTTTACGGCTGGCGGAGTTGTGTATGCGGAAGGCGATGAAATTTCCCTTGAGCAATTCGGCGGAAATGAAGCGGCTTTTTCGGTTGCCTGTGAAAAAGGCATGATTATTACCGTTCCTGATGGAAAGGGTAAGAACGAAAAAGACGATAAGACGCCGCCTGATGATGGTGATGATGGTGATGATGGTGACGATGGCGATGATGGCGATGATGGCGATGATGGCGGAAAAGATGGAAATGGTTCGCAAAAGACGCTTGATGCTTTATATAAAAAAGAACTTGAAGAGCTTGCCGCAAAATTAAAAATCGAAACTGCCGGAAAAAAGAAAGAAGAAATTGTTGCCGAAATTAAAAAGTCGATTGCCGATTATCTTGCCGCTATCGATACTGCGACTGACGATCAAATTAAAGAGTTTGCCTTGTTCTTCGCTATCGACGTGAAAGATAAGGCGAAAGATGAAATCATTGCAGCGTTAACCGAACTGCAAAAATAGGTAGGTGCACAATGAATATACGGGAGCTTGCGGAAAAAGATTTGTCTTTTACATTGGAAAATACCAATGTCAGCGGCTCTCGTTTTGTGCTCAGCGATAAAAAGGGAAATCATTTTAATTTAACCGGTGCAGTCGGCGACATAGGCTATCTTCTAAATACGGACGGCGTGCCGGTACAGGGCAGGACGATAACGGTTTCATACCGGCTTTCTTCACTTGCGATGTACACAAAAGAAACGCCGCAAAAAGGGTGGCAGGTGTTGTTACGTGATTTATCCGGTGCGGAATATCGGCTCTATGTTGTTCGATATGAACCGGATCGGACGATCGGAATTGGTAGACTTCTGTTGTCGGTACAGCTGAAAGAGATGTAGAGGCGTAACGGTATGCAGGCGCAAATTCAAACGCTTTTAAACGGAAAAGATAACATAGAAAAAATACGGGATGCTATAGCGCTTATCTTAAAAAACGAATTAAGCAATCAATACGCGCTTGCAGAAACGGCCGGCATTGAATCGCTTGAAGATTTTAATATCGGCGTGTATTTGGAAAGCGCTCGTCCGTGGGAATTAACGGAAAACGAAGTGGGTGGTAATCCGTTTCCTCTTGTAAATATTTTACTGAACGAGATGCGCCGTGTTGAAGGGAAAGCGGGAAGCGCAATCGGACGGAAAAGATATACCGCTTCTTTTTCTATCGATTGCTATGCGTGCGGTAATGCCGAATCGGATGGCGATGATGCAAGGCAAGCGGCATTAAAAGCGTGGCGTATTGCAGGCATTGTCCGTTCAATTTTAATGAGCGGATTTTATGCATATTTAGGGATGCGCGGTGTGGTGCTTGAACGGGATATGCCCGGTATAAAAACAGGAATTCCTAGCAACTTAGCGGAAAGTGCTGCTGCCGTAACCGTAGCGCGGATAGATTTTTCCGTTTCGTTTTATGAGGACTCTCCGCAAGGGGACGGCGCGGAATTGGAAGAAATACAGTTTGAAGCAGTCGGAAAAACCGGTGAAGTTTTAATACGGATATAGGAGGCATTATGGGAGTTTCGGCAACGGCGGTAAGCCGCGTATGCGGAGTAAGCGTCGAATACAAAAATTTTAATTCAGGGAAAGCGTTCATGCTGCCGCAACGCTTAGCGGTTATCGGGCAGGGCAATGATGATGCCGTGTATGGTTTGGATAAGTTTGAACTTGAAGGAAATGCTAATGCGGTCGGAGATCGGTACGGGTACGGCAGCCCTTTACATCTTGCGGCATTGCAGCTTTTTCCACAAAACGGAAAAGGAGCCGAGTTTCCCGTAACGGTGTACCCCCTTGTAAAGGTAAAAACAGGAGTACCGGCAAAAGGCGCTATTGGTGTTACGCTTGCGGCTTCCAATGAAGGCGCTTCGGGTAACGGTGCCGGTACGGTGTATGTCGGTGGTGTTGCTGCCGAGTTTGCAGTTAAGAAAGGTGATAAAGCGGAGGCGATCTTAAAAGCGGTAAAAGAAGCGATTGACGGTGTGTTGAATATGCCTGCAAAAACAGGGGATATAGCAGCCGGAGAAATTCCGCTTACGGCAAAATGGTCAGGTGAAAGTTCCAACATGATTACGCTTGAAATAGCAGCGGATGTACCGGGGGCAACTTTTATGATAAAGAAATTTGCAGACGGTGCACTTGACCCCGATGTAAATGCTGCATTGGGGAAAATTGGTATTGTGTGGGAAACATTTATTTTAAGTTGTTTTGATTATAAGAAAGAAGCGCGGCTTGATGTATATCAGGAATTCGGGGAAAACCGCTGGTCGGCTTTAGAGAAAAAGCCGCTGCTTGTTTGCCACGGCTGTACCGATGTTTTAGCAGAGCGCACAAAGATAACGGACGAACGCAAAAACGATGCAATCAATTTTTTAGTAGTATCTGTCGGGAGCCGTGAATTGCCGTTTGTCATTGCAGCCCGCGCTCTTTTAAATGACATTGTTACAATTGCGAACAGTAATCCGGCGCAAGGCTATAAAGGTTTGTTGACCGGCTTGCATTGCGGCTCTGATGATGTTCAAGAAAATTATATGCAGCGGACACTTTCGGTTAACAAGGGTTCATCTACTAATATCAAGAACGGCAATGTTGCGGAATTGAATGACATTATCACGTTTTACCATCCGGCGAATGAAGGACGATTCCCAAGCAAACGCTATGTTGTAGATTTGGTTAAACTGCAAAATGTTGTATTCAATGTACGGCTGATTATGGAAGCGGACGAATTAAAAGGGGCGCCGATTGTCAGCGATGATACGGTTACGGCAAACGTAAAAGCGAAACAGCCAAAGATGATTAAAACATCTTTTATGAATCTTGCCGATTCGCTCGCGCTGCAGGCGATTATTCAGGAACCGGAATTCAGCAAGCGGAATATGAGCGTTAAAATAGATTCAAATAATCCTAAACGGATTAACGTGCGCTTTCCGGTAAAATTATCCGGCAATATCGAAATTTCTGACACCGATATTTATTTCGGTTTTTATCTGGGCGAATAGTTTAAATTCGATACACAAATTGGTGTATCGAATTTAAACGACGAGTTTCGGTTTAAAAAACCGAAACATCGCTTTATTAAAAAATAAATTTGATAATTTATTTTTTTTAGGAGGAGGTAGAAAATGATAGCGGGGCCTTTTGAAAGTCATACATTGAATGGACGCCGGTTTACCTGCGATGCAGAAGACGATGCGAAGTGGAAGCTCGGCGGGAAAAACAACGAAGTAAAACCGAACGGGGATGGAACAAGCCGTGTTGTGCAATCGCGGAAAGTCGATTCGATTGAAGGAATTAGTTTAGTCATTGATTTTGATAACGGGGACGATGAATTTTTGCAGGATTTAAAAAACTCCGGCAAAATGTTCGACTATTCCGGCACGGCAAATGATGGCGCTGTTTTTGCCGGTTCGGTACAGATTGTTGATGATATAGAAATTTCTTTCAAAGAAGGAACGGCAACTGTTTCCTTGCAAGGCAAGATTGAGAAGCAAGGTATTTAATTGTGCAGATGGCGCATTTAAATATATTTTTTACAGTGAGGTGTACAAATGGAAAAAGAAGTAAAGATTGACAGAGAAACGGCGGTTGCCGAGTTTGAACGGTTTTGTGAAGCAAACGAAATCGATTATGACGAAAGCGCGATGACGACAGAAGACGTCGAGGCGTTTAAGCCGTTAAAAGAACGCTTTATAAAAGGGTGTATGAACGGACGGGTTGAGGTAGATGGAAGAAATATTCAATATACCGTTTCGGCTTTGTCTGACAATGCAGCAGGAGATGTTGTAACAATAAAACGTCCGACGGGGCATGCGTTTGTAGCGATGGATAATTACAATGATAAACAGTCTGTACATAAATTGCAGGGATTCGTTTCGGCAATGACGGGAAAAGAAGTAAAGTATTTTTCAAAAATCGATATATCAGACTGGCTTTTTTTTAGGGATATTGCAACGCTTTTTTTATCCGTTTAATTTCCGTATGTGCAATTGACGGAAGGGAAAAAACGGTGTTGGGCATAGGTGGTATTCAGTTACAGATTTTACAAATTTGCATGGATTATCATGTGCTTCCTGATTTGGAAAAAATAACAGTCGGTCAAATTCATTTTTTTTATAAGGCGCGAATAAAAGAGCTTTGTAAATTGCAAAAGGATTTATAATGGCGACAAAATATGCAATCGAGACAGTCTATAAACTCATTGATAATATCACAATGCCTTTAGATAAAATCGGGGTCAAAGGAAAGACTGTTGGTCGCGCATTAAAAAATGAATTTACGAAAACCGAACAACAGCTTGCAAATGTCGGTACGAAATTAAAAAGTTTTGCAAAGGGAGCGGCTCTTGCAGGAATTGCGCTTGTTGGCGTCGGAATCGGCGTCGCTACAAAGCAATTCATTGATTATGATGCGGCCGTTACAGGGGCAACCGCTAAATTTAAAGATTTAGACATAACATCAGTCGATTACAAAGATAATTTGAAGGCGGTTGGTAAGGTTGCCCGTGATGTCGCGGCTATTACCGAATTTAATGCGGTCGATACGGCCGGGGCATTGGATAAAATGGCAATGGCGGGTTTAACGAGTAAGCAATCTATGGCATTGCTTGCAGGGACGACCAATCTTGCGACTGCAGCAGGAGCTGATTTAACGACGGCGGTTGATATAGCTACCGATGCACTTGGGGCATTTGGGCTAATGACGGAAGATGAAAAAGCTCTCGAAGGAAATTTAAACCGCTTGTCTGACGTTATGGCTAAGACAACGAATATGTTTAATACGGATATTAGCGGATTTTTTGAATCGGCAAAAATGGGTGCTGCTACGTTTACGTCAACAGGGCAGTCTCTGGAAGATTTTTCTGCAATGGTTGGTGTTATGGCGTCAAGCGGTATTAAGGGATCTGAATCAGGAACACAGTTGCGTAATATGATGTTGTCTTTAGCGTCGCCTTCTAAAACAGCTGCGATGGCACTAGATAGGATGGGGATAAAGACTACAGATGCGCAAGGTAACTTTTTAAATATTATTGATATATTAGCACAGTTTGAAAAAGGAATGAAGGGAATGGGCGATGCCGAAAAAGCAGCTGCTCTTACCGATATTTTTGGAAAGCGCACGGTAACAGGGGTAACTCTTTTGCTTGCCGAAGGAACGGAAGGATTAAAAAGATATTCAAAAGAATTACAAAATGCAGGAGGGACGGCAGCTAATGTCGCGGCCGCTATGCGTGGATCGTTGGCGAATAGGATTGAAGTTTTAAAATCTGCCTTAACTGAACTGGGTTTTAAGTTTGTAGATGCTTTTGCCGCTAAGGGTGGAAAAGCTATTGAAAATCTTACGGCGACGATAACGAATTTTGATCCGGCATCAATTATTGATTTTTTGACAGCTGCGTTTACGGTCATCTCGAAAATAGTTGGGGTTTTGTGGAAAATACGGATTATAATTATATCGCTTGCTATTGCATGGGGTGTTTATAAAGTGGCTATGATTGCTGCTGTTGTTATATCAAACATAATGGGAATGGTGCAGGCGGTGCAGGCACTTATGTCAGCGCAGCAGGGTATGAATGTGGTACAGGCGATTTTTAATGTACTGCTTACGGCGAATCCTGTTGGTGTCATTATTGTTGCGATCGCGGCGTTGATAGCGATTATTATTCTCTGTGTAAAACATTGGGATGATATTACGGCGGCGATAGCTAGGTGTTGGGATTGGGTAAAGAAAAATCAAGAAGCGGTACTCGGTATAATTGCTGTATTCACGGGGCCGTTCGGGTTTATTATTTCGATTGTTCGGGAATTTTGGAATGAATGGGATAGGATTACACAGTCCTTTACAAATGGCGGTATTATTGCCGGATTAAAACAAATAGGTGCGACGATTTTATCAGCCTTGCTTGCGCCTTTACAGGGTGTGTTTGAGCTTTTAGGAAAAATTCCGGGAGTTGGAAAACATTTTGAAAATTTTGCAACAAATATAGAGAGTTTTAGAAATCAGATAAAAGGAATAGACGATTCAACTGCTAATGTTTCTACAAGTAAAATAGACGGTGGTATTTCGGATGGTATGCAGCCGGCCGTTGCTCCTGTCTCGCCAGCTCAACAGGTTGCCTACTATTCGCGGCAAGACAGCTATCAACATGCAGAAATTTCGGTACGTGCAGAGCAAGGTACGCAGGCGCGTATTTCAAAGCCTCCGAAATCTCCGGCATTTAATCTTGTTGCTTCGGGAAGTTATTAGGGATTATGTTTATGGACTGGGAAAAAAGAATAACCGAAGCAAAATATACCGCGTCGTCCGGCAAGGAGCTTTCGTTTTTATTCGGCAGTGTTTCTAAAGAAACGGAGTTAAAAACCGGGCTTTTTACTTTTCCCGATAAAGACGGTGCGCACGTGCAACATCAGGGCGCCGGTGCAACGAGTTTTCCGCTTACCTGTATTTTTAACGGTTCCGATTGTATGGAGCAGGCTGATAGTTTTGAAGCATTGTTGTTTGAACGAGGTGTCGGAGAATTGCAGCATCCGGTATACGGTATTCATAAAGTAGTGCCGCATGGAAAAATAAAACGGGTTGATGATTTGCTTTCCGGTCTCAATGAATCGGTTGTTGAAGTTACGTTTGTAAAAATTATTACCGATGATGTCATTCCAAAACTTGAAACGGTTGCGGCTGCAGAAATTGAAGAAAAGTATGAAGCGTTTTCGGATGCTGCGTGTGAAGATTTTGCGCGCGGTATTTCCGCCGGTACGATTGATGATGAGCTACGGGAAAAGTCGGTTTTAAATACGCAAACAGAACAGATAAAAAGTACAATGGAACCGCTGATAAGCTCACATGCCGGAAGTTATGGCGATTTTTTAACAACCGTTGCAGAATTAAAAAATGCGGTTAATACAATGTTTGATAAGAGTTCAAACGCCATTAACAAGGGGCTTAATACCGCGCGTTTTACCTTGAACTTAATGCGCTATCCATCGCGGGTGGTAATCAATGTTTCAGAAAAAATCAAAGGATATTCAACGTTAATTGCTACGCTGATAAATCAATTTAAACATGATCCATTCGGTACACGTAATATTGCAAATGCTATTATAACAGCGCGTCTATCATTAAGCGCTGCGGCCGCTTCCGTTGCTTCCGGTGTTGCGCTGCAGATTGCCGAAGGTACAGCGCAAAAGGATAAGGCTGCTATTCAGGTCTCGCGGGAAGAGGCGGTATATGCAGCGGAAGCTGTTATCAATCTTTTTGAGTTGATAAAAAATTTTGATGATACGAAGGTTAAATCGAATGCGTTTGTTGATGTAAATAACGAAACCGCTTTTTTATTATCCGATGTTGTTTATAAAAGCGCAGCGCTTATTATCAACAGTTCGTTTTCGCTTCCGATGCGCCGTACTATTGTGCTTGACCGAGATCGGCAGCTTATAGAATTGAGCGCCGAATTATACGGTTCTGTTGATTATATGGATGAGCTTATTTTTGAAAACAAGCTCACGGCTGACGAAATTGTTTTATTGCCGATGGGCAAGGAGATTACCTATTATGTCAAAAGTGCATAAGGTGGTTTCAGGCGATACGCTTGGTTCAATCGCAATAAAATATTTAGGATCGTTCAATAAATGGCATGATATTGTATTGGCTAATCCGCAACTTACCGACAGAAAAACAGCTATAGACGGTTCTCCGTTGATTTTTCCCGGCGATCTATTGATTATTCCCGTAAAAGAAAAAAAAGCGGCAGGCGTTAAAACAACGATTGAAGTTGCAGACGGCGAACAGGATGTTGCGATTGTTATTGGAGGTAAAAAGTTCGTTGGTTTTACCGGCTATGAATTAAATTTGTCGTTTGACTCACTTGACACCTTTTCTTTTTCTGCGCCGTATGATAATTCCTTGAAAGATTTGCAGGAAGCGATTGAGCCGTTTAGTTTTAAATCATGTGAGATTTATTATCAGGGTGCGCTTGTCTTTAACGGCAGGCTCTTAACGCCTGATCCAAAGTTAGAAGATGTTTCGTCAGAAATAACGCTGCAGGGTTATCCCTTGTGCGGCGTATTGAACGATTGTAATGTACCTCCTGCAAAATATCCGGCGCAATATAAAGGACTGACGGTGAAACAGATTGCCGACGAATTCGCGCAAGCGTATAGCGTTGAAGTTGGAATACAAGGAAATGCAGGAGCTTCTTTTGAAAAGGTTACCTGTGAACCGTCTGAGAGTATTTTGTCATTTTTAACGAAACTCTTAAAACAACGGGATTTGCTTTTTACCAATGATGAAAAAGGGAATTTGCTTTTCTTTACTGCAAAAGAACAAAAAGCTGCTATATCGTTTATTGAAGGGGAAGCGCCGCTTTTATCAATAACGCCGAAGTTTAATGCGCAAGGCTTTTATAGTCATCTTACCGGCTTTACTAAAACTGATAAAGAAAATGACAGTCTTTCGTACACGTTTAAAAATAAGTACTTAATCAATAAGGGGGTTATGCGTTATAAATCAATGATAATTGACGATGCAAAAACGCAGAGCGATTTAGAAAAAGCAGTGAATACGCAAGCTGGAAAGATGTTTGCCGATTGTGTTTCGTATGAATTAACTTGTGAAGGACATATTTTAATCGATAATCGGTTATGTAAAAAAGGCTTGTGCGTTTGCGTCAAGGCGCCGAAGGCGATGATACGCCGGGAAACAAATTTTATCGCACGTAATATAAAAATGATACGAACTGGAGATCAAAAAACAACGCAGCTGTCTTTAGTCTTGCCCGGCTCTTATACCGGAAAAATTCCGGAGGTGATGCCGTGGGAATAATCGGCAAGGTGTTAAAGGCTGCCAGCAATACGTTTACCGCTCTTACTGTCGAAACGCGGAAAGGTTTTAGCGAAGAACCGCTTTTATATTCTGCGGCCGGTGATGATTCTGTTCCATGTAAAGACGATAGGGTTTTGTTGGTACAGGCTGGCGGTACCGGTGAACAGGTTGCTGTCGGTGTTTTGAATAAGTCGCAGGGAGCAAAGAGCGGGGAAAGGATTTTATTTGCCCGTGATGAAAACGGAAAAATCGTTGCAACAATCAAAATGCTTAATTCCGGTAATATCGAAATTGAAACAGATGGCGATTGTAAGATAAAAACGAAAGGAAAGACAGAAATCAACGGCAGCGATTACGGCGGGCTTATCAAGATTGAGGAATTGAAAATACAGCTGCAAAAGAATACGGCTATTCTTAACGGGCTGCTCGGTGTGTTGAAAGTTTCTGTTACAGAACCGGGAAACGGCAGCCCGTCTGCATTTCAATCGGCGTTGCTGAGCGCAATCGGAACAATGCAGGCAGGAGACTTCTCAAATATTGAAAATAAGAAAGTGGTGCACGGGGGCGATTAGTGAGCGATTTTGCAGGCGACGTTCTTTTGATTGAAACGCCGGATGGGGGTAATATTGTGCTTGAAGGTGGTCTTGTAAAACCGTGCAAAGACTTTTCAACGGCTGTCTATCTGTCTCTTTTCGGCGGTAACAAAGATGATGCCGGTACGGTTAAAAACCGGCATACGTGGTGGGCGAATACGCTTAAAGAAACGCCGGAAACTGAAAAGGTGGTTTCGCGGTTTCAGGCGGTGATTACCGGCTTACCTTTAAGCGTTAAAAATATACGAAAAGCTGAAACAGCGGCTGCGCTTGATTTGGAATGGTTAAAGAGCGATGGTGTGGCGGATGAAATTATTGCAGACGGAAAAACAAAAGGAAAGAATACATTTGTGTTAGGCGTTGAAGTAAAGAGTAAAGGGCAACAGCTCTATCAAAAAGAGTTTGCCTTATTGTGGGGGCGTGGAATAGATGGCGTATAAGAACAAAACGATTGAAGAAGTACAGCAGCTTTTAATCCGCTCTTTTGAGCATGAATTTAATACGCAATTACGGATTCTGCCTAAATCTTTTATTAAGATTTTATGTAAAGTGTTCGCAGGTGTTTTTATCATTGTATATAAATTAGTCGGTTGGTATTTTTTACAAATGTTTCCGGAAACGGCTGATTGGGAAGAAGTTACAATTTTAGGAGTACGGCTTCGGCCGCTTGTTAAGTTGGGCGTTTTGTTTGGTGTCGGTGAGCCGCTGGCGGGTGTGCAGTGGCGGGGTATAATAACTATTGATGTTTTAACGCAGGGAAGTGTTCTATATTCCGGTACACAGTTAAAAAGCAGTGTAACAGGAAAGCTCTATATAGTGGAAGAAACAAAAACCCTATTGCAGACAAAAGAAACCGTTTCGGTTGTTTGCACAGAAATAGGGACGGTTGGAAATCTTGAAAAAAATGATACGCTTAATTTTGTTAATCCGTATAGCTTTATAAAGACGGAAGCGGTTGTTTCGGATGTTGCAAGAGTAGGGTTGGATAACGAACGTGAATCAAGTTACCGCAACAGAGTTGTTAACCGGTTTCGGTTGCAGCCGCAGGGCGGTGCGTTAGCAGACTACCGGATTTGGGCATCGGAAGTTCCGGGGGTATTGAATGTATATCCATACAATGACAAGGAGCAGCCGGGCGGAGTGCTGCTTTATGTATCCGGTATTTCTGATGTATATGTCGATCGTGTTCCTGATAAAGGCTTATTAAAAAAGGTAGGGGAATCGTGTACGTATGATCCTGAAACAGGCAGGGCGACACGGAAACCTTTAACGGCAATGCTCGATCCGAAAAACGACGGTTCATATTCAAATGTAAAACCGGTTAGCGTTGCGGTCTTTGATGTTGTAATTACCGGCGTATCAGGAATTGCCCCTGCAGATTTTGCGCAGGTGGTAAAGCCCTCATTACAAAATTATTTTTTAGATAGAGACCTGTACATACGAGGTCTTTCCGATGATAACAATCGGACAAATGTTATTTCAAAAAATCATGTTATAACGGTTGTTAATCAAATAGCGGTATCTGTCAAGGCGATATTTGAAACCGCGGAGATACGGAAAGATGGAAAGGTTGCGCCGTTGTATACTCTTGATAACGGTGAGTTAGCAAGGCTTGGCGCTTTAGCGATAGATGGAGTGCAGTATTGAGCGTTTTTTTTGATGCGATAAAATTGTTGTTTCCTCGATCGAGAGCTTTTAATTTTACAATAAACAGTAACAAGCGAAAGCTGATAAAAGCGATTGCTGTTTTGCCGGAAGATATACGGCATGAGATGGAACAGGTATATTTTGACATGTTTCCCGAAACAAGCCGTTGTATTGAAGATTGGGAAAAGGTTTTTGCTGTTGTTTTTTCAAGCAAAGAATTAGCAAAACAGCGGAATGTTCTTGCTGCTTTGTGGCGGATAAATAAAGGTGGACAATCTGCGGTATTTCTCGAAAGCATGTTAAGGAACATCGATGCAAATATTTTAGTTGTTGAAAATACGCCGGTAAGCAATCCGCGCCAGCGAAGTATTACGAATGTTGCCGTATGTGGAAATAAAACATTGTGCTGTAAAAATGTGAAGGCTGTATGCGGGTATAGGATTGGTAATGAAAATTTTTCGCCTTCAATTTTGCGTAACGATGTTTCTGAGCTATATTCAATTAAAAATGATCCGCGGTTTTGGGCATATTGCTATTTTATTTGTAGGCGTGTTGTTCGTAATAACAAAAATGAAATTCTTTATGTTGAAAAAATACAAATAAAAAAAGAGTTTAGGAATTACATAGAATACTTAATTTTAAAAATAAAGCCGGTGCATACGGTCGCGGTAATGTTTATAGAATGGATATAGGTGTACAGCAAAGTAATATAAAAGAGGGGTGTCTTATAGATGATAAAGATTGATCACAACTACACAGATTATCGAGATGATACTGATCCGAAGTATCCCGGCGGAAAAGCAGTTAATGCGACGACAGCTGAAAGCACAGATGGTACGCCTTTATTGGCAGACTGGATGAATGACATTAATGGTGCATTGCAGGCGATTTTTATAGAAGCGTTTGGTGATATAGACAAAGTTTCCGGTAAGCCTGATGATGTTCAAGAATCGGATGTGTTAAAAGCCATTAAGAAAATTACGCAGGAATATACCAATCAAATAAATGCAGTTGAGGGAAGAGCAAGAGCGCAAGGGGATATCGAGACCTTGCGTTCCGCTGAAAGCTATATAGAGAAGATGGTGCAAGCGGAAGCGCAGGCAAGAATAAAAGGGGAGGTTGACACGTTGAAATCTGCGAAAGACTATACGGATGGACTTCTCATTAAAATCTTTCAAAACGGCTACATCCAGTGGCCGTGGATGCCGAAACCTGAGACCGTTTTCTACTTCAAGGGGTACCGCTGGGCAGAGGTAAACTATGACGGCTGTTTCTTCCGGGCTAAAGGAAAAGGAGCTAATCCGTTTGACGGTGGAGAGCAGGGGGATGCAATTAGGAATATAAGTGGTTATTTTGAAATTTACACGTATGACGGCTATTATAATTATGCAGACGGGCGGCTTTTTAACATAAAAAGAGGACGTGGACAAGGTGAATCTTATAAATACGCTGGCAATAATGTAAG
>ERZ772967.595-NODE-595-length-28135-cov-3.615883_pt1 | contig 28135 bp, 18 predicted proteins | sample MGYA00511677_ERZ772967 | MGnify/ENA primary metagenome ERZ772967 (study PRJEB29015, sample SAMEA2737931) | human oral metagenome | biome: human oral; feature: human-associated habitat; material: dental | place: China | collected 2146 ...
CCCCCAGCCTATGGACGATCATTTACGGGACCCCCGACGCGCGGGGAAACACCCCCGTGACGATCCGCGTCCCCTTTGCGACGCAAAAGGAATTGATCTCCGCATCCGTCGAGACCAGGGGACTGGACTCCGTCAGGGCCACGCTCCCGGAAAAAGAAAATGCCTCCTCTGCGGCGGCCTCGCCTTCCGCAGCCTCGGCTTCTTTGACCTACACGCTGCAGATCACGGGCACGGTCGCCAGGGAAAATCTGAGCACGGCGGCCATCGAGGCGCTGAACTGCCGGCTGGAGGGAAATGCCGCGGACACGAGGGTCCCGCTGGGAGCGACGGGCATCCCTCTGAGCGGCATGACGGACCGGAGTCCGCTTCTGCCCGACCCCAACCCCGGACAGGAATCGAAATCGAGCGGCGGCTGCAACGGCGGATTCCTCGCCCTGGGCCTGCTGGCGCTCGCATTCCTCCCGAGCCGGAGGCGCTGACCCCCGTCCCCGCATTTTCTCGAGTACGATCGACCTCATACGAGCGGCCCTCAACCGGGGCCGCTCGTACTTTTTATGGAGGCCTTACCCTACCGCCGCTTTCCCTCGTACTCTCGAATTTTTGCCAAAAAATTTTGCCGTTTCACGCCGGAAACGCTATAATTTCCTTTATATTTCCTGACAGGTGCAGGTGAACTTCCGAGGAGGACAGGACGATGGCGTACGATTTTCATGCAATCGAGGCTAAGTGGCAGAGGGTATGGCAGGAGAAGCGGTGTTTCGAGGCGGAGACGGACCCCTCGCGTCCCAAGTTCTACTGTCTCGAGATGTTTCCCTACCCCAGCGGAGCCCTGCACATGGGGCACATCCGCAACTATTCCATGGGAGACATGCTCGCACGCTTTCTCCGCAAGAAGGGGATGAACGTCCTCTACCCCATGGGCTTCGACGCGTTCGGAATGCCCGCGGAGAACGCCGCCATCAAGTACAGGACCAAGCCGCACGACTGGACCTGGAACAACATCGAGCACATGACCAGCCAGCTCAAGAGCATGGGCTACAGCTACGACTGGAGACGCCGCGTCGAGACCTGCAACCCGAACTACTACCGGTGGAATCAGTGGATATTCCTTCAGATGTACAAAAAGGGCCTGGTCTACCGTAAGGAGGCGCCCGTCAACTGGTGCGACTCCTGCGGCACCGTCCTGGCCAACGAGCAGGTGGTGGACGGCGGGCACTGCTGGCGCTGCCATTCCTCCGTCACCAAGAAAAACCTCCGGCAGTGGTTCATCAAGATCACCGACTACGCTCAGGAGCTGGTGGACGACATCGAGACGAAGCTCGGAGGCTGGCCGGAGCGCGTGCGCATCATGCAGCGCAACTGGATCGGCCGCTCCGAGGGCGCGCAGCTCACCTTCCACCTTCCCGAGCTGGACTACACCATCGAGGCCTTCACCACGCGGTTCGACACGGTGTTCGGCATCACCTTCATCGCCCTGGCGCCCGAGCACGAGCTGGTGAGGAAAATGATCGAGCGTCTGCCGGAGGACGAGGCCCGGAAGCTGAGCGATTTCGTGGACCGGGTTGGGGCCCAGAGCGCGATCGAGCGCTCCGACGCCGGAGCGGAGAAGCTGGGCTGCAAAACCCCCTTCTGCGGCCGGCATCCCGTCACGGGCAAGCCCATCCCCATCTGGATCGCCAACTACGTCCTGACGGACTACGGCACCGGGGCCATCATGGGCGTCCCCGCGCACGACCAGCGCGACTTCGACTTCTGCCGCAAGTACGGCATCCCCATCGTCCCCGTGGTCCAGCCGAAGGACGGCACGGCCCTGAACGGCGACACCATGACGGAGGCCTTCACGGAGTACGGGATCGTCGCCAACTCCGGCCACTTCGACGGGATGACCACCGAGGAGGCTATCCCCGCCATGATCGAGTGGGGCGAGAAAAAAGGCTACTGCAAGAGGACCGTCACCTTCCGCCTGCGCGACTGGCTGATCTCCCGCCAGCGCTACTGGGGCACGCCCATCCCCTTCGTACACTGCCCGCAGTGCGGCGACGTGCCCGTGCCGGAGGACCAGCTGCCCGTGCGCCTGCCGGAGGACGTGACGGTCAAGGAGGTGGGGCACTCCCCGCTGCTGGACCTGCCGGACTGGCTGGCGACGACCTGTCCCCGGTGCGGCGGCCCCGCCAAGCGTGAGGCCGACACCATGGACACCTTCTTCTGCTCCTCCTGGTACTTCGACCGCTACTGCTCCCCCGGCGACGTGGAGCGCCCCTTCGAGCGGGCCGACGTGGACTACTGGATGCCGGTGGACCAGTACATCGGCGGCATCGAACACGCCTGCCTGCACTTGATCTACGCCCGGTTCTTCACGAAGTTCCTGGCGGACATCGGCCTGATCCGAGTGCGGGAGCCCTTCACCAACCTGCTGACGCAGGGCATGGTCATCAAGGACGGCGCCAAGATGTCGAAGTCCCTGGGCAACGTGGTGGACCCCACGGAGATCGTGAACCGGTTCGGCGCGGACACCGTGAGGCTCTTCATCCTGTTCGCTGCACCGCCCCAGAACGACCTGGACTGGTCGGAGAAGGGCGTGGAGGGGTCCAGCCGCTTCCTGGGCCGCGTGTGGCGCTGCGTGGAGGAGAACCTGGCGACGCTCAAGGCCCACAGGGGGCGCATCGTCCCCATGGGAGAGCTCGATGAGGATGCCCTGCGGGACTTCAAGCGGAAGATCCACACCACCATCCGCGACGTGACGTGCGACATCGAGACGGAGAAGCAGTTCAACACGGCCATCGCCCGCCTGATGGAGCTGACGAACAGCCTGACCGCCCTGAAGGAGACGGGGGAGACGGCGGACTCCCTGCGCGCCGAGGCCGTGGAGGCCCTTCTGCACTGCCTCTCTCCCTTCTGCCCCCACATCGCGGAGGAGCTTTGGGAGATGCTGGGGCACCAGGAGGTGATCAGCACGGCCCCCTGGCCGGAGGCCGACCCGGAGGCGCTGGTCCGGGACGTGGCGACCATCGTCGTTCAGGTGAACGGCAAGGTCCGCGCCAAGCTGGAGCGCCCTGCAGGGCTCTCCAGGGAGGAGCTCGAGAGGAGCGTCGTCTCGGACCCGGCCGTGCAGGAGAAGCTCGCGGGCAAGGCCGTCCTCAAGGTCATCGCAGTGCCCGACCGCCTGGTCAACATCGTGGTGAAGGGCTAAGCCCTTTACCGATTGCACGCAAGGGGGGCTTCCAAACGGAGGCCCCCCTTTGTCGTTCCCCGCTGCCCGCTGGCCCTCCGGCTTCAACGCGGGCGGATCATGCGCCAGAGCGTGGTGCGGCTGATGCCCAGCCGGACGGCTGCAGCGGTGCGGTTGCCCCCCGCCTCCTCCAGCACCCGAAGGGCGACGTCCCGGTTGATCTCCTCCAGGGTGCGGTTCAGGTCCAGGGGGGTGGAGGCGTTCTCCGCGTTGGGCGAGAGCGTCCCCACGTGGCGCTCGCGCCCCAGCGTCCGCCGCACGTCCTCCGCGCTGATGCGCCCCTGAGCCGTCACCGCCAGCTCCCCCACCACCCTTCGGAACTGAGTGGCGTTGTGGGGCCAGGGGAACTCCTGGAGGAGGCGCAGCGCTTCGGGAGACGCCCCCAAGATCGGGCGCGGCAGGTCCGCGTTCAGGCGATTCAGCAGAAGGCTCAGCAGGAGGGGGATGCGGGACGCGGTCTCCCTCAAGGGCCTCAGACAGAGGGAAAGGCAGCACAGCCTGTCCATGAACAGGGACCCGACCTCGGAGGCGTACTCTCCCTGACGGCAAGCGCAGGAGAGGAGGACGCGGTTCTGGCGGCACACCTCCATGTCGGAGAGGATGGCCAGGAGCTGCCGGCGGCGCTCCGGGCTCAGCGCGTCCAGGTTCGAGAAGTAGAGCGTGCAGGCCTCTCCGTAGAGGGGCGAGGAGTGGCGCTCCGTCAAAAAACTCCAGCTCCTCTCCGTCAGCAGGCTGCAGTTGACGGCGACGAAGGGGTTTCGGCTCAGGGTGCCCTGCACGTAGAGCGCGCAGGCCATGGGCTCCTTGCCCGTGCCGTCCTCTCCCGTGATCATGACGGGGGCTTCGCTCCGATTGATGCGGTCCAGGTCCTGCCGATAGTCCGCGATGCCGTCGGCAAGGCTCAGCAGGCTGCCGTCGTAGATGCGCCCCGCCTCCTCCCGCGTCAGGAAGCGGATGCCCATCTGACGGGGCGACAGGGGCGACCGGTGGGCCGTGAAGAAGAACGCCGTGCAGGAGAGCCCGCCGGCCTCGACGCGCCGGCTGCGGATGGAGTAGAGCATCCCGTCCATGTTGCGCAGGATTCGACGCTCCTGAGCCGCGCCGGCCTTCTCGATCTCGCCCCTCAGCAGCGCCAGCAGCCGAGGGGAAGGGCTCTCGATGGAAGAGAGAAAGAGCCGTCCCCGGTCGTCGAAGACGACCGTCTGCCCCACCTGCCCCTGAATGACCTCCTTGAAAAAACGGTTCTCCGCCCATAGCTGCGCCTGGCTGTCGTAGAGCCGGACCGCCTGGTCAAACGCCCGCCGGACGCTGTCGGCGCCCGATGCGATGAGGAAGGAGTTCATCCCCAGCCGCCTGGCCGCGGCGTGGGAGATCGCGTCGCACAGGACGACCTCGAAACGCCTCTCCCGCAGGCGAAGCAGGGTGGGCTCCACCTCCTCCGGGGACTCGATGGTCACGATCTCGATCGGACGGCCCATGAGCTCGCAGAGCTGCCGCGCGCTGTTCGTGATGTTGGCGAAGGCCACCATGGCCGTTGGGGCCGCCACGTCGTCCGACAGCTTCAGGGCGCAGAGGACGTCGTAGGCGGACACCTCGATCTCGATGACCGGAAGCGTCAGGTGTTCCTGCAGCATCCGCGCCGTGCCGCCCCTTGAGATGAGGGCGTCGTAGTTCCCGTGAAAGCTGCTCCGCACGGCCTCCAACCCCTGCTCCATGTCCCCCACGAACGACGTCAGCTCAACCTGCGGGTATTCCCCCGCCAGCTTCTGCATCAGAGCCTCCATGCCCTCGTAGGGAGCAACGCCCAAAAGCCGGATCCGCCGTTCCATCCTCACGCCCCCCTCCCCCTCCAATTTCAGGATTTGTTTCAAAACGAAACAAAATCATCCGCTTAAAATTCTTGCAAATCCAAAATCACCTTGTATAATGAGGTCATTCGAGGAGATTCCACAAAGATATTATAGCGATTATGGCGAATCGGACCAGCAGCCGTTGATTTTGTTTCATTATTTAACAGCCAAGGTCGAACGACGAAATCGGACTTGAGGGGCGTGGACGATGGTATCCCTTTTGATCGTAGCCGATGACTTTACGGGAGCGCTGGACACGGGCGTGCAGTTCGCGGCCCATGGGGCCTCCACGCGGGTCGTGACGGACCTCGAGCGGTATCTCAGCCGGGACGAAGCGCAGGTGCTGGTGCTGGACGCCGAGACGCGGCACCTCGCTCCGGAGGCCGCCTACGCGGCGGTCCATCGCGCCGTGTCGGCGGCACTTCGCGCGGGCGTCCCCTACATCTACAAGAAGACGGACTCCGGGCTTCGAGGGAACGTCGGCAGCGAGCTGGCGGCCGCCATGGACGCAGCGGGCGTTCAGAGCCTGCCCTTCGTCCCCGCCTTCCCCTCCATGGGCCGGATCACGCGGGACGGCGTCCAGTACGTGGACGGCCTGCCCCTGGACCAGAGCGTCTTCGGTCGGGACCCCTTCGAGCCCGTGCGCTTCTCCCGGATCGGCGACGTCATCGCCCAGCAGACGTCAAAGGCGGTCTTCGTCCGCAGGCCGGGGGAGCCGGGGATGGGCCAGGGCATCCAGGTCTACGACGCCACGACGGACGAGGACCTGAAGCTCACCGCACGCGCCCTCGGCCCGGAGGGCCTGCGCCTGTCGGCGGGCTGCGCCGGATTCGCCTCGGTCCTGGCAGACCTCCTGATGCCGGCCGCGCGCCCCGCCGCGGTCCCCTCCCTGCCCCCGGCACTCCTCATGGCCTGCGGCAGCGTCAACCCCGTGACGCGGCGCCAGACGGCCGCCGCCGAGGGCTGCGGCTTCCAGCACGTCCATCTCAGCGTGCGGCAGAAGCTCGATGAGGCCTGGCCGTCGGGGAACGAGAGCTCCGCCCTGATCGAGGACTGCCTGGCGAGGGCCCGTCGGTACGGCCGGGTGATCCTGGACACGAACGACCCGGAGGGCAGCGCAAAGACGCAGGAGCGGGCCGCAGCCATGGGACTGAGCCTGCCCCAGACCCGGGTTCGGGTGTCCAAAGCGCTGGCTGAGTTGACCAAGGGACTTCTGGACCGAGGGCTCGAGGCCACGCTGCTGTGCGTCGGCGGGGACACGCTGCTGGCCCTGATGCAGGCCGTGGGGACGCACGAGTTGACGCCCGTCTGCGAGATGGCTCCGGGCGTCGTCCTGACGAGTTTCGTCTACGGGGGAAGGGCCCGTTACATCCTTGCCAAGTCCGGAGGGTTTGGCAAACCGGACCTTTTGTGCTGCCTGGCCGACCGGATTGGCGCCGGGAGAGAGGAGAAAGCCTGATGCTGACGAAGTACGATCTGAAGATGCCGAGCGCGGTCTACAGCGGCGAGGACGCGCTGACGAACGTGGGCAACGTCCTGGCCGAAAACGGCGTGAAGAAGCTGGCCGTCTTCACCGACAAGGGGATCGAGGGCGCAGGGCTCCTGGAGCCCCCCATGGCGGAGGTGCACAGGACGGGCGTCGAGTTCACCGTCCTGGACGACCTGCCGGCCGAGCCCTCCTACGCTCAGGCTCAGAAGCTGGTGGACCAGTGCCGCGAGAGCGGAGCGGACTTCATCATGGCCGTGGGCGGCGGCAGCGTCATGGACACGGCGAAGCTGTCGAGCGTCCTGATGACCGACGAGTACGGGATCAAGGAGCTTCTGGAGGACCCCGGCCGCGCCCGCAAGCACGTCAAGACCCTCATGATTCCCACCACGGCGGGGACGGGAGCCGAGGCCACGCCCAACGCCATCGTGGCCGTGCCCGAAAAGGAGCTGAAGGTGGGCATCGTCAACGCGCACATGATCGCGGACTACGTCGTCCTGGACGCCGTGATGATCAAGAAGCTCCCTCGCAAGATCGCAGCGGCCACGGGGCTGGACGCCCTGGCCCACGCCATCGAGTGCTACACCAGCAACAAGGCCAACCCCTTCAGCGACATCTTCGCCCTTCAGGCCCTCGACATGATCCTGAACAACATCGAGCGGGCCTGTGACGACCCGAAGGCCATGGAGGCCAAGCGCATGATGCAGATCGCGAGCTTCTACGGCGGCATCGCCATCACGGCCTCCGGCACCACGGCAGTCCATGCGCTGAGCTACCCCCTCGGAGGCAGGTATCACATCGCCCACGGCGTCTCCAACGCCATCCTGCTGGCGCCCGTGATGCGCTTCAACGAGCCCGCCTGTCGAGAGCTGCTGGCCCACGCCTACGACCGCTGCATCCACGGCGACGCCTCCTCGACGGAGGCCAAGAGCGCAGCCGTCATCACCCGCATCGAGGAGATCGTTAGACACCTCGACATCCCCGTCAGCCTGCAGGAGTTCAACGTGCCCAGGGAAGACCTGGAATCGCTGGTACAGTCTGGAATGCAGGTCACGCGCCTCCTGGTGAACAACCGTCGCCCCGTCACGGAGGAGGACGCCCGCCGGATCTATCAGGAGATCCTGTAGCATTTTACGAGCCGAACAGGCAGGACAGAGGAGGAGAACGACCTTGAAGAAGATCGACATGAGGGGCATCATCGTCCCCATCCTGACCCCCATGAACGAGGACGAGAGCGTCAACGAGGGGGAGCTTCGCAGCCAGGTCCGCCGCATGATCGACGCGGGCATCCACGGCATCTTCGCCTTTGGGACCAACGGAGAGGGCTACGCCCTGAGCGACGCGGAGAAGGAGCGCGTGCTGACGGCTGTTGTCGACGAGGTGCGGGGGCGGGTCCCCGTCTACGCCGGGACAGGCTGCATCACCACGGCGGACACCGTCCGGCTGAGCCGCCGGGCTCAGGAGCTGGGCGCCGACGCCCTCTCCATCGTGGCCCCCTTCTACGCCGCGGCCTCCCAGGACGAGCTCTACGACCACTACATGGCGGTGGCCGAGGCTGTGGACCTGCCCATCGTGCTCTACAACATCCCACCCCGCACGGGCAACGCCCTGGCGCCCGTCACGGTGGCGCGCCTGGCCAGGGACGCCCGCAACATCGCAGGGGCCAAGGATTCGAGCGGGAACTTCGACAACCTCAAGCAGTACATCGAACTGACGAGCGGCCTGGACAAGGACTTCAGCGTCCTCTCCGGCAACGACGCCCTGATCCTGCCCGGGCTGGTCTTCGGAGGCAGGGGCGGCATCGCGGGCTGCGCCAACGTCTTCCCTCACACCATGGCGGAGATCTACGAGGCCTTCGCCGCCGGGGACCTCAAACGGGCCATGAGGGTCCAGGACAGCATCCGCACCTTCCGAAACTGCTTCAAGTACGGCAACCCCAACACGATCATCAAGATCGCCACGGGGCTTCTGGGCTATCCCGTCGGGGCCTGCCGCAGGCCCTTCTGTCGCCTGTCCGACGAAGGCATGAAGGCGCTGAAGGAGGCCCTGGAGCACTGCAGGGAGAACGGGCTCCATTAGGCCCGCAGCCTGTCTTTCTTAAGGAGGCATGTTCCATGGACAAACCCATCCTCGGCATCACCATGGGGGACCCCTTCGGCAACGGGCCGGAGATCACCGTCAAGGCCCTGGCCGACGCGGCGGTCTACGATCGCTGCCGTCCCCTCGTGGTGGGCGACGCATCCAGCATCCGATACGCCGCGGCGGCGGCCCGGACGCTCTCCGGAGCGGACCTGGAGGTCCACCCCATCAAGGCCGTTAGCGAGGCCGCCTTCACCCCCGGCGTCATTGACGTCCTCGACCTGGGCCTCGTGAAGGCCTCCGACATCCCCGGCGACCCGGCGGCCCCGAAACCCTTTGGACTGGGGGTCACGAAGCTGGGCGGCGAGGCCGCGTTTCAGTACGTGGTGAGGGTCATTCAGATGGCCATGGCGGGCACGGTGGACGCCACGGTCACGAACGCCCTCAGCAAGGAGGCCATCAACCTGGCGGGGCACCACTATTCGGGACACACGGAGATCTACGCCGACTACACGCACACGCAGAAGTACACCATGATGCTGGCCCACGAGAACCTGCGCGTCGTCCACGTCTCCACCCACGTCTCCCTCCGCGAGGCCTGCGATCGGGTGAAGAAGGGCCGGGTGCTGGACTGCATCCGAATTGCAAACGACGCCTGTCTGGCTCTGGGCATCCAGGCCCCGAAGATCGGCGTGGCGGGGCTGAACCCCCACTGCGGCGAGAACGGCATGTTCGGCACGGAGGACATTCAGGAGATTCAGCCGGCCATCGACACGGCGCTGGCCCAGGGCATCAACGTTCCCGACCGCAGGCCGACGCCGCCCGACACGATCTTCAGCAAGGCCATCGGCGGCTGGTACGACATCGTGGTGGCCATGTACCACGACCAGGGGCACATCCCCCTGAAGGTGAAGGGATTCGTCTACAACAAGGCCGAGAAGCGCTGGGAGGCCGTGGCGGGGGTCAACGTGACGCTCGGCCTGCCGATCATTCGCGCCAGCGTGGACCACGGCACGGGGTACGGCCATGCCGGCAGCGGTGGCGCCAACGCCCTGAGCCTGGTCAACGCGATGGACTACGGCATCCGGCTGGCGGAGCACCGGGGGAAGCGGTGAGGTACACGGGGCAGCGCTCTCCCACGACGCAGCCCGATCACACGGAATCGAGGGACCTGGCATGAAATTCGTACTCACTCAGGCTCTTTGTCCTGAGGGGATGGAACTCCTCAAGATGGGGACAATCGACGTCCACGTCGCGGACGATCCGGACCCCAACCGCTACCTCGACGTCCTTCAGGACGCGGACGCCTTGATCGTGCGCATCGCCGGATGCGACGCGAACGCCATTGAGCACAGCCCGCGGCTGAAGGTCATCGGGCGGACCGGCGTCGGCTACGACACCGTAGACGTGAAGAAGGCCAGCGAGCGCGGCATCCCGGTGGTGCTCACGCCGGGCGCCAACAACCGGAGCGTCGCCGAACACGCGGTCGCCATGATGTTCGCCCTCTCAAAAAACCTGGTGGAGGCACAGAACGAGATGTGCGCCGGGAACTGGGAGATTCGGGGGGCCGGCAAGGCCTTTGAACTGGAGGGCAAGACGGTGGGCATCGTCGGCATGGGCGCCATCGGTCGCGAGGTGGCGACGATCTGCCGGGGCTGCGGCATGAAGCTGATCGGCTACGACCCCTTCCTGAGCCGTGACAAAATCGAGGCGCTGGGGGCCCTGTACTGCGCCGACTACGAGGACCTGCTGAAGCGGGCGGACGTCGTGACGATCCACGTGCCCCTGACCGACGAGACCCGCGGGATGATCGGAGCGAGGCAGCTCGCCTCGATGAAGAGGACGGCCCTCATCATCAACTGCAGCCGCGGCGGCATCATCGACGAGGGCGACCTGGTCCGCGCACTGAAGGACGGCGTCATCGCCGGCGCCGGTACGGACGTCTACTGTCACGAGCCGCCGAAGCCGGACGACCCCCTGCTGCACTGTCCCAACCTCATCCTGAGCCCCCACTCCGCTGCACAGACGCGCGAGGCCGTCGTCAAGATGGCGCAGATGTGCGTCCGGGGATGCCTCGCCGTCTGCAGCGGCAAAAAGTGGCCCCACGTGGCGGACCGATCGGTGTACGACCACCCGATCTGGGCGGGCAGGGACTGGGCCGAGGCCGACTAGGCCGTCGCGCCGACAAAACCGGCGCAAAAGGAGGCGGCAGCGTGAAAATTCAGGAACAATCTGCGCTGCGCGAGGTGCTGGGGACGGTGAACCTCCCGAAAATGCTGACGGTTCGGCAGAGGTTCAAGAGGGACGGGATTTCGGACGTTTCCTCCTGCCTCCGGGGAAAACTGATGCGCGAGGACCTGATGCGCCGTATCCAGCCTGGGATGAAGGTGGTCCTGACGGGCAGCAGCCGCCAGGTTTCCAACATGCCTGTCGTCCTCCGGGAGCTGGCCGCGTTCGTCAGAGGGTGCGGCGCAACGCCCTGGATCATCCCGGCGATGGGCAGCCACGGAGGGGCCACCGCCGAAGGGCAGATGGCGATCCTGGAGGGCTACGGCATCACCGAGGCGGCCTGCGGGTGCCGGATATTCTCCAGCATGGAGACCGTCCGGGTGGGACAGCTGGACAACGGCGACGAGGTGTGCGTGGACCGGTTCGCCCACGACGCCGACGCCGTCATCGTGGTGGGACGCATCAAGCCCCACACGGCCTTCCGCGGCCCCTACGAGTCCGGCCTCGTCAAGATGATGGCGATCGGCATGGGCAAACGGGAGGGGGCGGACTCGCTCCATCGGTCGGGCTTCGGCGCGATGGGCGAGCGCCTTCCAAAGTACGCCCGGGTCGTCTTTGATCACTGCAACGTCATCTTCGGGGTTGGGCTGATCGAGAACGAGTTTGACGAAACGTGCCGGATCAAGGTCCTCCCCGCGGAGGATATCTTCGCAAAGGAGCCGGAACTTCTGGAGTACGCGCGAGGGCGGATGCCCCGCATCCTCCTTCCGGAGACGGACGTCCTGGTGGTTCGGGAGATCGGCAAGAACTTTTCTGGAAGCGGCATGGACCCCAACGTGACGGGGACGTTCGGCACCCCCTACGCCTCGGGCGGAATCAAAAAGCAGCGCGTCGTGGTGCTGGACATCTCCCAGGAGAGCCATGGCAGCTTCATCGGCCTGGGGAAGGCGGACGTGACCACGCTCCGCGCCTTCGAAAAACTCGCGACGAACGCGACCTATCTCAACATGCTCACCTCCACGGTGCTGGAGGTCGGCAAGATCCCGATGGTGCTGGAAGACGACCGGCTCGCTATCCAGGCAGCCATCAAAACCCTGACCGGGGTGGACAGGGCACGGGTCCGGGTCGTCTACATCAAGAACACGCTGTCGCTCGCCTCCGTCATGATCTCCGAGGCACTCATGGACGAAGCGAGGGCGACGGAGGGCATGGAGGTCCTTGGAGACCCCCAACCCCTTAGATTTGACGGGATAGGGAACCTGCTGGACCTTGCGTGAGCACAGCCACCGCTTCCAGCATCATTAATAAAGTAGGACCATCAACCTGCGACGAAGGAGGGAGACGTCTTGAAAAAGGACGGCCAATATAAGCTGGATATCGTTCCCGGCGTGATCCTGGCCCTGTTCTCCGCGCTCTACATGAGCAACGTTCCGGGCATTCAGGCGTTTAAAGGTCTGGGGTCAACGCCTATCAACAATCGCTTCGTCCCATGGCTCTGGGGCGGTTCGCTCATGCTCCTGAGCCTGTGGCTGATCGTCAGGGGAGTGCTGAAGTACCGGCGCTTCACGGCGGCGAACGCCCGCCCGGCGCGGACATCCCTGTGGCGCGCCCTTCTGGAAAAGCGTGAGGTGATCGCGAGTTTCGCAGCCCTGACGCTTTACGTCGTCTTCATGGAACCCGCGGGGTTCATCCTGGCGACCATCGCCTACACGTTCGTGCAGATCCTGCTCCTCACCCCCGTGGAACGGTGGGGACGAAACCTTCTGCCCGCCGCAGTGACGGCGATCATCACGGGCTTTCTCTTGTTTTACGTCTTTCGGCGGACGCTGGGCGTGCTGCTTCCCGCGGGCGCGTTCGGCGAGTTCATGCTGTAGGGGGGAGGAGAAATGATCCTGGAAGGACTGCTGGCCGTCTGCCAGCCGCTCACCCTCCTGTTCATCGCCATCGGCGTGGCGGTGGGCATCGTCTTCGGCGCAATCCCGGGCCTGACCGCCACGATGGCCGTCGTCATGTTCCTGCCCCTCACCTACTCCATGGCCGCCTCCGAGGGGATCGCGATGCTGATGGCCCTCTACATCGGGGGCATCTCCGGCGGCCTGATCTCCGCCATCCTGTTGAACATTCCGGGGACCCCGTCCTCCGTCGCCACCTGCCTCGACGGCAAGCCCATGGCGAACAGGGGAGAGGCGGGGAAAGCGTTGGGCGTCGGGGGGGTGTTCTCCTTCATCGGGACGCTCATCGGCATCGCCATCCTGGTCGTCCTGGCCCCGGTGCTCTGCGCCTTTGCCCTCAAGTTTCAGTCCTACGAGTACTGCGCGCTGGCCCTGTTCTCCCTCAGCATGGTCGTCGCCCTGACGGGGACCGACATGACCAAGGGGCTGATCAGCGCCGTCCTCGGGGCCCTGCTGGCGACCGTGGGGCTGGCCCCCATCGACTCGCGCCCCCGCTTCACGTTTGGCCTGTTTCAACTGAACAACGGCTTCGCGCTGGTGGTGCTCCTCATCGGCCTGTTCGCCATCTCCGAGGTCATGGCCTTTGCGGAAACGGTGCGCCGGAGGCAGGACTACACGGTTGAGGCAAGCGTCAGGATCCGGGGGGCGGGCTTCAGCCTCGCCGAGTTCTTCGGCCAGATCCGGAACGCCATCGTCTCCGCGCTGATCGGCGTGGGCATCGGCATCCTGCCGGGCATCGGCGGAGGCGTGTCCTGCATGATCTCCTACACCGTGTCCAAGAACACGTCGAAGCACCGAGAGCTGTACGGCACGGGAATCATCGACGGCGTCGTCGCCTCCGAGACGGCAAACAACGCCACCATCGGCGGCGCCATGATCCCGCTCCTGTCCCTGGGCATTCCGGGGGACGCCGTCACGGCCATGCTGCTGGGAGGGCTTCAGATCCACAACGTCGCCCCCGGACCGCTGATCTACGAGAAGAACGGCGTCGTCGTCCACGCCATCTTCTTCGCCATGTTGATCGCGGCCGTGATGATGCTGTTCTTCATGCTGTGGGGCATGAGGTTCTTCATCTCGGTGCTGAAGGTGCCGAAGAACTACCTTTTGCCCCTGGTGCTGGTGCTGTGCGGCATCGGCGCCATCGGCAACGCAAATCAGATCTTCGACACCTACACGATGGTGGCCTTCGGGCTGATGGCGTACCTGATGATCAAGGCAAGGATACCCACGGTCCCCATGATCCTGGGCTTCATCCTCGGCCCGACCTTTGAACAGAACCTGCGTCGGGCCTCTCAGCTCACCTCGAGCGACCCGTTTTGGAATCACCCGATCTTTTGCGTGCTGATCGTCGCCACGCTCCTGGTCGTCGTCTTCTCCGCGCGCGCCAACATGAGGGACGCGGCCCGCGAGGAAGCGGCGCAGGGTGACGATTGATGAAAACAGGCGATTGTAGGACAGGAAAGGAAGGTTTTTGAAGATGAAGAAAGCGTTTTCAGCGCTCCTCACCGCCCTCTTGCTCACGGGCATGGCCTCCGCCTCGTTTGCGGCCGACTGGCCCACGAAGCCCATTAACGTTTACGTGACCCATGCGCCCGGCGGCGACACCGACTACATGGCCCGTCAGCTCTCCGCTCAACTGGAGAAGGTCCTGGGGGTTTCCGTGGTCGTCAGCAACGTCACCGGCGCCAACGGCGCGACCTGTATGCAGCAGTACAAGGACGGCAGCAAGGACGGCTACACCTTCATCGCCACCAACACGGCCGCGCTGAACGGCAACGAGGCCACTCAGATGGTGGACTTCGGCTACTCCGCCTTTGAACCCGTCGCCGTCTACGGCATCCAGTCCGGAGAGAACATCGTAGTCCCGGCCGACTCCCCTTACAAGGACCTCAAGGAGCTCATCGACGCCTCCATCGCGAACCCCGGCCAGATCCGGTTCGGGATATCGACGGGCGGCGGCGTGTACATCATGGCCTGCGTCCTGACGAACTTAGGGCACGCCCAGTTCAACATCATCGACGCCGGAGACGGCGCCAACCGCCTGACGGCGCTCCTGGGGAAGGCGATCGACGCCACGTCGCTGCCCTACTCCACCGCCGCCGACTACATCGAGAAGGGCCAGCTCCGAAGCCTCTGCACCGTCCTGTCGAAGGCCCCGACGCTGCTCCCGGACCAGCCCTCCGCCTCCGCCGTGATCCCGGAGCTGAAGCTGGACACGGAGTACGTGATCCTGGCGCCCAAGGGGACGCCGGCCGACCTGGTGAAGTCCATGAACGACGCCATCCTGAAGGTCTGTGGCTCTGAGCAGTGGAAGAAACTCGTCAACGACTACTGCTATCAGGACCCCTTCTTCTTCAACGTCGAGGACACGGTCCAGAACCTCAAGGAACAGCGCGACCTCTTCCAGAGCTTTCTCCCCTTCCTGTAACCCCCGCAGGAGGCCTGAAGGTTTGGTCCGGATTTTCGCCGCCGACTGAGGCGGCGTGCAGCAAAAAACGTCTTACTTTTTGAAGGAGGAAGAACCATGAAGAAGATCCTTGCGTTGTCGTTGATCCTCGCGTTTGCCGCCGCTGCGTCGGCCGAGTTGACGCAGCCCGTCAACCTGACCTTTGCGGCCCAGGAGGTGGGGACCGGAGCCTACTCGGTGGCGGCCGCCATCCAGTCGGTGCTGGTGAAGGGCCTGCCCCAGGGCTCGACCATCGACCTCACCACCAACTCCCCCGGCGGCGTGGGCGCCCCCATGCTGATCCAGAACGAGGACTGCGACCTGATCGTCTCCAACGCCGGCCCCTCCCTCTGGAGCTACGAGCGCACGCCCGATCAGTATCAGTTTGGCGGCTGTAAGGACGTCCGCAGCATCGGCGGCGGCCTTGGGCACACCTTCACGAACGTCATGTTCACGAAGAAGTTCGTGGACGAGACGGGCATCACGACCCTGGAGGAGCTCATCGCAAAAAAGCACCCCGTCAAGATCGTCACGAAGAAGAACGGGTCCCTTGGGGAGCTGACGGCTGAGCGCGTCATCGAGGCCTGCGGCATCTCCGTCGAGGAGTTCAACTCCTTTGCCAAATGGGAAAAGACCGGCACCGACGCCATCAAGAGCGGCCTGCAGGACGACCTGTACGAGATGACCATCGATCACATCGACGCGGGACAGGCCACCACCACCGAGATCGCCCTCACCCACGACATGTTCTTCGTTCAGCTCTCCGACGCGACGCTCGCCAACATGCAGAAGATGGGCTACGCCCCCATCGTCATGCCGGCCGGCACCTGGAACAAGCAGGACAAGGACATCAAGACCATGGGGTCACAGCAGAACGTCCTGGTCCCCGCGGCGATGGACGAGGAGCTCGCCTACGCGCTGACCAAGGCCATCTGCGAGAACAAGGACGAGATGGCCAAGTTCGTCGCCTCCCTAGGCTGGTTCGACCTCAAGACCGCCGCCAGAAAAGAGCTCAACGGCGCCCCCCTGCACCCCGGCGCGATCCGATACTACAAGGAGATCGGCGTCCAGGTGGACGAATAGCTCCGGCGCCATGCAAAGCCTCCTGAAGGGGAAGGCCGCGATCGTCACGGGCTCGTCCCGCGGCATCGGCAGGGACATCGCCCTCGCCTTCGCGGAGAACGGCGCCGACGTGGTGATCCACGGCACGCGAGAACAACCCGACCTGCGGGACCGCATCCGCGCAACGGGTGTTCGCTGTGAGTGTGCAGCAGGCGACATCGGCGACTACTCCACGGCGGAGCGCCTGACGGCGGCCTGCCTGGACGCCTTCGGCCGGATCGACGTTCTGGTGAACAACGCCGGCGTCAACAGCCGGACCCCCTTCGCGGACCTCTCCCTTGAGGAGTGGGAGCGCGTGCTGCGGACGAACCTGACGGGCGCCTTTTGCACGTGCAAGTGCGTGGTGCCTCACATGCTGAGGCAGCGCAGCGGCTGCATCATCAACCTGTCCTCCTCCGCCGGAAAGACGGCACACCCGAACGCCGCCCTTCCCTATGGCGTCTCCAAGGCCGGAATCAACTCCCTGACGCAGAAGCTGGCGTGGGACCTGGCGCCCTTCGGAATCCGCGTCAACGCGATCTGCCCCGGCCCCATCGAGACGGATATGACGAGGCAGTGGATCCCGGAGTACCGTGAGGAGGTCCTGAAGTCCATCCCCGTCCGGCGGCTGGGCTGTGGGGCGGACGTCGCGAACGTGGCCGTCTTCCTGGCGTCGGACATGTCCACGTTCATCGTGGGCGAATCCATCAACGTCAACGGCGGGAAGTACATGAACTGACCCTGCGCTCCATGCCGGCGCAGTGCGGGGAGCCGGGCTCACCCCGGCTCCCCATTATTAAAATCCTTACAAGTAAGGAAGTGAGCGACTTGAGTACCGATAAGAAGATCGCCCCGCGGACCGTCGCCGCCGTCGTCGTCACCACGGCGTTCTTTGCGTTTCAGCTCTACATCGCCCTCGTGAAACAGTTTCCCCCCATGCTGCAGAGCCCGCTGCACCTGGTGTTCGCCCTGACGTTGGTCTTCATCTACTTCCCCGCGGACCACAACCACCGCAAAAAGGTGCTGAAGGCCGCGGAATCCCAGGGCCACGCGCCGGACCCGACGGAGCTCAACCGCTACGCCTGGACCAACTGGCTGGACCTCCCGGCCTTCGCGGGGATCGCCTACCTCCTGTGGTACGCCCTGACCCAGAACGCCCGACTGACCGACTACGTGGTCAGCATCTCCCCCGTCTACGGCATCGACTACGCCTGCATGATCGTCACCGTGGGGCTGCTCCTCGTGGCGGTGTACAGGACGCTTGGGATGACTCTGGCCGCCTTCATCGCCGTCTTCATCCTCTACGCCTGGACGTCCCCCCACCTGCCCGGCATCCTCTACACGAAGCCGAAGAGCTTTCTCAAGTTCCTGAACCAGTTCACCGCAGGCATGACCATGACGGAGAGCGGCGTGTTCGGCACGCCCCTCTACACGAGCGCCAGCACGTTGTTCTACTTCATCGTGTTCGGAGCGTTCTTCTCCACCATAGGCGGCGGCCAGCTCCTGATCGACATGGGAATGAACGTGTCCAACAAATCCGCAGGGGGGCCGGCCAAGGCCGCGGTGCTCTCCTCAGGCCTCATGGGCATGATCTCCGGCTCCGCCGTGGCCAACGTCGCCACCACAGGGGTCATGACCATCCCCATGATGAAAAAGATCGGCTACGCCCCGGAGGAGGCCGGAGCCGTCGAGGCCGTGGCCTCCACCGGCGGGCAGATCATGCCGCCCATCATGGGCGTCGGCGCCTTCATCATGGCCGAGATGCTGGGAATCAACTACATGAGCGTCGCGGCGTCGGCTATCATCCCCGCGCTGGCCTACTACTTCGCGGTATTCGTCCTGGTGGACCGTCTCGCCGCCAGGCGCGCCTCCCACCTCAACGCCAACGTGGACGCGACCATCCAGATAAAGCGGGCCATCCTGCCCCGCCTCTACCTGCTGATACCGGCCATCCTCTTGGTGGCCTGGATCATCCGCGGCGCCTCGCTGATGCGGTCCGGCATGGTCGGCATCTTCGCCTGTATCGCCTGCAACGTCCTCAACCGCTTCTTCAACCGGGACGACTGCATCAACCTCAGAGGTCTCGCCGCCTGCTGCATGGACGGCGCGCGTCAGGCCGCCAGCATCGCCATCCCCACGGCGGCGTGCGGGATCATCATCAACGTCGTCACGGGGCAGACCTCCCTGGCCACCAACCTCTCCAACCTGATCAGCGCCCTGGGGACCAGCAACCTGTTCCTCGCCCTGAGCATCGCCATGATCGGCTGCATGATCCTGGGCATGGCGCTGCCCACCGTAGCCGCCTACCTGGTGGGCGCCATCCTGTTCGTGCCCTGCATCCAGCCCATCCTGCTGGCCAGCGGCATGAGCGGCCCCGTCGCGAGGCTCTGCGCCAACATGTTCGTGTTCTACTACGGCATCATGGCTCAGATCACCCCGCCCGTCTGCGTGGCGTCCTACACCGCAGCGGGCATCGCGGAGGCCAACGCCATGAAGACGGGCATGAAGGGCTTCACCTTCGCGATGGTCGGCTTCATGGTCCCCTTCGTGTTCGTGTACAACCCCGCCATCCTGCTTCAGGGCTCCGTGGCGGAGATCGCCGTCTCGACGCTTCAGTTGGGAGCCGGAACCTTCTTCCTGGCCGTCGTCGTGGCCGGCTACTTCAAGGGCGAGCTGAACGTCCTCGAGCGCGCGCTGCTGTTCGTGGCAACCCTGTGCCTGATCGCCCCGGAGTACGTCAGCTCCGTCGTGGGGGCCGTCCTCGGCGTCACGGTCCTGGCCGTCAACTCCCTGAAGCGGAAGCGCGCCCTCACGGAAGGGGGGACTTCCGAATGAGCCGGCACAGCGTGGCCATCGCGGGCAGCGGCCTGGCCGCCCTCGCCACCGCAGCCCGCCTCCACGAGCTGGGCGTGCGCGACATCGCCCTCTACGCAAACGGCTTCGGAGGGACGCCCTTCATCGCGGCCATCAACTTCGTCCTGCCGGACAACCCCTACGGCGACACCCCGGAGCTGTACTGCACGGACATGCTGCACGCGGGTTACGACATCGCCGATCGGGAAACGGTACGTCGGATGACGAGCCGGACGGCGGACGGCTACGAGCTCCTGTGCCGTTGGGGCGTGACCTTCGCCCGCAACGAGGACGGGACGCTCAAGCGCCGCCACGTCTCCGGTCACACGCACCCCCGCTCCCTCTGCCAAACCACCCGGCTCATCGGATTCGAGATCCTGGAGGCTATGCTGCCGCGGCTCGAGGCGGCGGGCGTCGAGGTCCACCGCAGGTGTCCGGTGACGGGCCTCCTGACGCGGGGCGGGCGCATCGAGGGGTTCACGGTCCTGCAGGACGGCGAACCGCACAACGTCTACGCCCCGGCAACGGTCGCAGCCTGGGGCGGCGTGGGCGGCCTTCTTGGCCCCACCACCTATCCGGGCGACGTCCAGGGCAACACCCTGGGGATGGCCAAAGAGGCCGGAGCCACGATGATCGACATGGAGTTTCTGGAGTTTGAGCCCATGGTCATGATGGACCCGCCGGGCACGGTGGGCGAGCCGGCCCCCACCGCCATGCTGGGGGAGGGCGGACACCTTCTGAACTCCCGGGGTGAGCGCTTCCTTCTGTCCGTCCGGCCCCAGGGAGAGGGCGGCGCGCCCAAGTCCCTCATCAACCGCGAGGCCTGGAAGCAGGTCCAAAGCGGCAAGGGCAGTCCCAGGGGCGGCGTCTTTCTGGACCTGCGCCACATCGACCGCGCGGTGTTGCAATCCTATCCCTGGTTCTACGACCGCCTCATGAAGAACGGCTGCGACCCCAACCGACAGTTGTTGGAGGTAGGGCCCATGGCCCACAGCTTCTCCGGAGGCATTCGGGTCGACGCCGACTATCGCTCCGACGTCCAGGGGCTCTACGCCGTGGGCGAGGCCTGCGGCGGGCTGCACGGCGCCTGCCGCTGCGCTGGAAACGCCGCGAGCCAGGCCGTGCTCTCGGGGCTCCTCTGCGCGGAGGGCATCGCAAAGGAAGGCGGCCTGGACCGCGCGATCTCCCCTCACCCTCTGCGATGTACTCAGGACGCAACCCTGCGCGGGAAGGTCCTGCCGAAGCTGCGAGGCATCGCCGCCCACGCCCTGGGAATCTACCGGAACGGCCCCGACCTGGAGGCGGCCCGCTCCGCCGTGAAGGCCATCCTGGACGAGCCGGTGACGGCACGGGACGACCTGACGCGCCAGTCCGCGCTGGCCATCTTGATGATCGCCGAAGCGGCGCTGAACCGCAAGGAGAGCCGCGGGACCCACAGCCGCCTGGACTTTCCGGAGACCGATCCGGCGTTTCAGCGGGAGTTCACCCTTTGAGAGAGGCGCCCCTGCGGCACAGACGGCAGCCCGACGTCGCCTGTGCCGCGGGATCGCGGCTCCGCCAAAGAAGCCCCTTACGATATTCTCCAGTATTCTGTAATTATCAATTACATGTTTCTTCTTCCTTTCCTCTATAGTGCTCCCCAAATAGAGGACCACTATACAATGACTGTTTTGCCATCCGCAAAAATGCGAACATCTCCATCGGCTTTTTCAATCTCTTCCATTTTAGCCGCAGTAATTGGAGTGCCCCTTAGCCTTTGATATACCTCTTGGATCGGCTTGAACTCCACCCCTTCGGGGCAGTATTCCTGAATCAATTCATCCAGTCTGCTCATTCGCTCTCACCGTCTTTTTCGGTTTCCGTTTCGGTAGCTGCCGGCAAACCTGGCGCTGCTTCCTCAAGAAGCATTCGGTCAAAGTCGCTTTGATACAGCCGGTCCTGCCGGACGCGGTATTTTTCAAACTCGGTCAGGGCGTGCCGTTCGGCAATTTTTGCGGAAATGCTCCCCGCATGAACCAGGATTTCCTTTCTGCTCAGCCGGAGGGGACCCCCTCGAACTGTTCCGCCCAATCCTCCATGGTCATGGGGACTTCTTCCTCGGCCCGCAATTCCGCCAAGTCCAGATAGGCGTTGACGATTCTCGCCATTGCGGAAAGCTCTTCCTGCGTCAGATAATTCTTTGCCATCACCACGTCGAATTTCTGTATTTTGCCGCCTGGCGCATCCTTCCAGGTGGTCAGCCCCATGTGCTCTTTGCTGCTGTCGGCACGGCGATAGATGGTTTCCGCCGCCGTTTCGCCGTGAATGGCCCAATGAAGCTGATTCTGCACCCGTGCGAAAAACAGCCTTGTCGTTTCCGCTTTGGCGTCATAATCAATGCTGGTGGCATAGATGTCTGTAATTTTTTGATAAAACCGACGCTCCGAAAGACGAATCTCACGGATACGCTCCAACTGTTCCCTGAAATAGTCCTTTGTCAGGACGGTGCCGCCGTTTTTCAGGCGCTCATCATCCATCGCGAAGCCCTTCACGGTAAACTCCTCAATAATACGGTTCGCCCATTTTCTAAACTGCACCGCACGGGGTGAGTCCACTTTATTGCCCACGGCAATGATGGCGCTCAAATTGTAGTGATTGGTATTGTAGCTCTTGCCGTCTGCGGCAGTTACTCGAAATTTTCGAATAACTGAGCTTTCGTCGATCTCGCCATCGGCAAATATTTTTTTCAGGTGATAGTTGATCGTGTGGGTTTCCACATGATACAAAAGCCCCATCATCTTTTGCGTCAGCCACACATTTTCATCAAAGTACACCGCGTTTACGTCGCTTTCTCCGGTAGCGGTGATAAAAGTGAGGTATTCCGCAGCGGAGGAACGGACAATGCTGATTTCGCGCTCGTCTTTTTTCATCGCTCCACTTCGATTTCCGCGATAATCTTCGCAATTTCGTCACGGAGGACCTGTTCGCGCGCAACAATTTTCTCAATCTCTGCATTGAGCTTCACAATGTCGATCTTCTCTCTTGCGTCGTTCCCCGTTGCCCGCCGGCCCTCCTGCGTCAACAATTGAGACGGCCCCCATCAAGGGGGCCGTCAGGTTATCGAGGAAAGAGCTCAGCTTCTGAGAAAGGGCTCAGCCCCTCCGACGGCCCAGGAAGGGCCGGGTCACTTGCTGGCGTCTATCCGCGGTTATGCCTTCCTCCTCAGAAGGAACGCCGCGCCAAGGGCCAGCGCCAGTCCACCGAACCCAGCGTCGCATCCGCCACCGGAGCTCTTCTTGGAGTCTCCGGGGTTACCAGGCTGCCCGGGATTACCGGGCTGTCCAGGATTACCAGGATTACCAGGGGTACCAGGCTGCCCGGGGTTTCCGCCCGGCTTGGCGATATCCTTCAGCTTCCTGCCCACCTTGATCGGATGGACCTTGCCGTCGCTCGTCGCCACCAGCACCTTCTCGATCGCCGCCTTGCCCGCGTCGATATCGGCCTTCGTGGTCTTGCACGTCAGCTTCAGCTTGTAGCTCTTCGCGCCCGCCTTGACCAACGGCATGGAGCTCACGACAACCTTGCCACCGGCATCCAGCAGCTCGGCCTTCGGCTTCTCCTTCATCCCGGAGGCGACCACATCCAGGGACTTCGGCGTCCCCTCGAGCTTCAGCGTCGCCGCGAGCTGGACGGTCACGTTCCCCTGAGCGTCCGGGGCGCTGATGCTCGTCGTCTCCCAGCTGTTCGGCTCAATGCTCGGGGCCGCGGGCGTACCAGGCGTACCCGGCGTACCGCCACCACCACCGCCACCGCCGGGAACGGCATTCAGGTCGACGTCGACAAAGCCCGCAAAATTTGGCGCGGCCTGGTTCTTGGCGTACACCCTCAGGGTCCCGCTCGTGAAACCGGCGCCCACCTCCACCTCAAAGGTCGCGGCCTTATCGGTGGCTCCAGGCTTCAACGTCACAGACGTGACGGAGCCCGGAGCGACGATGTCCAAAGGATCAGCGCCCCAAGAAGCGGCAAGCACCTTAACGTCACCCGAGACCGTGACGTTTACGGAACGCTTGTTGCCCGAGGCCGTCATCTTCGCCACCAGCTCGGGGACCTTAATATCGCCCTTCGCCGTGAGGACCAGCGCCTTCTCGCCGTTCCACTCAATCTTCGCCGCAGCGTCGTCATCAGGATCGCCCTTGATGGTATGAGCACCCAGAGCAGAAGAATCTTCCATTTCCAGCAGCTTGACCTTGTCGCCCGTCACAAAGCTCTTCCACCAGGTCGTGGGACGGGTCATCACCAGGTTATTGGCAGTCAACGTAACCTTCTTCACATACAGGACCGGGTCCTGCTCCGCCACGTTGACCGAGATCGTCGAACCCGGGCCGCCCTCTTTCAGTTCCAGATTCTCGAACTTCCCGCTGGGCAGGGTCAGGACGCCGCCATTGATAGCCATCGTGACCGTCCCGGTGAGCAGGTCTTTGCCCGTCACCGCAAGCAGGGTGTTGGGTGGCAACGCTGCGTTCCAGTTCACGTCCTTCGTTCCGCCCAAGACCCGCAGGAGCTTCGTGCCATCCATATTCAGCGTGGCGTCCTCGGCAGGCTGAAGGAAGTGGATTGTGTTCTCATCATTAAGACCAGTTCCGTCGCTCTTGACCGTCAGGCCGGCGTTCGTCTTCACAAAACTCAGCGTGCCAATCTGGTTCTTGCTCTTAAGGTTCAGTTTGAAGACATCACCAACGGCCTTCGCCGTAAAGTCGGCCACATCCACCTTCACGCCCTCAGCGAGCTCCAGGGTCGACCCTACGCCCGCGGCGGCCTGGAGCCTGACCGTCCCCTTGACGTCCTTATTCAGCGTGGCCTGGAAACCAGTTGATATATCCAGGCTCAGAACCCCCGTAACCGCAGCGTTGAGGATGAGACCGGCGGCAGGCTTGACGGTCAGGGCATGGTCGCCGGTGTTGATCTGGCTGCCATCCGCCGTCGTCAAGGTCTTAAGCGTCAGGTCCTTCCCCAGCAGGAGCCGGCCCTTCGCCTCCAGTTCCACCTCGCCATTCCCTCCGTTTCCGATATCGCCATCACCCGCCACCGTCAGGTCGCCGCTGGTCATCTTCACCTTGAACTTCTCGCCCAGAGGCTTGTTCAGCGTCAGGTTGCCGTCCGTCAGGGTCAGCAGCTTCGTGGCAGCACCAGTAGGGTTAAAACCCGTACCATTAATGATGATGCTGCCCTTGGCGATCGTCGGGTCACCCGCAAGGGCCGGCAGGGCGTCATCGACGTCCACGACCAGCGTGCCGCCGTTCTCGATCTCCAGGGCATTGACCGTCGCCACCGGAGCCTTCAGAGTCAGCGTGCCCGCGCCGGAGAGTTTCAGGGGGCCGGCTACGCCTGTGACTTTATGGGGAGCAGCAGCTTGAAGGATGAGCTTCGAACCTTCTAGAATTTTAACGGGAGAACTGCCTGCATCGCCCCAGACGAAGTTATCGGGGTTACCCGCAACACGCAACGTGGCCTCTGGGGCATTCGCGACCTGGATTTGTTTGACCGTCAATGTATTAGCAGCAATATTAACGGTCAGTTTACCCCCCTCCACGAACCCCAGAATGGCAACTGCGGAATTACCATCAAGCGTTGTGATCGTGGCGTCCGTACTGATGATCGCCGTGTCGGTGTCCCCCGGCTTATTAGGGGTCCAGTTATCATCAGCATCCCACTTATGAGGATCAGTCCCTCCACCCTTCCACGTCTTAATCGCCGCCAGCGCGGTCCCGGCGAAGGCCAGGGCAAGGATCGCCCCCAGCGCCGCCGTGCGCAAAAACTTCCTGTTCAAATTCATCTTCTCATCCTCCTCACAAACTCACAAAAAAGCAGATCCAAACCCTGACTCCCTGAAACAAAACTCCCGCCCCCCTTGTCACCTTCCCCTTCACGAACGTCTCAAGACGCCTCGCTCACCTCCCCAGGGCCCCGACGTTCCCACAGCGCGAACGGGCACCAGCCAAACGAACCACGACGCAGACAAAACGCCCGCCACACACAGGGTCAAACGTAAAGTACCAGAAGTCCACAAAAAATGCAAGCAATGCAAGCATTTTAAGGAATCGCTGTCTTTCTAAACCGTCCCTGCCTGGCGCTCTCCTTATTTACTGCGGTTTTGGGGCCCGCGCCCGCCGTCCCCCCAAGGTTGCGTCAACGATCCCTTAAATTGTCTGACGTTCAACGTTACCTGAATGGGATCGGACGGATGCTTTCCCGTTGATCCGGTCCATAGGGCACACGCCGCAGGATCGCAGCCTGAAACTCCGACGCGACGCGCCAAACGAACGCCTGATCCATCCGCATCCGGCCCCTCCGAAACGGTATAATAATCACGAGCGTCCCGCCGGGGGACGACGGCCGGCGAACGAGGCGATGCGGGCCGTCTTTTTGATGTAGGGATGCAGGATAAAAAGAAAGCGTCCGCAGGACCGGGCGCACGATGAGGGAGACGACACTATGGAGAAAAACGAGCTCAATCGCGTTCAGTTTCACGATCTCATGAAGTACCGCTTCATCTCCTCGCCGCGCATCTCGCCGAACGGAGCCAAGGCGGCCTTCGCCGTACACCAGGGGGACCTCGAGGGCAACCGCTACCTCTCCTGCCTCTGGCTCTGCGACCTGACGTCCGCCCAAACCTCCCAGCTGACCTTCTCCGGGACGGAGCGGGCCTTCTGCTGGTCGCGGGACGGACGGGACCTGATCTTCGTCAGCGGTCGCAGCCCGCAGCCCGGAGAGCCCGAACCCGCCGCGGACGCGCCCAGGGACTCCCGGCTCTACCGCATGAACGTCGCCGGAGGCGAGGCCCGCTTCCTGGCCGCCCTGCCGCGCACGGTCACGGCCCTGTGGGACCTGGGGGACGGCAGGCTCCTCCTGAAGACCACGGACCCCCGTAAGGGCGAGCGCTTCGAGGACGCGGACTACATGGTCTTTCAGCAGATCCCCTTCAACTCCAACGGCAAGGGCTTCACGGCCCAGCAGAGGTCCCGCCTCTCGCTCCTCACCCTGGAGGGCTCTAAGCTGGAGGACCTGACCCCGGAGACGATGGACGTCCGGCAGGTGCGCCTGTCGCCGGACGGAACGCGCGTCCTCCTTACGGGGGTGGACTACGAGGACGTCATGCCGCTGACCACGGGGGTCTGGGAGATCGACCTGAGCTCGAAGGCCCTGAAGGAGCGCCTGCCGCAGGGGCAGTACGCCTGGGGCTGCGCCGCGTTCTTCGAGGGGGAGGTCCTGCTGGCGGGCACGGACATGAAGCGCCACGGCCTCAACGAGAACAAGCGGTTCTTCATGGCGCGGGAGGGCGCCGCCCCCCGCTGCCTGACCCCGGACTGGGATCGCAGCCTGCACAACTCCATCATCTGCGACTGCCGGTACGGCATCGGCCCCATCGGGGAGAGCTTCCTCGTGGACGGGGACAAGGCATGGTTCGTCTCCACGGAGGGCTGGCGCTCCCGCCTCTCGACCGTGGACGCGCAGGGCGCGGTCGTGCAGGTCACGCGGATGCTCCGCAGCGTGGACGACTTCGACGTGAAGGACGGACGCGCGGTCGTCGTGGGCCTCGAAGGGCTCTCCCTGCAGGAGCTCTACCTGATCGAGGACGGCGCGGAGCGGCGCCTGACGGGCCTGAACACGGCGGCCCTCGAGGGGACGGACCTGAGCGTCCCGGAGTACGTCCGGCTGGAGAACGGAACGCCCGAAGGGCTGGACTGCTGGTACATGCGCCCCATCGGCTTCGAGGTGGGGAAGAAGTACCCCGCCATCCTGCACATACACGGCGGCCCCAAGGCGACCTTCAGCGACGTGTTCGTCCACGAGATGCAGTGCTGGGCAGCGGAGGGGTTCGCCGTCCTCTTCTGCAACCCAAGGGGCAGCGACGGCAAGGGTGGCGGCTTTGACGACATCCGGGGCAAGTATGGGACCGTTGACTACGAGGACCTGATGGCCTTCGTGGACTGGGCCGTTCAGACCCTGCCCTTCGTGGACGGCGACCGCCTGGGCGTGACGGGCGGCAGCTACGGGGGCTTCATGACCAACTGGATCATCGGGCACACCAACCGCTTCCGCGCCGCAGTGACCCAGCGCAGCATCTGCAACTGGGTCTCCATGACCGGCATGACCGACATCGGCTACTACTTCGACCCGGACCAGCACGGAGCGGACGTTGGGGACAGCGTGGAGACCCTGTGGGACCGTTCGCCCCTGAAGTACGCCAACCAGATGAGGACGCCGACGCTCGTCATCCACTCCGACGAGGACCACCGCTGCGACCTGGGGCAGGGGTTGCAACTCTTCACGGCACTGAAGCGTGGAGGTGTGGAGTCCCGCATGTGCGTCTTCAAGGGCGAGAACCACGAACTATCCCGCTCAGGCCGACCCCAGCCGCGCCTGGCCCGGCTGCAGGAGATCGCGAGGTGGCTGAAGGAGAGGGTGTGAGCGCTTTAAGAGCGCTTTAAGAAAGAAGGGCGGGTGCTTCGGCGCCCGCCCCTTCGATTTTCGCCCTACTTCAGCTTCAGCAGGCGCTTGGTGCTATACTGAGGTGTGTCATCAATTGACAAAATTTGGATAGAGCCAGTAAAGTAGATCCCAGGTTGAAGATAGGTTAACTTAGGGCGTGTCACAAATAAGCCATACCACAATAATAGCGGCGAGATAAACAGCGCTCTGGAAATGAACAGCTCTCTTGTCGTAACGTATTGCTATTGCTATTGCTCGATATTGTTTCAAGCGTGCAAAAAGTCCTCAATCAATCTCAATCAAATTGAAGGGCTCCGTAAAGGTCTTTATCCCGCTCATCGAAAATACGCGGTTCTTTTGCATTGCTCTTAGACGGGATAATAGCTTTCTTCCCAGACTTCTCCAAGATGCCGATAACCCGTCCTTGTGCATCGTAACCCT
>ERZ772967.596-NODE-596-length-28129-cov-9.309468_pt1 | contig 28129 bp, 26 predicted proteins | sample MGYA00511677_ERZ772967 | MGnify/ENA primary metagenome ERZ772967 (study PRJEB29015, sample SAMEA2737931) | human oral metagenome | biome: human oral; feature: human-associated habitat; material: dental | place: China | collected 2146 ...
CCACGATTTTGCTGACCTCAGCAAAATCGTATGGTACCTCATGTCCGCTGTTCTCACAGGCAATCATCGCTCTATCAATGACCTTTTGAGAGTTTCTCCATTGAGAATAATCAAGTGCAGTTGCAAGTTCTCTTGCACTCCAATATTCGCTTCCATCTTTTCTAATATACTTAATATCTTCAAATTGCCTATATTCTTTTGCTTTTAAATTTGGCATAAGCCTACCTTTTGTTATTTTCTATAATAGCTAGCTTGTGTATCAACTACTCTTCTTTATCTCTATATTTTTCAATAGGATTCCCTTGTAAGTCTTTCCATTCTACCCATCCATTATTAGATTTACCAATAACTATCCAACCGGCACTTGATGGATTCATACATACAACATCTTCTTGTAATATATTATCTTTTATTTTTGCATTTCTTCTGATAGATGGTATATAGCCTTTGCCGATATTACCACAAAAACTTTCTTTTAATACCGTAAACACGCCATCTTTAACTATAGCTTTCCCATTTACTTTTCCGAAACCTTTTATGTTACGATTTAATACATATTCCCCATCCGGAACGAATCCACCCTCATTTTTAAGTTTTATTTCTTCTGTAGATTCTTTGAATATTTCTTTTTTACTTTTATCTTTAGGATAAATTTGTTTCCCATCTAAAGAAGATAATAAGGATTTTGCGACCTCTATATCTAACGCAAATAGTTCAGTACCGACAATTCTACTTTTACTAAAGATATCATGGATAAGTTTTTCTTTCTCATCATATCCATCCACTTCTATAGCAAACTCCCTTTTTAACCCTGTTGATATTAGCATATCCATTGCTCTCTAAAAATCTCATTCTATTTTCAAATTGGTCATTTCCGGTCTTGCCAATCTTGATAAGCCCAGAAACAACGGTAGTCATTAAATATATTATTCCTTTTGTCATAATTTATCCTCTTTCAACACACATGTCTATGAAGCTTAAACTAATCAATTATATTTTCCCTTTTCTTCTGCAACCAAAGACAAATTTCCCTTCGTAGGATTAGTATTAAAGTAAACCTTGTAATCTTCCCCAAAATTATAATTATCTGTCCAAAGTTCGCACTGTGTCATAACAGTTTGAACAGCATCATCCATACCTTCCGGCGGATATTTATGTTTTTTCAAAAGTTTTTTTATAAGCATACGCATTTTCGCTCTTGCCGATTCACGTTTCTGCCAATCAATTGTTTTATTTTTTCGAAGTGTATCTGCTAACTCTTTTGTTATTGCAATCAGCTCTTCATTTTCATAAAAATCTTTAATTGCTTGTGGCTTTGTCAACGCGTCATAAAAGGCAAGCTCGTCAGCAGTAAGCCCAAGTTTATCACCTTCTTTTTGATCTGCTGCAATCTGTTTTGCCAACTTTAACATTTCTTCTATAACTTCCTCATTGGTAAGCATCCCGTTAAGATAAGCATTAAGAGAACGTTGCATAATCTCGCTGAACTTTTCAGACTTAACCACATTAGTTCTGCGATAAACAGAAACCTGTTCTGCAATCAACTTTTTCAAAAGTTCAACAGCAAGGTTCTTTTCTTTCATATTTGCTACTTCCTGAAGGAATTTAGGATCGAACAGAGAAAATTCTTCTTTGATGTCGGAAAACAGATTGATAACACCGTCACTCTTGATGCTCTGCTTCAAGAGTTCGTTGATTCTTGCGTTCATTTCCGGTAATGAAATCTTTTTGCCAACGCCGGTATTGGTAAGTCTGAGAACAAGAACTCGTACAGCCTCAAAGAATGCTGCTTCAAATCTACCATCTTCATCAACTAACGATGAACAAAGGGAAAGAGCCTGATGAAGCATAAGGGCTTCTTTTACAAAGGAATCTTTATCATCAACTTTTTCCCTGCCCATAATGAAGTTGACAGCACCGCTGATAGTCTTTGCTCTTTCAAGGTCTGTGCCGTTTTGGAACTTAGAATAATCATATCCGTGGAATTTGTCACGGCAAACAGAGAGCTTCTCCAAAAACTTCGGATAAGCGACCTTAGCAACATCAGTATCGCCGTAGTTCTTTTTATCACGAGAAGTATAGTCATTCATTGCTTGCTTCAGAGCAGTAGCAATTCCAACATAGTCAACAACAAGTCCACCTTCTTTATCACGGAATACACGGTTTACACGTGCGATAGCCTGCATAAGATTATGTCCGGACATAGGCTTATAAACATACATAGTGGCAAGTGACGGTACATCAAAGCCGGTCAGCCACATATCAACAACAATCGCAATCTTCATAGGACTGTTGTTATCTTTGAATTTCTTTGCAAGCTTATTCTTATGGTGTTTATTACCAATAATCTGTCGCCATTCTTCCGGGTCGTTGTTTCCGGAAGTCATAACAACACCTACTTTTTCAGTCCAAGCCGGTCGGAGTTCTAATATTCTCTTATAAATTTTCATAGCAATAGGACGAGAATACGCAACAATCATAGCCTTACCAGTAAGCAGATTCTCTCTATTATTTTCATAGTGGTCAAGAATGTCGCAAACAAGCGAATTTATAGTATTATCATTTCCAAGCACTGCTTCCATCTGACCAAGCTCTCTTTTGCTCTCTTCAATAACTCCATCATCTGCATTAAGAGCCATCAAATCATATTCAGCATCAATCAACTTCAATGTTGCTTGATCAAGATTCAGTTTAATGACACGACTCTCATAATAAACCGGACGTGTTGCTCCATCTTCAACAGCCTGTGTCATATCGTAAATATCGATATAATCACCGAATACTTCACGGGTGCTGCGGTCTTTGGATGAAATAGGTGTACCGGTAAATCCGATATATGTAGCATTAGGCAGTGTATTACGGATAATTCTTGCTGTGCCAATAACACGCTTTGCTACTTCCTCACCATCTTCGTTCTTTGTAATCTTAATCTTTTCGGCAAGTCCATATTGTCCTCTATGAGCTTCATCAGCCATAACTATAATATTATGACGTTCAGACAAAGGCTCGTTAGACTCCTCAAATTTCTGCATAGTAGTAAAGATTATGCCGTTTGCCTGTCTTCCGGCAAGTAGAGTTTTTAGATTTTCTCTACTTTCTGCTTGTAACGGTTCTTGCCTTAAAAAGTCCTTACACTTTGCAAACTGACTATAGAGCTGGTTATCAAGGTCATTTCTGTCAGTAAGTACAACAATAGTAGGGCTATCTAATGCTTCCTGCAATAAATGAGCATAGAACACCATTGAAAGCGATTTACCGCTTCCTTGTGTATGCCAAAATACACCTCCTTTACCGTCGGTAATGATAGCGTGTTTTGTTGATTCAATCGCTTTTCTTACCGCAAAATACTGATGGTATCCGGCAAGAATTTTATAGGTATTAATCCCCTCATTTGAAAAACAAATAAAGTTCTTGATAATATCAAGCAGTCTTTCTTTTCGGAACATTCCCTCAAAGAAAGTGTCAAACTGTGCATACTGTGTATTTTCGTAATTCCCGTCTTTTGTTTTCCACTCCATAAAGCGGTCTTCTCCAGAAGTGATAGTCCCCGCTTTAGATGTCAACTGGTCGCTCATAACACAAATCGCATTATAAATAAACATAGACGGTATTTCCTGCATATAGTTACGGAGCTGCCTATACGCTTCAGAAGCATCCGTTTCTTCACGGGAAGGAGATTTTAATTCTATCAAAACAATAGGTATACCGTTCAAAAATAATATGACGTCCAGTCGTTTCTCACTGTTTTCAATAAATGTCCATTGGTTTACTATGATAAAAGAGTTATTTTCTGGATTTTTGTAATCAACAAGATATACGATTACGGAGCATTCCTCACCGTTTTCAAAGTATCTGACCGGAATACCGTTTTGCAGATATTCCATAAATACGGCATTCTTTTGTACTAATTCCCCATTTTCAAAGTTCTTAAGTTTATCTATAGCCTCTGAAATCGCATCTTTAGGCAGATTATTATTGATACGATATAAAGAATCCACAAGGACATCTTCAAATAGCGGATTACCAAAATCTCGTTCAATATCCGGGCCATATACATATGTATAGCCCAAATTATTTTGAAATAATTCAATTATTGAATTTTCATAAGATGCTTCTGTAAATCCTGCCATTTGAAAGGTCCCCTTTCTTCATGAGAAGTGAATAATCTATATTCAATGTCTTCAAGCTTTTTACCTAACAATATTGTTACACCATACTGATATTTATACTCTCCTTCAAATTTGCAAAATTGTTTTATCTTCTCTCTATCATGCTTTTGGTCTTCTCCCCACCAAGTTTTAAACTCCATGACCAATACATTATTTTCGTTATTTCCTCTTTCATGTAGAATCAAGTCTGGAATTACATTTTTAGTTCCTATTCTTTTTATCTATGTTCTTAGAATACTCCACATCGACAGTATAGTTTAAATTACTATTTTCTACTGCCTGATTAAAATAAATTCCAAATCTAAAAACAACTGCCCGTTCGGAGTTATAGTGAGCCTTCCCATGACAAATCAGATACTGATCTTGATCATATAATCGCTCTAATGATACCTTGATTAATTCCAATATTTTTTTCTCGTCCATAACTACCTCTTACTATAAACAATAATTTATCGGCTTAGGGGTTAAGGTCGGAAACATCAAGCTTGCCGGACATCAGTCTTGGCAACAGCAAATCCCTCAATTCGGCCAATTTGTTGGATTCTTGCCTATTCTGTTGCATGGCTTGGTACATCGGAGCAACGATACTTTCAAACTTGGTGAATGTATCCGCATCTGGAATAGAAAGCTCCATAGCGTTCAGTATGTCAGTAGTCATACTCGGAACAGCAGAACCGGCATTAAGAGAAGCGAGGTTTTTACTCTTTACAAAATGAAAAACGAACTTCGCCACGTTGGGCAGTTTCATTTCTGTAAAGAACATGGTATCTACCGACCAAAACGGCTCATTCACATACATGACATTGTTGAGAGTCCCTTTTCGTGGGATAAGAACGGATTCCTTATCATACAACGGTCTCTCCACATAACGCATGATACCGCCTGAACCATAAACAGGATATGCACCATCAGCAAGTTTCTTGTGATCCTTTCCATAACGGACGTTGATAAGATCAGAAAGGTGTCCAAACTGCCATGAAGGGCTGGCATTGGTGATAAACAAATCACAATACATGGCCTGTGCCTGCTCTTGTAAATTATTGTTTACTTTATTATGAAGGAGTAAAAAATGAAGTATGTTGCTTTTTTAGATATACTAGGATTTAAAAATAAGCTTAGAGAATTAAAACAGAATAATGCGAGAACTTTTATTGGTGAATTTTCAGGAACAATTTTCAATATTTTTAATGAACAAAATTTTAGTAATAGAATTAATGGATATATTGTTAGTGATTCTTTAGTATTATATTCAAACGATATTAAAAGAGAGTCTTTGCATGATTTAATAGAATTGATTAGAGAGATTTGTGAAACTGAATTTAAACAAAATGGAATTTTAATGAGAGGGGCTATTGCTAAAGGGGAATTTGATGAAGTTCCAGCAGTTGAGCTTCCTAAATTGAGGAAACAATTGATTGTTGGACAAGCTTATGTAGATGCATATTTACTTGAGGGTTCGGTAAAAGTGTTAGGTATCAATCTTTCTAAAGAGGTATATGATGATATTTTGAATATGGGCATTACAATTGATGTGATTGAAGAGAAAATAGATAAGAAAACATGTTATTTATTTAGATATATTAATTCGGGGTTTTTACTCAATAAGGAAAATATAAGACAATTTGTTGAACTTGCTATGAAATCCAAATGGCTACCACATTATTACAATGCAATTTATTTTGCTATTAAAAATGAAACTAATGATAAGAATGTTGAGCATATATTTGTGAATATAGAGAACCTTGTATGTGATAACCGCCCAAATGAAAATTGGCGTGAACTTGACTCCTATATTAAAAATGTCTTTACTGATGGGGTAATTGATAATTTTAAGATAAGATTTCTAAAGCATATTAGGAGAAAATTATTTACCAAAATTATTTAAGATATATTAAATTAATCGTTATCCCATAGTCGTTCTCTAAGGATAAATAAAGGAGGATTGACTGTGAAACAAGATTTAATTAAAGATGTTGTTCAAAGAATGTTGCCATATTTGAATAACGCACAAAACGAAAAGCTGCAAGAGGTTTTGCAATATACCCTTGCAAACTATGAAGTAATAGAAAAGCAACAACAAGAGAAAAATTCGGAACAGAACTTTGTAGAACTGTTCTTATCGGCAAAACGTATAGAGGGATGTTCTGAGAAATCTCTTAAATATTACAAGGCTGCCATTGAAGCTATGCTCGATGAGCTCAAAAAAGATATCAAACACATAGTTACAGATGATATAAGGTGCTACCTGACAGAGTATCAAGAAAAGAGAGGGTCAAGCAAGGTTACAATAGACAATATCCGCCGAATTCTTTCAAGCTTCTTCTCTTGGTTGGAAGATGAAGACTACATCTTGAAAAGTCCGGTAAGACGTATACACAAAGTTAAAACTGGTGCAAACATCAAGGAAACATACTCGGATGAGGCATTGGAACTTATGAGAGATAACTGCACCGAGCTTCGAGATTTAGCGATTATTGATATGTTGGCTTCAACAGGTATGCGTGTCGGAGAAATGGTACTGCTCAACCGAAATGATATTGATTTCAATGAGAGAGAATGTATTGTTTTTGGTAAGGGCAGTAAAGAAAGGGTTGTTTACTTTGACGCAAGAACAAAGATTCACTTGCAGAATTATCTTAACAGTAGAATAGATAATAACCCTGCTCTGTTTGTATCATTGAAAGTACCTCACGAAAGGTTGCAAATCGGTGGAGTTGAAGTGAGATTAAGGAAATATGGAAATAAATTAGGTTTGCAAAAGGTACATCCACATAAATTTAGGCGTACACTTGCAACTATGGCAATAGATAAAGGAATGCCCATTGAGCAACTGCAACAGCTTTTGGGGCATAGAAAGATAGATACGACCTTGCAGTACGCAATGGTAAAACAAAGCAATGTAAAAATTGCTCATCGAAAATATATTGGATAGAGAGGAAAACAGATATGGCTGAATGGATTGAATGCAAAATATCTGACATTGGAACGGTTGTTGGTGGTGCAACTCCTTCGACGAAGAAACCTGAGAATTATGAAAACGGAACTATTGCTTGGATAACACCTAAAGATTTATCTACATTCAGTGGTCGATATATTCAGAGTGGCGAAAGAAACATTACTGAAACAGGATTGAAAAGCTGTTCTACACAGTTGCTACCAAAGAATACGGTGTTGTTTTCTTCAAGAGCGCCGATAGGATATATGGCTATTGCTGCAAATGATATATGTACTAATCAAGGATTTAAGAGTGTTATTCCGAATGAAAAAATCGACCCAATTTTCTTGTATTATTTGCTCAAATATAATAAGGATAAAATAGAAAGTATGGGGAGTGGAACAACATTCAAAGAAGTATCAGGGAGTACGATGAAGAATATTGTTGTTTATATTCCGGAAGATAAGAAAGTACAAGAGAGGATAGCCTCTGTGCTTGACTCTATTGATAATAAAATCGAAGAAAACGAGAGAATAAACAATAATTTAGAGCAGCAAGCAATGGCACTTTTCAAATCTTGGTTCATTGATTATGAACCTTACAATAGAACAGTTCCCAATAATTGGGTTGAATACAAGTTGAGTGATTTCTTACCTGTGATTACTGGCAAGAAAAATGCAAATGTATCTTCATCCATTGGAACATATCCGTTTTTCAGCTGTTCTCAAGATATTACTTGGACAGATGAATACTCTTTTGAAGGCAATGCCATTCTTGTAGCTGGAAACGGAGATTTCAATGTCAAGTTCTATAATGGAAAATTTGAAGCATACCAGCGCACATATGTTTTGATTCCACACAACCCAAGATTTTCTGCTTGGTTGTTCTATGCAGTAAAATATAATCTTAATAAAATCACAGCTGCTGCTCGTGGCTCAGTTATAAAATTTATAACAAAAGGTAATCTTGAAGACTTTTCATTTTATGCTCCATTAAATCTTTATGATTTTGATGTAATAGATCAATTCACTGCAATAAATAATATAATTGCTTCAAATCGTGAAGAAAACGCCTGTTTATCTGACCTAAGAGACACTCTTTTACCAAAACTTATGTCCGGCGAGCTTGATGTCTCTGACATCGACCTTTAAGCCGCTAAATTATTGTTTATCTCATTATTTAATTCTATTTTTTCATCTATTGACTTCAAAATGCTCGCTATTTTTTGCTGTGTTTCAATATCATAGCAAGGCACTTCATATTGCATAATGGATTTTTTGTCGCCTCTTGGCATCTTCGTTCCTTTTGACGTAGCCATTGCATATGAAAAGAATGCATCATCCGCAAGAACATAGTAAAGAAAATCACTATCCGTGTTTTCCTTCGCAGTAAAAACTAATACATCATTAGAACATCCACCGTTAATTTTCGCCTTCCATATTTTCTTAAAATATGGACGAATATTTGATACAAGAACATCTCCTTTTTCATATGCTTGTGTCAAATCAATAGTCGGAAGCGAAGCAGCATTTACTATTCCCGATTTATTCGGAAGCATATTTTCAGTCGAAATGTATGTTTCTGTTGTTAAATTAGCCACATCCGTTTTTCCCATTCGAAATAAGCAAATTTCTTCAAGCTTACACTTCATACCCAATCGCCCCCAGTTTCTTTCTAATTTCCTCTTCCAGTTCATGAGATTTCTCAAACATACCCGAAAGCTCTGAGGTCAGCCTTTTCATCTTTTCTTCAAATGGCTCTCCGTCATCTTCTTGCTCTTCAATACCTACATATCGACCTGGGGTCAATATATAATCTTGTTTTGTTATATCTTCTATTGACGCTATGGCAGAAAATCCCTTTTTCTCCTCTAATTCTCCATTTTGGAAATCTTCAAAGGTTTTCGCTAATAAGTCAATATCTCCAAGGCTTCCATCTTCTTGTATCCCTTCCGTAAAGTCTCTATGCTTTCTATCAACCATATATCCCATTTTTCTGGCATCAATAAATAGAGTTTTTCCTTTTTGTTTTTTATTTTTAGTAATGAACCATAAGGTTACAGGAATGGTTACGCTATAAAATAATTGCGTCGGCAAAGCAACAATCCCTTCAACGAGATCATCTTCTATAATTTTTTTTCTTATTTCCCCTTCTCCGGAAGATTGGGATGATAATGCTCCATTAGCGAGTACTAAGCCTATTTTCCCATTAGGTGCTAAGTGGTGAATCATGTGTTGTATCCACGCATAGTTTGCATTTCCCGATGGCGGAGTTCCATATTTCCACCTAACATCATCTTTTAATTTATCTGCACCCCAGTTGGAAAGATTAAATGGTGGATTTGCCATAATGAAATCCGATTTTAAGGTTTTATGGATGTCATTAAAAAATGTATCGGCATGATAAGAACCGAAATTGGCATCAATTCCTCTTATTGCCATATTCATTTTCGCCATCTTCCACGTGTCTGCATTAGATTCCTGTCCATAAACAGAAATATTCCCTCGATTGTCGCTATGAGCCTGTACAAATTTTTCACTTTGCACAAACATACCACCACTACCACAACAAGGATCATACACTCGACAATTATTGAAAGGTTTTAGTATGGCAACAATTGTTTTTACAATACTTGAGGGCGTATAAAATTCGCCGCCCTTTGTTCCTTCATAGGCAGCGAACTGAGCAATACAATACTCATACGTCCTACCCAATAAATCTTTACTTGCCTCTGTTCCATCCATTTTTACTTCGTTAGTAAATAAGTCGACAACTTCACCTAATACTCTTTTATCCAAATCAGGGCTAGCATAATTCTTAGGCAAAACATTTTTTAAGCTCACATTTTCTTTTTCAATCGCTCTCATGGCATCATCAATTACTGTGCCAATTTCTGGGGTGTGTGCAACAGAAGAAATCTTACTCCAACGAGCTTCTTCCGGTACAAAGAAAATATTTTCTTCTGCATATGCATCTCTATCGTTCTCAAAACCATCGCCTTCTTTTAAAAGTTCCTCGTAGCGTTTTTCAAAGGCACTGGATATATAACGAAGAAAGATAAGTCCAACAATTACCTTCCTATATTCAGCGGCAGGAATATGACCCCAAAGGACACAAGCTGCATCCCAAATTTGTTTTTCAAAACCTATATTTGCATTGTTTTTTCCTGCCATTCTTTATTCACCATCCTCTTCAAATTCCATAATTTCGTCTAATGTACAATCCAAAGCTTTACAAATCTTGCCTAAAACTCCCACAGTTACATTCTCATTTTTATTCAGTTTATTAATCGTGTATGTACTGACTTCTGCAAGCTTTGCTAAATCTTTCTTCTTCATATTTTTATCCAACAAAATGTGCCATAGTCGTTTGTAATTAGCTTTCATGGGTTTCCCACTTTCTATGAATTTGAATCTTTAAATTATTTTTATATTATATTATATTTACGCACTTAAATATAGTGTTCTCTCTATTTTCACTTTATATTTTTTGTAGGTTTGTCAAACATATGTTACACTTCGCCGGATAAATTCCATCAGAACAGCAGCGGGTGATTTCCATCCTAAGGGGCGCATGGGGAAGTGATTATACTGCCTTCTATTGTAACGCTGTAACTGTATTGAGAAGTCTTCAAACGAATAGAAGGAATGAGTGGCATAAAAGCGTTCATTATCCTTGCGGTGGCTGCGTTCAACTTTTCCATTATGGCGAGGAGTAAACGGTCGGATCAGCTTGTGTCGAATGCCATACTGCATTAACCGAGACTCAAACAGAGTGGGCTTGTCCCTGTGAGAGGTGAATCGATTGGTAAATTCTGTTCCGTTATCTGTCTGTACACATTCTATGGGTAGGGGGAACACCTTTACAAGATGCTCCAGAAAGACAGCGGAAGAATAGGTACTATGCTCCTCGAAGGCCTCTACATAGCGCCAGCGAGAATACTCATCTATAGCCGTATACTGGAAGAAACGGGTACGGGTGACGTTGGTATTCTTCAGACAAGCAGAAGAAACGAATTTCACATCGATTTGGAATCGTTGGCCCGGATACTGCATTGGCTCATAGGGCTTAGGAATATACTTGGGGTTGGGTGGCTTCACCGCTATGATTCCCTGTCTTTTAAGCACGCGATAGAGGCCTGCAATAGAATGCGTGTAGCCACGCTGCATAAGCTTTACCCAGAAGACAACAAGGCCGGCATGGGGATTTCTGCGACGCATATCAGCGATAAGCTTAAGTTCGGCAGGCGTATGTTGATTGGGGTGGCTGTGGGGTTTTCTGGAGCGATAGCGGAGAGAATCCGGAGACCCGTCAAAGCGATTTTTCCAGCGATAGATATACTGACGATTGACGTGATACGTAAGAGCGGCCTTGGTTACCCCGTGTTTTTCAGCGTAGCGAATAAGAGATAGCCGAAAGTGTATATCCTGTGTTATAGTAGCCATAACGGAAGACCTCCTTGAGTTGGGTGTGGGTTATAGTGAATTCACGTTAACACAAGTCAGGTTCTTCCGTTTTCTTTATTCAGTTGTGATGTAACACATGTATTGTAATCCTACATCTCTCTATTTTCACTTTATATTTTTTCATATTTTACCAATATATGAGATCATAAACTATAAAAAGCTGATACAGTCCTATGGCCACACCAGCCATATATTTATCTCTCAGCCTCTTTTGCTACTTCTTTCTTTACTTTAGATTCCTCTTTATTATAGAACCTAAATTCAGCAGAGCATAATAAATCTGGAGTATCTGATTTCATAAATTTCCATTCCATAAAACCCAAGAAATTTTGAACATTCCTGTTCTCACTATTATGTGTTTTAATGACATAATTCAAATCCATTTTAAGAACTAACTTAATCTTGAACAATGGTAAAAAACGAAAGAGAACTACAACAATAATGAGATTACAAAAAACCTCAAAGATTGGAAAGCTAACTATCCTGACAGTCTGAAAAAAAGATTATATTCCTTTTGAAGAAAGCAATATAAAATTTTATAAAAACAACATAGGAGCAAAAGTTCCACTGGAAATTAAATAAGCACAGAAAAAGCACATAGCTGAAAGATTTTTAATGTCTTGAAGCCATGTGCTTTGTCTTTTATACTATTCGATTATTTAGACAAACCGGGATTTACACTGCTATTTTATTTATAAATAGATAAAGTTGACAAAAAATTTTATATAAAAGCGTTACAGACACCATTCCTATTGTTTATTACTGATTTAGAGCCGCGATTAAGTCTTCTAACATAGGCTTTTCAATACCGGGAACAAAGCTTAGGAGTTGTCTCAACGGCATTCCTTCCATCATAGCATGCATCATTTCAGCGTTGACAGTATCTGATCGGCTATTTTCAGTGACCTGTTGGGCTTCTGTATATTCCACAAATGTTTTCCCCATCATTTGTTCAAAAAGAGGACCGGCATGCTTATCCGCTAGAACCTACCCTATGGTAGAATTGAGATGAAACACCTTTCTCGGAGTTTTAACAGGTGAAACAGCCACATCCGCTACCAAAATTTTCTCCTCAGCAGATCTCCCGATAATAATCTGATACTTACCCTCTTCCACAAGCCAATCATGTGATTCTACATCCCAATAAGCAAATGAACGCTTGTCCAACTCGACCGTTACTGTTTTGGTCTCTCCTGGCTCCAGGCCAATTTTATCAAATGCACGCAACTCCAGGCCAGGACGGATAATTTTACTATTTGGTGCTGCCACATAGACTTGAACGACTTCTCTTCCATAACAATGTCCTGTATTTGTCACATCTACACTAACAAGTAGTTTGTCAATGTCAGTCAGCTCAGTTTGACTAAGCACAAGATTATCATACGCGAACTGAGTATAAGACAAACCATGGCCAAATGGAAATAGGACAGGCATTTCTTTAGAACTGTAATAGCGATACCCAACAAAGACACCTTCGTGGTAAACAGACTTATCATTCTCCCCACCGTAATGGAGGTAGCAAGGGGTATCTTGTAAGCGAAGCGGGAAAGTTTCAGCCAGTCGGCCACTCGGGTTAACCTCTCCATAGAGCAGGTTTACAGTTGCTTCACCGACTGCCTGGCCTCCAAGATAAACTTCTAAAACTCCTTTTACCTTATCAATCCATGGCATTTCCACTGCAGACCCGTTATGAAGGACAACGACAAGATTTTCCTGAACCTGACTGAGTCTTTCCAATAATGCAATTTGATTGGCCGGAAGCTGCATGTGTTTGCGGTCATACCCCTCTGATTCATAACGATCCGGTAATCCGATAAAGAGAACTGCGACATCTGACTTTTTAGCCAATTCTACTGCTTGATCCTCTAATTCCTCAACCGCAACATCCAGACTATCATCATAGCCTCTAGCGTAGGTTACTTGAAGTTCCTTTGAAACCTCTACTGCTGATACTAATTTAAAACTATTGATATGAGAGGAGCCACCACCTTGATATCGCGGTTCTTTGGCGTATTGGCCAATGAAAGCAATCTTTTGTTCTGTTTTAAGTGGTAAGATTTTATCTTTATTTTTCAAAAGAATACTGGATTCCTCTGCTAACTCGCGTGCAACTTGATAATCCGCTTCTCTGTCAAAGACCGCCTCTTGATTTCGATTATCAACATACTTAAAGACTACTGTCAAAAATCGTTCGACAGCCCGGTTGAGAAGTTCTTCATCCAAATCTCCGGATTGAACAGCTGCAATGATTTCTTTATCAGTACGATCCGTCATACCTGGCATCTCTAATTCACAGCCGGCTTTGAGTGCATCAACTCGGTCGTTCATTGCACCCCAGTCACTCATGATATATCCATCAAAGCCCCATTCATCCCGAAGAATATCTGTCAAAATCAGTTTGTTCTCACAGAGATATGTCCCGTTAAGCTTATTATAGGCCCCCATCATAGTCCATGGTTTTGCTTGCTTAACCATATTTTCAAAGGAAGCAAGGTAGATTTCTCGCATTGTTCGTTCATCCATAATCGAATCACTCGTCATGCGGTGAAATTCTTGATTATTAGCCATGAAATGTTTAGGAGTAGTTACTACATTTTTGCTCTGCACTGCTTGAACATAGGCTATAGCCAATTCAGACGAAACAATTGGGTCTTCTGATAAATATTCAAAATTTCGACCACAGAGAGGAGAGCGTTTTATATTCATTGCAGGACCTAAGATTGTTGATACATTCTCAGCCTGGCATTCATTAGCCAGAGTTATTCCCAGCTTGGCAGCACTTTCTCTATCCCAACTTGAAGCGATAGCACAGCCTGCCGGAAAACAAACTGCAGGAATACTTTCGTTGAGTCCCAGATGGTCACTTTTACCTTCTTGTTTTCGCAAACCATGTGGGCCGTCTGATAACATAACTGACGGTATACCCAAACGACTGACTGCTTTAGTATTCCAAAAATCTTTTCCTGAACACAAACCTGCCTTTTCTTCCAAGGTCATTTGTTTAATCAAGTCTTGGATATTTCTTTCTGCCATAATTCTTCTCCTTTGGATAATATTTACAAGAATATAGTATAGTTTAATAAAATATTGTAAAAAAATCATTCTGTATAAATTACAACTTAATTTGAATATTGTTCAATAAATTCTAATTTACTACCCACTATTTCTACAAAAGCCTCCCACCAAAATGATGGAAGGCTTTCTAAATAATTTATTTACCCTATTGCCCTTCGGTCAATAAGTATCACTTGTAAACTTGCTCAATTCAACAACTCCCTTTTTAACCTACTTTTTCAACTTTTTAGTATCAATATCACGGGAGAGCAGTTTTTGGTTGCCATAAATCGTCAAAACACTGTATTTTCAACGTTTTATTTGCAGAAACTTATTTGCTACTGTTACTCCCACTCTTCTTTTTCTACTGTTCACTACATTCAAGGCCGTTCAAAATAAAGGCTTTTCGTTTGTTGTATGCTGGGAAATTCGTTCAGTTTAAGCTCATTTTTAGATTTTTTTACCCGTCCCAGTCCCAGTTCCAATGTAAAAATATCAAATGATTATTACAATTATTATATTATCCAAAAATAAAATCTGTAATTATTTTAGCTTCTCTATCGCTGGTTTCTTTAATATTCTCAACAGTCCAAAGTGGATTCTCTTGATTTTCAAAATTCGAAATGATTTGTTTTGTTAGAGTAAAATTACTATCTTTATACCCTTTTCTTTCCTTGACTGAGTTTTGAATTTTGCTTCTAAACCAAGAATTTCCTATTGAACGATTTATGTCTTCCTCAAGTAGAATTTTGTTTCCAAGTTTATTGACAACTTCTGAGAATTCTTCCTTGTCAACAATACCAGCATCTTCTCTTATTTGATCAATATTTTTCCCGCTTCTTGGCATAATATGTTCAATTTCATATTTTACAGGAAGAATGAATTTTTGATCGTTATTTTTGCAAGCTAAATATTCACTTAAGAATATTAATGGATTCTTAGTATAATTTCTAGCTGCTGTTTCAATTTCTTCTTTTTTCCACTCTTTATTAATATGGCGATCAATTTCCTGTTTTATTTCAGATAAACTGACATTTTTGTCTACAAGCTTTGTATTTAAACCAAATAGAAAAGTTTTAAATTTAGAACTTGAGTAACCTATATCAACTAGTTCTAAAATCGCAAACAACCTTAGTAAATTTTCCACGTACTCTGTCACAAGATTCTCCGTAATTTCATCAACTTCGAACCTGAATAAATAAGGAATCAGATAAAGCTTAAGATTTTCATTAAATTTAGAGCATAGTTCGATAATTGAATAGTCTTTTATTTCATACCATATTTTAGAAACTTTTAATAGTTGTGCAGTTAGCTTTAATGGACTTTCAAGGAGTTGCTGGTTAGTTTCAGTATAATATCTTCTTAAACCAGGAGTTGTCACATTAATAGAGCCTTTTTCTGAAATATACTCTTTATCCTGCGCTCTTTTAATATACATATATTGCATTAAAACACTATCAATATCTATAATTTTATTTTCTTCGAGCCCCAAAATTATTTTCTTTAATTCAGACCATTTTTCATTAAATCCATCTCGATCTTCTCCAGAATTCGAATACAATTTTGCTGATATAATATCCGCATCTAAAAGCGGCATACCATCCGAATTCAAGGAGTTGAACATAGTTATTGCCTGTTCAACATTCCAACTTCGTATTTCAATAATCTCAGATTTATCTAAAATATATTCTGCTAATATGTTCGCCTCAGAAGGGGATAAATCTTCAAGTTTTGTATAGAAGAACTTAAAGTTCCTAAAAAAATTAGTATATTTATTATCTTTTTGCTTATATTTTATTTTTTCAACTCTTTGTTCTGCTGTCTCAAAGTCTGGACTCTTGATTATTGTTTGCAGTTCATTCTTATAGAGTTCATTTATAGAATTATTTTCTAAAATGTGTCTCGTTGGAGTATTTTCAAAATCTTTTAATACCGATAATATCTCACTATCGTTTACTTTATATAACATCTGGATTAATTTATCTCTTTTTTTTATTAATCCATAAGTTAGATTCTCAGATTCTTCGTCTTTTTTGGTTTCCTCTATTGCTTGAATTATTCTTAATAAAAGAGCTTTACACAGAAGAATAAAAGTTGTTGTTCTTTGCTGACCATCAATTAAACTTAATTTTGTATCATTATCTTGACAATTAATAATAATGGTTCCAAAAAAGTAAGGATCAGTTCCTCCACTGTCAATAAAATTTTCTATATCTTGCCATAGCTTATCACATTGCTTAATCTCCCAAGAATAAGCCCTCTGATATTCAGGAATTGAAAATATAGCTGTATCTTCTAAATCTAAATAACTACCAATCTTTTTTAATTCTGGATCTATGTTTTTCGCCATATATTATCTCCTTATTAAATTATGTGTTCAAGGTGTTCTATTATTTTGTAACTTTGTTTTATTTCTTCTATTTGGATAGAGTTGTTAATACCAAAAAAATCCATACTGATGGGATTTTAAAATATACCCTAATACACTTAATATTTTTTATATTTTTCATCAATATATTTCCATCATTGATTTATCGCATTCATCAATAATATATTGTGGGATTGTATCATATTCCCTTGAATCGTATGGCCGCTATATCTCTTCCTGGTTACCCCGTGTTTTTCAGCGTAGCGAATAAGAGATAACCGAAAGTGTATATCCTGTGTTATAGTAGCCATAACGGAAGACCTCCTTGAGTTGGGTGTGGGTTATAGTGAATTCACGTTAACACAAGTCAGGTTCTTCCGTTTTCTTTATTCAGTTGTAATGTAACACATGTATTGTAATCCTACAATTTCTATTAAGCTTAACTTTGCCCTTTCTCTTGATATAGTTTTCTATATCAAACACATTCTTTTTATCATAATCTTCAAGTAGCTTATAATTCTTGTGCTTAGTAATATCGAATTTATCTGACAAAAATGGTCTGACACCTCGAAGATGAAAAATACATTTACTACCATCCATAACAGTTATCTCGTCTTGGCTCATTAGCTCTTCCCTGTCTTTTGGTAATTCAGCCCGTAGATTGGCATTGGCTCTTGTTTCAGAAGTATTATATAGATCTATGGTTTCTTTACCAAGTGTTTCAGATAGCTCTTTAAGAGTTGTTTTCTCCTTTCCACCAAGAAACAAGGTACTACCACAGTTACCTACTATCGTATCTGCATTATCTTTATAGATTGCCTTTAGCTGAGATTGTGCCTGTAATATAATACTTGCTGAAATCTCCCTGCTTCTGATTGTTGCAATTAGTTTCTCAAATTTAAGAATTAAACCGATATTGGCAAACTCATCAAGCAAACACCTTACATGAACAGGTAATCTTCCTCCATACTCATCATCTATTCCATTTTTAGTCATACAAACTGGAAGTGATAGGTCACTTTATAGTTCATCCATGCTATAGAAAGTAAAATATAAATCATATTCCATAACATTAAACTCCAGCCTTTGGCACCATTTAAATGAGCGCCGAGGAAATTGACTACGATTTAGAGGCATTTAAAAACCATTCTGCATAGCCTTCATTATTGAGCGCATCCTCAATGCCTTTTATCTTTTCTTTGCGTTCTTGTATATCTGAATTCAGCAATGATTTTGTTTCCATAATAAGATTTTGTATATCTTCATCTTCTACATAATCGTAGAGAGCTTCTAATCTTTTAATCTCTTCTTCTGTTACTAGATGATGTTCGATAACATCATTAATTATTTCAATACATTCTTTTTGTACAGGAAATTCAAACATCACATTTTCTTCTGCAAATAGTGAAACCAACTTTTCTCTGTCATATGGCTTATCTAACTCTTCATATAAGCATTCCGCCTCATCTACCAGTTCTTGTGGAATTATTCCTTTCGTAATATTACTTAAATATGTTATTAAATTTGCTGGGTCAAACTCTAGTGGCTCAATCTCATCCACATATTTCAGAAAACCGGTTTTATCTTTAGAGTTTCGCAAGTAAATTAGCAGCTCTTTTACAGCTAGATATTCATTATCCTGGTCTTTAATTAAAGAGCTTTCTTGACTATAGAATATTTTGGATGCTTTTGAATCAGCCCTTAATTCATATGTATATGTTTGGTTTTTTGAGCTTCCTTTTCTAATCAACTCATAGTATTTTGTAGCTATACTTTTCAAAGTTCGACCAAACAAATTTTTTGCATTTTCATTTGCTTCAATACGGTTGTCATAAAATAAGTCTGTATTAGTTTCCACATAATTGGAATCACTCTTTAAGAAAGCGCGAATTAATTCTAGCTCTTTGTCCCAGTCCCCATCAATATTAAATCTCATATATCTTGCTGTATTATAAAATCCACGCAAAAGTTCAAACAAGGCATTTTCTTGTTTTGAAAACTCTATATATTCATTATGAATTTTTAACGCTTTTTTTATCTTGTCTCTCAGTCCGGTATGGCTGTGAGTGATTAACTCCTTTTCAAATTTTGTTTCATCCACCTCATCATCCAATGACCATAAAACATAAACTATTTTTTCTAAGCGCTCAATTCCTACCGCCATATTATATAGAGATGCAAAAGTTGATCCATCATTAGATATATACTTTAATCGGCAAAATTCATGAATGCCATCATATATAAACGCACCAGCAATGTCCAACTCTGTCCCCATATTAAAATTCTTATATTTCCACCTTTGATCCATTTTTCACCTATAAATTCCGATTTAACTAACCTACCATGATTTTTCTTTCAATCTCTACCATATCTACAAAAGCCACCCACCAAAATGATAGAAGGCTTTCTAAACAATTTACTTAAATTCAACAACTCCCTTTAAAACCTACTTTTTCAACTTTTAGTATCGAAATAGTATCACGGAGGGGGCCATAAATCGTTAAAACACTGTATTTTCAACGCTTTATTTGCAGAAACTTATTTGTTATTGTTACTCCCACTCGATCGTCGAAGGGGGCTTGCCGGTTATGTCGTAGACGATCCTGTTGATGTGGGCCACTTCGTTGACGATGCGGCTTGAGATTTTGTCGAGGACGTCGTACGGGATTCTTGCCCAGTCGGCGGTCATGAAATCCGTTGTCGTGACGCCGCGCAGGGCCAGGGTGTAGTCGTAGGTGCGGAAGTCGCCCATGACGCCGACGGAGCGGTTGTCTGTGAGGACTGCAAAATACTGGTCGATGGAACGATCCAGGCCGGCAGCGGCGATTTCTTCGCGGAATATGGCGTCGGCATCGCGCAGTATTTCCAGTTTTTCTTCCGTAATTTCGCCCATGACACGGATCGCCAGGCCCGGACCGGGGAACGGCTGCCGCCAAACGAGGTAATCCGCCAGGCCCAATTCTTCACCGAGCTCGCGCACTTCATCTTTAAAAAGGTTGCACAACGGTTCAACGAGGCCTTTGAAGTCGACGACCGCCGGCAGGCCGCCGACGTTATGATGGCTCTTGATAACGGCCGCATCCCCTGCGCCCGATTCAATGATGTCCGGATAAATCGTGCCCTGCGCAAGGAAGTCGACGGCGCCGATTTTGCGCCCTTCGTCTTCAAAGACACGGATAAATTCTTCCCCAATGATCTTACGTTTTCTTTCCGGATCGGTTACGCCTTTCAAACGGCCGAGAAACCGTTCGGCCGCATCGACGCGAATAAAGTTCATGCCAGAGTCTTTAAATGCCGCTTCCACTTCATCGCCCTCATTCTTTCTCATGAGGCCGTGGTCAACAAAGATACACGTAAGCTGACTGCCGACGGCTTTGGAAATGAGGGCCGCCGCGACGGAGCTGTCCACGCCGCCGGAAAGAGCAAGCACGACCCGGCCGCCGCCTACGGTACGGCGTACGTCTTCAATCGCTTGCCCGGCATAGTTGGCCATTGTCCAGGAACCGCTGCAGCGGCAGATTTCAAAGAGGAAATTCCGGAGCATTTCCCTGCCGTGTACCGTATGCAGAACTTCCGGATGGTACTGCATGGCATAAAGCTTTCTTTTTTCGTCCTGCATGGCTGCAACGGGGCAATTTTCCGTATGCGCCGCGATTTCAAAGCCTGCCGGGATATCGGACACGTAATCCGTATGGCTCATCCAGACGGTTTCTTCTGCCGCCAGGCCCTTGAAGAGAGGAGATGCCGTATCAACCGTTATCGCCGTTTTACCGAATTCACGCCTGTCCGCCCGCTTTACCTGCCCGCCGAGGCTATGTGCCATAAGCTGCATGCCGTAGCACAGTCCGAGAACGGGGATATCCTGCCTGAATACGACCTCATCGATTTCAGGCGCGTTTTCTTCATATACACTGTTCGGGCCGCCCGTAAAAATAATGCCGCGCGGCCGGAGCTCCTTAATTTTCTCAACCGCTTTATTATAAGGGTATACTTCGCAATACACGTGATTTTCTCTGACGCGGCGCGCGATTAACTGATTATACTGGCCGCCGAAGTCAACGACGATAATAAGCTCTTTCGTATCCATCAATAGCCCTGCCTCTCCCACAGTATGATTATCTTCAATACGGTTCAACCGTTTTCATATTATACCACAAAAAGGCAATCCGACGGGATTGCCTTTTACAGGTTACTCAGGTTGTGCTCTTCATTTCTTCATCGTATTCTCTGTAGAGCTCGTCGAGAATGGAGCGGCGCGTTACAAGCCCGACACACCGTTTGTTATCGACAATAGGAATGACCTTCAAGTGTTCAGCCACCATGACGCCGGCCAGTTGTTCCACATCCGCGTCGGGTGCGGCAATGATAACGTCCTTTGTCATCAGGTCTTTACTGCTACAGGCCATGAGCTTTTTAAAGCTCTTGTCGTATTCACTGATGCCGTTGTAATAAATGCTGGCGCCGAGAAGATTGACGTAGTGGGGAACATGCGGTTTGATCTTTTTATACAGCAAATCCGCATCCGTTACGATACCCGCCAACGTACTGTCGTCATTGACGATGGGAATCGACGTGATTTTGTTTTTAACAAACATCTGCACCAAATCGAAAACCGCCGTATCCGGATGGGCCGTTACAAAGACCTTCTCCATAATATCCGAAGCTGTTCGTTCGCTCATAGTATTCACCTCTTTGCTATATCGATGCGATCGAATGTTATACCTGTATTATACTATATTTCCCCGAAAGTGGGAAAATTCTTCTTTTGAAACTATAAATGATACGGCTCGTGCCGCTGAATTTTAACCGCCCTGTACAGCTGCTCCAAAAGCACCATGCGTATCATTTGGTGCGTCAGGGTAATGCGGCCGAAGGAAATGCATGTATCCGCCCGTTCGCGCACCGCTTCGGAAAGGCCGAAAGGCCCGCCGATAATAAAGGAGAATTCGCTGTACCCGCGCAGAGACAACGCGGCCAAGGTCTCAGCCAGCTCTTCCGACGAAACAAGGTCCCCTGCCACATCGAGAACAAAAAGATACGATCCTGCGCGGACATATTTTAAAAGACGGGTCCCTTCTTTTTCCAATACCTGACGCTTTTGCGCGGCCGACGGGTTTTCCGGCATCCGTTCTTCAGCCGTTTCCGTTATTTTCACTTGCCCGTAAGGAGTCAGGCGTTTGAGAAACTCGTTTATGCCTGCGGCTAAATAGGGCTCTTTGATTTTTCCGCTGCCGATAATATGGTATTTCATCAGTTATTGTCATTTCCCATCTGCGGCGACAACTCCTGCAGCATGATCTTCGCCGTATGTTCATCGCCGTCACGAAGGTAGGTGACCGTAACCGTATCACCGACGCGATAGGACTCAACGATTTTTTGCAGGGCCATATAATCATTGACCGGTTTATCATCTATTTTTGTGATAACATCGCCGTGCCGAATTCCCGACCCGTCGAGCGGCCCGCCGACGACGAGTTTATACACATAAATGCCTTTGACATCAAAGTTCATGCCGAAGCGGGCGGCCATCCTCTTATCGAGGCCGTAGAGGCCGAGGTACGGGCGGATAACGCGGCCGTTTTTAATGAGCTCCGCCAGGATGGGACGGGCCGTATTGACAGGAATGGCAAATCCCAGGCCCTCAACGCCTTCTTTGGAAATCTTGGCGCTGTTAATGCCGATGACCTCTCCGTCCGCGTCAACGAGAGCCCCGCCGGAATTACCCGGATTGATAGCCGCATCGGTTTGAATAAGCTCCATCGACTGCCCTTCACCGGCAATGGTTCTGTTTAAAGAACTGATGACGCCGGCCGTAACGGTACCCTGGAACTCAAGCCCCAGAGGATTGCCGATGGCAATAGCCGGTTCACCGACCTGCAAGGTATCGCTGTCTCCCCAAGACGCTGCAGTGAGATTATCCAGATCTATTTTGACGACGGCCAGGTCGGTCCGCGCATCCGTTCCGACAACCGTCCCGTCCGTCGTCCTTCCGTCCGCCAGGGAAACGATAACCGTTTTATTGGTCCCGACGACATGGTTGTTCGTCGCTATATACCCGTCTTTATCGAAAATAATCCCCGAACCTATGCCTTCACCGACAAGAACCTGACGGTTAAAAATATCGCGGTCATAGACTTTCGTCGTAATGCCGACGACAGCGGGGCTGACCTTTTTAACCGCCTGCACGACAGCCGTATTGCGCGCATCCGATAACGTCTCCGCCTTGCCGTCCGCCGTTTGCACCTGTACGGGCACCTTGTCATTCCTGCTCACCATATCATGGTAGAAATATCCGCCGAATCCTGCGGCACCGATTAAAATCACGGCCGCAACCGCGGCCGCTGCATGTTTATGAGACATTATTCTCCCCCTTTTCATCAAAGCGAACGGCACTGCGGCGGCAAGCCAAACGAACGAGTACATCCCGCCCCAGGCTTTTGCCGCTCCGTCCGAACACATCCTTCACGGTCTTTATAACCTGTGCAGGCGCGTTATTCTTCTCGCTGCGATGTGACAGAAAAACTTTCATCATTTTCTTTTGCGGCAAACGGGCCAGCAGTTCAGCCGAAGCCCTGTTGGACAAGTGGCCGTAACTGCCGAGAATACGCTGCTGCAGGTGATAGGGATAAGGCCCCTTGCGCACCATCTCTTCATCATGGTTGGCCTCAAGAATGAGAATATCCGCATGGGCCGCCGCTGCCGCTACAGTCGGTGTGACCCGTCCCAAATCGGTTGCATAGGTAATCTTCTTGTCCCCGTAATAGACGGCATACCCTACGGGCCGGGCCGCATCATGCGGGATGTCAAAAGGGACGACGCAGACGTCGCCGATACCGACCCGTTTTGTAAGCGGCACAAAACGGCCGGCACCGTTGGCCGCCGTCTTGCCCATGGCCCGCCACGTTTCTTCGGTCGTATAGACCGGCATCCGCGTATGTTTAAAAAAGAGCGGCAGCCCCCGGACATGATCCGTATGTTCATGCGTCAAAAAAACGGCATCTATATCCTCCGGCGCACACTGCCGCCCGGCCAGTTCCTGTACCATACGGCTATAGCTGATGCCGGCGTCGATGAGGATCTTGGTCCTGCCGCAGCGGATAAAAGTTGCATTACCCCCGCTGCCGCTGGCAAGGACACTGACCGAACAAGTACCGCAGCACTCATCCGTCCGCTCCTCATCTTCCGCAATGTCAGGGAATATAGAAGATATATCCCCGGGTATTTTCTGCCGACGCGCAGCCTGCACGGACAGGGCATACATTTCGAGAAAATTTTCAGAGTTGTTCACCGGCTTCTCCTTCGACGATGGCTATGCCCGCACTGGCCCCGATACGATCCGCTCCGGCCGCAATCATTTGCCGGGCCGTCTTATAATCACGAATACCGCCGGACGCCTTGATGCAGGCACGCAGCCCGATAACCCGCTTCATGAGTTTGATGTCGTCCGTCGTCGCCCCGCCCGGGCCGAAGCCCGTTGAAGTCTTCACAAAACGGGCCCCGGCCTTAACGGCGGCACGGCAGGCTTCTTCTTTCTCCACATCCGTAAGCAGTCCGGTTTCCAGAATGGCCTTAACAATCCGCCCGTCCGCAGCACGGACGACACCGCTTATATCGTCCTGAACATAATCCCAGTTTTCCGCCTTTGCCTGTCCCACATTGATGACCATGTCTATCTCATCGGCGCCGTTAGCGACAACAAAGGCCGTTTCAGCCGCTTTGACGCAAGAGGCGGCGGCACCGAGCGGAAAGCCGACAACCGACGCAATGCGTACATAAGTACCTGACAGTTCCCGTCTGGCCAGCGGCACGTACGACGAATTAACGCAAACGGAAGCGAACCTGTACCTTTTGGCCTCATCGCAGAGCCTGACAATATCAGCCGGTGTCGCGTCGGGTTTCAGGTTCGTGTGATCAATATAAGATTCAATGGTCATACTGTTTCCCCTTTAAACTATAATAAATCCTCAATTACGCTGATATTATACCACATATAGATAAAATCGGTACGGCTTACATACAAATTATGCATGCCGCACTGTGTTTTTCTTATTTGTGCGAAACGATTGCAGCACCCCTCTTCCGCCGGACCTTAGCCCGTACCCTCCGGTTCCTTGATAAGGAAAGTGAAGACCGCTCCCGCAGCCGCACAAATCCAGAGGATCTGAAGAGCCACCGGGATTCCCCAAATATCGGCGGCCCAGCCGACGAAAGGCGTGAGAATGCCCCCGACAGTAACACTCAGGCCGAGGGTAATGCCCGATGCGAACCCGACGTTCTTGCCGAGAAAGGTCTGCCCCAGGACAACAATTGCGCTATAAGGCGTAAAAAGGCCGAACCCGACCGGCAACAACAGGAGTGTCGATAAAAAAACATGGCTGCTGTTGGCGAAAAAAAACATGGCCGGCACCATGATGACAAAGGCCAGGCGCATAACTTTTACAAAGCCGATATGATCCGAAAGCAGTCCGCCCGCATACGTTCCGATTACACCGATGCCGAAAAGAAGGGCCAGCGCAAAACTTCCTTGCGTTGCCGATGTGCCGAGAACGGAAATCCAATACAGGGGGATAAAGGAATTACAGAGGGCAAACCCGATGGATCTGGCAAAAATAACGACCGTCAGCTTGCCGAACGAATGCCAGTCATTTTTCCTCGTTTCGGTAATATGGGCGCGAATCTCCGCGCGTACATTCGCCGCTATTTTTTTCAATACACAGGGGATGCGGGTATAAAGAAGTGCAGCAATGAGCAGATTGACGATACCGAAGACGACGAGGCCGTGAATATCAAAAGCGTACGCACAAAGTCCCGCCACGACAGGACCGGCGGCGAAACCTCCGTTACCGCCGACCGAAAAGGTCCCTAAGGCCTTCCCCTTCTGTTCTCCCGCAATCTGATTCACCATCCGCGCCCCTTCGGGGTGATAAATGGACGAGCCGAGACCGCTGAGCATGGAGCAGAGGAAAATAAGCCAATAGTCCGTTGTAAAGGCAAGCATACTGAAAGATATGCCGCTCAGGACCGGTCCGAAGGGTACGAACCAGGGCTTGGAAACCTTGTCGGAATAATAACCGAAAACAGGTTGTACAACCGATGCGAGAAGGACATTTCCCAGGAGCAATGCCGTCGCATCACGATAAGATAAATGGCAAACAGAGATAAAATAAGGCAACAATGCGGGTATGCCGCTCTGTACCCAATCTACGGAAAAGTGACCCAACGAAAAAAGATATACATGGGGATCCATTCGTTTCACTGCAACTGACTCCTTTACGGCGTTTTATTCACTGTTGCATCTATTATACGCCTCAACGTGTCCGGAAGGAACAGAAAGTTTTACGGTAAAAACATAATTATTATCAAAACTATATTGTTTTGTCATCGCTCCGTTTTTCCATGCTAATATGTACTAAAAGGAGGTGCCCATTATGGATAGTATTTGTGCTTGCCTCGGCGGCAAATGGGTCAATTTAACCGCATCAAATTCGGACATCGAAAACAATAACGCCATGTCCTGGTGGATCGAAAACTTTACGAAAAACAAAACTCTGCCGGACAGGTACGTGGGCATCTTCCATGAAGGCAAACTGTATTATGTCCATTCTTCTTCCATACAGCTTATGGATGATTTTGAATAGGAGCGGGCAAATAAAAACAGCCCCGTCTGTGGAAAATATCTGAAACGCCGTAAAGTCTTTCAAAAAGACTTTGACGAAATCAAAATCTGTGCTATACTTTAAGTAGTGAAAAGCTTTCAGCACGTTTCGTGTGTTGGGCACCGGCCCCGCTACTTTCAGTAGTGGGGCTTTTTATTATCCGTGGAGGACTTTATGCAGTTTGACAAGCCTTTTTTTTCATACTCACAACAGATTAACCTCCTCCAATCACGCGGGTTAATCATAAAAAACTATGAGTTTGCAGAATATGCCCTCAGTACCCTTTCTTATTACGATTTAATCAACCGTTATAAACGATACTTCATGGTGGATGCGCATCACTTCATAGACGATGTATCCATTGAATATCTTTATAATTTCGCACTTTTCGACAGGGATATTCAATTTTTTATTATGAAGTACAGTGTTTTAGTCGAAGCCATATTTAAAACAAAATTCAGCTATACACTGGCTGAGCACTGCGGCGTTGACATAAAAGATTATTTGAAAAAATATTACTACAAGCCGACCAACAGCGCGAATATTTCATTTGCCGACGTAAAATATCGTATTACCCGCTGGATCAATTCCAATGCCATAAAGAACCCGACGCGGTATTATAAACGGCACCACAATCATATTCCTCCGTGGATACTCTTCAAAAATATCTCTCTGGGGAATGTGATAAATCTATACGACCTGTTACACAGCGATCTCAAATGTAAATTTGTAAGCAGGCTGATACAGAACAGTCTTCCCATGGATCAGCAGGTCGATTTGGTTTTACGTATGATGAATACCGTTCGGACTTTCCGTAATTGCGTCGCCCACAATTTAAACTTCACCGAACTGCGGACGGAGCCTTTATATTGCCCGTCTCCAAAGGTTTTATCGACTTTACTGGGCAGCCCTTTGTTAGTCTCAAAAAACAAAAGAGTACCGGCGGAAGACAAAAAAGCATTGCTCGGCGTCTACGGCGCTATGCTTTCCATGATTGTACTGCTTGACTCGGCGCACCTGAAAGCCACATTTGCACAGGACTTTCTGCTGCTTTTAAAAAAAGAATCTATCCGAAATCAAATGTATGAAGATTATGCCAAAATTACAGAGATGCCGGCGGATATAAAAAACAGATTCACGCAATTTTATAATGAGTTAATGTATGTAAAGACGTAGAAAACACTTAATAACCGAAGGACAGCGGAACCAAACAAAAAGAGACTGCAAATGCAGTCTCTTTCTTACATTATGGCGGAGAGTCAGGGATTTGAACCCTGGGTACGGAGTTCACCGCACACATGATTTCCAATCATGCTCCTTAAGCCACTCGGACAACTCTCCCTGTACTCCACATCATTCTGTTATGCCCCGGGACGGCATATAATGTGAATATGGTCGGGGCGACAGGATTCGAACCTGCGGCCTCTTAGTCCCGAACCAAGCGCGCTACCAAACTGCGCCACGCCCCGTTACCTGACTTA